>Ga0182030_10003274_pt1 | contig 34577 bp, 20 predicted proteins | sample 812S3MmetaG_FD_121299 | JGI IMG/M metagenome (GOLD analysis project Ga0182030, IMG submission 121299) | Permafrost microbial communities from Stordalen Mire, Sweden - 812S3M metaG (Illumina Assembly) | ecosystem: Environmental > Terrestrial > Soil > Wetlands > Permafrost | place: Sweden...
CCATCACGTAAAACAGTATCGCGTTGGACGGCGGATCGAGCGGATGGCCGAGCCCGAAGAGCACCCAGCCGAAATCGCTCGACGGAATGGCCCACTTCTCCAGCACCTCGCGATCGTACACCCGTGAGTGCGCACCCACATAGACGCCATCGAGCGCTTCGGCGGCGTAATCCGCCGTCAGGTATTCGATCGTCATGGAGGCTCGCGTCTTCATCGCCGGGTCGCGCGCCCAAGCTGCCAGGTACGACATCGAGAGGAAGTAATAACCCATATAGCTCGGGCTGTCGTACTCGCCTTGCCCACGAGTCGTCGTCAGGCGCACCCACTTCACCAGCCAATCCGCCGCCTCAGCCATGTTCTCGGCCGATGACTTGCCGGTGTACCACTGCGAGCCGTCCTGATCCCAGAGCTGCGACATCAGGTACAGCGACGTGTAGTACATCACCCAGTGATTCTCGGTGTCGCCGCGATACGGCATGTAGGTGCGGAACGAGTCGCGCAACGCACGGCGGGCGGAATCGGTGAGTTGACCGCGATCGAGATATGCGATCGACGTCACGGGGTACATCCAGAACATATCGCCCGTGGGACCGGCCGCGAGTAACTCTTCGAGGCGCCGCGAACACAGCGCCGCGTCCTCGTGGAGCCAGAGCTTGGCGGCGATGTTCGCATACCCTAGTGGTCCGTTGTTGGCGGGGTGCGCGTAGGCTTCCACCACGCTGCGGACACGCTGCTCGAACGGTGGCGCCTGCGCGTGCAGGGCCGGCAGCATCAACAGACACAGCCACCGCAGCCGGCTCACTTGGCCACCTCGGGAACGAACTTCATGCGAAAGATGGAACTGCCCGTGAGCCCGTCCTTGCCGAGCTTGGCGGCGATGTTCGCGTACCCTAGTGGTCCGTTGTTGGCGGGGTGCGCATACGCTTCCACCATGCTGCGGGCACGCTGCTCGAACGGCGGCGCCTGCGCGTGCAGCGCCGGCAGCAGCGACAGACACAGCCACCGCAGCCGGCTCACTTGGCCACCTCAGGCACGAACCTCATGCGAAAGATGGAACTGCCCGTGAGCCCGTCCTTGCGCCACGTCTGTCCGCTATCGTTGGAAACGTAGACCGCGTCTTGGTGCACGCTGGTGTAGAGGCGGCCGGATTGCCCGGGGTCGAAGGCCACGCTCCACACGTTGGCGGAAGGCAGCCCCGCGTCGCGTACCTGCCAGGTTTTTCCGCGGTCTTCGCTGACCGCCACGCCCACGCCCCAACCCGCCACGGCGATGCGATTCGGCGACGACGGGTCGAACGCCAGATCGTAGATATTGCGTCCGACTCCCAGGTTGCCGTTGCTCTCGAATGTGACGCCGCAATCGGTGGATGCAAACAGCCCGCCGCCTTCGGTGGAGGCCAGCCAAAAGCACGGATCGTGCGGCGATTGTTCGATGTGCAGCACCTGAATTCCGGCGGCGCCCGCCAGCTTCCAGCGCTCGCCGCCATTCTCGCTGCGGTAGACTCCTTGCTCGGTGCCCGCCAGCAAAACGCCTGCTCGGCGCGAATCGACGCGCAAGGCCGCAGTATACTTGCGGCGCAGTCCTGTCGACGCGTCGGCCCACGTAGTTCCGCCATCGTGGCTCGCCTGAATACCCGCGGTGTGCGCGAAGTAAACCGTGCCGGCCTGATTGCGATCCACCGCGACGTCGAGCAGTTCGGTCACATCGTTACCAGTGAGGATCTTCCATCGCTCGCCTCGTTCGGTAACGCGCAGTAGTCCATTGCCGGCGGCGGCGTACACCAGCGAAGGATCGCGCGGCTCGAAATCGAAAGCCGAGATGAAGGGATGGTTGAAGCCCGCATGCCGCCAGCCGGCACTCGAGGACCGTACGAAGATGCCGCTGGCGGGGAGTTTCGCGCCCACTACGTAATCCTTGGTGCTCGACCCGCAGGCGTAGAGCGTGTACTGCGCGAACGCTGGGAGAGGCAGCGCCAGCAGCAGCAGCGCGAAGAGTGTCCGAACTCCTGACGTCGTGGAATTTGAGGCGAGCCTGTCTTCGTGGCGCAGGCACTCTTGCCTGCCGGGTCGAGACTCATCTCGACCCTCTTTGGGAGTTACACCAAGTGCGGGAAACGCCGAGATGAGTCTCGGCGCTGCAGACACGAGTGTCTGCGCCACGTGCGGCGCCGCCAAGTTGGCCGGAGTGACCTCAGGAGTTCGGAGTCTCATTTGCCTGCGCCGAGCAAAGCTTTCAAGTAGCGATAGAAAAACTCCACGCCATCGTAGTAGGAACTCACGCGAATCCGTTCGTCCTTGCCGTGCGCGCGAATGTCGTCCTGGTCGATCGCCATGCCGTTCACGCCGTAACTCGGGATCCCGGCTGCGATTGTGATCGTGCTGTCCGAGGCGCCGGTCTCCATTTCGGGAATCACCGGCGCGCTGGGCCACATCTCGCCGGCCACGTGCTCCAGCGGCTTGAGGATCTCGGGGCTGGGCATCAAAGGAGGGAACGCCTTGGTGTCGGGAGCCTTGTCGAACACCTCGCCGGCGTTCACGTAGCGGACCTTCACTTGGGGGTCGTCCACGAAAGCCACCAGCTTAGTCCGGATCTCCTCGGGCGAATGGCCAGGCAGAATCCGGCAATTGATGTTGGCCTGCGCCAACTGCGGGAGGGCGTTGTTGGCATGCCCACCGCTGATGCGCGTGGCCACGCAGGTGGTCCTGATGAGGGAGTTGTAACGCGCGTCGCTCGCAAGCCGGGCGACGGCCTGGGCATCGGGTTGCGTCTTCAGCAACCCGCTCATGTCGGCCTTCGTCTGGCCGGATTCGAGCGGCGCCCGCCGCTCGAAGTTGCCCCCCGCGTCGAATACCGCGCACGTCTCCGGGTTGAGATTGGCGGCGCGCCCCATGCCGTCGTACGTGTATAGGTACGGCTGATTTTGCAGATCGTTGTACGACGTCATCTTGCCTTCATTGTCCCACTGATAGCTCATGGAGAAGCTCTCGGCTTTCGGGGAGAGGCTGCGGCCGAATTCGTCGATGGCGGTGGTGTACATGTTCCAGCCCATGGATTGGGTGAGGATGCGATTGGCCTGACTGTAGGTGTAATTGTAGGCGAAAGTACGGGCGAAGTTGAGATCGGCGGCGCCGAATTGGACTTGCGAGGTGCGGCCGTAGGTGTCGTACGTGTAGTTGACGGTGGAGACGGGGTTGGCCGTAAAGGTGCCGCCGGAGACGGTGCCGTGGAGGGTTTGGGTCAACTGCCCGAGAGTGTTGTAGGTATATTGCGTTTGCTGATTCTTGGCGTCGGTGCGGGTGAGGACGCGGTGGCTGGCGTCGTAGGTGTAGCGGACGGTCGATGCCGGAAATCAGCAAGCATGGCTCGCAACCTCCCGTACTCGCCCTCATTTTATGCCCAATTCAGACCGGCGAGTCCCCTTTTCCTCCGGGAGTACACTGTAGCTATATGGCCGCGCCCCCAGAAGCCGTCGAGACCGCTCCGCTCCCGTTGACGGCGCTCACGGAAGACGAAAAGTTCTTCCAATCCACGGTACGCAAATTCGCCCGCGAGCAGATCCGGCCCTACGTCCGCGAGATGGACGAGGCCGGCGTCTTCCGCAAGGACATCATCCACCAATTCTTCGAAATGGGCCTCATGGGCATCGAGATTCCCGAGGAGTATGGCGGCCAGGGCGGCAGCTTCTTTCAGGCCATCCTCGCCGTCGAAGAGCTCTCCGCGGTGGACCCTTCGGCCGGCGTGATTGTCGACGTGCAGAACACCATCTGCAACAACGCGCTCCTCAAGTGGGCCAGCGCCGAGCAGAAGGCCAAATACCTGCCGAAGCTGGCGGCGAACACCGTTGCGTCCTATGCGCTCTCGGAAGCCGGGTCGGGGTCCGACGCATTCGCCATGGCGACGCGCGCGGAAGATCGCGGCGACCATTTCCTGCTCAACGGGCGCAAATTGTGGATCACCAATGCGGCCGAGGCCGGTTTCTTTCTGCTGTTCGCAAATGCCGATCCCGCGGCCGGCTATAAAGGAGTGACCGCGTTCCTGGTGGAGCGCGACTTCCCCGGTTTTCAAGTCGGCAAGAAGGAGGACAAGCTCGGCCTGCGCTCTTCCTCCACCTGCGAATTGATTCTCGACAACTGCCGCGTGCCACGCGAGAACGTCATGGGCGAGATCGGCAAGGGCTACAAGATTGCCATCGAGACGCTGAACGAAGGCCGCATCGCCATCGGCGCGCAGATGATCGGGCTGGCGCGCGGGGCGCTGGAGCACGCCGTGGCTTACGCCCGCGAGCGCAAGCAGTTCGGCAAACCGATTGCCGAGTTTCAGGGCGTACAGTTCGACCTGGCGAAAATGGCGGTCGACGTGGAGGCGGCGCGACTGCTGGTGTACAACGCGGCGCGGCTGCGCGATGCCGGCACGCCGTTTCTCACGGAAGCGGCGATGGCGAAGTATTTTAGTTCGGAAATCGCCGAGAAGACCGCGTCGAAGGCCATCGAGGTGCATGGCGGCGTGGGGGTCACCAAGGATTATCCGGTGGAGAAGTTGTATCGCGACGCCAAGATCGGCCGGATTTACGAGGGCACCAGCAATATGCAGTTGCTGACCATTGCGAAGAAACTGATCGGCAAGTGAGCTCGTCACAGGAGTAGAGGAAAAGATGCGCATTTCGATGCTTCCGGCCGCGCTGGCCGTTTTGTCCCTGCTAATCGGGCCGGCGCTCGCGCAAGAGAAGGACAACGTCAACGCGGATGAGATCATTCAAAAGTTCGCCGCCAAGGAAGCCGAATTCCGGGCGGCGCGCAACAACTACACCTACCGGCAGACCGTGAAGATGGAGGAGTTGGATCCCGCTCCCACGGGAAAGTGGGAGGAGATTGACGACATCATTTTCGACGGGAAAGGTAAGCGCAGCGATCTTGTGGTATGGGCTCCGGTGCAAAATCTGCAGCACCTTTTGCTGACTCCCCAGGATGCCCAAGACCTGAAAGATGTGCAGCCATTCGTGCTCACAACGGAGGAGATCGGCCTCTACAACGTGAACTACCTGGGGCGGGAAAAGCTCGACGAAATCGGCTGTTACACGTTCTCCGTGAAGCCCAAGAAGATGGAGAAGGGCAAGCGATATTTCGAAGGCGAAATCTGGGTGGACGATCGCGACATGCAGATCGTGAAGACGTATGGCAAGGGCGTTGGAATCGTGGCGAAGGGCAATGAGTTTCCGAAGTTCGAGACCTACCGCGAACAGATCGACGGCAAGTACTGGTTCCCCACCTACACTCATGCCGACGACACCTTGCACTTCCAAAACCCGCCCATGAACGTGCATATCCGAATGACGGTGAAGTACCAGGACTACAAGAAGTTCGAGGGCAGATCGACGATCACGTACGGGAAGACTGTGGACGACACACCGCCGCCACCCAAGAAAAAACAATAGCGTGGTACGATCCGGAGATGCCAACGAAAATTTCTCCGCAGAATAACGGCCCCATCCGCATCGAGGGCGAATTTGAAATCGTCGACCCCACCGGCGCGGCCTTCGGGCTCGCTGGCCGGACGGTGATCTCGCTGTGCCGTTGCGGACATTCTGCCAACAAGCCGTTTTGCGACGGCGCACACAACCGGATGGGGTTTGTCGATCCGGTAGTCGCCCGGGAATTGCCGCCGCCCAAGCCGAAAATCTGACCAAGGGCTTCGCCTCTGACTTTTGTGGGATATGCATCTTCAGCTAGAGCGGCTCCTCCTCGCCGAGAGGCGTCTCCGGACTGCTGATGTCATGGATCCAGGATGATCTCACCTTAGCGGCAAGAACTTTATTAGCCACGGATGAACACAGATGAACACAGATGAACACGGATAAGAAAACGCCTTGTTTTATCCGTGTTCATCTGTGTTCATCCGTGGCTGATACGATTTGTTTTTCTTCGGATCAGTGGCTCAGCCCCGGCAATCGACCAGCGTCTCCGCCGTGAAAATCCATCCACTTTGGCAAGAGTTCAAAAATCTTTCGGGTGTTGCACCGCCGTTCGGTAACCATTAGTATGAGTGGTATCGCCTAGCACTTAAGATGCCCCTTATGCCGAAACGTTTAGAGCGTGGCAGCATCCCTGCGCGCAAACCGCAGCACCTCCGGACTCTGATTCTTGCGGGGACGGCCGCTGTCCTCCTCTGCGGCCTGATCGCCTGTTCCGGCACGGGATCGAGCGGGGCTCCTGCGAGCGGCGGCAAAGGCGGCAAAAAGGGCGGTGGCGGCGACGTTCCGGTGACGGTCGCGCAAGCCGCCAGCAAGGACGTTCCGGTGGAAGTTCAGGTCATCGGGCACGTGGAGGCGTACGCCACCATTTCGGTGAAGGCCCAGGTCACTGGCGAATTGCTCGCCGCTCATTTTCAGGAAGGCGATTACGTCAAGAAGGGCGATCTGATCTTCAAGATCGACTCGCGTCCGTTGCAGGCGGCGCTGAATCAGGCGATTGCCAACGTGGCGCGCGATCAGGCGGCGCTAGGCCAGGCGCAGGCCAATCTGGCACGCGATACCGCCCAGGCGCAGTATGCCGATGCTTCCGCGAGTCGCTACGCCCAGCTCTATCAGGAGAAGGTGGTCTCTCGCGACCAGACCGAGCAGTTTCGCACCACGGCCGCTGCGGCTAGTCAGGCGGTAGAGGCGGATAAGGCCGCTATCGAAAGCGCCAAGGCCAACATCGGCGCCAGCCAGGCGGCGGTGGAGAACGCCAAAGTGCAATTCGGTTATACCGATATCAAGTCGCCCCTCGACGGCAGGCTGGGAAGCTTCACGGTGAAACCAGGCAACGTGGTGATGGCGAACAGCGTGGAGTTGTGCACGATCAATGAAATCGAACCGATTTATGTGACGTTCGGCGTGCCGGAATCGCAATTGCCCGCAGTCAAGAAGTATATGGCGGAGGGCAAGCTCCCGGTGCGGGCACAGCCGCAGGACGATGCCAACGCGCCCTCCGAAACCGGAACCTTGACCTTCGTCGATAACAGTGTGGATGTCACTACTGGCACCATCACGCTGAAGGGCACCTTCCCGAATTCCGATCGCCGGCTCTGGCCAGGCCAGTACGTGCGCGTCACTCTCCGCCTCACCACCCAGGCCAACGCCACCACGGTGCCGAACGAAGCCGTAATGACCGGGCAGAACGGCTCCTATATATACGTCGTAAAGCAGGATCGTTCGGTAGATACGCGTAATGTGGTAAGCGGCGCGCGCGTGGGGCAGGACATGGTGATTACCTCCGGGCTGCAACCCGGTGAGACGGTGGTCACCGAAGGGCAATTGCGGCTGGCGCCTGGCAGCCATGTGGTGATTCGACCGGCCGGAGGCGGTGGCGGCGGTGGCGGCAGAAGAGCCGGCGCCGATCAGGGGCAACCTCAGCCAGCCCCGGCGGCAGACGCCGGTTCAACCGCACCGGCCGCCGGCGCACCGGAAAAGGGCAGCGCATCCGGTGCGACAGGCGAGCACAAAGGCCGCGGGGGACGCGGCGGACGTGGCGGGAAAGACGGGCACAAAGGCCCGCCGCAGAATTAAGGGACTCTTCGTGGAGGGCTGGGCATGAACATCTCCGAGAATTTCATCCGGCGGCCCATTGCCACCAGCCTGCTGATGGCGGGAATCGCGCTGTTCGGCGTGATCGCCTACCGCGCCATGCCGGTGAGCGACCTTCCGCAGGTGGACTACCCCACCATCTCGGTCTCGGCTGGCCTTCCCGGCGCCAATCCGGACACGATGGCGTCTTCGGTAGCGACTCCGCTCGAGCGGCAGTTCACCACCATCGCCGGGCTGGACTCCATGATCTCCTCCAGCAGCCAGGGTTCGAGTAACATCACGCTGCAATTCAGCCTGGACCGCGATATCGACGGTGCGACGGTGGACGTAGAGACCGCAATTGCCGAGGCGATGCCCTTGCTGCCGCCTGGCATGCCCACTCCGCCGTCGTTTCGCAAAGTGAATCCTGGTGCCCAACCGATCCTGAACTTCTTCGTGACGTCGCCCACCATGCGGCTTTCCGATCTCGACGAGTACGCGGAAACCATGGTGGCGCAGCGCGTATCGATGGTCTCCGGCGTGGCGCAGGTGCAGGTTTTCGGCTCCGCCAAATACGCGGTCCGCGTGCAGGTGGATCCCAATAAGCTGGCGGCGCACCAGATCGGTCTCGACGAAGTCGGTACGGCCATCAACAACTGGAATATCAATCTGCCCACCGGCACGCTCTACGGCAAGTCGACAGCGTACAACGTAACGGCCAACGGCCAGTTGATGAAGGCCTGGCAGTACCGCCCACTCGTTGTGGCTTACCGCAATGGCGCTGCGGTGCGGTTGAGCGACGTGGCTAACGTTATCGACAGCGTGCAGGACGATAAGCAGTTCGCCCTGCTCTACGGCGGCGAATACGGCACCGACGGCACCAAGGGCATCACCATGGCGGTGTTTCGCCAACCGGGCAGCAACACCATCGACGTGGTGGACAACATCAGGGCGCTGCTGCCGTTTTTCCGCGAGCAGATGCCGCCAACTGTGCACTTGGGCATACGCGGCGATCGATCCAAGAATATCCGCGAAGGTTTCCAGGATATTCAATTCACCATGGCGGCCACTCTCGGGCTGGTGATCATGGTGATCTTCCTGTTTCTGCGGAATTTTTCCGCCACTATGATCCCGGCGATGGCGCTGCCGTTCTCCGTGGTGGGAACCTTCTCCGTGATGTACCTGCTGAATTTCAGCATCAACAACATATCCATGATGGCCCTGATTCTCTCAGTAGGATTCGTGGTGGATGACGCCATCGTGATGCTGGAGAATATTGTCCGTCACATCGAGCACGGGGAAAGCCCGATGGAGGCGTCGTTGCATGGGTCGAAGGAAATCGGATTCACCATCGTCTCGATGACCCTTTCACTGGCGGCCGTCTTCATTCCGATTCTCTTCATGGGCGGCATTCTGGGCCGGCTGTTCCGCGAGTTCGCCGTCACCATTTGCACCGCCATCCTGATCTCCGGCATCGTCTCCATCAGCCTGACGCCGATGCTATGCAGCCGTTTTCTGCGCGATTCCTCCCACGGTTCACACGGCGTTTTCTACCGTGTTACCGAGCGGATTTTCGACGGCATGCTGAATACCTATCGCGTGAGCCTTGGCTGGGTGCTGCATCACCGCCCGGTGATGCTGGCTATGTTCCTGGCGGTGCTGGGCGCTACCGGATATCTCTACGTGGTGGTTCCCAAGGGCTTCATTCCCAGTACCGACAACGACACCTTCAACATCCAGACGGAAGCTACCCAAGGCACTTCGTACTACCAGATGGTGAACTACATGAGCCGTCTGTCGAAGATCGTGGTGCAGGATCCCGATATCGAGTCGTTTTACTCCAGCACGGGCGGCGGATTCGGCGGAGCCTCTAATACCGGCCGCATCAACGTCAACTTGAAACCGCGGCGGCAACGCGTGGCCACTGTGACGGACATCGTCAATCGGTTGCGTCCCAAGGTATCCAACATGCCGGGGCTGAGAGTCTACCTGACCATCCCACAGGCCATCTCCATTGGCGGCCGGCAGTCGAAGAGCAGTTATGACTTCACGCTCTACGGGCCGGACACCCAGCAGCTTTACACCGAGGCGCAGAAACTGGAACGCGTCGTGAATAAGCTGCCAGGGCTGGCGGAAGTTACCAGCGACTTACAGATCAAGAATCCGCGCGTCAATATCGTGCTCGACCGCGACCGCGCGGCGTCTCTCAACGTCAACTGGACGAACGTAGCCGGCGTGCTCTACGACGCATTCGGACCGCAACTCGCTACCACCATTTACTCGCCCACCAATCAGTATCAGGTGCTGCTCGAAATGTTGCCGCAGTACCAGCGCTATACGGACGGACTCAAGATGCTCTATCTCAAGTCCACTTCGGGGCAGTTGGTGCCGCTCAACGCTGTTGCCAGCTTGAAGGAGGATGCCGGTCCGCAGAGTATTCCGCACTCCGGCCAGCTACCGTCGGTAACGCTATCGTTCGCACTGAAGCCCGGGACTTCACTCGGCGAGGCGACCGACGAAATCATGCAGACCGCGAAAGACAATTTGCCGGCGACGATTACGGGCGTGTTTCAGGGCACGGCGCAGGTCTTCCGCGATTCCATGCAGAATATGGGCCTGCTCCTGGTACTGGCCATCGCCGTGGTGTATATCGTTCTCGGCGTATTGTACGAAAGCTATGTGCATCCCATAACCATTCTCTCGGGATTGCCTTCGGCGGGCTTCGGCGCCCTGCTTACGCTAATCTTATTCAAGGTGGATCTGAGTATTTACTCGTTTGTGGGCATGATCATGCTGATCGGCATCGTGAAGAAGAATGCCATTATGCAGATCGACTTCGCGCTGGAAGCCGAACGCAAGGAAGGTAAGTCGCCCGCCGAGGCCATTTACGAGGGCTGCCTGATTCGCTTCCGCCCCATCATGATGACTACCATGGCGGCACTGTTGGGCGGGTTGCCGATCGCTCTGGGTTATGGCGCCGGCGGCGAATCGCGTAAGCCCCTGGGACTGGCAGTAGTCGGTGGCCTGGTATTTTCGCAGTTGATGACGCTGTATTTGACTCCCGTAGTGTACACGTACCTGGCGGCGATTGTGGAACGCTATAAGGGTACAAAGGCGAGCCCGAAGGCATTGGAACCGGCGATGCAGGCGGGGGATTGAAGAAACACAATTTAGCCGCAGATAAACGCAGATGAACGCCGATAGCAAACAACGCGAGGTCTTTTATCGGCGTTCATCTGCGTTCATCTGCGGCTAATAACTTTTAAATAGAAATGAACATATCCCAAACATTCATCGAGCGGCCGATTGCCACCAGCCTTCTGATGGCTGCCATTGCGCTGTTCGGCGGCGTCGCCTACCGCTCCCTCGCGGTGAGCGACCTGCCCAACGTCGACTTCCCCACCTTGCTGGTGACCGCCAGTCTGCCGGGAGCCAGTCCGGAGACCATGGCCTCCGCCGTCGCCACCCCGCTCGAAAATCAATTCTCCACCATCGCCGGCATGAACTCCATGACGTCGTCGAATTCCATGGGCAACACGCAGATCACCCTGGAATTCGACCTCGACCGCCGACTCGACGGCGCCGCGGTCGACGTGCAGGCCGCCATCACCCAGGCCTCCCGCCTGCTGCCGCAGGGCATGCCGACTCCGCCGACCTTCACCAAGGTGAATCCGGCCGATCAGCCCATCTTATATATAGCGCTCACCTCGCCGACCCTGCCGCTCTATACCCTGGATGAATACGCCGAGACGCGCATCGCGCAACGTATCTCCATGATCTCCGGCGTGGCGCAGGTGCAGGTGCTGGGCGCGCAGAAATATGCCGTCCACGTCCAGATGGACCCCCATTCGCTGGCCCAGCGACAGGTCGGCATCAACGAAATCCAAACCGCGCTCACTAACTGGAATGTCAATCTGCCCACCGGGTCCATCATCGGACCGCAGCGCTCCTTCACTCTGCAAGCCACCGGGCAATTGCTCGATGCCGACGCGTACAAGAAGGTCGTAGTCGCCTACCGGGGCGGAAATCCCGTGCGCTTGGAGGAGTTGGGCACCATTATCGATAGCGTGGAGGACGATAAGACCGCGTCCTGGTTCTATACGCACCAGGGGAACGGACGCGCCATCATTCTGGCGATCCAGCGGCAGCCCGGCACGAACACCATCACCGTAACCAGCTTAGTCAAGAACTTACTGCCCAAGTTTAAGTTGGAACTGCCGCCCGCGGTCAACATGGATATCCTTTATGACCGGTCCGACACCATCCGCGAGTCATTCCAGGATGTGCAATTCACCATGGTGCTGACCCTCGGGCTGGTGGTGATGGTGATCTTTCTATTCCTGCGGAACATCTCCGCGACTATCATCCCCAGTTTGGCGCTGCCGTTCTCTATCGTGGGAACGTTCGCCGTGATGTACCTGCTGAGTTATAGCCTGGATAACCTCTCGATGATGGCTCTCATTCTCTCCATCGGCTTCGTGGTGGACGACGCCATCGTGATGCTGGAGAATATCGTCCGCCACATCGAAATGGGTGAAGAGCCGCTGGCGGCTTCGCTCACCGGGTCGGGCGAAATCGGATTCACCATCGTGTCGATGACGCTGTCCCTGGCGGCGGTGTTTATCCCGGTGCTGTTCCTGGGCGGGGTGCTAGGGCGTCTTTTCAAGGAATTCGCGGTCACTATCACCGCTGCCATTTTGATTTCGGGCGTGGTTTCGGTGACGCTGACTCCCATGCTGTGCAGCCGCTTCCTGCGGTCGGCCCATCACGCCAAGCACGGCTTCTTTTATAACGCCACGGAGAGATTCTTCCAGGGAATGCTGCACGTTTATGACGTGACTTTGCAGATAGTGTTGCGCCACAAGATAGTCATGATGGCCAGCTTCGTAGTCGTGCTGGTTGCTACGGGCTATATGTTCGTCACTATCCCCAAGGGCTTCATTCCCGACCAGGACACCGACCAGTTACACGTCATTACCGAAGCGCAGCAGGGAACCTCGTTCTTTCAGATGGCGGATTACGAGAAGAAGATTGCCGACACGGTTTCCGCCGACCCCAACGTAGATTCCCTCATGGCGAGCGTGGGCGGCACTACGGCGTCGAACCTCGGCGGGCCGAACTACGGCGAGCTGGTGATCCACTTGAAGCCGCGGGCGCAGCGTCAACTGGGTGTGAACGACATCATTAAGGAGCTACGTCCGCAACTGGCGGCGCAGCCCGGCGTCAACTCGTACCTGATGAATCCGCCGACGATTCAGATCGGCGGCCAGGTCACTAAGAGCTTGTACCAGTTCTCCATGCAGACTCCCGACCAGCCGGAGTTGTACGCCGGCGCCGAGAGATTGGCAAAGGCCGTGGCGGAACTTCCCGGCGTGGAGGACGTGACCACCGACGTGGCGGTCAGTACGCCCCAGGTGAACGTGACGATGGATCGCGATAAGGCCGCATCGATGGGCGTCAACGCCAGTCTGATCGAGAACGCGCTATACGATGCGTACGGTCCGCGTTGGGTCTCGACCATCTACGGTTCGATCAACGAATATAAAGTGCTGCTGGAACTCGAGCCCAGGTATCAGGCCGATCCGCGGGCGCTCTCACTGCTCTATTTCAAGACTGCGGGTGGCAAGCTGATTCCCCTCGATACTTTGGCAGGCATCGTGACGGACGTTGGACCGCAAACCATCAACCACTACGGACAGCTTCCGGCAGCCACGCTTTCCTTCAACTTGAAGCCCGGCGCGGCGCTGGGCCAGGTCGTCGACCAGGTGCAGGGGATTGCCTCTAAGGAATTGCCGGCGACGATTACCACGCAATTCCAGGGCGCGGCCAAGAGCTTTCAGAGTTCACTCGGCAACTTATGGGTCCTGCTGATTATCGCCATCATGGTGGTGTACATCGTGCTGGGTATTCTGTACGAGAGCTACATTCACCCCATAACGATTCTCTCGGGACTCCCGTCGGCCGGATTCGGCGCGCTACTGACTTTGGTCATCTTCCACATTGACTTGAGTATCTATGCGTTTGTTGGACTCATCATGCTGATCGGTATCGTGAAGAAGAACGCCATCATGCAGATCGACTTCGCGCTGGAGGCCGAGCGCCATCATGGGCTCACTCCCGAGCGGGCCATCTACGAAGGTTGCCTGATTCGCTTCCGGCCTATCATGATGACCACCATGGCGGCCCTGCTGGGCGCGGTGCCGATCGCGCTGGGATACGGCGCCGGCGGCGAAGCGCGCCAGCCGCTAGGCTTGGTAGTGGTCGGCGGCCTGCTCTTCTCGCAGCTTGTGACTCTCTATCTCACGCCGGTATTTTATATCTATATGTCGGCGCTGCAGGCGTGGGTGAATCGTCTGCGCGGTAAGAAGGCGGAGACGGGCGAAGTGTTGGCCCCAGCCTCTTAGAGTTCAGACACGCTTGCCTCGAATAGGGCTGTCTGCTACGTTCACTTCATATGCCGACACGGGCGTTCCGGCAGGTGCTCCTTCTCACTGTTCTGTCACAATTGCTGGTTGCGCAGACACCCAGTGCGGTCCATCTTTCCGCTTCCAGCGATGGGGCAACAGTAACCCTCATTGCCACCATTACACCTCCGGGTGCCGGGCGGGTCACGTTTTATGACGGCGACTCGTTACTGGGTAGCAGTCGCGTTATGGGTCGGCACGCGGTCCTCGTGGCGCGTCTCGCAGGCCTTGGAACGCGCTGGCTTCGAGCCCACTATTCAGGCGACCTAACGCATGCCCCGAGCGACTCGCCAGCGCGCCTTATAGATGTCGGCGCTAAGATTGTGGCCGCTACTCCCAAGACGAGTACGCGGCCTCCCGGCCCTTACCTGATTTCTACGATCGCAGGCCGCGGGCTTCCGGCGACGCCGATTGCCGGCACGTCAACGTTGTTTTATGCGCCGAACCCGGGAGCCACCGACGCCGCGGGTAATCTCTATTTCGCCGATTCTCAAGCGCAAGCCGTATTCCGGCTCGGCCCGTCCGGCGTCATCACACGCATCGCGGGCACGGGCGTGCAAGGTTTTTCCGGCGATAACGGTCCGGCCGGGAGCGCTCAATTCTTCAGTCCTACGGGAGTCGCCGTCGACGCCGCCGGCAACGTCTACATTGCGGATGAGGGAAACTATCGGATTCGCCGTGTCTCTCCGCTCGGTACCATCAGCACTATTGCCGGAAACGGAGAATTACAGAATACAGGAGATAATGGCCCGGCGATCAGTGCCGGTATCGGCGAGCCGAATGGGCTGGTGCTGGACGGAACCGGCAATTTGTATTTTGCCGAGGACAGTCTAGTCCGGAAAATCACTCCCGGTGGAATCATCAGTACCGTTGCGGGTACTGGCCAGGAAGGCTATTCGGGAGACAATGGCCCAGCGACCAGTGCACAACTCAACCAGTGCTACTCAATCGCTGCCGATGCGGCGGGCAATCTCTTTCTTGCCGATTCAGGCAATCAGCGCATTCGAAAAGTGTCGGTTAGCGGTATCATCACCACTGTGGCTGGCAATGGGACGCCGGGTTTCTGGGGCGACAATGGGCCGGCTACCGCAGCGGAACTGACATATCCCGGCGGCGTGGCGGTTGACGCCCAGGGCAATCTCTATATTGCCGACTCGGTAAACCAGCGGATCCGCGAAGTATTTTCCAATGGCACCATTGAAACCATCGCGGGATCGGGCACTGTGGGTAGTCAGGGGGATGGATTTTACGCAATATCCGCGGAACTGAACGGCCCGGAGAGCGTCGTAATCGACCCGTTCGGTAATCTCTACATCGGCGCCCAACGCAGCATACGGCAGGTCTCCGCCGGAATCATCTCCACGGTTGTCGGCGGCGGGTCAGGCGGTGGCGTCGCGGCGCCCTTTAGCAAGTTCCTTGACCCAGTGGCAACAGCCAGGGATCAACTCGGCAACGTGTATGTCGCCGACGATGCAACGAATATCGTTCACATGATAACGCCATCTGGAAATATCTCGACGGTGGCTGGCACAGGTGTTGCCGGCTACTCGCTGGATGGTGGACTCGCAAACGCAGCTGCATTGGACAACCCCGGTGGACTAGCGACCGGGCCGGATGGATCTCTCTACATCGCCGACGTTTCGAGTAACAGAGTGCGCCGGATCTCGGGCGGGATCATCACCACGGTGGCGGGGACAGGGTTGCCCGGGTATTCGGGAGACGGCGGTCCTGCCACCAATGCCCAACTTACGCGCCCAGTGGCTCTGGCGACGGATTCCTCGGGAAACTTATTCATTGCGGATGCCGATAGCGTGATCCGCAAGTCGCGCTGGATGGGACGATCTCCACCGTAGCCGGTGATGGCACAGCGGGTTTCTCCGGCGACGGCGTGGCTGCCACGGCCACGCACCTCAACTGGCCAGGCGGATTGGCCGCGGACCAGTATGGCAATCTCTACATCGCCGACACGAACAACAGCCGCATTCGCAAAGTCGATGCTAACGGTATCATTACTACCGTCGCTGGAACTGGTGTAGCGGGGTTCCAGGGGGATGGGATTCCAGCAACGGCCGTGCAGTTGTACAGCCCTGGGAGTGTTGCCGTGGATACCGCCGGCAACATCTATATAGCGGACATGATCGGCGAGCGGGTTCGCCTGGTGACGACTGATGGCCTCATCCACACCATTGCTGGCGGTGCAGTTGTTGGTGCCGGCGAGGGCGCACCGGCCACTGAGGCGTCGATCTCACCATGGGGCATGACCCTTGACCCTGGCGGCAATATCTATTTTCTTGACTTCGACTTCGGGCTCCACGTGCTGACCACGCAAGGCGGACCAGCCTTGTTCTCAATTTCCAGTACGCACGCCGGAAATTTGCCGCAAGGGGCCAGCGACCACTTCACTCTCATCGTAACGAATGCGCCACTGGCAGGTCCCACTAGCGGAACGATCACCGTCACCGACTTCATACCGGACGGATTGACCCTATTACAGATGTCTGGCGATGGCTGGCAATGCACTGATAACACCTGCACCCGCTCCGACCTTTGGAACGGCGCTACCAATCTGCCCGCCATCACAGTTGACGTGATGGTCTCCCCGACGGCTCCGACGCAGGTGACCAATCAGGTAATCGTGTCGGGCGGGGGCGCTACCACCGCAGGGAGCCAAGACCTCACGTTGATCTCTGTGCCGACCAATATTCAGACGAATCCTTCGGGCTTGCAGTTCAGCGTCGACGCTCTGCCCGCGCAGGTTTCGCCCCAAACGGTGGATCTTGTCTGGGGCCCGCATACCATTGCCGTAGTATCACCGCAATCTGGCGGGGCCGGAATTCGATATGTATATACCGGCTGGAGCGACTCCGCCGCTGCGAGCCACACGTTTACAGTGGATGGTACATCCAACACTTACACAGCGAATTTCAAGACGCAATATCAATTGACGACACTCGCCTATCCGTCATCGGAAGGTTCCGTCACCCCGGCGACGGGCAATTTCTACGATGCCGGATCCAGCGTTACGTTGACGGCCAAGCCCTCGACATCGAACCCCTTCACTTTTTGGAGCGGCGCGGCGGCGGGACTGGTTAATCCCACCCCCATTACCATGAACGCCCCAGCTTCGGTCACAGCGAACTTCTTCACCTGCGCGGTGACGGGCGATACCACCACCACCGTTGCCGATGTGCAGCTCATGATTAGCGAAGCGTTAGGAAACGCCCAGGCGTTGCACGACATGAATCAGGACGGCGCCGTCAACGTGGCCGACATTCAGAAGGTGCTTGGATCGGCAGCGGGCACGACCTGCCTGTATTAATCGTAACTATCCCGCCTGCCCCCATGAGGGACAATGGGACATGACTCCGGCCGAAACGACATCCGATCTCGCCATCAGCGCTTACGGAACTGCCCGGTCCACCATCTCCGGCAGTCCGCTCACCGCCGACGAACTGCGCCTCACCCATGCCTATTGGGAGGCGTGCAATTATCTCGCCCTCGGGATGATCTATCTCGTCGACAATGCCCTGCTCAAGGAGCCGCTGCGCCCCGAGCATATCAAGAACCGCCTGCTGGGACACTGGGGTTCCAGCCCCGGGCTCGCCTTCCTCTACACGCATCTGAACCGCTGCATCAAGAAGTACGACCTCGACATGATCTTCCTGGCCGGCCCTGGACACGGCGCTCCCGGCGTCCTCGGCCCGTGCTACCTCGAGGGCACGTACTCCGAGATCTACCCGCAGAAGAGCGAGGATTGCGCCGGGTTGCGCGAGTTCTTCAAGGAGTTTTCGTTCCCCGGCGGAATCGGCAGCCACTGCACGCCGGAAACGCCCGGCTCCATCCATGAGGGCGGGGAATTGGGGTACGTGCTCTCGCATGCGTGCGGCGCGGCGTTCGATAGTCCGGAGCTGATTGTCTCCGCGGTGGTGGGCGACGGCGAGTCGGAAACCGGTCCGCTGGCGACATCCTGGCACGTCAATAAATTCCTCAATCCCATTCGCGATGGCGCGGTGCTACCCATCCTGCACCTCAACGGGTACAAGATCAACAACCCCACGCTGCTGGCGCGCGTGAGCCATGAGGAGCTCGAAAAGCTCATGCAAGGGTATGGCTGGACGCCGTATTTCGTGGAAGGCTCCGACCCTGACACCATGCACCAGGCCATGGCGGCCACGGTCGAACATTGCGTGAAGGAAATTCGTCACATCCGTAAGGAAGCGCGCAGCAGCGGCGTCGCCTCGCGCCCGCGCTGGCCCATGATCGTGCTGCGATCTCCCAAAGGATGGACCGCGCCGCACGAATTGGGCGGCCATAAGTTGGAGGGCTCCTGGCGCGCCCACCAGGTTCCGATCGGCGACGTGAAAAAGAATCCCGAAACGCTGCGCCTGTTGGAGAATTGGATGCGCTCGCTAGGCCCCGACAAATCGTTCGACGCCAACGGCCGCCTGATCCCCGAATTGAAAGCTCTGGCGCCCACCGGCGCGCGCCGCATGAGCGCCAACCCGCATGCCAACGGTGGAATCCTCAAGCGCTCGCTGCGCCTGCCCGATTTCCACGACTACGCGCAGAAAGTCGAGCAGCCCGGCAAGTGCGAGGCCGAGAATACCCGTCCGTTGGGCGCGTTCCTGCGCGACACCATGAAGCGCAACATGGACAACTTCCGCGTTTTCGGACCGGATGAGACCACGTCGAACAAGCTCGACGCGATCTACGCCGTCGCCGAGAAATTCTGGATCGAAGAGCGCTTCCCGGAGGACGACGATGGCGGCGAACTGGCCACCGACGGCCGCGTCATGGAGATGCTCAGCGAGCATACGGTGGAGGGCATGCTCGAAGGCTACACGCTCACCGGCCGGCACGGCTTCCTCTCGACGTACGAGTCGTTCGTCCACGTGATCGATTCGATGTTCAACCAGCACGCCAAGTGGCTCTCGATCTGCAATCACCTGCCGTGGCGGCAGGACATCGCATCGCTCAACTTGCTGATCACGTCGACGGTGTGGCGGCAGGATCACAACGGCTTCACGCACCAGGACCCGGGCTTCCTGGACGTGGTGGTGAACAAGAGCGCCGCGGTAACTCGCATCTACCTTCCGCCTGACGTGAACTGCCTGCTTTCGGTGGCGGACCATTGCCTGCGCAGCGTGAACTACGTCAACGTGATTGTGTCCGACAAGCAGAGTCACCTGCAATATATGGATATGGACTCTGCCGTCCGGCACTGCACCAAGGGCATCGGCATCTTCGAATGGGCCTCCACCGACCAGGGGGCCGAACCCGACCTGGTGATGGCCTGCGCCGGCGACATCCCCACGCAGGAAGCGCTGGCCGCCACGGTTCTGCTGCGGCAGGAGTTCCCCGACGTCAAAATTCGCTTCGTCAATGTTGTGGATCTCTTCAAGCTGCAGCCCGATACCGAGCATCCGCACGGCTTGAGCGATCGCGATTTCGATTCGCTCTTCACCTTGGACCGGCCGGTGATTTTCAATTTCCACGGCTATCCGTGGCTGATTCATCGCCTGGCCTACCGGCGCGCCAACCACGCGAATTTCCACGTGCGCGGGTATAAGGAGAAGGGCAACATCAATACGCCGATGGAACTGGCGATCAACAACAATATCGACCGCTTCAGCCTGGCGATCGACGCCATCGACCGCACGCCCAAACTGCAGCGGATCGGGGCGCACGCCAAGGAGCGCTTCCGCAATCTGCAGATCGATTGCCTGAACTACGCGCACATGAACGGCATCGACGCGCCGGAGATTACCGGCTGGAAGTGGCCGCTGTAAGTAGCGGTTAGCGATTAGCTTTTGGCTGTTAGCTTAAGCCCCCCGCTGTCGTTGCCTCGGCGACATCAGCAGGGTGCGCGGCCGACGGATTCTTCCCAGGTAGGACATGCTTTAGCTTGTCCAAAAGCGAAGGCGAGCTCCGCTCGCCTGGACAAGCTAAAGCATGTCCTACCAGTCCTAGTGCAATCCGACAGCCGTGGGGTGGTAGAGCCGACTTTCGACAGCCGCGAGGGGCCGCTTCTATGTTGCAAAATCCGAAGGATTTCAAGAGGGCAGCCCTCAGTTAGAAGCCCAGTGGATATAAAATACCTGCATGGTTCAGGAGCTTCGTTATGCGTGGCGTATCCTCCGCAAGTCCCCCAGCTTCGCGGCAATCGTTGTCCTGACGCTGGCCTTGGGCATCGGCGCCAACACCGCCGTATTCAGCGTGGTGCGCGGCGTCATGTTAGCGCCGCTCCCGTACAAGGATCCGGCCCGCTTGGTGGACATCGTCGATCGCAGCGTCAAAGACGCGAACGTCGCTCACGCGTTTGGGACTTATGGCGACTTCGAGGAGTATGCCAGGCACGCGCATGCCTTCGAGAAGATCGCTTTTGGGACAATCTCCGGACCCGCCGTCACCATGATCAGGGGTGGCGCCACTCGATACGTTGCGGCCGTATTCGCGAGCGAGGATTTCTTCTCCATTCCTGGCGTTTCCGCCGCGCGCGGCCGCACATTCGAGCACGGGGACCTCAGCCGAGGCTGTTCCGTCGTGCTGAGCGATCGGTTCTGGCGCAACTCGCTCGCTGCGGATCCGGCCGCGGCCGGGAAGGACATCGAGTTGAATCATCGCGCATGCAGGATTCTCGGAGTCATGCCCACCGGATTCGAGTTTTATGCGAATGGCGGGACGGAACTTTGGATGCTTTTCACCCCGGACGATCCGGGGGCGCGCGATGTGCGTTATGGGTTTAGCTTCGCGCGGCTCAAACCCAGCGTCACCGTCGCGCAAGCACAAGCCGAACTAGCGGCGCTGCATAAACAGATCCCTCAAGCCGATGCGCATCGCGATTACACACCCGTGGTGAACGGCCTTCAGGATGACTTTATGTTTATGGCAGCGAGCAATCTGCGAACTACGCTCGAACTGCTCCTGCTCGCCGTCGTTCTGGTGTTGCTCATTGCCTGTCTCAATGTGGCGAACCTGCTGGTGGCGCGCTCGTCGGCGCGGGCAGGCGAATTTGCGATCCGGGCGGCGCTCGGGTGCGGCCGCGCCCGGCTTGTGCGGCAGCTGCTGGTAGAAGGGATGCTGCTGGCGGCGATGGGTGGGGCCGCGGGCGTGGCCATCGCAATAGCGCTGGTCAGGTATTTCATTCATCTCAGTCCCATTCAGTTGCCTGTCGGCAGCGATGTGTCCGTGAACGTGCCGGTGTTAGCTTTTGCGCTTCTCTTAACCATGGGCACGGCGCTGATCTTCGGGATCGTGCCGGCGTGGAGCGGATCGCGAGCGAACCCGAATGCCGATCTGCGTGCGGGTGGGCGTGGGGCCACCTCCGGCGGCGCTCGGCGGCTGACGCAAGCCCTCATCGTCGCCGAGATTGCGCTCTCCCTGATGCTGATTTCCGGCGCCGGCCTTCTGCTGCGCAGCGTCCTGAAATTCAGCGCGGCTCCGCTGGGCTTCGACCTCAACCATGTGGTTCTCAGCTATATCAACTTACCGGAGCAGCAATATCCGGGGAGTGCGGATAAGCTGCGGCTTTATGAAAACTTGCGAACCCACCTGAACTCTATTCCGGGCGTGGAAGGATCGGCCATCTCGGTTGGCATCGCCCCGTTTGGTTTTGGCGCCTATGGAGTTGACATTGAAAGCCGCGCCCGAAACGAAATGCAGGATGTCGGCGAGAACAGAGTAAGCCCGGACTATTTCGGGGTTCTCCGCATCGCTTTGCGCCGCGGGCGGCTTCTGGACCGACAGGACGGGGCGGGCTCCGCCGCCGTCGCGGTAGTGAATGAGAAATTTGCCAGCGAATACTTCCCCGGCGTCAACCCCGTTGGTAAACGCCTGCGGCTTGCCGGCCAACCCGGATCGTCACTTGAAATTATAGGAGTGGTGGACACTGAGAAACAACCGGATTACATGCATGAGATGAGCTGGCATGAACAGCCGATCGTTTACCGTCCGATCGCACAGAAACCATTCTCTTTCATGTTTATTGAAGTGCGCACGCATGGCGATCAGGCCGGCGCGGGACGAGCTATTGAGCGCACCATAGGCGGGATCGACAAAGAGATTCCTGTCGGCAACATACTTAGCCAGAAGGACGTCCTGGGAAGGCGCTTTACCTATCCGCGTTTCCGCGCGATGGTACTGGCTCAATTCTCCGGGCTTGCGCTACTGCTCGCAGCGCTCGGGCTCCACGGTCTGCTTTCGCAGTATGTCACGCAAAGGAGAGGCGAACTGGGCTTGCGGATGGCGATCGGCGCGCGAAGGCAAGATATCGCGCGCCTGGTAGCAATTCAGGGCGGAATGCCGCTGCTCACGGGCATTGCGATCGGCATGGTTCTAACGTTCGCGCTTACCGGTTACCTGGCGAGCCTGCTGTTCGGGGTATCGGCCAGCGACCCATTGACGATGATCGCGGCTCCAGTCGCGCTGCTGGCCGTGGCGCTTGTGGCCGCGGCGAAACCAGCTCTGGACGCCGTGTCGGTCGATCCCATGCAAGCATTGCGGGACGAATAGCGAAGAGGCTGTTAGCGAGTAGCCTTGAGCTGTTAGCTTACCGCTGACCGCTTCCTGCGGTCGTGGCTTGCTGTGACCAAGGGAGCGAATCTCACAGCAACCGACGTCGCGCAGACTCTCAGTCTGCAGCGCCGAGACTCCGAACTCCTGAAGTCGCCCCTGCAAATTTGGCGGTCGGGGAAACTGAGTTGAGCCGCAGTGTTGTTGTGTGGCAGCCAATCCTGGCTGCAGGCGGGCTTTCCAGCCCGCCCGGCGGCCTGAAAGGCCGCCTGCAGGCAAGATTGCCTGCCACACGAAAGCACGCATCTCGGCGCTACGAGAGGCTTCCCACAGAGGGTCGAGAAGACCAGGCCGCCAAGGGCTAACCGCTAACCGCCAAAAAGCTGCCTCACGCCGGGTGCGGCAGCCCCAGGACGCAGCGCACCGTATCGCGCGCGATGAGCAGTTCTTCGTCCGTGGGGATTACCCATACGGGCAGCTTCGAGCCTTCCACCCCGATTTCGGCCAGCTTTCCCCTGGTTTGCTGATTGCGGACGTCGTCGATCTGCACACCCGCCCACTCCAGGCCTGTACAGATGCGCGCCCGGATGTCGGGCGCGTTCTCACCGATACCGCCCGTGAAGATGATGGCGTCGGCGCCGCCCATCGATGCCATCATGGCGCCGATATATTTCCGGGCCCGGTAGCTGAATATCTCGATCGCCAGCCTTACGCGCCGGTCGTCGTGATCTTTCAGTTCCTCCTGAAGAACACGCATATCGTTCGTCAGTCCCGAAATGCCGAGCAGCCCCGATTGCGTCAGCAGCATGCTCTCCACTCCATGAGCGGTCATGCCTTCTTTGGTCGCGATCAAGGTGAGAATCGCCGGGTCCAGGTCGCCCGACCGCGTTCCCATCACCAGGCCTTCGAGCGGCGTCATGCCCATCGAGGTGTCCACCGACCGGCCGCCGCGAATCGCGGTGGCCGAGCAGCCGTTACCCAGGTGCATGGTAATGATGTTGGTCGCTTCGCGCGCGATGCCTCGCGACAGGCGATAGCGATAGGCCACGTAGCGATGCGAAGTTCCATGAAAACCGTAGCGCCGGATGCGGTGGCGGCGATACAGATGGTAGGGCAGGGCGTACAGATAGGCCTGCTCCGGGATAGTCGTGTGGAAAGCTGTGTCGAACACCGCCACTTGCGGCGTATCGCGGCCGATCAGGTCGCGCACGGCCCTAATGCCGCGCAGGTTGGTCGGGTTGTGCAGCGGCGCCAGGTCGATGCATTCTTCGATTCCAGCGATCACCTTGTCGTCGATCAGGACGGACTCCTGAAACACTTCGCCGCCATGCACGACGCGATGGCCGACCGCCTGGATGTCGCTCAGGTTGCGGACCTCGGGGACCCCCGATTGGTCCGATACCAGCCAGCGAAGCAGGTAGTCGAGTCCCGCGTTGATGTCCTTAATAGGTGCGGTAAACTTCTGTCGTGGACCGCTCTTGGTTTCTACGGTGACGATGGCTTCGCCACCGATTCGCTCCATGGCGCCACGGCACAGCCGTTCGTCGGTGTCCTGACGAATCCGGTCCTGATCCGTGGAGATCACTTGAAACTTCAAGCTGGAGCTTCCCGCATTCAGCACTAAAACATTCATTTCTCTTTTATTCTCTCAAACCGTGTGGGAAATTGCCGCATCCGGTAAGCCGTTTGGCGCAAAATGCGCCGCGCCAGGATGTCACGGCATTGTAATTAAGAGACTTAGCGAAACGGCCGGATCAAATTGAGCCGAACTGCCGCGTGGGGTGGGCTTTAGCCTGCGGCGGACTTCAGTCCGCCTGCCGCAGCCTTCCCATCAATTCGCCGGAGGGCGGGCTCAAGCCCGCCGCAGACTGAAGTCTGCCCCACAATTCGTAACATCACGCGCCGCGCGTCCATGTGTTATCCAGAATAGAGCAGCGGAATTTCGGAGTAAGGAGCGTGAAATGGCACCTCGTTCGTGGCGATTTCTTCTGGGCGTGACGGCCGGCTGTGGCCTTGCCCTGGCGCAGGTCTCGGCGCCGGTAGTAGTTTCGTCGCCGGATGGACTCATCCGCATGACCTTCTCGGCGCCGGGTGGACACCTGGTGTACGACGTCGGCTATCGTGGCAAGCCGGTGTTGTCTCCCTCAGCGCTGGGTCTGGAGATTCAAAACCAGCCCGTGCTCGGGACCGATGTAGAAATCGTGTCGTCACAGAGCGGCAAAATTGACGAGTCGTATACGCTTCCCGCCGGCAAGTCGAAGGAAGTCCACAACCAGTGCAACACTGCGGCGCTCGAAGTTCGGGAGACCAAGGAGCCCAAGCGGCATTTCACCGTGGAAGCCCGGGTCTACAACGACGGCGCCGCCTTCCGCTACGTCGTGCCCGAGCAGAATGGCATCGAGGAATTGCGCCTCTCCAACGAACATACGCAATTCGTGTTTGCCAAGGACGCCACCACGTATCCGCTCATCCTGCGGAACTTCCGCAGTTCGTGGGAAGACAACTACCGCACCGTCGCCTTGAGCGGCATCCATCCGGAATCGCTGATTGCCCTGCCGCTGCTCACCGAGCTGCCGGGCATCGCGTTTCTCGCCATCACGGAGGCCAACATCGACAACTACTCGGGCATGTATCTGATGCACGACGAGCGCAATGCCCGCCAGCTTTCGGCGCGTCTCTCTCCGCATATCGACGATGCCGGTGTGTCGGTCGCGGTGAAGACGCCGGCTCCTTCGCCATGGCGCGTGCTGATGATCGCCGACTCTCCGGGGCGGCTGATCGAATCGCAGATTGTCAACAACTTGAATCCACCGCCGGCGTTCAGCGACACCTCGTGGATCAAGCCCGGCAAGGCGTCGTGGGATTGGTGGTCGGGGCCTTATGACGAAAACGTGAATTTCAAGCCGGGGAAGAATCTGGAGACGTCGAAACATTACGTGGATTTCTCGGCGCAGGCGGGCTTCCAATATTTCATGCTGGACGCTGGTTGGGCGACCAAACTCACGGGCGGCAACAACGATTCGGGTGTCGACATCACCAAGCCGATTGACGCGATGAACATGCCGGAACTGCTGCGCTATGCCAAATCGAAGAACGTAGGCGTCTGGCTGTGGGCGCACTGGACGGACATCGATCGCCAGATGGAGGAGGCCTTCCCGCTTTACGAGAAATGGGGTGTGGCGGGCGTGAAGATCGACTTCATGGATCGCGACGACCAATGGATGGTGGACTTCTACCATCGCGTGGCCCGCACCGCCGCCCAGCACCATCTGATGATCGACTTCCACGGGGCCTACAAGCCCGACGGCCTGAGCCGCACCTGGCCCAACGTGATCACGCGCGAGGGCGTGCTCGGCCTGGAGTACAACAAGTGGAGCGCGCGCGTAACTCCCGACCACAACGTGATGCTGGCCTTCACGCGCCTGCTGGCCGGCCCCATGGATTACACTCCCGGCGGCTTCCACAACTCCACCGCGGCGGAATTCGTGCCGCGCAGCCAGCAGCCCATGGTGATGGGCACGCGCGCGCACCAGACCGCGCTATTCGTGGTGTATGAGAGCCCGTTCGAAATGGTGTCCGACTACCCCGAGGTGTATCAGGGGACGAAGGAACTGGCGTTCCTGAGCAAGGTGCCGACATCGTGGGATGAGACGCGCGTGCTCAACGCCAAGGTGGGGGACTACATCACCCTCGGCCGGCGCCACGGCAAGGAGTGGTATATCGGGAGCATTACCGGGTCGCATGCGGTGGAACTCGATATTCCCCTGGAATTCCTGCCGGCGGGCGATTTCGTGGCGGAGATTTATTCGGATGCCAAGGACGCGGGCGAGAATCCCACGCACAGCGTGATGGAGACGAAGAAGGTGAATCGTACGATGCGGCTGAAGGCGACCATGGTCAGCGGCGGCGGGCAGGCGATTCGCATACGTCCAGCGGAGTAAGGGTGGGGGGCGACGTTCAGTGCTCCATGTGCTCGTTCTCTTCGAGTGGGGTGTGATATGGACGGTGCAGTCGGCCCGATACCAAAGGCAACGAGACGACAACTGCGCATCCAAGTGGGTGTTGAGGCTCATATTCAGGTCAGCGGGAAGCGGCTGATTCCTTGGCCCACGTACCGCTGACGTTGGCGGGTCCTGCTAAAATGCAATCGATGGCAAAGGCTCTAACGGCAGACGACATCCTTCCGCTGGTGGTTGCACTGCCGGCGGAGGAACGCGCGCGTTTGCTGCGGCTGATAGCTTCGCAACAGGGGTCTGACGCATCGATGTACCGGTCAATGCCAGCCTCACGCGAGGAGTTTTCGACGGACGACGAGGCGCTGGCTTGGGACGCGGAGGGCTGGGAGGATCTTAGTTGAGACGAGGCGAGATCCGCTGGTATACGTTTCGGCCTCCTGACAAGCGGCGACCAGTTCTCATTCTCACCAGAAATGACGTTATCGAGCAGCTAAACGAGATTATCGTGGCGCCCGCGACGCGAACCATCCGAGGCTTGATGACTGAAGTTGTCTTGACTATGGCGGATGGTATGCCAACGGCATGCGCGCTGAACTTCGATCACGTCGCCCTGGCCCAACGGAGCCGAATCGGTCCGGTCCTGTGCAATCTGCCGGCGACACGATGGGCCGAGGTACGACGGGCCCTTCTCATGGCGGTTGGCTTCGAGGATCGAGAAGACGGTTGAGTCGACGACGCGGTGTGGCCGGACCAAAACCGTTTGCGGACCGTAGTCAACGATTCGACGACGACTCGCTCATCTGTCTATGGACGGCGTGTCTCGCAGATCCCGCGGCAAAGTGCTCCAGGAGCGATCTGAAAAGTGGGTCGTGGTGTTCCGCTGACGGGACGAGAATCGTACACGCCACTTCCACTGTGCTTCGCGTTCGACAAAAGTGGCTCAAGAAGTCTTCGCGAATTCCTGGTCGGCGAAATCGACCCTCGGAACGTCTGGAGTTGTAAGGTGACCTTACCGTTGGAATACCCTTACAAACCGAAGCTCTGGATAATCCTGCTAACTTTCAGTTCGGGCGTAGCTTGGATAACTTTGAGCCGCTCCAACCTGCGCGGAACTGCGCTCTGGTTCGGCCTCCTTCCCCTCGCTGTGGCGTTCTTAACAACGCTGCGTCGAGTCGCTTTCCGCCGCATGCTACGACTGGATACTGACGGCCTGGTCGTACTGTCGGGTTTCTTACGATTTAGGCCGACCCTAGTTCGTTACGTGGACATCGAACGCGTTTGGGAAACACGCCTTCCTTTTACAGTGGTCCTTTCCATTGCTACAAGAGCAGGTAAGTTCGAAGTTGTGTCTTCAATGCTGCCCAACCTAGCCTCGTACAGCGAGATTGCGACCTTCCTCTACTTCCTAATAGGCCGCCGTCTCAATTGAGCCCATGCGCCAGCCCGACCATTCTCAACCTCTGGACTCGTATTCCTGAATAACGTGCTGTCCAAGTCACGCCAAGTTGACGAGAAACGCCCGACCCGCGGATATGTGGCATCGTCAGAACGGCTAATATGGCGGTAGTAGCCTGCGTAGTCCGTGCGCGATCACGACAAGCGCAAAGACACCGTTTCTCAACAATAAAGGCAAGAACGGCAACTCCATGCGCTTGCATGGCGCCCCAGAGGATACCACCTCACTCAAACGGGCGCCTTGCGCCGTGATCCACTTCGGACTTCTCGGCCAGTCGAGTATTCCGTCTCGCCAAGGTCGCGGTATACCGTTTGGACCGACTCGGGCGCCAACGATGGCCCCGGTGATTGCGGCCGTGGTGTCCGTGTCGCCACCGCAATGAACTGCATCGATGACAGCCGCCCGGTAGTCCGTGGGGTGACGAAGCCACGCATGCAGTGCAACGGGTACACTCTGAAGGCAATACCCCGAAGGGCCACGGCCATGAGCAATCTGCTCGGCGTACCCAGTCGTGCTGGTACCGGCTATGACGCTGGCCACAGTTCCGCCTACGGCTTTCAAAAAGTCGGAACTGCCGTCAAGATGGCCGCAAAGGGCTTCATAATAACTCGAAGGTGACGCATTGCCACACTTCGATTGGTGCGCTGCAATCGCAACCGACAACGCGGCGTGTTCGGCTTTCGGATCGATATGGGTAATTCGTGTAGAGATTGTCACCAGTTTACGCATTCGCATCTGGTCCTGTCCGTAACACACGCCAATCAGGGCCGACCTCATAGCTGGGCCGTTTCCTGCCGAGAACACACCTGAGTGCTGCGGGCCGATGCCTACGGATAGCTTGATCGTTGCTTTCAGCGTCGCCAGACCTACACCGGCCGGCATCGTCAGAAGCCACGCTCGAAGACCATGAGCGAGTTCGCGTTGGAACGTGGCATCGTCGCCGGCTGATTGAATCAAAGCGTTGGCCAGGAGGCTGTATGTTCAGTGTCATCGGAAGTCATACCGCGTCCGAAGAATAGGCGATGCGAATCGATGTGCGAGAACATGCGCCGTTGCCGGCGCGGCGATAGTCTTTCCGAGGGCAGCCCAATCGCGTCACCGACGGCCGTCCCTAGCATGCAGCCGATGACAGCATCGGCGGTTGGCGTCTCCATCTCGTAAAAGTCCCTAATCTAGGACGCGTGCGGGAGTGATTTGGACGACCTTGTCCCAGCATATTGCGACGGCCGAGGACTACGCTTAGAGGAACGTCTGACATCGCGGCCCGCTTCCGATCGTGGCACTCAGGGCATGGCTATCACGTTGCGATCCATCTTGGCTTCTAGTTGCCGTGTCGCGGAATTGGTGGGCTAGGTGGCCACACGAGACACGAACCTACGGTTGTCCTGCGGTCCGGGGCGCGCTGGCATGTTTCTGTCGCAACCAGTTGAGAGGCATGATTCCAAATAGAGCCGTCCAGAGCCAGCATCCCGGCAACAACCACCGCAGATCTGCTTGGTCACCAGGCGGTGAGGTAAAGTATCCGAACACACTCACTGCGAACAAGAGACAGAGAATCGAGCCAATCCATAGCATTGCCCGGCGCAAACGCTTTCGTCCCAATAACCCGTCCAGCCCATAACCCACGAACCACCATGCTGGCAGGCAATAGAACGGTAGAGTGAAACTTCTCCAATTGTCCAGTGACATTCCTGAGGGGTGCCATTTACCTGGCTGGGATGTCGGCAATGAAACCAGCACGTCCGGCAGAAGCCCTGGCAGGTTAGCAGCAATGATCGAGTGTGAAAATCGCAGAGGCATAAACTTGAGTGATGATTCTACCCAGCGATCAGGAGGAAGCTTCAGTTCGAATTCACCCAAGCGGGCACTGACGCTGGCCGAGACGTGGGCAGCTTGACGAGCTCGGTAATATACACGGCCAACGTCGGCGGGAACGAGTGCAACCCAGACCGCTAGCTCAACCATCGGCAGCAGTAATGAGAATGAAATGCGCGTGATGTCCACCGAAGCAGGTTAACTCATTTCTCCTGGGCTCACGTCCTCAGATACGGAGCTCCAGGAGGCATCGGGCTCCGCTGCGGGCAGATCGTCGCCGACTCTTCCATAGCTCTTATTCGATTCCCGTTCCAAACGGAGCCATGCCCTTGGTGAGCACGGTCTTCGGAAACTCCCCCGAACCGCAGAGTATGAATGAGCCAAAGTCCTTGTACCAATCGCCGTCGGGGGCCCAAGGGCCGGCATTCACCCACTCTTGCAGACGGCGAAGATCCTGAAGGGTAATCTGGCGCTCCTCTACGCGTGCAAGGACATGCTCCCAGATCGACCGCGGCAGACTAGAAAAGCGGATCTTCGGCAATGGCGTCCTTCCCGAACACTGCCCGAATCAGGTCCTTCCCTGCTTCGTTCTTCCGTTCAGGATCGGCCTCGCTCATGAACCGCCGATACGATCCATTGAGGCTGGCACGCGCCGCCGCTTCCGCCTCCACACCGCGTTGCGCAAGCACGACTAGAGCGCGGCTCAGAGTAAGATGCTTTTTCCGGGCCACGCGCTGAACCTCAACCGCCAATTGCGCTGGAATGGTGACGCTCCGACGGACAGATGAGCCCGTTTGGGTTGTTGCCCGCGCCGCTCTCTTCATACCCTTATGCTATCAAGCGCACCAACCGGGTGCACCTGTCCCCTCACTCGTCAATTCTCCGAAGGTCTGCCGATGCGATCGATCACCAGAACTGCCACGGGAGCCTTTTGCGCCTCGATCCGCAGTCCCAGTTGATCGCGCAGTGCCGCCACGAGTCCCGGGACCGCCGAGTCCGACGTCTCGTCCGGCGCCCACTCCAGCGTGAAATCGTAGCTTCCCGCGAGGCCCGTCCGGTCGACCACGATCCGCGCCAGTCGATTGCCCACATACCCCGCCAGCAGTTCCATCGACGTGCCCGTCGCGATCAGCGTCGATTTCTTTGGCCCGCCGCTGGTGTTCATGCCACTGCCTCCGCTTTCGTTCGCTTTAAGCTTCGTCCCACCCTTCGCCACCACCAGCGCCCCCACCGTAAGCTCCCTGGTCTCGCGGTGGAATTGCAAGCCGAAGCGCTCCGCCAGCAGGGTCTGCATGAGCGGCCCCATCTGTTCGCGCGCGATCCTCTCCGGCGTGCCCGTCTTCGCCTCGATATCGTAGCGGTCGGTATCGAGCCATCCCGGGCCGCCGGCGATCTGCGCGTCTTGCATCCGAAAGGCCATGCGGATCAGAAGCTTCACCGGTTCGTTGGCGATGCGGATCCGTCCACCCTCGAACAGCTCGACACTTGTCCCCGCGCCTGGCGCCGCCGCCGACGGCCGTATCGACACCACTTCGAAACCGGGCGTTTGCCCGGCGAGTCCCGTCACAAGCAGGAGCAACGCGCCGCTAATCGAAACGCGTGCAAGTGTGAATCGCATGACATTTGGACGTTTTCGAACCGCAGCGGTTGGGCTTTCGTGCGACACTCGTCCGTATCGTGCGAATCTATTCACTTCTAGTCGTGCTCGCCGTCCCGGCGATGGCGCAGTTGCAGATTATGACGTCCACGGTGCCGGTGGCCACGCAATACCAGAGCTACACGACAACCCTGACTGCCAGCGGTGGAACCGCTCCCTACACCTGGTCGGTGGTGACGTCCACCGGCGTCGGACTTCCGGAAGGGATGAGCTTGAACCCGTCAACGGGTGTGGTGAGCGCTTCGAGCGTGGCCGGGCAAGGCGGCTATCAGGTCACCATACAGGTGACCGATAGCGCGTCGAACGCCGCCAGCGCTGCGCTGAACTTTGGAGTGAACAGCGACACCAGTCTCGGCGGCTGCCAGATGTTTCCGCCCGATAACATTTACAACCAGCGCATCGACATGCTGCCGGCAGACACCAATTCGGCGCATCAGATTCCCGCTGGCAACCTCGGCAACGTTATCCACCCCGACTTCGGCCACGGCTTCTATCCCTTTCCTGGCGGCATTCCGTGGATGCGCGTGCCGGCCAATCAGCCGACTACCAATGTGGCTCTGGCGTACATTGGCCAGACCGACGTTCCGGGGACCTACTCGTGGCCCTTTCCGGCTTACCCCAATGCCGTGGTCGAAGGCACATCGCAGGGACAGGCCGGCGACCATCACATGCTGATTCTGCAATCCAGCGTAAATAACATCAGCGGGCCGCAAACCGGCGCCTGCACTCTGTACGAAGCCTATCAAGGGACAGCGGTGCCGGACATGTTCGACGCGACGACCAATACGTGGCTGATGGCGGCAGGCGCGCACTACGTGCTCAACAGCGACCAAATCGCCGCGTCAGGCCAGCTGGATGAAGGCGCGCAGGACTCGGCGGGCATCCCGCTGGTGCCGCTCCTGCTGCGCTACAGCGAGGTTCCCCTGCTCGCACAGCATCCGCTGCGAATCACCATGTCCTCACCTACGAATGGGTGGGTGTGGCCCGCCACGGGATGCTGCGGTGGGAGTGGGCCGCCGCAAGGTCTGCTCTACCGGCTCAAGGCCAGCGTGAACTGGCAAGCCACCTGCCCGGTGAGTACCTATCCGCAAGCCGCCACCGTGCTACAGACGCTCCAGCAATACGGCGCCTACATGAGCGATCATGGAACACCGGGTTACATTCAAGGCGTTCCGGATGTCCGTTGGGCCGACCTCGATCTGGCGTGCATCAAACAATTCCACCTGAGCGATCTGGAGGTAGTGGACAACTCGGCGCTCGAGATTTCGGCGATCGGCGGACAGACGCAGCCGTACGTGGCGCCGGCGACGCTGCCGGTCGCCGCGGTAGGGGCGGCATACAGCGCGACGGTTGTGGCGGTCGGCGGCAATCCGGTCACCCGTCAATTCCTGGTGAGCTCAGGCGTACTGCCGCCGGGTCTCACACTGGATGCCGGCTCCGGGACGATTAGCGGCACGGTGGGATCGTCCGCCGCCAGTTTGTACAGCTTCGGTGTCGTCGCGAAAGATACCGCGTCGGGTTACGCCTCGAGTCCTCGGGCGTTTACCATCGGGGTGAACGGCGGCAACTCGCCGGTTACCATTTCGGGCCTCATCAACAGCGCCGGGTTCACCGGCGGTCCCGTGGCGCCCGGCGAATTGGTGACGATTCAAGGGACGGGGCTCGGTCCAGCGGGGGGCGCGGCATTCTCCACCAACCCCATCGCGGCGACTCTGGGCGGCACACAGGTCTCCTTCGGCACCTTGCAGGCGCCCATCCTATACGCGTCGGCCACCCAGATTAATCTGGTCGTTCCCTGGAACGTGGCGGGACAATCGGAGGTCACGGTGGTGGTGAAGAGCGCCTCCGGTTCCACCAGCCTGAATATCGCGGTGGCGGCCGCCGCTCCGGGAGTGTTTACCATGAACTCCACGGGCTCAGGCCAGGCGGTGGCAATTAATCAGGATGGCTCGGTGAACGGTCCCAACAATCCGGCGGCGGCTGGATCGTACGTGTCGGTTTACTTCACCGGCGGCGGGGTTACAGACCCGCCGGGGTTGACCGGCTCGGTGGACGACATGGTGGTCACGACTCTCGCCCAATTCGCCAATACTACAGCGACCGTGGGTGGGGTGGCGGGCACTGTGACATACGCCGGGTCCGCTCCCGGATTCGTGGGAGGGGTCAACCAGATGAATGTCTTGTTATCGACCAATACGCCGTCGGGGAACATGCCGCTGATCATTAGTATCGCGGGGCAGACCAGCGCCGCGACGGCCACCATCGCCGTCCAGTAGGGTATTACATGCTTTAGCTTGTCCATGCAGGCACTCCTGCCTGCGCAACGCCGGTCGGGGAGCCGGAAGAGAACAACAAGAAACGCGGGCGTGTCAGCGAGCGCAAGTTGTTGCTGTTGTCGTTATCGGCTACGCGTGTAATCGAAGCAGATCGAACATCGGCGACGGTTGCGCGCCGGAAAAAGAGGGCCGGAGAACGCAGGAAACGTGCGGCAGGGCAACGCGCCTGTGCTCGACGCTACCATTGCCTGCGCTCACTGCGCCCACGCCAGTCCATCCGGGCCGTTGCCTGCGTCGATCATGTTCTTCACCGTCCAGCTAGCCACATCGATCACCGCGATCTTGTGGCTCGAATCTTGCGGGTCGCCCTAAAGGTCGTGAGAAGAGAGCTTTCAGCACTCAGATCGTGAGCGAGAATCAAGCGATTAACGCGGAATGGGCTCTCGCTTGATTTATGCAGCAAGAACGACGCGATTAGAGGCACTGGGAACTACCGGCAGACCTCGAGTGGACGTTTGGAGACCCCTGCGGAAACGGGTCTGCATAAGGTGCCTGCTTATTTCTCACGTTCTCAGCGATCAGGGGCCTCGGTGGCCCCACTTGCGGGCCGCCCTAACGGTAGTGACAAAGGAGCTTTCAGCATTCAGCGATCAGCTGTCATGTCAGCTGGGGGCGCGGTGACCCCACCAGCGGGCCGCACCCCGCGGTTAGCGATACGGAAGCCGCCAGCGTTTTGCGGAAAGCGGGACGAGGGCGTCCCGAGCGTACCAGGGGGTCCGCCCCCGGCGGACCCCCATGAGCGTTAACTTAACCGTGCTGTCACCCGAAGTTGGCCGGTAACCCGACGTGGCGCAGGCTTCAGCTAGGCTTCAGCCTGCCGGGTCCGGCACTCTTGCCGGGCC
>Ga0182030_10003275_pt1 | contig 34570 bp, 33 predicted proteins | sample 812S3MmetaG_FD_121299 | JGI IMG/M metagenome (GOLD analysis project Ga0182030, IMG submission 121299) | Permafrost microbial communities from Stordalen Mire, Sweden - 812S3M metaG (Illumina Assembly) | ecosystem: Environmental > Terrestrial > Soil > Wetlands > Permafrost | place: Sweden...
AATCGACAGGGCTCCGCGCACCGGCCGGATGGCCCCGTCCAGGGAAAGCTCTCCCACAAAGAGATGATCCTCCACCGGTCCCACCACGCTCATGGCTCCCAGAATCCCCAGTGCCATAGGCAAGTCGAATCCCGCGCCTTCCTTTCTTATATTTGCGGGAGCCAGATTGATCGTGACGCTCTTGTTCGGGTACCCAAAACCGGAGTTCATAAGCGCGCTCTTGATCCGTTCCCGGCTTTCGCGAACCGCCGTGTCCGGCATCCCGACGGTAATGAAGTCGCGATTCTGGCCCGGGTACATGTCCACCTCGACGTCGATCAGGTGCGCGTCAATCCCGAAGATCGCCGCCGAGCGGGTGCGGAATAGGGCCATCCTAACCCTAGTGGGCCGAGCTTCAGATTAATCGCTAGCGTTTTTTTTAAGCGATGAAAATGCTCCTGTTCGGAAATCCTCCCAAGAACTAATAACGAAGCTATTGTAAACAGGCCACTTACGGATGGCAGATTTAGTGTTCGCTGACGCAGGGGAAAAATCGCGGTCAATTCGACGGTGGAAATCCTCGTGGAGCCGCCGGAATGGAGAATTATTTAAACGAGTGGGGTGATTGTGACGAAGGGCCCTCTTTTAAGAGAGCGGGCTCAGGCAGCTTGCCAAGCGAGTGATAGAGGGCGAGTTCCAGGACGCGGAAGGATTGCAACGGAACAGATCGCGAAGGCGAACTGTTGCTTGGCGGCGAGATTCTCCTTGTGCTTGAGCACGCACCAGCGCGACTTGTTCAGCACCGGCGCATGTCCATCCGCTGCCAACCGGCGCGATTCGGCGGCACGAACCTCATCCAGGGCCTTGTTCATCTTGGCGACGATGTGGAAGCGATCCAGGATATGCAGGGCCCAGGGGACACTTCTGTGGGATCACATCCAAGTAGGGCTGCCACATATCGGAGCAAACAAACAGAATCCCGGAAGCCACCTTCTCGCCCATGACGGTAAAGAAACATTGGAAGGATTCGAGGGTGCGTTCCTTGCCGATTCACAGCAGTCGAGTGAATCCCTGGTCGATCTGGTAGACCAGCGTCAGATTTGTCGTCCTTGGCGTATTGGATTTCCAGCCATGCCGATGGCGTAGATCGACTCCAGCGTGCGATGCTCCAAGCCAAAGTGGACGACATACTCGACCGCGTCGCAGACCCGTCCCAGGAGGCGTGGAACGCCTCGGCGGCTTCCTGCCAGGAAAGCTTGCGCGCCCATCGGGCAAGAAACAGCATGTGTGCCTGGGTAGAATGGTGCTTGCCATCGCTCCAGGGAAGTTTCGGTACACGTGGACAGTCTCTGGCTACCGGGCGGAGAAATCATCCGTGACCTCCATTACGGCCCTGCTCTGAGAAAGCGCGCCCCCGAACGGCTGCTACGCAGCGTGATCCACAAGGACGGCGGGCCGCTCCTTCACAACGGCTCGGAAGTAGAGCTACGTTCCTTCTACGCCACCTGCCGCAAACTCCGCAGATTCCTCCCTCAATCCCAGCGCGCTGCACCGGCAGTTACCCGCAAATTCCCCGGACGAGGCCACCAATGAGGCAAAGCGACACACCATCCGACCCTGGAACATTGATTCCACGTCATTATTTTTGGCATCTCGTGTGCCCGAGAGCTTATTGGTGCTCGTGAGGATACTATCCTGTCTGGCGTTGTTGAACGCCGCGGTAATGGCGCAACCCGGATTCCTGCTGGGGCCGGACTATAGCGAATGGCTTTACCCCAATGCAGGCAATATGCAGATCGCTACCGATGGTTCCGGGGCGCTCTACATTCTGTCGGCCTTGCCGGGTGCTGTTTTCAGGGTGACCAAGCTCTCGGCGGACGGGAGGACAATTCTGTGGGAGAACGATCTTGGATTTCAGTCGAATCAGATTGCTGTGGATCCCTCCGGCGGCGTGTACGTGCTGTCGTCGCTTTCAACGTTTGTGACGGGAGTGCCGCCCGCTCCATCTTTATTCGTTGCGAAATTGACCGCCGATGGGAGCGGCATCGCGTGGAAGACGCAGGTCCCCAACCTCCCTCCTTTTTCGCCTGAGCCTGTTCTCGCAGTGGATCCGCAAGGCCGCGCCTATGTGGCCGGCGAATCCGACACGTCGAATGAGGTTGGTAGTGTCGTTCGGCTAAAAGCCGACGGCAGTGGAATCGACTACATCGCAAAGGTGGCCGGTTACCCGACGTCCATTGCCGTCGATGCGTCGGGCGGGGCGTTTGTGGCGGGATCGCCGGCCTCGTATGGCGTCAGCAACACCTTTCTAGCGCGGCTGGCGCCAGAGGGTTCGGCCGGTTACTACTCGACCCTGCCGGCGGCAATTTACGGGATTGTCGTCGCCGTGGATCCGCTGGGCAATGCCGTCATTTACAGAAGCACCGGGAATGAAGGTGGTGTCTTAGAGCGCTTCGATTCCACCGGCGCGGTCACACTTTCGCGGCCCGGTCCCAAAAGTTTTTCTCCCGCACTTGCGGTGGATGTGGCTGGGAACATGTACGTCACTGGATCTACCAGTTCTTTGACACCGGTCAGAAACAGTCTGGCAACCTGCGGACTGGACCTGCTCACCGTGTTTGCGCCGGACGGTTCGGTACTCCAAACCACGTATATCCCAGGTGGCTTCAATTCCGGTGCGCTGGTCGCGATAGGCGCCAATTCGAACGTCTTCGTGGTCGATGGAGCGCAGGCGGGCTTCGCGCCCACGCAGACCAGTCCGTTCCCGCCCGGAAACTCCGGCTCCGTGACGACGCCGTTCGTGTGGCGCCTCTCCCCCAATGCCAACGCACAAACTACTCCACTCGCCTGTTTGGGCAATGCGGCGACTTACACCGGCAGCTTTGTCGCGATCGCGCCGGGAACGATGGTCAGCCTGTTTGGTAACGGACTGGGTCCGCAGCAGGGGATCCAGACGCAGGCCACCCTCGAGAGTCCTTTCCCCACCGAAGCCGGGAACGTCGAGGTGACCTTTGACGGCAAACCGGCGCCGCTGATCTGGGTGCAGGATGCGCAGATCAATGCGGTGGCGCCGTGGTCGCTGACGCCCGGCGAAACCACTGAGGTCTGCGTTTCCTACCAGAACATGAAGACGAATTGTCTGACTGTGCTGGTGGCGCAGTATTCGCCGGGGGTGTTCACGGTCGATGGAGTTCATGCGGCGGCGTTAAATCAGGATGGAACCGTCAACTCCGCGGATCATCCGGCGCCGGTGGGGTCCATTATTTCCGTGATGGCGACGGGGCTGGGTGCGATCGATCCCGCCCAGGGAGATGGCACGTTGGTGGGGTTTCCGCTGCCCACAAATACAGCGCAGGTCGCTGTTCAGGCAATTGAAAGGGTTAGCCCCATTTTCGGTCCCGGGTATACGATCGTCACACCGTTCGTGGTGACGTATGCAGGGCCCGCGCCATACCTGGTGGCCGGGACAACCCAGATCAACTTTCAAGTCGTCAAGTATGCAGGTACGATCTACGCAGAAAGCGGCTACGGCTTCCAGATTTACGTCGCACAGTGAGGCAGTTTAGCCACCGATAAATGCCGATAAGCAGCAAGGCGCTATTTGTCCTTATCGGTATTTACCGGCGGCCCAAAATGTTTGCTTCCTGGACCCGCAAGTTCCCCACTGATTCCCCGGACGAGCCCTTTTTAAAAAGTGCGACAGAATCGCTGCGTTGGCGACCATGTTTATCCCTGCCACCCGGCGATCGGCTGCTACGTTTCGAGCAAACAGTTCTCGCGGCTCAAAGAGCTCGGAATGGGATCGGGACTTCTACCTCGCGCGCAATATGCGCAATACGGCATTCTACGCCGGCTGGCGTCTCCATCACCCAAAGGATTGTGGAACGGCTAAGCCAGGGTTGAATTTTGTCAGCGAACCTCAGATCCAGAACACTAGCATGACCCCTCCTTAACAGTCGGGGATCGGTATCAGCTTTCGAGGATGGATTTTCTCCGGAGGCGCCGGCCTTGTATGATGTTCCTTGGCTCGCTTACAAGGGAAGACCGCACTCATCACGGCGGCCGGCGCTGGGATTGGCCGCGCCACCGCTATAGCATTTGCGCGCGAGGGCTGCCGCGTCATTGCTACGGATCTCGATGCCGCGAAGCTCGAAGGACTGTCCGGCGAATTGCACGCGCTCGATGTCCGCTCGACAGACGCCGTTCGAGCGCTGGCGGCGGGCATCGGACCTATCGACATCCTGTTCAACTGCGCCGGATACGTCCACCACGGCACTGTCCTCGACTGCTCAGAGGAGGATTGGGACTTCTCCTTCGATTTGAACGTGAAGTCCATGCACCGCACCATTCAGGCGTTCCTGCCGGGAATGCTGGAGCGAGGCAAAGGATCGATCGTGAATGTCTCGTCGGGCGCGTCCTCGGTGCGCGGCATCCCCAACCGGTACGTGTACGGCGCGAGCAAAGCCGCCGTGATCGGACTGACGAAAGCGGTGGCTGCGGATTTCATCCGCCGCGGAATCCGCTCTAACGCGATCTGCCCGGGAACGGTTGACTCACCCTCGCTCGAGGCGCGGATCGCTACGCTGGCCCAACAGCAAGGACGCTCCGTCGAGGACGTGCGGCGGGAGTTCGAGGTGCGCCAGGCGATGGGACGGATCGGCACGCCCGAAGAAGTCGCGGCGCTCGCTTTGTATCTGGCATCCGACGAAAGCAGCTTCGCGACTGGCTCCATCCACATTGTGGACGGAGGCTTTTCCTTGTGACGCACGGCTAAGTGCGCGACTGCGTAGTACTAGGGTTTCGAACGCACTATTCTTTGTCCGCCAAGGTGACGATAGACCAACCCTGGAGGGCACATGCCAGCAGCAGTTCGAGAATCACTGGACGCGGGATCTGAACTCACAATCATCCTGGATGCCAGTGGCAGCCCCTCGTCTCGCTTGCGGGGCCTTTTTCTCGCGCACAACGAGAATTCGATCCAGATTCAGCTAGGCACGGCACTAGGACAGAACATACTGGTCAGCGTGGCCGGGGAAGTGCGGGCCGGCTCTAGCCGCGTCCCGCTGCTGGGGTATTACCGCGTACGATCCTGCATTATCGCGGGGATCGGAAAGTACCGCGCCGAACTAACCCCGGAGGTGGCTTCCGCGGAAGGTCCGGAGGAGACTGCGCCCAAAAGAGACGAGGACGCCGATCACTATGAAGTTCTGCAGGTGAGCCGCCTGGCCGATGCGGACACCATTCGCCGCGTTTTTCACGCGCTTGCCGCGCGTTACCACCCGGACAATAAAGAAACCGGCAACGACCATCGCTTCCGCCAGCTGGTGGTGGCTTACAACGTGCTGAGCGATCCCGAGAAGCGCGCTGCCTACGACGTTCGACTCGCGAACGAGGATAAGACGCGGTTCAGGATCTTCAATTCCATGCAAAGCGCGGAAGGGGTCCAGGCGGAATTCCGTAAACGCCATGGCATTTTGCGACTCTTGTATACGAAACGGCTCCGGGATCCGCACGATGCCGGCATGCGCGGGCGGGATTTTATCGAGCTGCTGGGCGTCCCCGGCGAGCACATGGAGTTCGCCCTCTGGTTCCTCCGCGAAAGGCGATACATCATCCGCTCGGATAACAACCGGTTTGAGATCACCTGTTCCGGGGTGGAAGAGTTCGAGGCGGAACAGGGCACCATTGCGAAAAAGCAACTGGTCACGCTGCCGGCGCCCGCGTAGGGCCCGTCGTCGGGATAACTCCTGTTTTCGACAACCGACTACAATTGTCGGGTATGCATCACGCGGATTCGCTGTTTCGCCTTGACGGGCAGATTGCTGTGGTTGCGGGAGCGGCTTCGGGGATCGGGCGCGCCTCGGCTGTGGGATTGGCTCGCGCCGGGGCGACGGTGGTGTGCGCGGATATCGATCTCGAGGGCGCGGAGAAAGTCGCTGCGGAGGTTGGCGGTGAGGCTGTCGCTCTGGACATCCTGGACGAGGTCGCGGTGGAGGCCGTCGTCGCCAGAATTATCGAGAAGCATCGGCGTATCGACGTATTGGTCAGCACACCGGCGGTGAATGTCCGCAAGCCATTGCTGAACTACACCGGCGCTGAGTTCGACAAGGTTGTCGGGTTGAACCTGAAGGGCACGTTTCAGATCGCGCGGGCGGTTGCCCGGGCCATGAGCGGGCAGCAAAGTGGCAGTATCATTTTGATGTCGTCGATTCGGTCGATCACCACCGAGCCCGGGCAGGGTGTATACGCGGCGACGAAGGCGGGGCTGGTGCAACTGGCGCGGACCTTCGCGGCGGAGCTTGGTCCGGCGGGCGTGCGGGTGAACTGCATCGCGCCGGGCGTGGTGGAGACGCCGTTAACCCAGCCGATCAAGAACCGGCCCGAATGGTATAACGCCTACGCGCAGAAAAACGCCCTGGGACGCTGGGCGAGCGCGGATGAAATGGCGGGACCGGTGGTGTTTCTGGCCTCCGCCGCCAGCAGCTATGTGACCGGCGCGGTGTTGTTTGTCGACGGGGGCTGGACGGCCGTCGATGGCCGGTTCCAGCCGCCGGTTTAGTTTCACGAGAGCTTCGCGTCCGTCCGCATGCGTGACAGGCCAATGAAGAAGCCCCTCCATCCGATCGCTAATTTTGCAGTTTCCGAATTTCAAGGCTCTAGGTGTTACATTTTATCTATGGGGAAAATACTGGCGTGTCTTCTCCTGCGTTGTCATTCCGCAGGTCCCAGGGCAAACGCCAGGCCAGGCCAGGAAGGACGAAAACCAAGAAAACAAATCTGGAGCACAGCAGGCGCCATCCAAGCCGAAGGGATCGCCTTCGGGCCTGGATTCTGGAAAGCCCCCGGACTCAAAGGGAGGCCGAGGCGACCAAAAGCAGAAGGACGACCCAATATCCGTTTCGACGGTCAAACCACTCGATGTGCGCGCCGACGTCGCAAAAGATTGGATGGATCGCCTCAATTGGGTTCTTACGCTCGTACTTCTTCTGATCGGCGTATTTGGTGTTTGGTACGCCAGAAAAACCTTGGTAGTCATTGAAGGACAGCTTAAGGAAATTCAGGCGGCCAGAGCACAAACTGACAAAATGCTCGAACATGCCGCCGTTCAGGCTGAGGCTGCGAGACTTAATAGTGAGGCGGTTATTCGTACTGAACGCGCCTGGGTGCTTGTGCGCCCCGTCCAGGACATGGAATGGAGGCCTATTGGCCCGGGTGCCGTAAGGCCGTATAATCAATTCCGCGTTTTTATGACGAATAGAGGCAAGACAGTCGCCAGGCTTGCCAGATTTCAGGCTGGAGGATACCTGGTCAACAGAGGCGAAGAGTTGCCCGAGACCCCAACTTATGAATTCGAAGAAGGGGCCACATTTGGGTCTGACGGCATCAGCATACATAATACTGGGGTACTCGCGCCGGAGGAACCAAATGTTATGGCTATGGGAATAAATCTGCCTCTTGATGCTTATAAAATTGAACAGATTAGACTTGGAGATCTTATATTCTACGCATTTGGTCGGATCGAATACTTTGACTTTTCTGAGAAACCGCGAGTTGTGCAGTTCTGCTACGCCTATGCTGATTCTAGAGACATCGACGGAAAGCAAGTCAAATGGCTTCTCGCCGGCCCCGCTGCATACAACACCCATACATAGGGCCAGAGTCCAGAATTATTGCACCATCTGATTTTACCGTAACGGAGATTTCGGAGAGCGAGTTTTTCCGCAATTTGCCGCGCGCGGATGCCAGTATCGAGACGGGCAAGCGGTGAAAGCTAGCGGGCCTGCTAACGCGTCCCCAGAAGCCGCATCGCGGCCAGAGCCATGGCCTTCGCCGCGTCCACCATATGATCGATGCGACAGTATTCATCGGGCTGATGGGCGAGGTGCAGGATGCCTGGCCCGTAGGCGATGCACTGGTCGACATGGCCGAGCCGCATCACGTGCTTCTGATCGTAGGTGCCGGGGCTGGCGATCAGAGGCGGGTCCGCGCCCAGCACGTCGCGAACGGCGCCGGACATCGTGGTGACCAGGCGCGACTTCGCGTCGGTCAGCACGGGATGAACCGTCATCAGATCCTTCATCTCGTAGCGAAAATCCGGGTCGCGGGCGGCGAGGCTGTCGAGAATCGCGCGAATTTCGCCCCGCACTTCTTGGATCGGCTCCTCGATCAGGAAGCGGCGATCGAAAATCGCTTCGCAGCGGTCGGCGACACAGGGGGTTTGAAAGCCGGAAGCGGGCTGGCCACCGGAAATCGAGTTGATGTTGATGCTGGGGCGTCGCGCGGCGGGAGGTTCGACGGGCATGGACGTGGCGCGGGTGCTGAGCACGGGCTGGAGTTCGCGCTCGAGGGCGGAAATAAAGTCCGCCATCTTGCCGATCGCGCTGATGCCCAGGAACGGCATGCTGCCGTGTGCGACGCGGCCGAGAGTCGCGACCTCGAACCAGTAGACGCCGCGATGGCCGAGGCAGACGCGGTCGACGTTGAGGGGCTCGGTGATGATCACGAAATCGGTGCGGTCGCGGCTGACGTAGCCCTGTTCGGCGAGGTAGGCCATGCCCGCGAAGCCACCGCTCTCTTCATCCACCGTTCCGCTTTGTTCCACGGCGCCGGCCACGCGCACGCCCGCGCGGCGGATGGCTTCGACGGCGAAAAGCGACGCGGCGATACCGGCCTTCTGATCGGTGGAGCCGCGGCCGAATAACTTTCCGTCGCGCACGATGCCGCCGAATGGATCGACCGTCCAGCCGTCGCCGGCGGGCACGACATCAAAGTGCCCATTGAAGTGAAGCCGGGGGTGCGCGGGGGAGTTGCGCAATTCGCCGATGACGTTGACGCGGGGATAGTCAGCGAAGCCTTCGACGTTGACGTGCGCCACCTCGTAATCGAACTTGGCGAGCTGGTTGCCGAGCAGTTCGGCGCAGGCCTGGTAATTATCGCCGGGCGGATTCACGGTCGGGATGGCGACCAGTTGCCGCGCGAACGCGACCATTTCGGCGGTCATCGAATTCACACGTTCGAGGACGCGCTGCTCCGTTGGGCTCAAGGCTACAATTTCCGTAAACGCACCTCCTCGACTGAGTGGCCGGTGCCTTTACTCAGGATCAGCTGCGCGCGTTCGCGGGTGGGCTGGATATTGTCGCGGAGATTGGGCCCGTTGATCTCGCGCCAGATGGAGTGCGCTCTTTCCGTCGCTTCTTCGCTGGTCAGCTTGGAGTAACGGTTGAAATAGGAATCGGGATTGCGGAATACGGTTTCACGCAGCTTGAGGAATCGCGCGACGTACCAGTTTTCGATGGTCTCCTCGGCGGCGTCGATGTAAATGGAAAAGTCGAAAAAATCGCTGACGAAAATCCCGGAGCCCGATGCTTTCCGTATGGGGCCGGATTGCAAAACGTTCAACCCCTCGACGATCAGGATGTCTGGCTGGCACACTTTTTGAGCCGTGCCTTTGACGATGTCGTAAATCAGGTGCGAATAGACCGGCGCGGAGACTTCGCGCTTGCCGCTCTTGATTTCGGTGAGGAACCGCACCAGGCTGCGCTGATCGTAGCTTTCGGGAAATCCTTTGCGATTCATCAGGCCGCGCTTTTCGAGGATCGCCGTGGGGAAGAGGAAACCGTCGGTGGTGACCAGGTCTACCTTGGGATGATCCGGCCAGCGCGACAGGAGCGCTTGCAGAATGCGCGCCATGGTGCTCTTGCCGACCGCGACCGAACCGGCGATTCCGATGATGTAAGGCACCTTCGCCGGCAGGTGGCCGAGGAAGGTGTCAGTGGCTTTGTGCAGCGACTGGATCGCGCTGACGTAGAGGTTCAGGAGGCGCGAGAGGGGAAGATAAATCCCGGCGATTTCGTCGAGCGAAATGTCCTCATTGATGCCGCGCAGGGTAGGCAGGTCTTTTTCAGCGAGAGGCAGCGGGGTGGAGGCGCGCAGATGCGCCCATTCGGTTCGCGAGAAACGAAGGTAGGGGCTGATCTGTTCCGTTTCCGCCGGCTCAATGGGGATGGAAGGCATAAGCGAACACTTTATAATACACACGACGCTACAGCCGCTATGATTTGCCGAATGGCCGGCGAACCGGCGGCAAATTTGACGAAACCGGGAGCAGGCCTTCATCGTCTAGAATCAAATATGGTTTGGGAGTGAAATGAGCGGGAAGACAGCTTTAGTTTTTTGCGGAATTTTTTCCACGTTTTGTATTGAAGGACAGACAGTTATCGGATTCGGTACGGTTCAGGGAACGGTGCGCGATTATACGCGCAGCGGGATTCCCGATACCAGCGTCGTTTTATCGAACGAGAAGCTGGGGATCAGCCGGACGCTCCTGACGACCGACGACGGAGTGTTCAACGCTCCCGCCGTGGTTCCGGGGCCGGGCTACAACCTGAAGGTATCTCACAAAGGGTTCCTGGATCAGGAGTACAAGGACTTCGAAATCCTGTTGGGGCATACGCTTCGCTTCAAAATCTCGCTGGCGCAGGACTCCTCGGCGCAGAGCACTGACAAACAGACGGCGTCGATGGAGATGAAGGATGTCACCTTTGGATTGGAGACGGTATTTTCCGGCTCCGAGGTGGAATCGCTGCCGGCGCGGGATCGGGACGTGAACGGGCTGGTGCCGTTTTCGCCCGGTGTCACGGTCGACCTGGCGTTTCATTCCGAACCGGCGACCAACGTGTTCCTGACCGACGGCTTGCTCGCCATGAACACATTTAATTTCCGCCAGACGCCGGTGGGGCCCATGGTCACGCAGGAAGCGGTGTCTGAGGTGCAAGTGGTTTCGGCGGGAGCGCCGGCCGAGTTCGGGCCGACGACCGGCGGCACGATCAACACAATTACGCGAGCTGGCGGCCCGGCGCTGCACGGCGCAGCGTACGATTATTTCAACGCCGGCGCAATGAATGCTCCGGATCGGTTTGCGCCGGGATTCTCGCCCACCGGATCGCGGCAGCAGTTCGGCGTCAACGCCGGAGGTCCGGCGTTGTTGAAGAACCTGTTCTGGTTCGCCAGCGCCGAGGATCTTGACGGCCACTCCGAGGGGCTGAACCTGGCTCTGAATCCGGTGATTGCGAATGCCGCGGGAACGGCGATTCAGGCGTCGAACTGTGCGGCGACGGCGGCGCAATGCACAGCGGCGCTGAAATTTCTGAACGGGCAGTTGAACCGGGTGGTGCCGAATTCGCTCCAGTCGCTGACTGGGCTGGTGCGGTTGGACTGGCGGCTCAACGCGTCCAACCTGGTGACGGTCGAAGCGAACGCGATGCACCGGCACTCACCCAACGGCACCAATACCGAGACGGTTTCGAACAACGCCGGTCTGCTGGGGTACAACGGCACGTACACCGATGAATCGCGCTATGCGAAGGCGGGCTATATTACGGGCTGGGGCGGGAACGTGCTGAATGAGTTTCGCGCCGGATGGTATCACGACCGTTTTTCGGATTACGCAAACGCGTCGCTGCTGCCGTCGACAGGGGAGTTGGGCATCAACTTGGCGGGCACCCAGTTCGGCGCGAATCCGAATTTTCCCAGCGCGACGGGTGAGGAGCGATATCAGTACGTCGACAACTGGACTTTTTCCGCGGGCAGCCATTCCATCAAGTTGGGCGGCGATTTTTCGAGGACGCAGGACTGGAACCGGCAGATTATCAATAGCGCCGGCGACTATATTTATTCGTCGCTGACCAACTTCGCCCTGGATTTCAGCGGCAACACGGCGCTGCACAAGGACTACACGAGTCTGAATCAGGCGTTCGGCACGCCGCTGGTGAATCTGAACATCAAAAGGATGAACTTCTACGGGCAGGATACCTGGTCGCCGCTCCGCAATTTGACTCTGGTGCTGGGAATCCGGTTCGAAAAGACATTTATTCCGCAACCGCCGGAGTCGAATCCCCCCTATTATCAAACGGGGACGGTCGATTCGCCGAACATCAACTTTTCGCCGCGCATCGGGCTGGTGTATCAACTGGGCGATCGCACCGTGTTCCGGATGGGATTGGGTAGTTACTATCAACCCTTCCCTGGACAGTTGATCGAGGCGTTTTATACCGGACAGGCCATTTATCAATTCCCGATTTCAGTGGGGCCGACGCTGACCGGCGCGCCGTATTTTCCGAACATCGTTTCCGCGCCCAAGAATTTCCCGCTCGGATCGACCGACCTGACCTGGGCCGAGGCCAAACTTCGCAGCCCTCTTTCGGCGCAGGGAATCGTTTCGATCGAAAGGGAGTTAACGCACGACTGGACGGTTTCGGTGAACTACATGTACAACCAGGGGATTGCGCTTTTCGCGGCGACCGATCAGAATTTTGCTTCGCCGACGCTGACCGAGACCTATACCATCGACAACGCTGCCGGGTCGGCGGTGAGCAATTATTCGACGTATATCTACAACGTGAAGGCCAATACGTACGTCGCGCATACCTACGAGGTGGGAAACGCCGGGCGGTCGACGTACCAGGGCGCGTCCCTCCAAGCACGCAAACGGATGTCGCATGGGTTGATGTTCGAGGGGTCGTACACGTGGTCGCACGCGGTGGATAACGTGAGCGGGACGCCGGTGGTGGCGGGATTCGTGCCCATTTCGACGGTCCCCGGGCAATTCGGAGCCGAGCGCGCGGATTCGGCATTCAACCAGCCGAACCGGGTTGTTCTGCGGTGGACGTATCAGCCGAAATTTGCCAACGTGTTCCTGAGGGGCTGGCAGCTTTCCGGGACGGGCTCCTTTGCGTCGTCGCTGGGAGAAACTCCTGTGGTGCTGGTCAACGGCCAGCAATTCACGGGCGTGACCATGCCGTACACGACTTCGCTGAACGGCACCGGAGGATGGTCCCGGGTTCCGTTCCAGGGCGTGAACAGCCTGCTGACCGGGCCTGAGTATAGCGTCGATGCACGCCTATCGCGCGAAATCCCGTTCACCGACCGGGTGAGGGGGCGGTTGATGTTCGAGGGCTTCAACCTGTTCAACACGCAATTCAACACCAGCTTGAATACGGTTGCTTATGTGGCTACCGGTGGCATCCTGAAGCCTGTTTCGGGCGTGGGGCAAGGCAACGCCGCGACCGGTTTCCCGTGGGGCGATAACTCGCGGCACTTGCAGGTCGCGCTGCGAATCACGTTTTAATTCGGATGTGCAGCGCGCACGAGCGTGTACGCATGGCGGAAGGTGAACTGCTGGCCTGATGCCGCGGTTTCGCGCGTGATCTCCAGAATATTTCTGCCGATGCGGAGTGTTGTGCGAACTTCGACCGCCGCGTTGTTCTCCGTGCCTTTACCCGTGAGGGTAAGAACGCCGCGGCCGGAACGAAGCTGGTCGAAGCCGGCGACGGCGTAGGTGCTTTCGATCTTGCCGGCCGCATCCAGGACGGTGTAATGGGTCGGATCGATGCGGATGAGCGAGGTTTCCTCAACCGTCTTCGATGGGCCGTCGTCGTACACGTCATGGAAGCGGAGATCCGCGCCAGCCACTTCGACGTCCAGCCAGGTGGGCAGCTTTACACGCTTCGTCGAAGTGGCTGGCTCGGAGAAGTCTCGGTATTCCAGGGTTCCAACCCATGCGCCGGTGAGAGCGTGCTGCAGGTCGGCGACGGGCTGCGCTGACAGGCAGAAGGAAAACGCAAGGAGCGAAAGCGATGCGCGCATAAATTTTGGATGCAGCGGAGGGTCGCGGCGGACTATGAATCGCAATAGTCGAGCGCTGCTCGGGCAAGAATTTCCGCCAGCTTTTCCGCCGATTCCAGTTCCACCACTCCACGTCGGCGTGCGCGCCGGCCGAGGACTCTTCCCGCCGCGGCGTCGACAGCTTTCACGAAGGCTGCCTTGGGGCGATACTTCGAACGGGTCGCGCACGAAGAACGGTCGAATCACTGCGGCGTCCGATAAGACCGAATATTGATGCCCCCGAGTGGCGAATCGATCACGTTAAGGCAATTCAGCAGTGCCTAGGTCTACTGAACCGCAATGAGCGCGCCGGGAAAGGTCGGGACCGCCAGATAAAGGCAGTTCAGGAGACTATCCCCGCTCTTGACGTCGGCCGGAATTGTAATGTTGAACTGATAGAGTCCGGGGCTGACCAAAGCGCCGACGGTCTGGGCGGGGAGTCCGGAAATCGAGCAAGTCGGGGCTGTCAGGGCAGCTGTTTGGGTTGCCGATCCCGCGATGAGGTTCGATCCCGCGGGTATGCCGAAACCGACGCCGTAAACAGAAATCGTCTCGCCCGCTTTGGCGGGTGTGCTAGCGCCAGGGTAAAGGCCGGCTGGTGCAACCAAGCTCGAATCCTGGTGCCGGGCCGCGACGTGCCCCGCGGCATCGAGCGAAAGAAAAGCCGGCGTGCTTGCGGTTGCCAAGGCTGCGAAGGTACGGCTGAGAGTTCCGTTGTTGCTGACGTAGATGAGCGCCGGACCGGCAATCTGGCCAGGACCCGATACCGGCGCGAGGACATTGATCTGATCGCCGCTGGTGCAGTTTGGATACGTCGCCGCGCTGCAATATCAGTAGATATAGGAAGGCGTCCCGTTGATGACGACGCTGATCGGGCCGAGCTGCGTCGGCATCATGCCGCTTGCGAACTCGGGAGCATTGCTCCAATCCACGCCCGCCGCGGGAGTGTCCGGGGGGACCAGGTTCTGCCCGTGAATCTCCAGCCAGGTGTTCGGCGATATCTGCGGTAATCCGTATGCTGTCTTCACCTCGGTAATCGTCCCGCCTACGGTGAACGGGGCCAGCGTGCCCGTCACGTGGTAACCGTTCGCGGTGGCAAAGTTCATCTGACCTTTGAGGTTGGCGTATTTTCCGGTTCCTCCCTCGGCAAAGGCCGCGACGTTCGCTGGCGGAGCGATGGTGCCCGGGGGGTCGGGAATGTATGAGAACCAAAAGCTCAACGTGTCGGTCTGGTTGAATGCCAGGGTCAAGGTCCCAATCACCTTATTCGGCGCCTTTGAAAGGACATACGCAAGGAGCGTCCCGGCTCCGTTTCCCAGGCTGCCGGTGGCCGTGATATCGCCCGAGAAATAATCCCGCTCGGGAGCAATACCGAAGGTGCCTGCAAAATTCGTCAGCGTGAGGGGCACGGAATTGCCCGCGACGATCAGCGTCCCCGTACCGGTCGTGACTGCGTTGCCGTAGATGTCCTTGACGACGGTCAGGTCCAAGGAGCCCGACGCACCCGCGTAGGCTCCCGTGCCGCCCGTGATGGTGCCGCCCGACATCGTGACGGTTGGAGCGCTGTAGAAACTGGGATTGCTTTCGGTGTAGTTGATGGCGATACTATCGAGTTCGTTGAAGTACAAGCCAAGGGTGACTTGTGCCGGCCCCACGAATGCGCCGTTCGCGATAATGGTGGCGCTGCTGTTGGAAACCAGGGTCGCGTTCCCCAACGGGCCGGCGAAGCCAGTCTGCGACACGAGGAAGGCATTGGACGAAAAACTGGTGGGATTCGGCAGGGCGATATCCATCGTGATGCTCTGTCCAAGTGCCAGAACACCGCCGAAGGCGGCAAGGAAGAGGGGACGCACGAAGCGGAAGCGGGAAGGTGACCTAAAGAGAATTTCCATTTTGCTCCTTGGTTCCAACAAGTATAGCGGCTGACGTCCAAATTCGCAGTGGGAAGCGTGGGGCTCACCCGACTTCAGCAGAGCGGCCCAGGGCGGCTGCACCCAGAGCCATCAGCCGCAATAATCGAAAGCAGCTTCCGCCAGAATTTCCGCCAGCTTTTCGACCGATGCCACTTCCACCCACTCGACGTCGGCGTGCGCTCCGGCGCCGGTCGCTCCAAAGACGACGGTTTCGATGCCGGCCGCCTGCAGCAGCGCGGCGTCCATCCAGGGTGTGTCGCCGATATGCGCGGCGCGCCGGCCGAGGACTTTTCCCGCCGCGTCGTCGACAGCTTTCACGATGGCTGCCTGGGGCGATACTTCGAACGGGTCGCGCACGAAGAACGCCCGCGCCTCGGCGTGAAAATCCGGGTCCAAGGCGCTGAGTTTGTCGACGATGCTCTGAATCTCGCCGACCGCTTGTGCCTCCGTTTCGCCAGGGATGGTGCGGCGCTCGATTTTCACCGTCGATTGCGCGGCGTAAGTGCTGAGTCCGGAGCCTCCGCTCAACATCGCCGCGTGCAGCGACGGTGGACCAACCAGTGGATGCGGCGGGCGGCCTCGCAAGTCGCGTTCGAGAATTGCCAGTTCATGGAGGAACGCGCCCATTTTCATGTTCGCGTCGACACCGAGGTTGAATTTGCTGCCATGGGCCGCGCGGCCAGCGATCTCGACCTCGATCCAGAGATAGCCTTTATGGGCCAGACAAACGTCGAGCGCTGTCGGCTCGGTCACGATGGCGCCGTCGACCTTGATATGCCGGATCAGGTCGCTGGTTCCGAGGCTCCCGTACTCCTCATCGGCAACGGCGGCGACCAGAACGTCTCCGCGCCTGGGCGCTCCCGAATCGGCCAGCGCTTTCGCCGCCGCCATGCACGCGGCGAGGCTTCCTTTCATATCGAAGGCGCCGCGGCCGTACAATTTCCCTTCACGGATGGCGCCGGAAAAAGGCTCCGCCATCCCGGCGATGTCGACCGTGTCGCAATGCGCGTTCAACATCAGGCTGCGGCCGCCGCCCGAACCATGGAGCGTTCCGACGACGCTGATGCGCCCTGGCTCGGGTTCAAAACTTTCTATCTTTAATCCGAAGGACGCGAGCGAGGAGGCGATGAACTTCGCGATCTCGGCCTCTCCGGGGGCGCCCGGTGCGAGGGTTGGGTTTACGGAGTTAATTTGCACCAGCCGCACCAGCGTCCGGCGAACGTAATCGCGATCGATCTGCATGAACTCTTTGGATCGCTCCTTGTGGTCGCGGCTCGGTGTCGACTCGGCGCGCCATCAAGCGCTGACTGAGCCGCGACCGCGGGGAGCGATCGGCACCCCCTTGGGATCGTACTAAAGTGGAGTGTCCATGCGCTTTGTCCGAAACCGTTTTCGCGAGCCCGGCGTGTTGCCGCCGCCCTCAAACGCAGGGCGCGAGTTTCATAGAATGCTGGCAGGCTACGCCCCCACCCCGCTCGTCGATTGCCAAGCGCTGGCCGATTCGCTCGGGCTGCGGTCGCTTCAGGTGAAGGACGAATCGCATCGTTTTGGGCTGAATTCCTTCAAGGCGCTGGGTGCGTCTTTCGCGATGTCCGGGCTGGCGCGTGGCGGGACGGTTTTCAGCGCTGCTACGGCTGGAAATCACGGAAGGGCTGTCGCATGGTCGGCGCGAAGGCTCGGTTGCGCGGCGAAAATTTTCGTTCCGTCCATCACCATTCCCGCGCGCATCGAAAACATTCGACGCGAAGGGGCGGAGGTGCGCGTGGTTGACGGCTCTTATGAAGACGCCGTCTGGCGCTGTGACCGCGAGAGCCGCGATCAGGGGTGGCAAGTGGTCTCCGACACAGGCTATTTGGGTTACATGGAGATTCCCAAGCTGGTGGCGGAGGGTTATGGGACGCTTTTTCTCGAACACGAAGAGCAGCGCGATCACGCGCCCGATGCCGTCTTCGTTCAGGCCGGCGTCGGCGGATTGCTGTGTGCGGCGGTCGATCATTTTCGAAGCCGCGAGGCGTCGCCTTTTGTTGTTTGCGTCGAGCCCGAGGTTGCCGACGGACTGCTGGAATCGATATCTTCAGCGAACGGCGAACCGTGCGTCGCGAAGGGCGCGCAGAACTCGATCATGGCGGGCCTCAATTGCAGCGAAGTATCGCTGACGGCGTGGCCTTCCATCAAACGAGGCGTGGATCTGTTCCTGGCGATCGAGGATGTTCGCACGATCGAAGCCGTGCGCCTGCTGGCCGGCGCTGGCATCGATGCAGGCGAATCGGGCGCGGCTGGGTTGGCCGGGTTTGTCGCGTTACGCGACCAGTTTCAGGGGCGACGCGTGCTGGTGATCAACACCGAAGGCCGTCTCGTCTTATAGGACGCAATTTGGCTGCAGCCGCATTCCAGGCAGCTTTTGTTGATGGTGAAAGGGCCGGCTGGTAGGCCGCCCCACAATCGCGCTTACCGCACTTGAAAAGGCTCTTTGGTTTCCCAGGTCTGATCGCCGATTTTGTCTCGCATGGTGATCACCATGGCGTAGGAGCCCTTGGGCAGATCCTTGTTCAGGCCCAGGCTCAGCAATCCGGGGACGTAATGCTGCGGATAGAACGATTCGCTGGTTTCCTTCGCGGCGACCGGTTGTGAAAACATCGTATCCCCACCGGGGCCGAGAATTTTCAGGCCGTATTCGACCTCGAAGCGATTCTTTTCACCGAATTTGTAGCCGGTAATATCGAAGCGGACCCACAACGTGTCGCCCGCCTGGTAGTCCGGATTATGGCGCGGGATCTGGTCGTTTTCGCTGCGCAGGAAACGAACGTCGCGGCCGATCAGCGCGTCGCTGGGCTCGATGGTATCGCCGCGCACTTTGAACTCCAGTTCCGATTTAGCTTCGCCCTTTTCGTCCTTGACGATGACCGTGGCGCGATAAATTCCGTTCGGAGCCAGAGGCGGCACTACGAAACTGTCGGCGGCGCGCGGCGTCCAGTCCTTATCCTGGTCGAACAACCGGGCTTCCACGTGGCCGGCGCGCTCTTTTTCGATCAGCACTCCTTTCGGGTCGGTGGCGCGCAGAGTCCAGGTGAGCTTCATGCGGCTTTCTTCGTCGCCCAGCTCGTTGGCGGTTTTGTTCACGTGATAACCTTTGACGCGGAAACTCCAGAAGACGGTTTCGCCGGGCAGAAATTCGTGGCTGGAGGGCAGCGCGGGACCGTCTTCGAACTGGCGCAGCGCGAATTTCTCGATCTCGAGTTTTTCCGCAGCGGGCAGGCAGCAGGCGGCCAACAGCAACAGAGCCGGAACCTTCACGCCTCTACTGCTTGCCGAAGGTCGGCGACACCAGCGGAGGATCGGCGTCGATTTGCAGAGGAATGTGCACATAGGAAAAATGCCCCGAAACGGAATCGCCATCGGACAACCTGAGCCGATAGCTGCTCAAAGGCACATCGAAAAGAATGCGGCCCTGTCCGGTCTGCGCCGGCTCCAGTGTGCGCAGAATGCCGAACCAGTTGTCCACGCCTTCGCCGTTTTCCAACTCCGTATACAGCTTTCCGTCCGGCGCTTCCAGCTGAAGCAGAGGCACGGACACTTCGCTTCCGCCGCCGTTGGTGGCCGAAATCGTAATCACCAGGAACCTATTTTGCGGCATACGCGTCTGGAACATTTCCCCTAATTGACTTCGCCAGACTTTTTCGACGACATTGTAGGTGAGCGGACCGGCGGGGACTTTTTCTCCCATCTGATATTCGGCGCGCGTCGAGACGGCCTGGGGGCGGCAACTGGCGGTCAACAGGGATATCGCCAGCATTGACGGGATTAGCGCTCTATTTAACATAATGGCCACTCCACAATCTAACTGGTATTCGGTGCAAAGGCAAATTGGCGGATGTCTCGCGACCGTCCTTTTTGTCCTTATTTCTCCAATTTGCGCCTTTCAATCGGAACATCCCATCAGCGGGCGCCGGATCGCTCCGGTGATGGGCGTAGGGGGGGCGGACTGGCTGGACCGGGGGGAACGGGAAGCGGAGGAAAATCCGGAAGGCGCGCTCGATGCCATCGGCATCAAGCCGGGCATGGTGGTGGCCGACGTCGGCGCGGGGACCGGATATATGACGCTGAAAATGGCCCGGCGCGTGGGCCCTTCGGGCAAAGTATATGCCGAAGATGTCCAGCCGGAGATGCTCCAAAAACTGCGCAAAAACGCGGCCGAAGCGAAGCTGGCGAACATTCAGACGGTGCTGGGCGGCGAGGCGGATCCCAAGCTGCCTCCGAATATGCTCGACCTGATCCTGCTGGTGGACGTCTATCACGAGTTTTCGCAGCCGCAAAGAATGCTGCGCAGAATGCGCGAGGCGCTAAAACCGGACGGGCGACTGGTTCTGCTGGAATACCGGAAAGAGGACCCCTCCATCCCGATCCGGCCGGAGCATAAGATGAGCGTGCAGGAGGTCAAGCTGGAGCTGGAGGCGGAGGGCTTCCATCTCGACCGGACGCTGGAAACCCTGCCGCGGCAGCACATCCTTATTCTGACCAAGGCAAGAGTGAACTAGTGGCCTGGCGCAGAGATAACGTTACCGTCCAACGATCTGGCTGGGACGGTCCCGCTTGGCGTGAGTTCGCGATTTGCGTTTCCCGGGCCCTGGCGCGCGTTTAAACGCGTTTTCCGAAATTTCCGCTATGACGGGTCGGCGGAGGGCCGTCCGGCCCGCCGATTTTGGTGAGTTTAACACGCAAAAAGTGATTCTGCGCGAGTTACCGGAAAATGTCCACGCGTGCGGCCGGGTCAAATTAAGACGGCGGACGTTTCTCTCCGCGCCACTAGCCACTACTTCGGCTGAGGCACGATGCGCAGGTACGGCTTCGGCGCCTTCCAGCCGTCCGGGTACTTGGCCTTGGCTTCTTCCTCTGAAACGGCGGGCAGGATGATCACGTCCTCGCCCGGCTGCCAGTTCACCGGCGTCGCGACTTTGTGTTTCGCGGTGAGCTGCATGGAATCCAGCACGCGCAGGACTTCGTTGAAGTTGCGGCCCGTGCTCATGGGATAGCTGAGCATCAGCTTGATTTTCTTGTCCGGCCCGACGATGAATACGGTGCGCACGGTGGCGTTGTTCGCGGCGGTGCGGCCGTCGGAGGTTTCTCCGGCGTCGGCCGGAAGCATGTCGTAGAGTTTGGCGATTTTCAGCTCTGGATCTCCGATCATCGGATAATTCACCGCATGGCCTTGCGTCTCTTCGATATCGGCCTTCCACTTGCCGTGGCTGGCCACAGGGTCGACGCTCAACCCGATCACCTTGCAATTGCGGCTGGCGAAATCCGGCTCCAGCGACGCCATGTAGCCCAGTTCGGTGGTGCAGACCGGCGTAAAGTCCTTCGGATGGGAGAACAGAATGGCCCATCCATCGCCCATCCATTCGTGAAAATTTATCTCGCCTTGGGTTGTTTGGGCGGTGAAATTCGGTGCTTCGTCATTAATGCGTAAGGACATTTAGTGTTCTCCTGTGCGATTGTAGACCAGCGACTCGTTCCCGTTCAAGCTACTCTGAAATTTGCAACCGAATTCTCTCGATAAAAGCAAAATCAAGATCCTCCTTCTGGAAGGCGTGCACCCGACGGCGGTCGAGGCGTTTAAGAAGGACGGGTATCACGAAATCGACTATCACCCCAAGTCGCTCGAGGAGCCGCAGTTGATCGAAGCCCTGCGCGACGCGTATTTCGTCGGCATCCGCTCCGCGACCCAACTGACGGCCCGCATAATCGAGAGCGCCGATAAGCTGATGGGTATCGGCTGTTTCTGCATCGGCACCAACCAGGTGGATCTGGATGCGGCGCAGCAGCGCGGGATTCCGGTTTTTAATGCACCCTTTTCCAACACCAGGAGCGTGGCGGAGCTGGTGCTGGCCGAAACCATCCTGCTGATGCGCGGCATTCCTTTTCGCAACGCTCTGACGCATCGCGGGGGATGGATGAAGACCGCCGCCGGGTCGCAGGAGGTGCGCGGGAAAACGCTCGGCATTGTCGGCTACGGACACATCGGCACGCAGATCGGCGTGCTGGCCGAATCGCTGGGCATGAAGGTGGTTTTTTACGATATTGAGACCAAACTGGCCCTCGGTAACGCGCAATCCGTCCCGACGCTGAATGGATTGCTCGAAATCGCCGACGTTGTGACCCTGCACGTCCCGGAAACGGCGCAGACCCAGAACATGATCGGCGCCGATCAACTCGCCCGGATGAAGAAGGGCGCCAAACTGATTAACGCGGCCCGTGGCACGGTAGTGGATATCGATGCCCTGGCCGCCGCGCTCCAATCGAAGCATCTGTCGGGCGCGGCCATCGACGTTTTTCCAGTCGAGCCCAAGACCGGGGGCGAGGAGTTCAAGTCGCCTCTGCGCGGCATGGAAAACGTGATCCTGACGCCGCACGTCGGCGGCAGCACGGAAGAGGCACAGCAGAATATTGGTATCGAGGTCGCGGAAAAACTCATCAAGTACAGCAACAACGGATCGACGCTCACCGCCGTGAATTTCCCCGAAGTTTCGCTGCCGGAGCATCCCGGCAAGCATCGCCTGCTGCACACGCACCACAACCGGCCCGGCGTTCTGTCGGCGATCAACGCAGTATTTTCCAAGGCGAAGATCAACATCACCGGCCAGTATCTGCAAACGAACGCCCAGATCGGCTACGTCGTCATCGACGTCGAAACCGGGACGCGCGAGGCCTCGCTCGACGTCAAGAGGGCGCTCGAAAAAGTGCCCGGCACCATCCGCACGCGCATCCTATATTAGGAGCATGCTGATCGTCCGCGCGATCCTGTTCACTATCCTGGTTCCGGGCATGGTCGCGATGTACATCCCTTCGCTGCTGCTCGCCGGAACCGCGCCGGCCAGCGACTCGTGGCGATTCCTGGGCTTGCTGCCGATCGCTGCCGGAGTCCTCGGCTACCTCGCCTGCGCCCTCGAATTTCTTCTTCGCGGCGGAGGCACGCCGGCGGTCTTCTTCACCAGGCCTCTGCGGTTTCTGCTCGGAGAGGAGCCGAAGACAGTCGTCCAAACCGCGCTGTACCAACGCTCCCGCAACCCGATGTATCTTTCGGTGATTACGGTGGTGCTGGGCGAATCGCTGCTGTTCGAATCGCGGGCTTTGCTCTTCTACGCCCTTTTCTTATGGCTCATGTTTCATGTCGTCGTCGTGTTCGTTGACGAGCCGCACTTGCGACAGCGTCCGGATTACGCCGAATACTGCGCCCGCGTCCCGCGCTGGTTTTTTCGATGAGCCTACGGCCGTCCCTTCCCTGATCCTGTACCCGGCGCGGAGCCCACCGGCGCGCTCAACCACGGCGCCGCGCTCACCAGCGGACCGCTTACCGTCCCGCATCCCGTCGTCCCCGGACCGCCCGCGCAGCCGAAGAAGTTCATAGAGGCGTTCACCACGCCGGTACCAAGATTGACAACCCCCTTGCCGGCGATCAGATTGTTCATATGGACCTCCGCCATCCCTGGGTTGCTCATCACCACGGCCAGATCTTCATTGACGATCGTATTCTGCTCGATGATCGTCCCATAGTACGCCCCGACGCCGTAGAGGTTAATGCCCGCCGTTCCCGGCGTGGCCGCGTCCTCGGTGTCGGCGGCATTCCCCGAAATCAGGTTGCCGACGATCAGCGTGTCATTCAAGTTGATGCCCGGCGCGCCCGGAACCAGCGCGTGATTGTGCACCGTGACCCCAGGCAGGCCGTTGTCGGTGATCGTGTTCCCGATCACCTTGTTGCCAAACGTCAGATTCCCCGGGCCCGCCGCGAAAATTCCGACACCTGCGCCCGCTCCCACCAGTCCGTTCCGGGCCACGCTGTTCCCGACGATGTTGTTGTTGAATACTCCGTACGGCAGCTTCGATGGCGCCTGCGGCGACGGCCCATGCGACGCCAGCGTAACTCCGCAATCGAGCGCGTTGTCGTGCACCGAATTGGCCGTGATCAGATTATCGTGGGTCATCCCGGTCTCATCGCTCAGCAGAATGCCGCCCGCGTTCAGATCCATCTCATTGTTCGATATCGTCGCGTGGTCCACGCCGATGAGGTGAATCCCTTCGCCGCAGTCGTCGCCTTCGTTGGTTTCGAAAACCGGCTGTCCGGCGCACGTGGCCGCCGCGTAGTTCAGGCTCTGATCGTTGCTGGCGACGTGGCTGTTTGAGATGACGATATAGGAGGTGTTGGTCACCAGGATGCCCTCAAAGTTCGCGTTGAGCACCGTAAGGCCAGTGATCAGCACGTTCGTCATGCCAGCGTTGTCCAGACCGTCTACGTAAATCCCGTTGGCCAGCCCTTTGGCGTTGATGATGGTCGACCCCGAACCCGCCCCAATCAGAGCGAGCGGCTTGTTTACCACCACATCCTCCGCATACTGACCACCCGCAATGTTGATCCGGTCGCCCGGCTTAGCAGCCGTAACGGCCGCGCCGATGGTCGCGTAGCATCCCGACGTCCCGGCCGGGTTTACGCACAGTGTCGCCGCCATTGCGAAATTGCTCAGGAATCCGCACAAAACGGTTGTTCTTGAAAAAGACATAGCTCTCTGCTGCCTCCACGTGGTCTGGTCCCTAAAGGGACCCGCTCATTATATCGCCTCACCCGTGCGAGAATAACCCTCAATGGCCATCGTCGAGCCCGGCGCTTCCACCAATCCGTTCACTGGCGCCTGGTATAAAGAACTTACAAGCTATCACTGGTTCGTCCTGCTGGTCGCCTCGTTGGGCTGGCTGTTCGACACGATGGACCAGCAACTGTTCACGCTGGCCCGCCGTCCGGCGATGCTCGAACTGCTGCACGTCCACGCGGGCGACCCCAACTCCGCTGGATTGGTCGCCACCTACGCCGGCTATACGACTTCGATTTTCATGATCGGCTGGGCCGTGGGAGGCGTTCTGTTCGGCATCCTGGGCGACCGCATCGGCCGCGTGAAAACGATGTTGATCAGCATTCTCAGTTATTCCATTTTCACGGGCCTCAGCGTTCTGTCGGTCGGCGTGTGGGATTTTTCGGCTTATCGCTTTCTCACCGGGCTCGGCGTTGGAGGCGAGTTCGCGGTCGGCGTCGCGCTGGTCGCCGAGGTGATGCCGACGCGCGCGCGCCCTTATGCGCTCGGATTCCTGCAGGCCTCGTCGACGGTCGGCAACGTCACCGCCGCGCTGATCGGAATTTTTCTCGGACGCCTGCAAGCCGCGGGAGGCATGACGACCAGCCCCTGGCGATGGATGTTCATCATCGGCGCGCTGCCCGCGCTGCTCGTACTGCTCATCATGCGCCGACTCAAGGAACCCGAAGGCTGGCAGAAAGCCAAAGACAGGCACGCGAAACTCGGGTCGGTGAGCGAGCTTTTCTCGCCGCGGTGGCGGCGCAGCACGCTGGTCGGCATGACGCTGGCGTTCTCGGGCGTGGTCGGATTATGGGGCATCGGATTCTTCGCGCCGGATCTGCTGAGTTCCGTGCTCGACAAAACGTTCCGCGCGCAGGGCATGCCGGAAAACCTGATCGCCTCGCAAAAAACCCTCTGGACGGGAGTCAACTCCCTGCTCCAGAACTTCGGTGCGTTTTGGGGAATTTTCCTTTTCACTCATTTGACCGCGCGTTTCGGCCGCCGCAAAGCCTTCGCCGCCGGATTCATCGCGGCCATGTGCGCCACCGCGTTCACCTTCTGGAAGCTGCAGAATTTTTCCGATATTTTCTGGATGACCCCGCTGATGGGGTGCTGCCAGCTTTCGCTGTTTGGCGGCTTCGCGATATATTTCCCCGAACTGTTCCCGACGCGCTTGCGCTCCACCGGCACGTCGTTTTGTTATAACGTTGGCCGCCTGATCGCCGCCGTCGGGCCGTTCGCGCTCGCGCTGCTCACCAGCCGCGTATTCGAAGGAGCCGGAACGGTTGATGCCATGCGCTACGCGGGCATCACCATGTGTTCGGTCTTCCTGCTGGGCCTGGCGGTGCTGCCGTGGGCGCCGGAAACCATGGGCAAGCCGCTGCCCGAATAATCGGCGTTTAACTGCGTTCATCGGCGGCCAATCATTTTCTTGTTGAAGACTCTGGCGTCCGTTCAATTTCCGCCTTCGGCCAAGAACTGGAGGGACGTCTTCAGAGTAAGAAAAGCAAATTGGCCGCCGATGAACGCGGATGAAGGCCGATGCTACACTTAGGTGTTATGGCCATCAGCAAAGATCTGCTGGAAATTCTCGTCTGCCCGCTCTGCAAAGCGCCGGTGGAGCTGAAACAGGACGAAAACGGCCTGAAATGCGTGGAATGCAAGCGGGTCTATCCCATTCGCGACGACATCCCCGTGATGCTGGTCGACGAAGCCCGTATTGAAGAATAAAGTGAATCTGCTTGATCGTTTGCCGTCCGGCTCGCGGATCGCCGTGATCCGTCTGCGATCCCTCGGCGACTGTGTCCTCACCACTCCGGCCCTCTCCCTTCTTAAACAGCACCGGCCCGATCTCCAGATTAGTGTCATTGTCGAACCACGCTTTGCCGAGATTTTTGCGAACAATCCGGACGTTGACGAAACGCGCGAGAGCATGACCCGCGCCGACCTGGTGCTCAACCTCCACGGCGGCACGCGGAGTATGATTCTCACCGCGCTCTCCCGCGCTGAATTCCGCGCAGGTTTCGCCCATCATCGCTACAGCTTCGCCTATAACCACAAAGTCCCGACCGCGCAGAAGATTTTGGGCGTCTCGCGTCGCGTTCACACAGCCGAGCATCTGGCCTCCGCCATGTTCTGGCTCGGCGTGCCACAGCAGGACATTCCTCGCGCAAGGCTCTTTGCCGACCCTCCTCCGGACCGCCGCCCGTACGCGGTGATCCATCCTTTTGCATCGGCGCCCGGCAAAGCGTGGCCCGCCGCGCGCTTCAAAGAAATTGCCCGGAGTCTCAATCTGGAGCCGGTCTTCTTAGCCGGCCCCATTGACGATCTCGAACCGTTCGGCAGTTTTCAAACTTCGCGCGAATCTTTGAAAGTAACCAAGAGCCTGCTCTCGGGGGCATCTCTATTCATTGGAAACGACAGCGGCCCGGCGCACATTGCCGCCGCGTTCGGCGTCCCGATCGTTGTGCTTTTCGGTCCCTCGGACCCGGTGATGTGGGCACCCTGGCGCACGGAATCGCAAGTCCTGACCGCGCCAAGCATCGCCGATATCACCCCGTCCGAAGTCCTAACCGCCGTCGAATCCCTGAGGGTCCGCGCATGCTGACCGAGTCGCTGCTGAAAACTGTAACTGTCGAGGTCGTGCGTCTATGAGAGAACTCACCCGCCTCCTCCGCTACTCCCGCCCGTACGTCCCGCATCTCCTACTGTCTGTTGTCCTGATGGCCATCGTCGGCGCCGCCCAAGGCCTGACGGCGGTCCTCATCAGCCCGATTCTCGATCGCGTCCTCAAGCCTCAGGACCACGAACCGCCCGTGACTCTGGGCACGATCTTCCATCACACGTTTTATCTGAACGACCTGGTGCCGCCCCATATCACCGCTATATGGAGCATGGTCGCCACCGCGATCCTCACCGTTTTTTTCCTCCGCGGCATTTGCGATTACTTCGGCAACTACATTGTCAACTACGTCGGCTATTCGGCTGTCACCGATCTCCGTCAGACGGTCTTCGACCGCGTCGTTCATCAGGACGCGCACTTTTTTGAGGACAACTCCACCGCGCGCGTGATGTCCTCGATCATGAACGACCTCGAAAAAATTCAGGTCGCGCTGTCCGGGATCCTCGCGGATTTTCTGCGCCAGAGCTTCACCGCGCTCGCCCTCCTCGCCGTCGTTCTCAAGAACGACTGGGTACTCGCGCTCTGGAGCCTGACCGTCCTCCCGCTGGTGCTCGTGCCCACCGTGCGTCTCGGCCGCAGAATTCGCAAAACTACGCGCCGCGCCCAGGATGACGCCGCCGAACTGAATCAGGTTCTCCAGGAAACGCTCAGCGGCCAGCAGGTTGTCAAATCCTTTGGCGCCGAAGAAATCGAATCGAACCGTTTTCGCGACCGCGTGCAGCGCCTCCGCCGGTCGAATCTGCGGTACGTGGCGCAGCAGGCCATCGCCTCGCCTCTCATCGAATTTTTTGGAGCCGTCACCATCGTCCTGCTCGTCGGCTACGCGCGAAAACAAATCAAACTCGGAACCATGACGCCTGGCGAATTCATGAGCTTCGTCATCGCCCTGCTGATGCTCTACGAGCCCGTCAAGCGGCTCGCCGGCATACACAACATTTTTCAGCAGGCGCTCGGCGCATCGCAGCGCGTGTTCGAATATCTGGATCGCGAACAGCAGATAAAGGAAAAACCCAACGCCCAGAAGCTCACGCGTTTCGAAAAATCCATTCTCTTCGATAGCGCCAGTTTCCATTACCCCAGCGCCCCCGATGGGTTTTCCTTGGATAAGATTCGCCTCGAAGTGAAGCGTGGAGAAATCGCCGCCCTCGTTGGCCCGAGCGGCTCCGGCAAAACCACGCTGGCCAATCTTGTCCCGCGTTTTTATGACGTCACCTCTGGCGCCATTCGTGTCGACGGGAAAGACATTCGCGACCTCCGACTCGGCTCGCTGCGCGATAAGATTAGCATCGTCGCCCAGGATACGTTTCTGTTCAACGACACGGTCGCCAACAACATCGGCTACGGGCGCCCGGACGCGACCCGCGAACAGATTCACGAAGCGGCCAGAAGTGCTTTGGCCGAGGAATTCATTTTGCGAATGCCCGAAGGCTACGACACGATGATCGGCGAGCGCGGGCAGAAACTTTCCGGAGGCCAGCGCCAACGGCTGGCTATCGCGCGCGCGCTGTTAAAGGACGCGCCGATCCTGATTCTCGACGAAGCCACATCGCATCTCGACACCGAATCCGAGCGCCTGGTGCAAACCGCATTACAGAATCTGATGGAGCACCGCACCGTCATCGTCATCGCGCACCGTCTTTCCACCATCCGCCGGGCCGACCAAATCGTCGTCCTCGACCGCGGAAAAATCGCCGAAACCGGCACCCATGAGGAACTGGTGAACGGCGGAGGCATCTACCAGCGCTTGCATGACATGCAATTCTTGGAAGATCCTATTGTGAACCCCTAATGTCTCCTCTTCGTAGCATGACCGGCTTCGCCCGGTCCCGAAAACCTCTCGACTCCGGCGAAATCATCGTCAGCGTCAAAAGCCTTAACCATCGCGGCCTGGACGTGCAGGTGCACGCGCCCACCGCGGCCGACGAATTTGAAAATGCCATCCGCGCGATGGTGAAGGCGCGCATGGTGCGCGGCCACGTCGAAGTCCGCATTTCACTCCCTTCGAATGGTTCGAATGGATCCACTGGCCTGGCCCTCAATCGCGAACTCCTCCATCAATATCTGAAGGCCTTTCGCGAAGCGGCCGAAGCTCACGGCATCCACGCCGAGCCGGACTTGAACGCCGCGTTTCGCCACGCGGGCATGCTGGCCGAAGCCGCTCCCGAAGCCACGCCCGGCAGCGCGATTCAACTTGAAGTGCTGGCCGCGCTTTCCGAAGCCATCGACGGCCTGAACGAATTTCGCTCCCGCGAAGGAGCCGAAATCGCCGCCGAAATGCGCACCCATAACGAGCGCGTCTGCGCCCTTGCGGCGGAGATGGAACAGATCCGCACCACCGCCCACGCCGCGTTTCACTCGCGCCTGTCCGACAAACTCCGCGACTTGCTGAAAGGCGTGCAAATCGATCCCCAGCGCCTGGCCCAGGAAGCGGCCATTCTCGCCGACCGCAGCGATATCGGCGAAGAACTCGCGCGGCTGAAGATCCACGCCGCCCAATTGAACGGGATGCTGGATGCGGGCGGGGAAGTCGGCAAGAAGCTCGATTTTCTGCTTCAGGAAATGAATCGCGAAACGAACACTATCCTTTCGAAAACCAGCGGAGCGGGCGAAGCGGGATTGAAAATCACCGAACTGGCACTGGGCGCGAAGGCCGCCATCGAGAAGGTTCGCGAGCAGTCCCTGAACCTGGAATGACCACCGTCTTTATTATTTCCGCCCCTTCGGGCTCGGGAAAATCCACGCTCACCCACCGCTTGATCGCGGAAATCGCTAATCTTCGCTTTTCCATCTCCTATACGACGCGCGCCCCCCGGGGCCAGGAAGTGGACGGCAAGGAGTATTTTTTTATCTCTCGCGAAGAGTTCGAAAAGCGTGTCAATAAAGGCGAATTCCTGGAACACGCCGAGGTTTTCGGCAATTACTACGGCACCCACGTCAGCGAACTGGACCGGGCCGCCGACGAGAACGTGGATTTGGTCCTCGACATAGACGTGCAGGGTGCGCGACAATTAAAAGACAGAATTCCGGCAGCGGTGTCGATTTTTATCCTCGCGCCCAGCCGGGAAGTTCTGGAACAACGGTTGCGGGCGCGTTCGCAGGATGCGGAACCCGTAATTCGCCGGCGCTTGCTTGAGGCCGCCGTAGAGATCAGAAATTATTCGCAGTATGATTACGTGCTGGTGAACCGTGAGGTGGAGGCGTCGGTGGATACATTGAAATCGATCGTCAAAGCCACCCGCAGCCGGCGCGACCGGATGGAAAGAGAAATCCGTCCGATCCTGGAGACGTTCGACAATGCCTGAGACCACGATTCGACACACCGCACAGAGCACGATTCCGGACGATCCGGAAGCCAGCGCCTACCGTTTCATCATCGTCGCGGCCAAGCGGGCCCGCCAACTGCAAAGCGGCGCGCGCAGTTACTTGCCTACGACATCGAAGAAGCCAACCGTCGTGGCGATGGAAGAAGTCCGCCGCGGCCTGGTGCAATACGAAGATCTGACCCTGCTGGCAGCGCAAGCCGCCGCCGACTTAGCCGCATCCCAAGAGTAGCGTCATGGAAGCGGGTGGCGCGAGCTTCAGCTTGCAGCCTCGGCTTCAGCCGAGGTCTTGACCCATGAATATTGCCCTAGGTGTCGGCGGAGGCATTGCGGCCTATAAAGCGGCGGAACTCGCCCGCGCCCTGATGACCCGCGGCTTCACCGTCAACGTCGTCATGACCAGCGCCGCCGAGGAGTTCATCCGCCCTCTAACGTTCGCCGCGCTCACCGGACGCAAGGTCATCACCAACCTCTTCTCCGCCGCCAGCGCCGAAGACACGCTATCGAGCGCCATCGAACACATTCGCGTCGCCCAGGAAAACGACATCTTAGTCGTCGCGCCGGCGACCGCGGATCTGCTGGCAAAATTCGCGCACGGTCTGGCGGACGATTTTCTGTCGACCACATATCTCGCCTTCACCGGACGCGTTGTCCTCGCGCCCGCCATGAACACGAACATGTGGAATCACCCCGCCACGCAGGCGAACCTGAAAACGCTGCGCGACCGCGGCCACCTGATTGTCGATCCGGACGATGGCGCGCTGGCCTGTGGCATGGTCGGCCCTGGCCGCCTGGCCGAACCGGACGCGATTGCCGATGCGGTCGCGAATTTGACGACGACCAAGCGCGACCTCGAAGGCGAGGTCATCCTCATCACCGCCGGTCCCACGCAGGAGCCTCTCGATGCCGTTCGATACCTGAGCAACCGCTCCAGCGGCAAAATGGGCTACGCCATCGCCGAGGAAGGCTCAGCTAGAGGCGCGCGCGTAATCCTTGTATCCGGTCCGGTTGCGCTCCCCGAACCGCTGAACGTTGAAGTGGTCCACGTCCGGACCGCCGCGCAGATGTTCGACGCCGTAAAAAAGCATCTGGCCGAGTCAACCATCATCATCAAGGCCGCCGCCGTTGCCGATTATCACCGCGCCGACGCGCCACAGTATAAGGTGAAGAAAACCGCCGCCCGGATGTCCATCGAGCTCGACCCTACCGTCGACATTCTGGCCGACCTGGGAAAGAACAAGGGCGACCGTCTGCTCATCGGCTTCGCCGCGGAAACAGAAAATCTGATCGGCGAAGCGCGCCGCAAACTGGAATCGAAAAACTGCGACATGGTCGTCGCGAATCTGGTCTCGCAGGAAGGCATCGGCTTCGATTCGAACGACAACGAAGTAGTGCTGGTGACCCGCGCTTCAGACCCGATTCACGTTTCCCGCGCGCCGAAGAAGGCCATCGCCGCCCGCATCCTCGACGAAACCATGAAGCTGAGACTGGCGCTTCACGCGAAATGAACATCTACAGATGACAGGCGAACAGCTGCGAGGCTATCTCACCTTTTATCGCGACCTGGGCGTCGAAGAAATTTACCGCCGCGAAAAACCACTCGAAATGAAAATCAAGGCCGAAATTATTCCGTTGGCGCCCGCCGACGACACGCTCGCGAAAATCCGGCTCGATATCGGCGATTGCAAGCGATGCAGATTATGCGAGCAGCGCAACAAGATCGTTTTTGGCGTCGGCGACGAGCAGGCGAAACTTGTCTTCGTTGGTGAAGGCCCGGGCGCCGATGAGGACGCGCAGGGTATCCCGTTCGTCGGCCGCGCCGGCCAGTTGCTGACGCAGATGATCGACAATACGGCAGCCAAGGAAGGCATTCCGATCAAGCGCGAAAATGTCTACATCGCCAACGTCGTGAAATGCCGCCCGCCGGAGAATCGCACTCCGCAGCCGGATGAGATGGAGATCTGCGGCGAGTTCCTGTTCCGCCAGTTGATGACCATCAAGCCCAAAGCCATCTGCGCGCTGGGCTCGACGGCCGCGAAAGCGTTGCTCGCCACCAAGGACGGCGTCACGCGCCTGCGCGGAAACTGGCACAAATGGCGCGATATTCCGGTGATGGTGACCTATCATCCGTCGTATCTGCTGCGCCCTTACAATGCCAACGCCAAGCGCGAAGCGTGGGACGATTTGAAGAAGGTTCTGCATTTTGTCTACGACTAAGCGCGGCCTGTTCATCACGTTTGAGGGTCCGGAAGGCAGCGGTAAATCGACGCAGCTGCGACGGCTCGCGGCACGGTTGCGCAGCGAAGGCCTCACTGTTTTGGAAACCGCCGAACCCGGAGGCACCGCGATCGGCATGCAGATCCGCCGCATCCTTCTCGATGCGAAAAATCACGAACTGCGGCCGACCACAGAGCTTCTCCTGATGTTCGCGGCCCGCGCGCAGAATGTGGACGAACTGATTCTTCCCGCTCTCGCGCGAGGAGAGATCGTTCTTTGCGATCGCTTTACCGATTCGAGCCTCGTCTACCAGGGCGCGGCACGTGGCCTGGGCGCAGAAGTCGTTTATGAAATCGACCGGATCGCCTGCCGCGGTTTGATTCCGGACCTGACCATCGTCGTCGATATCGCCACCGAGGTGGGGTTGGAACGCGCTCGCGCGCGCAATCAGAACGCCCAGGATATTGAAACCCGGCTCGACGAACAAGCCATAGATTTTCATCGCAAGGTACGCGATGCATACCTGCAACTGGCGTCCGACGAGCAGAATCGCGTGACGCTGCTCGACGGTGCGGGTAGCGAGGAAAACGTCGAAAAAGACGTGTGGAGCGCAGTCTCCGCATTCAGGCAAGCCGAATCCCCCGGCTGACGCCAGGGGTTATAACCCCGTCCCGTCAGGGCGGGGATTAGGGCGCCACTTTTGCGATCAGCCCGACGACGGCGCCGCCCAACACCACCCAAACCGTATCGAGCTTCGTTAGCGTCAAAACGGCAAAGCTCGCCATCACGATCCCCAACGTCAACCAGCCTGTGATCGCGTCGCGCGCCAGGGGAACCGAGGCCGATAGCAGCAGTCCCGCGCTGGCCAGCACCACCGCGCGAATCGCGCTTTTCACCCGAGGCGATTCGGCCCGCCTACCCATCCAGCGCATCATCGGCAAAATGAGGAACGCGGGCGTCATCAGTGCCAGCAATCCGACTGTTGCTCCCGCGTACCCTGCCGCATAATATCCGACGCTGACCAGATACAATCCGTTCGGCCCCGGCCCGGTGCGCCCCGCGACGACTGCCGTGTTCAACTCGCGATCGGTAAGGACTTTTCGCTCCACCACCAGGTCGTTGCGCACCATGGGAAGGGACGCGAGGCCGCTGAACGACGTCAAAGTGGCCTTGAGCAGCAGCGCGTAGAGCAGGAACAAGTTCATTTCCGGTCCGCCCAAACGTATCCGGCCAGAGCGGCGGCCAAAATGACCGGCACCGGCGTGACGTCAAATTTCCAGGCGGCCAGGAACGCTCCACCGGTGAACAGGAGGGCTCGCCAGCCGATGTAGGGACGCACCAGCAGCCAGACGCTGGCCCACATCATGCCGGCCACCGCGGCCACCGTGCCTCCGATGGCGGCCATCGCCAAAGGATGCGAGCGCCAGGTTTCGAATCCGCGCGTCAACAACACCGCCAGAATCGCCGAGGGTAAGGATACGGCGAGTACTGCGGCAAACGCTCCGCCCAAGCCCAGCACGCGCTCGCCCGTCGCGGCGCAGAACGCCAGGATGTTGGTCCCTGGCGTGACGCGGGCCAGGGCATAGGCCAGCGCGAAGTCTTCCCGTGTGATCCAGCCCCGGCGGGTCAGCTCTCGTTGCAGCAGCGCCATGGTGGGATTACCGCCGCCGAAGGTGGTGTTGCCGATCTTTAGATACAGGTTCGTCAGAGACGCGAGGGAGGGCTTGGTCACACCACCTGATTTTATCGTGATGAGTCAACCGATCCGCGCGGCTCGCGTTGTAACATAGAGTGCTAATGCAGTTCGTCCGCCTTGTCGCCCTCAGCGGGCTGTTCGGGATCTCTCTCCATGCCGCGACGTTCGGGCGCGTGGTGCCATTGTTGGGAGGCGGCAGCGATATCGTGCTCGACGAGCCGCATAGCCGTCTTTATCTGACCTCCGCGGCGACCAACCAGTTGCAGGTTTATTCGCTGGCGCAGAACAAATTTCTTTCCCCCATCACCACCGATTCGGAGCCGCTGGCGGCGGCCATGTCGCGCAGCGGGAAATATCTATACGTTGCCTGCTATGCCAGCTCCGTGGTCGATGTGATCGACTTGACCGCGCTGGCCGTGACCAACCGCATCAGCCTGCCCTCGCAGCCGGAAGGCATCGCGGTGGCGAGCGACGAGCGCGTGCTG
>Ga0182030_10003276_pt1 | contig 34561 bp, 25 predicted proteins | sample 812S3MmetaG_FD_121299 | JGI IMG/M metagenome (GOLD analysis project Ga0182030, IMG submission 121299) | Permafrost microbial communities from Stordalen Mire, Sweden - 812S3M metaG (Illumina Assembly) | ecosystem: Environmental > Terrestrial > Soil > Wetlands > Permafrost | place: Sweden...
AAACAATAGAGTGTGAGCGCCGTATATCCGCCCAGATTTCCTTAAAGACGCCGCGTGACCCACCACAAGCCGGCGCCGAGCACGCAGCCGGCAATGAGAAACGGCACACGCAGGAGAAGCAATATGTGCGTGAGCTGATGACGCAGTTCCCATGGAGTGAGTTCTCCGGCTGACTGGACAACACGGTCTTCAGGTTTGCGGAAGATATCGAGGGCGCGTTCAGCGAGCAGATTCAGCGTAAGCGGCAGACCGGCCAGGCGGTAGGCAAGGATGCCATCGCGTATATTTCCGCAGGTAGTGAAGTAGCCGGCGAGAGGGGATGGTTTTTCCCACGTCTCTCGGCCGCAGCGGGCGTATTGGTAGTCACGATCCGAGAGTGTCTGGCGGCTGGTGATCCAGAGACCCTGCGCGAGGAAGAGCAAAAGCAGCCCGGCGGCGATACGCTGTGGCAGATTGAAGCGGAAGCGTCGAAGACGGGCGAACCGATGGGTCATCTTGAACGGAAGTAGACCCTACCAGTCTAAACGGCGAAACCGAGCACGAGACGAAAGCAAGTAGACCGCCGAGGACGACGGCCCGCAAATGTGCCGGCTCTCATACAATGAGAATCTATTCAATACTTGGTAGCTACGTACAGATGAGTCGCACCCACTGCCTTCGTGCCGTCCGGATTTGTATAAACTGCGACGATCGTGGATCTGCCCTCGCCGAGGGTGGAGGCCATCCCATTGGCTTCATCAATTGAGGCAATCTCGCTATCAGTCGAGGTCCACTTGGGCTGCCCCTCTAACTTCACAAGGCTCCCATCCGCCGTCCTTCCCATGGCTGTGAACTGCACGGTCGAATTCGCCGGAACCGCAGCCTTTGAATCCTGCGTGATTAAAAGCGACGTTATGGCTCCCCTTGAAGCTGACGTGGGTATAACGACAGTGAAGGCTGCGGATCCGACGACGTCACCGTGAAACCCCGGCGCGGAGGCGTAAATTGCCAAAATTCCGGTCCCCTCGCCCGTCACCGTGGCTACACCTGTCGAGCTGTTGATGGACACGATCTGGGGATTTGCGGAGGACCAGAGGACCTGATCGGTTATGTCCTTGGTGATCGGGGTATGACCAGGGCTGGTGTAGGAGCCGATTGCAATGAAATCGGTATAGAGGCCAGGTGAATCCGAGGCCGTAAGCGTAGCCGGATCGATGGTTATCGCATTGAGCTCTGGATTGTTGCTGCAGCTAGTCAATGGCGCCAAGAAGCCGATCAGAAGCAAGGCACCAAGCGACGAACGATAATGCATAATGGTCTCCCGGCGTTTCCGCCCCAGCCAGTCCTGCCAAATTTCAGGAACCAGCCGCGTACATTTCTAATCAGCACCTTTGCGCCGAGGTTTCATCTTCCGGCCTGTGCCTGGTGAGCGATCTGATCATGCGAATTTGCGATCGATTGGGCGACGCAAACCGTTGCTTAAGTTAGTGTTTGGCCCGTTAACGCACAAATCTCACGCAGCCTCACAGGCCCATCCAAACGTCCTGGTGCCTCTGGTGAGGTGGCGCAATCATAAGATATGTCGATCTGCCGAATCAATAGCAATCTTGGCTCATTTCGATCCCAAAGTTACGCGCGTAACGAGGCACAACCCAAGGACTTGCGCCGTTTTTGAAGGCGCCGAGAGTTGGTCTTTGCGACTCTGAAATGAAGGTCCAAGAAGCAATCAGAGCGCAAGGTGGGTTGTTTTGCCGCGCCAACCGCCAGCGGCTACACTTCCCTCAGCATGACTCGCACTCGAGAAGATGCACCGGATCGGTTGGTCAACGCCTCGCGTGCCGAGGAGGAGCAGGGCTTCGAACTGAAGTTGCGGCCTCGTTGGCTGGGCGAGTTTATCGGCCAGACCAAAGCAAAAGAACAACTGGCAATCGCGCTTGAAGCGGCAAAATCCCGAGGTGAAGCGCTGGACCATGTGCTGCTCTTCGGACCGCCCGGGCTGGGCAAGACTACGCTTGCAACGATCATCGCGAATGAACTGGACGTGGGCTTTCAGCAGACATCGGGGCCCGCGCTGCAAATCCAGGGCGACCTGACGGCGATCCTCACCAATCTGAGAGAACGGCAGGTGCTGTTTCTCGACGAGATTCATCGCATGCAGCCCGTGCTCGAGGAAAAGCTCTACACGGCGCTCGAGGACTACAAGCTTGACATAATCATTGGGCAGGGACCGGCGGCGCGAACGCATGTGATGGAGATACGGCCATTCACTTTTATCGGCGCAACGACGCGGCCGGGATTGCTGAGTTCGCCGCTGCGTTCGCGCTTTGGCATTTTGTTGCGCCTCGAGTTCTACACCGAGGATGAGTTGCGGTTCATCGTGGAGCGCTCCGCGGAGGTGATGCAGGTTCCCATCGATCCCGATGGTGCGGCGGAAATCGCGCTGCGCTCAAGGGGAACGCCACGCATTGCCAACCGTCTGCTGCGGCGTGTGCGCGACTTCGCCCAGGTACGCGGGACGGGCACGATTGACAGGCCGACGGCAAATGCGGCGCTAACGATGCTCGAAGTGGACGCGCACGGATTCGACGAGATCGATCGCCGCTTGCTCCTGACCATCATCCAAAAATACGATGGGGGACCAGTGGGACTGGGCACGCTGGCCGCGACGCTTGCAGAAGAAGAGGACGCGCTCGAAGAGGTGTACGAGCCATTTCTGATCCAGATCGGTTTTTTGGATCGCACACCGCGAGGACGCGTGGCAACACGCCTGGCGTATGAACACTTTGGGTTGGCTATGCCGGGAAGACAGGCAGGACTGTTTTAGCACCTGGCGAGTCTGTGCCGCTCCGCGGCAAGCAAGTCAGCGATCAATTTAGGTTGCGAAGTGGCAAGTTCGAAAACATTCCGGAGATTGAACATGGCACTTACAGAATCGACGATGGAGTTGGCCTTGGGCACAACGGCGCCGGATTTCGCGCTCCCCGACGTGGTGAGCGGCAAGGCGGTGCGGCGCGACGATCTGCGCGGGCAGAAAGCGCTGCTCGTGATGTTCATTTGCACCCACTGCCCTTATGTCAAACACATTGAAAAGGGACTGGCGGCGCTGGGCATGGACTATGACGGCGAGCCGGTGAGCATTGTGGCGATAGGCAGCAACGATGCGGTGTGCTTCCCCGATGACAATCCGGCGGGATTGAAGCAACAGGCGCAGACCATGGGTTTTCGCTTTCCCTATTTGTTTGACGAAACGCAGGCTGTGGCGAAGGCTTATAGAGCTGCCTGCACGCCAGACTTCTTTCTCTTCGATGGGGAATTCAAGCTTGCTTATCGCGGCGAGTTCGATCGCAGCCGGCCGGGCAACACGCTTCCGGTGACAGGCGAGAGCCTGAGGGCAGCGATCGATGCGGTTCTGGCTGGCAAATCGCCGGGCGCAGAACAGCGGCCGTCGATCGGTTGCAACATCAAATGGAAAAGCTCGCGATAGATTTTTCCTAAAGCGCCAGACCCTTCAGGTACTCGCGGAACTGTGGGCCGAGGTCGGAGCGCTTCAACGCGAATTCGACGGTGGCTTGCAACATGCCGAATTTGTCACCGGCGTCGTAGCGTTTGCCTTCGAACGTGTAGCCGAAGACCTTCTCTTCTTTCAGCAATGCCTTGATGCCGTCCGTGAGTTGGATTTCTCCTCCGGCCCCCGGCGTGGTTTCTTCGAGAAGTTCGAATACACGAGGCGTGAGGACGTAGCGACCAATAATTGCCTGTTTGGAAGGTGCGTCCGCAAGCTTGGGCTTCTCAACCATGCCAGTGCAGTTGTAGATGCGTTCGTTGTCGGGATCGGGCGAACCGGCAAGGACGCCATAGGCGCTGATTCCGGGGCCATCGATGGTCATCGTGGCCAATACAGAACCGCCGCGCTCGTCGAAAACGTCGAGCATCTGTTTGAGGCAAGGCGGGTCGGCATCGATCACGTCGTCTGGCAGAATGACAGCGAAGGCTTCGTCGCCCACCAGCTCCTTGGCGCACAAAACGGCGTGGCCCAGGCCCAGCGGCTCTTTTTGGCGAACATAACTGATGCGGGCCAACGCCGCGACACTGCGCGATACGGCGAGCAATTCTTTCTTGCCGCGACGTTCGAGGGTCGCATCCAGCTCGAAGCTGTGGTCGAAATGGTCTTCCATAGCGCCTTTGCCACGCCCGGTAACAATGATGATGTGCTCAATGCCGGAGGCAATGGCCTCTTCGACGCCGTATTGGATGATCGGCTTGTCGACCAGCGCCAGCATCTCTTTGGGTATGACTTTTGTGGCCGGCAAAAAACGCGTGCCGAGGCCGCCTGCAGGAAAGACCGCTTTTCGAACTTCCTGGCTCATCTTGTCTCCCGTTCTCTAAGAGAGTAGAACGCAATGCGTATCAAAAAGCCTGCATAACTTTATAGTTCAGTTCTTTCGACTGTGCATCGAGGAGTCACAGGGCGGGCGAATCGTCGCCGAGCAATGCTTCCCGCACGATCTTGACAGGCGGAAACCCCTGACGAAGAAAGTCATTATGGAATTCTTCAAGCAAAAAATCCGACCCCTGTTTCTTCCTTAGATCTTCGCGTAGCTTCATGATTTCGAGCTTACCGAGCGTGTAGTAAAGATAGGTGGGATCCGCGGTACCACGCTTGGTTTCGACCAATGCCGATTCCTTAGATTGGTAACCCTCTTTCTGGAAGAAGTCAACGGCTTCATCGAAACTCATCTTGCCGGTATGCATTTCGATGCCGACAATGAATCGGGCGTTGCGCAAAAGGGCATCCTGAAGCTGCCCCAGCCGCAGGAATTTCGATTCGCGCTCGTCCTTCGCGCCCTGACCCGGCAGGCCATATCCCTCGTCGAGCATCATCTGCTCACAATAGTGAGCCCAACCTTCTACGTTCGTCGTTGCTCCAAGCAATTTACGCACGCGGCCCGGCGCCTGCGGAACCCAGAGGAACTGCACGTAATGGCCAGGATAGGCTTCATGAACCGCAGTAGAAATAACAGTCCCGATGTTGAACGAGTGCATGAACCCCTCGACCTCGGCCGGCGTCATCGATGGATCGGGCAAAGTGACGTTGAAGTATGCCTCGGTGGCGTGCTTCTCGTAGGGGCCCGGCGTATCCATGGAGGCAAACGTGGTAGCACGCATGAAAGGCGGCGTCTCTTCCACGATGGGGCGAATGTCGGACGGAATGGTCACGATGTGGTGTGAGCGGATAAAACTTACCAGGCCGTCAAAGGTGGCAGTAAATGTGGAAATCAGTTTGTCCGGAGCAGGATGCATCGCGCCGAGCTCGTCCAGCACGGCGCGAGGATCCTTGTCGGGCTCCAGTTCCTTGGCCACTTGCTTAAAGTGCGCCTGATTCTTGCGCAGATCGTCCCAGTCGATTTCGAGCAGCTTGTCGAGCGGCAGATCGACCATCTCGTCGTATTGAAGCTTCTTTGAGAACGTGTCGGCGCCGATGCGGAAGTCGCCGTTCGACTGGGGAAGCAAATCGGTCTTGGCCCAGTCGAGATAGCTGTTGAGCGCGGCGATGACGCTGGAATTGGTATGCGCAAATTCTTCTTTCAGCGCGGAGTCTTTGGCGTCGGTAAACGCGGCCGGCACATCGTTCTCGAAAAAATGAATGATGCCGGGGAGCTGTTCGATGGCAATCTCGGTATAGATATGCGGGGGATTGTTGAGATTGATACGCGCCTCGTCAAGCAGTGCCGGAATTGACCTTTCGCGCGCGACAAGAGAGCGGAGACGGTCGTCGGGAGAAGCAAACTTGCGCTCCATGATAGTGAACGCGCCGTTGGTCAGGATGGCGGAGTAGAAGTCCGGGTTCTTTTCCCACGGACGAATGGTCTGCAGGTTGAGCAGAGTGGATCGGATATTACCCAACACCATGTCGCAATCGCCGCGCGTAGCCTGGTCAAACGAGGCCTTCGTGCGCATCTGCTGAAACCGTTTTTCGAATTTCTCGAGCGCCGCAATCTCGGCGTTGACCGTGGCTACGCTGAAGTCCTCCAGCTTCGCATCGTACTGGTGATAGCCGGCCGATGTGCCCTGCGTGGGCTGATACGGGAAGTAAACCTGGTCGAAGTATTCATCCGAGGCATGGACGAAGACTTTTTTCCAGTAGACTTCGGTGAGTTTTTCTCTTTCGGCGTGGGCTACGATGGCGGACATACAGGCTCCAAGGACAAACAGCGCGGCGATTTTTTTCACATTCCCTCTTGTGATGGAGTGGGGCACTTATACGTTTACTGGCGTTGGCGCAAGGTTGGCAAGCAATTCACGGATTTCGAGCAGTACCTCGTCGGGTCGGGAGGAGCTTAAAGGAAGTTTGAGAACGCCCTGCGGCGTGAACTGGGCTCCGCGCTTGGCATTGCGCGCTACCAGGCGCATCAGGTGCTGCGGATCCACCCGCGCATTCTCAGTAAATCGTATCTGCAATTCGGAGCGACGACGGTCGATCTGCGCGATGCCCATGCGCTCGCATTCGAGCCGCAGGGTGGCTGCTTCAAGCAGGTAAACGGTCGCGTCGGGAAGCGGTCCGTAACGATCTTCCATCTCCGCACGCAGGTCCGTGATGGCCTTCTCACTCGCGGCGCCGGCGATTTTCTTGTAAAGCCGCAGGCGCTGGTTCTCTTCGCCAACGTAGCTCTCGTCGATGCGCAGGGCGATACCGAGGTTGAGTTGCGTAGATGGGCGCTCTTCCGTGCCCTCGCCCTTCATCTCCTTGACGGCAGCTTCAAGCATGGAGGTGTAGAGTTCAAAGCCGACTGCTTCGATATGTCCGCTTTGCTCGCCGCCCAGCATGTTGCCGGCGCCGCGCAGTTCCAGGTCGAGAGCGGCGATTTTGAAACCTGCGCCGAGATCGCTGAATTCCTTGAGGGCGGCGAGGCGGCGGCGTGCGACATCGCTCAATTCTTTCTCCGAAGGAATGAGTAGATACGCATAAGCGCGGCGATTCGAGCGGCCCACCCGCCCACGCAGTTGATAGAGCTCGCTGAGGCCATGCCGGTCGGCGCGATTGATGAGGATGGTATTCGCGAGCGGGATGTCGAGGCCGTTCTCAATGATCGTAGTCGCGACCAGCACATCGTACTCGTGATTCATGAAGGCCAGCATGACGCGTTCCAGCTCGGTTTCCCCCATTTGGCCGTGGCCCACAATCACGCGCGCAGCGGGAACGAGCTCCTGGATGCGCGCAGCGATTTCATAGATCGACTCGACGCGATTGTGAACGAAGTAAACCTGGCCGCCGCGCTCCAGCTCCACTTCAACTGCCGAGCGCACCAGCTTTTCATCGAACTTGGCGACAACAGTCTGGATGGCCATGCGATCTTTGGGCGGCGTTTCGATAACGCTCATGTCGCGCAGGCCGACAAGCGACATGTGTAGCGTGCGCGGAATCGGCGTGGCAGACATGGCAAGGACATCGATCTCCTTGCGCATTTGCTTTAGTCGCTCCTTGTGGCGCACGCCAAAGCGCTGTTCCTCATCGACAACGAGGAGGCCGAGGTCCTGGAACTTGATATCCTTCGAGAGCACCCGATGGGTGCCGATGAGAATGTCGATTTTGCCGGCCTCGACGCGCTCAAGGATTGCCTTCTGCTCTTTGGGCGAACGAAAACGCGAAATCATTTCAACGTGGATGGGAAACTGTGCGAAACGGCGCTTGAAAGTTTCAAAATGCTGAAAGCACAGAACGGTGGTGGGCGTAAGAACAGCCACCTGTTTGCCGTCCTGCACGGCCTTGAAAGCAGCGCGCATCGCCACTTCGGTTTTGCCGTAGCCGACGTCACCGCAAAGCAGGCGATCCATCGGAGTGGTGGCTTCCATGTCCTGCTTGATGGCTGCGATCGCAGTGAGCTGATCGTCAGTCTCCCGGTAATCGAATGAGTCTTCGAACTCGCGCTGGAATTCATTGTCCGGTGAGAACGCGGTGCCAGGGGCTGTATGGCGCTCGGCATAAAGCTTCAGCAGCTCGCCCGCCATATCCTGCATGGCCTTGCGCACGCGAGCCTTGGTCTTGACCCACTGCTGCGAGCCCAGCCTGTTGAGCACCGGCGCGGGGCCGGAGTCGGTCGAGCGATATTTCTGAATAAGGTCAAGACGCGTGAGAGGCACGTAGAGCTTGGCCTGCTCGGCGAATTCGAGAATCATAAATTCGACCGAGAGGCCATCCTGAACAATTTCCTTTAGCCCCTGGAATTGCGCGATGCCGTGTTCGACGTGCACCACGTAGTCGCCCATCGCGAGATCGCGAAAGTCCGATACGAAGGCCGCGGTCTTCGAGCGCTTGGGCTCCGGACGGGCCATGATGTCGGCTTCGTCGGAGAGATCGTTAGCGCCGAATATGATCAGGTTCGCCTCAGGAAAGCTGACACCCGAGGCAATCTGTGTGCGAACGATAACCGGCACGCGCAGATCGCCGGCGAGGTAACTTGCCTCGTCAAACATGGTTTCGCTTGTGGAGTGCGAGGGGCGGCTGCCGAGTCTGTATGGGATCTGATACTCGCGCATGACGGTGGCCATGCGTTCCACGTCGCCCTGCGTGGGAACTGCAAGAACGATGCGCTGCTCCGATGCGATGAGATTGCGCAATTGCTCCGTCAGTGCGGGGATCGATCCGTGAAAGCGGAACGTAGGCCGGGAATTGAGCGCGATTTCGCCCAGTGTATTGTCTTCTTCAAGCACGTCGACCGCGCCAAGCTGATCGAGATCGAGGCCCGGATGCGACCCAAGCATCGCCTGCAAAATTTCGGGGCGGAGATAAATGTCTTCGGGCCGGATGAGCGAACCGATGCCACTGCGCTCATGGCGCTGCTCGACCTTGTTCCACCAGCGGTCAATCTGATTACTCACCATCGCAGGCTCATCGACAAAAAGAACGCTCTTGGGCAGGAGCTTGAGCAGATGGCTCTCGGCGCCGGCCACGGAGCTGAAAAACTCCCATCCCGGAAAGACGCTGACGCCGCCGGCTGCGGCCATCTCGGCAGCCATCTCTTCGTCTTCACTCTCGACGTTAATGCGCTGACGGCTGAGGCGAGCGTTGACCGCGGCGAGCAGGTGCTCGGTCACAGGTGTTTCTGTCAGCGGCGAAATCTGCGTTTCATCGAGACCCGCCTGCGATCGCTGTGTTTCGGGATCAAACTTGCGAATGGTTTCGATTTCGTCTCCGAAGAATTCGATGCGCACGGGGCGATCGGATTCGGGAGAGTAGATATCGAGGATGCCGCCGCGCCGCGTGAACTGGCCGGGCATTTCGACGAGGTCCATTCGCGTGTAGCCCACGCTGGCGAGATGCGCGGTGAGCACCTCAACATCGACCTCTTCGCCGCGGCGCAGGGTGACGGCGAGGCTCGCATAATAGTCGCGATCGAAAAGCTTGAGCGCGGCAGCCTCGGCAGGCGCAATGAGGATGGAGACGGCGCCTGTGGCCAGCTTCCAGAGCGCGGCTGCGCGCTGTTCCTGCACGTCAGGGTGCGGCGAGAGATTCTCGAAGGGAAGCACGTCGTGGGCGGGGAATCGCACCACGCGGCTCGGATCGATCGCCCCGGTCAGCTCGCAACCCGCGCGCAAGGTAGGTTCGAGCGCTTCGGCAGCCTTGTTGTCGGCGACGATCAGGATGACGGGCTGACGGGCCGCACGCGCGAGCAGTGGAAGGTAGAGGGAGCGAGCGGTCGTGGTCAGCCCAGACACACGCCTACGCCCCGTACCGAGGTTGAGGTGCCTCTGTACGCGCTCAAATGCGGAGGAGTGCTCCAGCTCCGCGAAGATTTCGCGGACGAACGGGAGGATCATCAATTACAAGTTTACCAGCGGCCCTGCGCGGGCGGCGAATGGCGCTTCGCGCGCGATTTTGCGTTTAGCGAGAACTATGTTCGCTCGTGGGACATCCGAATAGCAAAGGGTTTCAGGCGATGCGCGTGAGCGAGAGGTTCCGGGCACCGCCAGGGAATTCAGAAGTATTTGGACGGAAGCATTTGTTGATGCAACACTCGCACGACAAGAATCCCACCTGCCTCGACGAGATAGAACACAACATGGCTTCCTATTTCAAATCGCCGCAATGCAGCTCGGATTCCATCACAGTTCCGCCCAATGGCGGGGTTGTTCCCCAGGAGATCGAAGCATTCCTCGAGCTTTCCGAGGTACTGTTCTGCCTGCCTCCATCCCCAGGTACCCATGGTGTGCGAGGTGATTCCATCGATGTCCTGTTCGGCTTCGGAAGAAATCCTCACCCGCCCCACAGTCAAACCTCGCGTCGCAGCAGACCATGCTTCTTTCGGACACGTGCAAAGACTCCCGACTTGGCGATTCCGCTGGTCAATCCTTTGTCGATAGCTGCCCGCAAAGCAGCCATTTTCGCATCCTGCTCCATCTCGTCCCGTTCAAGCAGACGCAAGGCCGCGCGCATCACCTCGCTTGCATTCGCGTAAAGGCCAGCTTCGACCTTGGTAGCAACAAATCGATCCAGTTCCGGGGTCAGATTCACATTGCGGGTGGGCATAGCGGGCCTCTCAATAGAGAATAGTGAAATTGGCCAACTTTGCCAATTACCCGTGTGGCGCGCGATTCCATTCCGTTATCGCTTGTGTAGTCTGAGCGATTCCCAGCTCCCATCAGTGGCCCAGCCGCCATCAACAGATAGGGCGTGGCCATTGATATAGCCGCTCTCGTTGTCGTCGGCCAGAAAGGCAATGGCATGGGCGATGTCGGCGGGCGTGGCGAAGCGGCCCATGGGCACGCGGCCGGTGATGTCGGCGTCGGAATAGCTGCCACCGGCCTGATCGGCCACGTCCATCTCGGTCTTGACCCAGCCGGGGCACACGGCATTGACGCGAACGCCGCGGCCACCCCATTCGGCCGCGAGTGTGCGCGTGAGGCCGATGAGCCCGTGCTTCGATGCATTGTAAGCAGCCCGATCTGAAACCCCAAGCAGTCCGGCCACCGAAGCAACATTGACGATGGAACCGCTACCCGCCTCAAGCATCTTCTTACCGAAGACCTGGCACAGCAGAAACGGCGCAACCAGGTTGACATCGATCACCCGGCGATAGTCGGCGAAGCTTGTCTCTTCGGCGGGGGAGATGAGGCTGATGCCCGCGTTGTTCACCAGCACGTCGACGCGACCGTAGCGTTCGAAGACTTTTCTCGCAAACAGACCCACTGCGACTTCATCGGTAATGTCGGCAGAATCGACAATTGCATCTCCGCCCTTCGCTTCGATAGCCTTGATGGTTTCAGCAGGCTCGCGCAAATCAATGAGAGCCACGCGGTAGCCGCACTCTGCAAACAACTCCGCGGTCCGACGGCCAATGCCCTGCGCTCCGCCGGTAATTACTGCAACGCGGTTGTCGGCGCTCATATCTTTTGCGATCCTTTCCAATTTATGAAGGTCAATGCGGACGGCCGGGCAGAATGAAATGCTCGGCGCACCGTGGCTCGTACGAGTCGCCTAGCATTTTGACGGAGCTGTCGTAGGGCGCCGGTTTCCCCTCGATAAGACGCTGCGAATAGAACGCGCGGTTTCCGCAGGCGCAATAGGCCATGCACTCGGTAACACTGCCGCCGTAGGCGTTGACGAGCCAGTGCAGGTTCGGCATTTCGCCAAATGGAATCGCCCGGAAATCGAGATCGAGGCCCGCGACGATCACATCGTGGCCGACATCGAGCAGGTGCTTGGTGAATAAAAAAAGTCCGTCAACAAATTGACCTTCGTCAATTGCGATACATTCGATGCGCTTCCCGATGCGGCTTTCGAGGTCGTCGATGGCGGAAAGGACTTCCCACGGGTCGCGGGCATTGAATTCGAGGGCCTCCATCTTCGCGTGGCCTTTTGGATTACGGCTCTCGACAACGCCAGGGCCGCCCTTCGTATCGTCGCTCGGCTTCAGGACGAGCACGTATTGCCGGGCGTATTCGCGACGCATTTCCGCACGGCGCAATAGTTCAGCCGTCTTGTTGCTGCGCATGGGGCCCAGCAATAATTCAATCTTCCCCGGCATTGTGGGCCTCCTGAATTTCGCGGCCGGCTATGCGCTACGACGTCATCCTAACTGCGGCCGGTCCCAGTGAAGAGCGCGGAACAAACGAGTCGCACGGCCGGGTTGTCGTCGCTCTCTCATTGGCCTCCCAGCTCTTTGGCGAATTCGTAGAAGAAATCCAACGACTTCCAGTAGGAGTCGACAGGCAGCCTCTCATCCTGGCCATGGGCGCGGTCGTCGTCACGTTCGAGGGCAATAGCAGAGTAGCCGTAACTGGGAATGCCGGCCTGCGCGAAGTAAATGGAATCGCTGGCCCCGTTCTCCATCACCGGTGTCACTGGAGTGCCGGGCCAGATCTCCTGGGTAATTCGAGTCAACGGTTCAAAGACTTCCTTGATCGGCGCCGGCGGCGTCATGGCTTTGCGTTCCGGTGCCGTGTCGGCAACAACGCCGGCATCGGAAACATATTTCACAGTGAGCTGCGGATCGGCAAACACTGCGATCAGTTGCCTCCGAATCTCCTCGGGCGAGTGGCCGGGAAAGATGCGGCAATTCACATTGGCTTGCGCAGTCTGTGGAAGCGCGTTGTTGGCGTGGCCGCCGGAGAGGCGCGTGGCAACGCAGGTAGTGCGGAAGTTGGAGTTGAAGCTAGGTTCAGCACTCAAACGGGCAGCCGCCGCGAGGTCAGGCGGAGTGGCCAGGATGGCGCGCATGTCGCTCGCAGTCTGGCCCGTTTCCCGTTTGGAGAGGCTTTCGAAGTAAGTGCGCGTTACCTCATTCAGCTCGAATGGAAACGAGTGGGCCGCGAGCTTGTTGAGCGCCGCAGTCAATTCGTAGATGGCGTTATCGGGGCGCGGAAGGGAGCTGTGGCCGCCGCGATTGACTGCGGTGACTTGGAAATCCGAATAGACCTTTTCGGTTGCCTCGACATCGGCAACGATAGTGTGTCCGTGATCAAGTTCCACGCCGCCCGCGTCGGGATTGATGACAAAAGCCGCATCAACCAGTTCGCGATGCTGGCGCACCAGCCAATCGGCGCCATTGAATTTTCCGCCTTCCTCATCGGCGGTCAGGGCCAGAATGAGATCGCGGCGTGGCTTATAGCCCTCGCGTTGCAGGCGCAGAAAGGTAAACACCAGCGCGGCATCGGAGTCCTTCATGTCCTGCGTACCGCGTCCGTAGTAGTAGCCGTCTTTTTCGACAAACTCAAAAGGATCGGTGTGCCAGTCGGAGCGCAGGGCCTGCACAACATCGATGTGGCAAAGGAAGAGAACCGGCTTCTCAGCCGACTGGCCCGCCGCGCGCATGCGGACGATGAGGTTCTGCTTGCGGGCGTCGGGACCGAACAGGCGCACGTCGTCCGTTGAAAAGCCCGCATCGAGGAAGCGCCTTTGCATGGCAACGGCCGCGGTGGTCACATTGCCGCTCGGCGTATCGGTGGTGTTGATCTCGATAAGCTGTTTAAAGATCTCGCGGGCTTCGGCGCGATCGGCGGGCGAAGCGGCCGGCAAGGAGTTTTGGGGAAGAACCGGCATGCCAAGGCAAGCAAAGATGAACGCAGTGAGGTGCAAGGTGATGGGCTGAAGGCGCATGTGCGCATTGTACGATTTGCGCCGGATTACGGAAGCACGCATCGCATCAATTTGCGCCAAGCAGCAAATCGTTTTATCTTAGTCCGGCCACAACTTTCGAGGTGTTTGATGGACTCCAGGATTCTCGCCGCCGCTTTTCTTGCCGCTTTCACGCTTTCCGCTTTTGGACAAACCGCGCCGGATCGCCCGAAGATTACGGGGATTTCGCATCTGGCCGTCTACACGTCGAACCCTGCGGCGACCGAGCATTACTACAAAGACATCATCGGCGCAGCAAAGGAGCCGGACCCCGAGAATCCGCAGGGAGTACGTTACGCCGTGAGTGCAACGCAGTTCATTGAAGTCCTGCCGCTGCCCGCAGAAGCCGGCATCAATCGTTTGGACCACACCGCGTGGAACACGACCAGCGCCGAAGAGATGCGGAAATATCTTGCGGCGAAGGGATGGAAAACGCCCGCCAAAGTGACGAAGGGCTCGGATGGCAGCAAGTGGTTTGAAGTGCTCGATCCCGAGGGGAACAAGGTTCAGTTTGTGCAGCCCTCCACGACAGTGAAGGTCGACGCACCCAATGCGGTCGGCCACCACATCATGCATGTCGGTTTCCTGGTGAGGGACCGCGCGAAGGAAGATACGTTCTACCGCGACCTGCTTGGTTTCCGGCCGTACTGGTATGGCGGAATGAGCGACGCGAGAGTGGACTGGGTGAGCCAGCAAACTCCGGACAGTCATGACTGGCTGGAGTATATGCTGGTGAGCGATCCGGACAAGGTAACGCAGCACACGCTCGGCGTGCTGGACCATTTTTCGATTGGCGAGGTGTCGGTGTTCGACACCTTCAAGGTGCTGGAAGCGAGCAACCGGCTGGGCGCCAACCACGACGCAGCGCCGAAGATCGGCAAAGACGGCAAGGGCCAACTCAACCTGTACGACCCCGACGGCACGCGCGTGGAGTTGATGAATTTCCATGCAACCGAAACGCCTTGCTGCTCATCGTTCACTGCCGACGACCCGGCTGAGTAATTTCACCGCATTCCGCATCTAAGCAATTAGCGAGAGAATCGGTGTTGCGAGGTTAAGGATGGCTGGGGGCAGTCAATTCCTGCGTGGAATTTTTGTTTCGAATCGACTCATGTGGTGCGCACTGGCCTTCGGCGGCCTGTTGGTCTTGCCAGGTATCCGCGGCAGCGGAAAGGGGATGGGCCCAACGCCTTCAGGCGCGGGGCCGCAAACCCTGCGCACGGCAGCGCAGAGTCACCATCTTCTGATGGGGACTGCGGCCGATGCGGATCACCTATCCGAGAAGCCCTACTCCTCGATTCTCGCGACGGAATACTCCGTGCTTGAGCCAGAAAACGAGATGAAATTTGGACCGATTCATCCCGAGCCAACCACTTACAATTTTGCGGATACCGACAAGCTTGTGGACTTTGCACTGGCCAATGGGATGAAAGTGCGTGGGCACAATCTGCTTTGGTACAGCCAATTGCCGGTTTGGATCGTTTCTCCCGCCCAGCCATGGACACCCGCAGCGTTGAACAAAATACTTGCGGATCACATCGCGACGGTGGTGGGACGTTACAAAGGCAAGGTGTATGCGTGGGACGTCGTGAACGAGCCATTCAACGACAACGGCTCCCTCCGCAGCGACGTCTGGTTCGACAAGCCGGGCATCGGCTTTGCCGGCCAGGGAACACGGATGATCGAACAAGCATTGAGGTGGGCGCACGCAGCCGATCCAGATGCCAAGTTGTTCGTGAATGAATATGGTGCTGAGACCATGAACGCAAAGTCCAACGCGGTTTACGCAATGGCCAAGGACTTCGTCAGGCGCGGAGTGCCTCTGTCCGGCATTGGTTTGCAGCTGCACATCGGTCCCGGGTTCGATCAGCAAGATTCGCTCGACGGCTTGACCAAGAACATCCGAAGACTTGCGGCCCTGGGGCTTGAGGTGCAGTTCACGGAGGTGGATGTGCGCGAGCACGATGGCAGCAGTTTCAGCCAGTCCGAGCAGGCCAATGCCTACAAGGATCTTCTCGATGCGTGCCTGCGACAAACTGCCTGCACGCTATTTCAGACGTGGGGCTTTACGGATAAGTATTCGTGGATTTCGGATGGATGGGCACTGCCGTTCGACAAAAACTATAGGAAGAAGCGCGCTTATTTTGCGATGCTGTCGAAGCTCAAATCGCGGGGCAACGACGGACCGCGCCCCCCTCACTCGCGCTAAAATCGTAGTCAATCATGCTTGCTACGTCGCTCTCGCCTGAAGTTATGGCCAAGTACGAGCCGGTGATCGGCCTCGAAGTCCATGTGCAATTACTGACCGCGACAAAAGCGTTCTGCGGTTGCGCGAATCGATTTGGCTCGGCGCCGAATACGAATGTCTGCCCGGTGTGTCTCGGTCTGCCCGGAGCATTGCCAGTGCTGAATGCGAAGGCCGTCGAATTTGCCACGCTGGCTGCGCTGGCTCTGCATTGCGAAGTACGCGAGCAGTCGATTTTCGCGCGCAAAAACTACTTCTATCCCGATCTGCCCAAGGGCTACCAGATTTCGCAATACGACAAGCCGCTCGCGGAGCGCGGATGGATCGACGTGCCGACGGCCGATGGGAGTATCAAGCGCATCGGTATCACGCGCCTGCACATGGAAGAAGACGCAGGCAAAAGTTTGCACGAGGGATTTACCGACTCGGCGACGCGGACGTATCTGGACTTGAACCGCTGCGGGACACCGCTGATCGAGATCGTTTCCGAACCCGACATCCGCACACCCGACGAAGCCTTCGAATACCTGACCCGGCTGAAAGAGATCCTGCTCTATACGGGCGTCTCCGACTGCAACATGGAAGAGGGGTCGCTTCGCTGTGATGCCAACGTCAGTGTCCGTCTTAAAGGCGCTCCGAAATTCGGGACAAAAGCCGAAGTGAAGAACGTGAACAGCTTCCGCTTTGTCCGTGCGGCGCTGGAGTACGAGATTGAACGGCAGATCGAAGTCATCGAGTCGGGCGGTCGTGTGGCGCAGGAATCGCGGCTTTGGAACGCTGGCGAGGGCAAGACCTATTCGATGCGATCGAAGGAGCAGGCGCACGATTACCGCTATTTCCCCGAGCCGGACCTGCCGCCGCTCCTTGTGACGGCGGAGTTTCTCGATGAGGCAAAAAAGACGCTCCCGGAGCTGCCCGAGGCACGCCGCGCGCGCATGATTGCCGAATACGAGTTGAGCTTGAAGGACGCGTACACCCTGACAGCCTCGCGCGAATTTGCGGATCGATTCGAGGCAGCCGCGAAGGCCGCACGAAATCCGAGGCGCGTGGCCAACCTGTTGCTGAACGAGTTGGGTGGACGGCTAAAGGCGCTGGAACTGGAGCAGGAACAATCGCCCGTTTCGATGGCCGGGTTGGTGCTGGCCGCCGATCTTCTTGACGAGGGCAAGATCAGTTCCAAGCAGCTGAAGCAGCTATTCGACGTGTGCTTCGAAAAGTGTGAGGACTTCCCTGCTGTTTACGAGCGGGAGAAACCACAGCAAATTACCGACGCTTCGGCGATCGAGCTATTGATCGACGAGGTCATCGCGGCCAATCCCAAACAGGTAGAGCAATACCGCAGCGGGAAAAAGACGATGGCAGGTTTTTTTGTCGGTCAGGTGATGAAGGCATCGAAAGGGCAGGCCAACCCGGCACTTTTGAACGAGCTGGTCACGAAAAAGTTGGAAGGATAGCGATCGCGGAGCAACGCAAACACCCACGTCGGCGGATCACTTCAACTTCAATTCAACTTCGAATTCTTTGCGTGTATCCCAGGAACTCACCGTTTTGACGGCGGTTTTTCTATTGTCTTTCTCGGCCCAAAGATCGTAATCATCGGACATATTGACCTGGGCGAAGTGGAAGCGTCCGTCCTTGGCCGAGGTATAACTGCGGATCGATTTAGTCTTTTGGTTCTTCAAAAAGACTGTGGCTCCGGTCACCGGCTCCGAACCGCCTTCGACAACGCTGCCGGAGACATCGCGCTGGCCTAGATTCTGGGCCCACGCGGCGACAAGGCCACCGCGCGACGCCGACGGCATCATTCCGGCGGCAAAGGCACAGAAAATTGCAATCGCAGCAAACCTAACGCGGATACACTTCACTCCTCCTCCTCTTCTTCGCCGGGGAGCTCGTCTTCATCCTCATCGTAGCCTTCGTCGACCCGGCTCAATTCGAGTGGTTCGACGCCGACGACTTCGTATTCCGAACCGCACTCATCGCAGACGACCACGTCACCCTCTTCCAGTTCTTCTATTTCAACATCCAGATTATTTTCGCATTCAGGGCAGCTTGGCATCGCAGTCTCCTTTCCTACGGCATTTCCTGCTCAACAAAGACGACATTCTCCGCTATGACTCCGCTAGTTTTAGGGAGCACCCCTCTCCAGGTCAAGTGGGCCGGAATCGAGAATTTGTGGAACTCCCAATTGCGGAGAATACACCATCGTGGTTTTTCTGTCCGCGATTCACCGACAGAGAGCGAAGTCGAGCCGCTTGATACATCAGTAGTATGATCTTGGCCCCCTTTGGCCGTGCCCGTTCGAAGACGCACACCGGCAAACCGTCCGATCGCAAGGACGGCCTCACATTGTAAAGAGACGATCAAAGGGAGAGTCGGTTAAGTCCATTGACAGAGCCATTCAGTCGCGCCATGTCGATTCCGGCCACGATGCGATTCAATCGCGGTCACCAGATCCACCGGGAACAGTTGGATGAGATATCGCTGGAATAAGTTGAATGGATTTATTCGGGCAGCACATGACACTCTCATGTTGAACGGTTTAACCTGTTGAGTACCATGCCCAGGATCGGCGCCACCCCTTTTGCGTTTCCCGACTTCCACGGCGCGACCCGGCGCCTGGTCGTCGTCAACCTTGTTGCTTACTTTGTTCTGTATCTGGCGACCATAGCTGCTCCAGTGCCGACAAGCCAGGTTGCCGGTCTGCTTGCTCTTGTTCCCAGCGCCTTTTTGCACGGAGCAATCTGGCAGCCTCTTACCTACAGCCTTATCCATTTCGGCCTTCTCCGCGCGCTCTTTGAACTCCTCTCGCTGTGGTTTCTCGCTGGGTTTCTTGAACCGTTTCACGGAGACGGGTGGGTTACCGGCCTGTACGCGGCGTCGGTTCTAGGAACCGCGGTGGGCGCGGTAGCGGTGTATCTGGGCGGGGCAGCACTGGGCCATCCCATCGAGCAGATCCCGATGTTTGGCTGCTTTGGAGCGATCTTCGGGATGCTGGTTGCAATTGGATATCTCTACGGCGACGTGCAGTTCCTCATGTTCTTCGTCATTGGCATCAAAGCACGCTACCTTGCCATCGTCTACGGCCTCATCTGCTTTGCCATGCTCTTTGGGCAACAGCAAATGTATGCATTCGCACAGCTCGGGGGCGCCCTTTTGGGTTTGATTTACGTGCGCGCTGTCCCAAGGCGCGGATTCAGTTTTGTATTCAGCGAACGCTGGTATGGGCTACGCAACGGCTACTACCGCTGGAAGCGGCGACGCGCAGCACGCAAATTCGAGGTCTACATGCGCTCCCAGGGCCGGACAGTCCGCTTCGACGGGCAGGGACGCCAGATCGACAAGGACAGCGACGACAAAAGCCGTTGGAATTAGGGCCTGCTAACACTGCTGGCGCGGGAGTTTCATTCGAAAAGATTGGAGTTCCTTTAGCAGGTGAAGCAAGCGGCACTGCCCCCGGCGCTTGCAGGCTTGGAGACCATTCCAAGGGAATTGCCGCAAAACCAACCTTTGGTAACCAGAAACCGCTTGAACACCCCAAAAGACGCATTGAATGCGCTTGCAGTGCCTCGCAAAATTAAAAGGACGTTAGATTTCCCTATATTTTTGGCCCCCGAGGCAGGACGTGAAAGCAACATCCCGGATGTTTACCCTGCTGTTGCTCGCCATGCTTCTTCTGGTCGGGCTCAGTGTCGCGGGATCATGGGAGATCGATCACGTCAGTCAAGTCGCTGCTCATGCCAATCAATCCTCACTTGGTGCCAAGCGCTTCGAGCAATCGCCTGCCCTCGAGATGATGCGGAATTGGATTGCGTTCGTCCAGGGCCTCTCGTTGATTGCGTGCGCCGCACTTTACGGTTTCGGGGTCCGGCTTCGCAACCGGGCTCGGCGCGAGCAGCACGAAAGAGAAGCTGCGGATCTTGCGCTCGAAATGCGCGTCGAGGAACGGACTCGCGAATTGCGCACGGAAGTGGAAGAGCGGCGCCTGATCGAGCATCTTCACCGAGGCCAGAGACGGATTGTGGAGATGCTTTCCGCGCCCGACGATCTGAAGCCGGAAGATATCCTGCGTTTTTTGGCTGACACGGTTGCCGCACGGAACCAAGGCTGGGAGTGCGCCGTGCACCTGATCGATCGCCGTGGGAGGTCTCTGCGACTGGCAGCATGCTCGGAGGTCACCGAACAACTCAAAGGCTACTTCGAAGCCGTGGGCAATGTGTATGCAGACAGTCCCGAGTGCCAGGCAAGCGCGTCCGGTGAAACACACATTGTGGAACGTCTGAACGAGATCGGCCTCGAATGGAGCGACATTCTGGCTGCGAGCGGGGTTTTCTCTGCCTGGTCAATTCCCTTCAGCGCCAATGGATCAAGCAGCCTGGCTGGGACACTGACGGTGTATTCGCGTTCCCGGCGCAAGCCTACAGCACACGAATTGGAAATGTCGGAGAGCGCTGCGAAACTTGCCGCGCTGATCATTGAACATCGGCGTCTTCGGTCGGAATTGATTCACAATGCCTACCTCGATCTAATGACCGGGTTGCCCAATCGCCGCGGGGGGGTCCAGGCCATTGACGCAGCCATCGTGAAGGCCGACGGCCAACGAGGGTCGGTTGCAGTTATTTGGATCGATATCAACCGGTTCAAGCGAATCAACGATCAATACGGACACGATGCGGGCGACCTCGTACTGCGCACGATCGCCGAACGGCTCCGCCGCAGTCCTTTGAATACCGGCACGGTGGCGCGCATGGGTGAGGACGAGTTCCTACTGGTCATCCCAGGAACGGACGACTCGCTCGACACCGTGGAGATTTCGCGCCGACTGGGAAAGGCAATCGCCAAACCGATCTACGCCGGTGCAGCGAGGATCATGGTTTCGGCCTGCATTGGCAGTTGCATCTACCCAAAGGACGGTGCGACCGCCGATATTCTGGAGCGGAACGCCGACTTTGCCATGCTCCGCGCAAAGGCTTCCGGGGATAGCTACTGTGTCTTCTCGCCGGCGATGAGTGAAGCATCGAACGAGGCGATGGAAATCGAGGAATCGCTCGGGGCCGCTCTCGAAAAGAACTATCTCCGCCTCGTCTACCAGCCGCTGTATGCAACCGACGGAGAACTGACAGGCTTCGAAGCCCTGTTGCGTTTCCATCATCCAAAGCTAGGCAATATATCCCCGGCGCGGTTCATCCCTGTAGCTGAAGAAACGCGGCTCATCGTGCCAATCGGAAACTGGGTGCTGCGCGAAGCCTGCCAGCAGCTGAAGAGATGGCATGAGGCCGGTCTGCCGCGCGTGCGCATGGCCGTGAATATCTCCGTGCTGCAGTTTGCCCGCGACGATTTTGCGGATACCGTTGCAAGAACTTTTTCAGAATGCGGACTGGAACCGGAGCACCTGATTCTCGAACTGACGGAGTCGGTCATCATGGAAGACTACGCATCCGTTGTGAGCCAGATGAATCTGCTGCGGCAATGCGGAGTGCATATCGCCCTGGACGACTTCGGCACCGGATATTCTTCGCTGAGCTATATCCACCGCATTCCTGTCGACATGTTGAAGATCGACCGATCGTTCGTTGAGCGGCTTGCCGACTCCGAAGGCACACGGCCCATCGTGGAGGCAGTGATTGCGATGGCGAAGCATCTCGGCCTGCACGTCGTGGCCGAAGGCGTAGAGACAGTGGAGCAGCAGAACATCCTGCAGCAAGCGGGATGTCAGGGCTTCCAGGGCTACCTGTTTGCGCGGCCCTTGCCACCGGACGAAGCGGAGAATTGCCTGAAGGCAAGCATCACCACGCCCTTTGCCAAGCCGACGGAGCAGGCAGCAGGAGGCGGACTTGCAGTTGCATAATCGCGACCGCAGCGGAGTCACCGGCGCGGCCCGGAGCCTCGTCTACTGGGCCTCGCAACCTGTCCCGGCACAGGCAGAATGTGGCACGCACGGTGAACGATCTGGATCGCGCGGGCAAATGGACGCATCGTTTCGCAAAGTGACGATGGTGGGCTCGCATCAAACAAGTCTTCGCCGCAGCTTCAATCCCAGCCGTCCCAGCTAGACCTCGACTAAGAAGTTGCGGAGACGATCTTGCTCCGCCGACGGCGCGATACAATCCTCTCTGGAATGACGAAAAAACTGGCTTTCCTTTTTTCTGGGCAGGGTTCGCAAGCTGTGGGCATGGGCCGCGAACTTGCCGAGCGCTTCCCTATTGCTGCCGAAACCTTTACCGAAGCTGACGAAGCCTGCGGCTTCTCGCTCTCGAAGCTTTGTTTCGAGGGCCCGGAACACGAGTTGAAGCAAACGGAAAATACACAGCCGGCGATTCTCGCGGTCAGCATCGCGGCTTACCGCGTTCTGGCGCAGAGTGGAATCGAACCGGCGCTCGCCGCGGGACATTCCCTGGGTGAATGGTCGGCGCATGTGGCCGCAGGCACGATCCGATTCGGCGATGCCGTCCGCGCCGTGAAAGCGCGCGGACGCGCGATGCAGCAGGCCGTTCCCGCCGGCGAGGGAGCGATGGCGGCTGTGCTGTCTCTCGATGCAGCAGCGGTAGCCGATGCGTGCGTAGAGGCTGCAAGAGAGACCGGGTTAATTGTGGCAGCGGCGAATTTAAACTCTCCGGGCCAAACCGTGATCTCTGGCGCACTCGCCGCAGTAGAGCGCGCAATAACAATTGCAAAGGCCAAAGGAGCACGGCGCGCACTCATGCTCCCCGTAAGTGCGCCCTTCCACTGCGCGCTGATGCAGCCGGCGCAGGAAGAATTGGCGCGCGTGCTGGCGTCAATGACGCTTGCAGACCCGCGCATTCCGGTTGCCGCGAATGTGACCGGCGGGCTCGTCACAACGCGGGATGCGGCGCGGGATGCGCTGATTCGCCAGGTCACAGGTGCGGTGCGCTGGGTCGACTGCGTTCAGGCGTTGATCGCCGCCGGCGCGACGGTCTTCGTCGAAGTGGGACCAGGCAAGGTGCTTTGCGGATTGTTGCGCCAGATCGACCCGACGCAGAAGGCGCTGAACGTCGAAGACATTGCCAGCCTGGAAAAGACCGTCGCAGAACTGCAAACAGTTTCGATCTAACTTCGGGGTTTAGGGCCCGAGATATAACTCGACAGGCGAGAAACCGAGCGCGTGAGTCTGAGGATCGTAGTCGATAAAAAGGTTCTTGCTCTGGCGCCCGTTGATACGAATCCCCATCAGCAGCACATTGCCTGACATGCGTGCCGCCAGAATCTTGTGGCTCTGGATCGCCCCATATTCATTCGCAGAGCTGTTCGAGCTCCAGTCCTGCTGAAATCGATCGAAAGGGTAGGCAGGGTAATTGTTGGCGTGCTGCTGCCAGTTGGGATCGTGGAACCAGACGCCGTAGGCCTTCTGCAAGTCATCTTGCTCAACCGCAGTCAGAAAATGATTGACCGTCATCCTGCCACGAAAGTGCGTCCACCAGCGCCATGGCCAGTCGACAGGCATGCCGGAGACGAGCCAACCGCCAATGAACAGGACCACCAGTAACCCCACGGCCCCATAAAGAAGGTTTTGATTACGGCGTTCGCGGGCAGCATCGAAGACGGGAGCGTCGAGCAAAGTCATCGCAGCAGTTCCTCGGGATCAAGCATACGGCAAAAAAGCCAGTGGACAGTGGGCAGTTGACAGTAAAACGCCACGAAAGGCGACCCTTGCGTCCGGAAGTTCGTCGTTAGGCGCTCGCCCTGTGATGTTAGACACCAATGAATGACTGGCTGTTCCCGATGCGACGCCAACTGTGCACTTTTCACTGTCCGCTGTGCACTGTTTCTTCATTCCTGCCGGCTGTAACGCGTCCGGCTCTTTTCCGCGTGCCGCTCCAGGCCCAATTCAATGAGGCGCGTGATCAGATCGCTGTAGGCGATGCCTGTCGCCTCCCAAAGCTTGGGATACATGCTGATCTGCGTGAATCCGGGAAGCGTGTTGACTTCGTTGAGAAAGATGCGGTGCTTGCCATTGGGCTCCATCAAGAAGTCGACGCGTGCGAGGCCGGAGAGATCGCACGCTCGAAACGCTGCGACGGCCATTTCGCGAATCTTTTTCGATTCGGCGCGCGTGAGTTTTGCGGGAATCACGGGCACCGAGCCCTCGGAAAGATACTTGGCCTCGTAGTCGTAGAACTCCTTGCCGGGAATGATCTCGCCGACCACACTCGCTTTGGGACCATCGTTGCCTAGAACGGCGACTTCCAATTCGCGGGCTCGCGATTTCTCGCCACCCACGCCCTGCTCGACGACGAGCTTGCGATCGTACTGCGCGGCAAGATCGAGAGCCGGTCCGAGTTCCTTCCGATCATGCGCCTTGCTGATGCCGACAGAGGAACCGAGATTCGCTGGCTTCACGAATACCGGATAGTTCAGCGCCTTTTCGATCTCGGCAATTGCTTTGCGCGGCGACTTCTCCCAATCTGCGCGCAGCAGAGTAACGTGCCGGACAATCGGAAGCTTAGCCTGCGCAAACAGCCGCTTCATCACATCCTTATCCATGCCCGCCGCAGACCCCAGAACCCCTGAGCCGACGTAAGCGATGCCAGCCAATTCGAACAATCCCTGAATGGTGCCATCCTCGCCGAAGGTCCCGTGCAACACCGGAAACACAACGTCAAGGGCCTGGCCTTCCGGGCGTGCCTGCCCGACTAGGTGGGATTCGGAGACCTGAGAGGCGAGCCCTTTCGCTGGCGCGCCCGCGTTCCGGGGTTCCGGCGCGAAGAGCGTAGGCATGCCCTCATGCAGGAGCTTGGCGCCGGGCGTCGCTTCGGGATCTCCCGCCCGCAAGCGCCGCGCAACAGGACTGCTGTCGCCATCGAGCAAGCTGTGCGCATCCCCGGCGCCCAGCCAGCGGCCTTCTTTTGTGATGCCTATGGGCACAACATCGAATTTCTTGCGATCGATTGCCTTCAGGATAGAAGCGGCCGAGAGCAGCGAGACCTCGTGCTCGCCGCTGCGCCCACCAAACAAAATACCGACACGAAGTTTTTTTGCCATTACGTTCTCAATCACCAAATCAGGAGGAAGAAGAAGTCCTGAACCAGTGTAGAACCCACCGCTGCGGAAATAGCCACTCACAGTATCTTCTTCCCAAACGCCGAGCAGGCCAGTTCCACCGCGAGATCCGCAGTCCGATTGTGCTCGTCGATCACAGGATTGACCTCGACGATCTCGAAGCTGACCATGCGTCCGTGATCGGCGAGAATTTCCATGGCCAGATGCGCCTCGCGATAGGTAGCGCCTCCGCGCACCGGCGTGCCGACGCCAGGTGCATCCTCGGGGTCGATCCAATCCATGTCGAGCGACACATGATACCCAATCGTCCCGCGTCCCGAGGCGCGCAGGGCTTCCTCCATCACCGCGCGCATCCCGCGTTCGTCGATGTCGCGCATCGTGAAGACCTCAGTAATCCCGGCTCGACGGATGTTCGCGCTCTCGGCCGCATCCACATCGCGAATTCCGACCAGGACAGTGTTTTCAGGAGCGATTTTCGGCGAGTAGCCGAAGAGGTTGCTCAACGGCTCGGGCCCCAGGCCGAGAAGCGAAGCCAGTGGCATGCCATGCACGTTGCCTGAAGGCGATGTATCCGGCGTGTTGATGTCGCTATGCGCGTCGATCCAGATCACGCCGATCTTCTGGCCTTGGCGGCGGTAAAACTCCGCCACGCCCGAGACTGAGCCGGCCGCGAGCGAGTGGTCCCCACCCAGCACCAGCGGCGTGCTGCCCTCCTCCAGTGCCTTCACGACGGCCTCAGCGGTCCGCGTGCATGTGTCGGTGATCTGCTTCAGGTACCGGGCGTTCGGGTTGCCAAAGGCCTGCGTCTCGGCGATCTCCACCAGAATATTGCCGCCGTCGGTGACCTGGTGGCCAAGCGCTTCGAGCCTTGCTTCAAGACCTGCCACACGCATCGCGGAGGGGCCCATGTCGACGCCACGGCGGCTGGCACCCATATCGAGGGGTACGCCCAAAACTCGAATGCGGCGTGTCGGCTGCGCCTGGGTACCGCTCGGTAAGGAGGAGGGGGTATGTTTCGGAGTTTCTAACGGATTTGTCATGCAACAACCACTTTGCTCTCGAAAATAAAGCTTTGCACCCATGTTGGTTGCCGAAGTGCATACGAAGGGCATCCAACTTCGAATGCAACTGGTTACTGGCGGCACTCATGGGCGTCATGCCCTAAAAGGGCTATTAGAGCATTTTTCTTTCAGAGTAAGATGAAGCTGTAACAATCTAAAGGAATTCAGCTTATTCTTAGGCAGCTTTAGCCCCGCCTTGGCACAGGGGATTTGCACAAGGCGAACAGGGGATTTGCACAAGGTAAATGGGGAAGGATCGAGGCATGACGGACGCTGAGGGTGCCAGTCTGCGACGCGCAGCTCGCGGCACATTCCTCATTGGGAAAGCAATTGCCCCGGGGGCATTGCTGGTCGCTTTGGTTGCAGCTTGCGTCTCGACGACGCTTGCGCAGCCGGCGCCACTCACCTCCCTGCGCGCCATTCACGCACTCACGAACGCTCAAGCCAGCCATGCGCTCCCGGTTGAATTTGAGGCCACCGTCACTTACGTTCGCAGCTATCAGCGCGCACTTTTTGTCCAGGACGGCGACTCGGCCATTTACGTGGATTGGCCAACGCAAAACCTGCTGGAGCCTGGCGACCGCGTTTCGATTACCGGGACCACCAAGGAGGCATTCAGGCTGATCGTAGTGGCCAAGAGCGTAACCTTGTTGCACCACGGAACTGTACCGCCAGCGGCGCCTGCCACCTTTGATCAGCTCATCCGGGGAGATATGGATGCCAGACTCGCGACGGTGAATGCGACGGTGCGCGATGCCGACACGGTGGTGAACCTCGGCGTCCGCAGCACACTGTTACAGTTGCACACCGATGGCGGGGAGATCGACGCCTCGGTCGATGTCGACAACCAAGAGCTTCTGAGCACGCTGCTCGATGCCGAAGTTCAGGTGACGGGAGCGGTGTCCAGCCGGTTAGACGGCAAGATGCAGCAAACCGGAATCGTGCTCCATGTGAGTTCTATCGAAGGCGTGAAGGTACTGCACCGTGCTGCATCGAGTCCCTGGGATTTGCCTCTGACCCCAATGGACCAGATCCTTTCCGGATACCATGTGAGCAACTCGAGCAAGAGAATCCGAGTCCATGGAACGATCACATATTATCGGCCCGGTTCAGATGCGGTGCTGCAAGAGGGCAACAAGAGCCTATGGTTGACCACGTCGTCGATCGCGTCGCTGAAAATCGGGGATGCGGCGGATGCCACCGGATTCCCTGATCTCCACAGTGGCCTTCTGGCGCTTGCCAGCGCTGAGATTCAGGACAGCGGAACGCCCGCGCCGATCACACCAAAACCAGTGACCTGGGAGCAGCTCTCTGCCAGCAAAGACCTCTTCGATCTGGTTACAATCGACGGACTCGTTGTGGCGGAGGTACGGGGAGCCGCACAAGACGAATATGTACTCGATTCGAACGGCGACCTCTTTTCCGCGATTTACAAGCATCCCGCCTCGGACGTCGACGAGCCGGAGTCGGCTTCGCCGATGAGACATTTGGCGCCGGGCACCAAGGTTCGAGTCGCGGGCGTCAGTTTTACCAATGCATCCAGCCCCCTGGATACGCGCGTGCCTTTCGATATCCTGCTACGATCTCCGGACGATATTTCGGTGATTGCGGGAGCTCCTTGGCGCACCACCGGCAATCTTGCGGAGCTTGCAGGGCTTCTCTTTCTTCTAGTTCTCACCATCAGCATTTGGGTCTGGCTACTGCGCAGGAGAGTGCGACAGCAAACGGCGGCCATCACGGCACAGAGCGAGGCCGATGCAGCGCAGGAACGCCGTATTGCGCAACTGGAACAGCGGCGCAGCCGTGTACTTGAAGACATCAATAGCTCCCGGCCGCTTGGCGACATTGTCGAGCACATCACCGAGATGGTTTCGTATATGCTGAACGGCGCGCCGTCCTGGTGCCAGGTCAACGAGGGACCGCTGCTTGGGCATCCTCCCGCAACCAAGACCGGTTTGCGGATTATCAGCCGTGAGATACATTCCCGCACAGGATTAGTTCTGGGGACACTCTATGTGGCGCTCGAGTCGATGGAAGAAAACGAAAAAGACGAAGAAGAAGCTCTGACCGCGGGAGTGCGGCTCGCGACACTCTCGATCGAGACGCGCAAACTATATAGCGATCTGGTTCATCGCTCGGAGTTCGACTTGCTTACGGATATGTACAATCGTTTTTCTCTGGATCGGCATCTGCTGGAATTGATTGAAAAGGCAAAAGAAAGTGGATCCAATTTCGGATTGATCTATGTCGACCTGGATGACTTCAAGCTGGTGAACGATATGTATGGCCATCATATCGGCGACCTCTATCTGCAGGAAGTATCGCTGCGCATGAAACGGCAGCTTCGCACTGGTGACATCCTCGGAAGGCTTGGGGGCGACGAGTTCGCCGCACTGGTCACCGTGGTGCGCGGACGCAGCGATGTGGAAGAGATCGCGACGCGCATGGAACGCTGTTTCGATGCGCCCTTCGCGCTGGAAGGCTATGTATTGCGCGGAGCGGCGAGCGTGGGAATGGCAATCTACCCCATCGACGGCACAACGTCAGACAGCTTGCTGAGCGCGGCCGACGCAGCAATGTACTCAGCCAAGAACAGCCGCCGGGCAACAGGGAAAATGTCCTCCCGCAGGAGCGGATAAGGGCACGCAACAGAAATGTGTGCCCTGATTCGGCCGGTATACCCCTTTAGTTTTGATTTGGTCCACCCCGAGGGTGATCTCCGAGCCTGGAAAGGCCGATACTGAGGTGTGAGGCTGTCGCCAAAAACGCCGTCGCTGTGCATCTGCCGCTGGACAACCGTGTGGATAAGGTCTGTTTTGTTTCTGGTCGCGTGGACCCCAGCAGCGTGGGCAACGCAGCCCAGTCCGCTCACCACGCTGAGCGCAGTCCACGCCTTGAGCAATGCGGAAGCCAGTAAGGCCATTCCTGTTGCATTCGAAGCCACTGTTACCTACTTCCGCAGCTATGAAAAAACACTTTTTGTCCAGGATGGCGACTCAGCCATCTATGTGCAAGCTACAACCAGACTCAAACTCTTCCCCGGCGATCGCATTCTTGTGCGCGGCGTGACCAATGAGAGCTTTCGCCCCATCATCCTCAGCAACGACCTGGTCTTTCTCCACCACGGCCCCGTACCGAAGCCGGTTCCGGCCGATTTTAGCTCTCTCATCCAGGCAAAGCTTGACTGCAGATATGTCACGTTGCGGGGTATCGTCCGTTCCGCCACTCTTGCCTTGGCGACTGGCCACCAGGTCACGCAAATGGAATTGGAGATGCGCGGCGGATACTCGGGGATCACGGTGGACAAAGACGCTCTCGCGCAATTGAGCAATCTGGTCGACGCAGAAGTTGAAGTGACCGGGGCTGAAGCTGGCCGTTTTGATGGCAAGATGCAGCAGACCGGAATTCTGCTTCATGCCACTTCGTTCGACGACCTGCACGTGCTGCACAAGGCACCGGTAGATCCTTGGTCGCTTCCCCTCACCCCGATGGACCAGGTGCTGAACACCTATGACGTCGAAGAGCACACACGGCGCGTCCGGATCGAAGGCAACATCACGTACTTCGAAGCCGGCCGCATGGCTGTTCTCCAGGATGGAAAACGCAGCATGCGCGTCTTGACGCCCACGATCGATCCGCTGCGTGTGGGCGATCGCGCCGAGGCCATCGGAATACCCTTTGTGGACAATGGTTATTTGACTCTCAAACTTGCCGACTTGCGCACCACCGGTGAAGTTGCCCCCGTCACCCCCAAACCTGTCACGTGGGACGAACTCGCATCCGGCAAGCACGCTTTCGATCTGGTCACGATCGACGGCGTCGTTGTGACACAGGTCCGTGAACACGCAGAGGATGTGTACATCATCGCGGTCGATGGTCACCTCTTCTCTGCCACCGTACGGCATCCCTCCCGCATCGGTTGGGGGATCATAACCCCGCCGCCGCCAATGCCCCTTATCCCCACGGGTAGTCAAGTCCGAGTCACGGGCGTGGCCATTCACGACGACTCAAATCCGTTCAATGGCCCGATGGCATTCGGGATCCTGTTGCGCTCTTCGTCCGACGTAGTTGTGGTCGCGAGCCCGTCGTGGCTCAACGTGAGGAATTTGATCCTGCTTGTGAGCCTACTGCTGATCGTGGTGGTTGCCGTTGGCGCTCGGGGTTGGATGTTGAAGCGGAAGGTACAGGAACAAACAGCAGAACTCGCCGCGCAGAAAGAGGCCGAGGCAATTCTTGAGCGGCGGCGGAGCCGTATCCTTGAAGACATCAATGGAACCCGCCCGCTAGGCGAAATCCTTCAGCAAATTACCGAACTCGTCTCATTTAGGCTGGAGGACGCACAGTGCTGGTGCGAAGTGGGGGATGGGTTAAGGCTGGGGAGCATTCCACCAGATCCGTGCGATCTTGAGATCATTCGCAAGGAGATCTTGTCGCGCTCCGGACCGTTGCACGGGATGCTTTTCGCCGCAGTCGATCGGCTCGCGCCTTCATTTGTCAATGCCGCCGAAGCACTCTCGATGGGCGCATGGCTCGCCACGTTGGCGATCGAGACAAGGGGGCTCTATGGCGACCTGGTGCACCGGTCGGAGTTTGATCTACTGACAGATATCTACAATCGGTTTTCGCTGGAGCGGCGCCTTGGCGTGCTGATCGAAGAGGCGCGGCAGAAATGCGGCTCTTTCGGAATGATCTACATCGATCTGGACGACTTCAAGCAGGTGAATGATAGATTTGGCCACCGCGTGGGAGATCTCTACCTGCAGGAATCTGCCTTGAGGATGAAACGCCAGTTGCGCCCCACGGATATGTTGGCGCGTATCGGTGGCGATGAGTTCGCCGTATTGCTTCCGAATGTTCCCAGTCATGCGGAAGTGGAAGAAGTGGCGACTCGCTTGGAGCGCTGCTTCCAAGGGGAGTTCATACTCGGCGGCCACAATTTGCAAGGTTCGGCAAGCGTCGGGACAGCGCTCTATCCCAACGATGGCGAATCCAAGGACACCCTGTTCAGCGCCGCGGATGCGGCGATGTATGTTTCCAAAAAGATCAAGAAAGAAAACACACAGAGCGTCGGCGGACGCTGAAGAGTCGCGCATCCGAAGAGACAGGCGTTGAATCAGTTTTGGATCGAACTTCCGAGAAAAGAAATGCCCGGCTCACGCCGGGCATTTTTACCTGAGTTATTGCAGTCGAAGAAACGTTCCCGGAACTGCCTGCCCTGAGTGCAGTCGAAGGAGGAGGTCCTTACTCTGCGGCCATCTCTTCCGCTTCGCCTTCCTGGCGCATAAGTTCCAGTTCGCGCTCGGCGGCTTCGATCTCTGCCGAAACCTCCTGCTGGACACGAGCTGCCGCTTCTTCGAGCTCAGGTGAGAGCTGGACGTTGCGGTAGTACTCGAGTCCGGTTCCGGCGGGAATCAGGCGCCCGACAATCACGTTCTCCTTGAGGCCGCGGAGATTATCGATAGCGCCGTTGATGCTGGCTTCGGTAAGCACGCGCGTCGTCTCCTGGAAGCTGGCCGCGGAGATGAAGCTGTCGGTCGAGAGCGAGGCCTTCGTGATTCCGAGCAACAGCGGACGCCCAATCGCCGGACGGCCTCCATTGGTCATGACACGCTCGTTCTCTTCGTTGAAGCGGAAACGGTCCACTTGCTGCTCGAGCAGGAAGTTCGTGTCGCCCACTTCGTCGATCCTCACCCAGCGCAGCATCTGCCGCACGATGACTTCGATGTGCTTGTCCGAGATGGCCACGCCCTGGAGCCGGTAGACTTCCTGGATTTCATTCACCAGGTAAGCCTGCAGTTCCTTCTCGCCCAGCACGGCAAGAATGTCGTGCGGGTTCAGCGGTCCATCCATCAGCGGATCGCCGGCGCGCAGACGTTCACCTTCCTGCACGTTGACGTGGATACCGCGCGGCACCGAATATTCCTTCTCGTCGCCGTTGTCGGCCGTGACGTAGATCTTGCGCTGTCCCTTGGCCACTTCGCCGAAGCGAACCACACCATCGATCTCGCTGATAATTGCAGTTTCGCGCGGCTTGCGGGCTTCGAATAGCTCGACCACACGAGGCAGACCACCCGTGATGTCCTTGGTGCGCGTGCTCTCCTTGGGGATCTTCGCAAGCACATCGCCCGGACCCACTTCGTCGCCATCCTGCACCATGAGGTGAGCGCCTCGCGGCAACAGGTAGCGCTTGCTGCTCTTCGCATTCTTGACCACGAACGTAGGCTGACGCTTTTCATCGGGAGCATCGGCCACAACCCAACGCGAGAGGCCGGTGACCTCGTCGACTTCTTCGTTGAGCGTGATGCCTTCCTGCAGGTCCTTGAACTGCACGGTGCCGCCGATTTCCGTGAGGATGGAGTAAGTGTAAGGATCCCACTCGGCCAGCAACTGGCCCAGCTTGACCGCCTCGCCTTCTCTCACACGGAGGCGCGCACCATAAACGACCTGGTAGCGCTCCTTTTCGCGGCCACGTTCGTCCACGATGGCGATCGAGCCAGAGCGGTTCATCGCCACCAGCGTGCCGTCCTTGCTTTCGACGGTGCTGAGATTGATCAGGCGCACCAGGCCATTGTTCTTGGCATCGAGGCGCGATTTGTCGGCCACGCGGCTTGCCGTGCCGCCCACGTGGAAGGTGCGCATCGTGAGCTGCGTTCCCGGTTCGCCGATCGACTGTGCCGCGATGACGCCGCAGGTTTCACCCAGCTCGACCATGCGGCCGGAGCCAAGGTTGCGCCCGTAGCATAGCGCGCAAACGCCGCGCCGCGATTCGCAGGTGAGCACCGAGCGGATCTTCACCCGCTCGACACCCGCACCCTGAATCGCGGAAGCGATGTCTTCATCGATGGGCTGGTTCACTTCGATCACCACGTTGCCGTCGTAATCCTTGATGCGCTCGAGCGAAACGCGGCCGATGATGCGGTCTCTCAGCGGCTCGATGATTTCGCCGGATTCAACAATCGACCCGACGTAAATGCCTTCCGAAGTTCCGCAATCGAACTCGGTCACGATCACATCCTGCGCCACGTCGACCAGGCGGCGGGTCAGGTAGCCCGAGTCGGCGGTCTTGAGCGCCGTATCGGCCAGGCCCTTGCGCGCCCCGTGGGTCGAGATGAAGTACTCGAGCACGGTGAGGCCTTCGCGGAAGTTCGCCGTGATCGGCGTCTCGATGACTTCACCCGAAGGCTTGGCCATCAATCCTCGCATGCCGCTGAGCTGGCGAATCTGCTGCTTCGAACCGCGAGCGCCCGAGTCGGCCATGATGTAAATCGGGTTCATGGCGCCTTCATCGTCCGCGCGCTTCATGTTGCCGAACATTTCGTCCGCCACCTGATCGGTCACAGCCGACCACATCTGGATGACCTTGTTGGCACGTTCGCCGTTGGTGATGGCGCCGTCCATATATTGCTTCTGAACTTCGATCACCTTCTTGTCGGCTGCGTCGACTGTGGTGTACTTGCTGGCCGGAATCACCATGTCGTCCAGGCCCACGGAAAGTCCGGACTTGGTCGCATAGTTGAAGCCCAACGACTTGATGCGGTCGAGCATCCGCACCGTGACTTCGAGCCCAAGGTTCTGGTTGCAATAGTTGACCAGCTGTCCGATGCCCTTCTTCTTGAGCAAGCCATTGATGAACGGCATGCCCGGCGGCAGAGCGTCATTGAGAATCACGCGGCCGACCGTCGTCGAGATGTACTCCTTGTTGAAGTCCACGGGGTCGGTATGGGTCAGGTCCTGATCGTCGTATGCAGTCGCCATATCGAGCACCTTGCCCGTATAGCGGAGGCGGATCGGCGTGAGGGTCTCGACTTCGCGAGCTTCGAGAGCCATCAGGATCTCATCGGTGTTCGAGAAAGTGCGGCCTTCGCCGATGGCGCCCTTCTTGGCCTTGGTCAGGTAGTAAAGCCCCAGTACCATGTCTTGGGTCGGCACCGTAATCGGCTGTCCCGACGCGGGCGAAAGAATATTGTGCGACGCCAGCATAAGCACGCTGGCTTCAATCTGCGCCTCAGGCGACAACGGAATGTGCACAGCCATCTGGTCGCCGTCGAAATCTGCGTTGAAGGCCGTGCAAACCAGCGGGTGAATCTTGATGGCCTTGCCCTCGACCAGCACCGGTTCAAATGCCTGAATGCCGAGACGGTGAAGCGTTGGGGCCCGGTTCAGCAGCACCGGGTGATCCTTGATGACTTCCTCAAGGATGTCCCACACCACCGGCTCCTGCATCTCGACCATTTCCTTGGCCTGCTTGATCGTGGTGCAGTGGCCCGTCTGTTCCAGGCGGTGATAGATAAACGGCTTGAACAGCTCGAGCGCCATCTTCTTCGGCAGGCCGCACTGGTGCAATTTCAATTCAGGCCCAACCACAATGACGGAACGGCCGGAGTAGTCGACGCGCTTGCCGAGCAAATTCTGACGGAAGCGGCCCTGCTTGCCCTTCAAGGTATCGGAGAGCGACTTCAACGGGCGGTTGTTCGCGCCACGCAGCACACGGCCACGACGGCCGTTGTCGAACAGCGCGTCCACGGCTTCCTGCAGCATGCGCTTTTCGTTGCGCACGATAACCTCGGGCGCATGCAGGTCCATCAGCTTCTTCAACCGGTTGTTGCGGTTGATGACGCGGCGATAGAGATCGTTCAAATCCGATGT
>Ga0182030_10003277_pt1 | contig 34558 bp, 33 predicted proteins | sample 812S3MmetaG_FD_121299 | JGI IMG/M metagenome (GOLD analysis project Ga0182030, IMG submission 121299) | Permafrost microbial communities from Stordalen Mire, Sweden - 812S3M metaG (Illumina Assembly) | ecosystem: Environmental > Terrestrial > Soil > Wetlands > Permafrost | place: Sweden...
CAAGCTGCGCGCCGGCAAAAACACCGTGACGATCATCGCCGAATTGCCCGATGCGGCCATGAAGCCCGATCAGGCGGCGGCGGTCGCCTCGGGCCTGCGGCTGCGCGCCTATGCCTTCGACCGTTACAAGACCAAAAAGAAGGACGGCGAGGACGCCGCCTTGCGCGCTGAGGTGTCGCTCGCCGTGACCGATGTGGCGGCGGCGCGAAAGGCCTTCGCGCCGGACGCTCACCTCGTCGATGGCGTCATCACCGCGCGCGACCTCGTCAACGAGCCTCCCAACGTGCTGTTCCCGGTGGAATTTGCCCGCCGCGCCGGCCAGTTGCGCAAGCTCGGCGTCGACGTCGAGATTCTCGACGTCAAGGCGATGACGAAGCTCGGAATGGGGGCGCTGCTCGGCGTCGCCCAAGGCTCGACGCAGCCCGGCCGGACCGTGATCATGCGCTGGAACGGCGGCAAACGCGGCGATCAGCCGGTAGCCTTTGTCGGCAAGGGCGTTTGTTTCGACACCGGCGGCATTTCCATCAAGGGCGCGGCGAGCATGGAGGACATGAAGGGCGACATGGGCGGTGCGGCCTGCGTGGTCGGACTGATGCATGCATTGGCCGCGCGCAAGGCGAAGCTCAACGTGGTCGGCGCCATCGGCCTGGTCGAGAACATGCCCGACGGCAACGCGCAGCGCCCCGGCGACATCGTCACGTCGATGTCCGGCCAGACCATCGAGATCATCAACACCGACGCCGAAGGCCGCTTGGTGCTGGCCGACGTGCTCTGGTACGTGGCAAAGAAGTTCAAGCCGAAATTCATGGTCGATCTTGCAACCCTGACCGGCGCGATCATGGTTGCGCTCGGCACCGAATATGCCGGCCTGTTCTCCAACAACGACGAACTGGCCGAACGGTTGATGAAGGTCGGGGTGGAGACCGGGGAACGGGTCTGGCGGATGCCGCTCGGTCCGGAATACGACAAGCAGATCGACTCGCAGTTCGCCGACATGAAGAACACCGGCAGCCGCAACGGCGGTTCGATCACCGCGGCGCAGTTCCTGCAGCGGTTCGTCGACGACACGCCGTGGGCGCATCTCGATATCGCCGGAACCGCGATGGGCGCCCCCAAGACCGACATCAATCGCAGCTGGGGTTCGGGTTTCGGCGTTCGCCTGCTGGAGCGGCTGGTCGCGGAGTACTACGAAGCCAAGCGATGACCGAAGTTCTGTTCTACCACCTGCAAAACATGTCGCTGGAAAGCGTGTTGCCGCCGTTGCTCGAGAAATCGCTGGAACGCGGCTGGCGGGTGGTGGTGCAGTCGACGTCGCAGGAACGCGCCGACGCGCTCGACAGCCATTTGTGGACCTATCGCGATGATTCGTTCCTGCCGCACGCCACCTGGCGCGCCGGCGATGCGGCGGATCAGCCGATCGTGCTGGCGGTGGAGGAGGGCAATCCGAACAGGGCCAATGTCAGGTTCTTGATCGACAACGCCGCTTTGCCGGCGGATTCGGACGCCTATGAGCGCGTGGTGCTGGTTTTCAACGGCGACGACGACGATGCGCTCGCCGCGGCAAGGGGCGCCTGGACCGATTGCAGGACGCGGGGGTTCGAGGTCACCTACTGGCAGGCCGACGAGCGGGGCCGCTGGCAGCGGCGCGAATAGCGGTCCGCGGCGATTAATGATAATATGCAGTTCTGCGCCGTGTGCTTGCACAAGGCCACGGTGGTGCCGCAAAGTGATGGTGGGACAGCGGCTTAGGGCCGAGTTGGGAACTTCTTTCATCGTGCGAGACAAAACCTCTCATCGAACACCGCTGCTGGCGTTGCTGCTGCTTGCGCCAATGATCGCGGGCTGCTCGGGCGACATGTTTTCGTCCGATCTGCTGTCGAAGGATGCGGATTGGTTTTCGCGCTCCGGCAGGCTGTTCATCAAGAACGTTTCGATTGAAACGCCGCCTTTGACTCCCAACAAGCCGATCGCGCCCGAGGATCTGGTCAGCGCCGACGGATTTTGCCCGGGAATGACGCCTCCCGGCGGGCCGGCGCAGGCCAATGCGCTGACCGACGGGGCCGCCGCCGCGCCGCCCCCGACGACGACCGGCACGGTGGCGCTTGGTCATACCGAATGCGACGTGGTGCGCGGCATCGGCGCACCCGACAGCGTCAATCTTTCCAACAATCCGCGCGGCGACCGGGTCGCGGTGATCAACTATTCGCGCGGCCAGCGCGCCGGAATCTATACTTTCACGGCCGGACGGCTGTCATCGATCGAGCGCGGACCCGAGGTGGCGGAGCCAGCGAAGCCGGCAAAGCCCAAAGCGAAAAAGAAGCCGGCGCCGGCGCCGACCTGATCGCGGCTCGGCACGGCTTCGGACGAATCGCAAACGCGCTCAGCCCGCCGCGCCCGCCGCCTCGTCATATTGCGAACTCGCCGCCAGCCAGGCTTCCTCGGCCCGCAGCAAGGCGCTGGCCGCAGCGGCGCGCGCCTTGCCGAGCTGGGCTGCCTGTTTGGGATCGCGCTTGAACAGGTCCGGCAGCGCCAGCGCCACGTCGAGCTTGGCGATGATGCCGTTGATGCGGGCGATTTCGGCCTCGGCGTCTGAAATCTGCTGCTTCAGCGGCACCCGTTTTTCGGCCTTGTTGCGCTGCGGCTTGTCGCGGCCGTTGCCGCCGCGATCGCGCGAACTGCTGCGCATGCCGCGCGCCGACAACACCATCCGGCGGTAATCGTCGAGGTCGCCGTCGTAGCTCGTGACGGCATGATCGGCGACCACCCATAATTGATCGGCGCAGGCTTCGATCAGATAGCGATCATGGGAGACCATGATGACCGCGCCGGGAAACTCGTTGATCGCCTCGGCCAGTGCGGCCCGGCTGTCGATGTCCAGATGGTTGGTCGGCTCGTCGAGAATGATCATGTTGGGACCGAAGAAAGTCGCAAGTCCCAGCAGCAGCCGGGCCTTTTCGCCGCCCGACAGACTCCTGACGACGGTGTCGCCGGCCTTGCCCGAAAACCCGATCGCGCCGGTGCGCGCGCGCACCTTGGTCTCGGGCGCGTCCGGCATCAGCCTGCGGACGTGATCGTAGGGCGAGCCTTCGAGATTGAGTTCGTCGACCTGGTGCTGCGCGAAATAGCCGACCGAGAGCTTTTCCGCGCGCGTGACATGGCCGGAGAACGGCATGAGTTTGCCGGCAAGCAGCTTGACCAGCGTCGACTTGCCGTTGCCGTTGGAGCCGAGCAGCGCGATGCGGTCGTCGGTGTCGATCCGCAAGGTGACCCGGTTGAGCACAGGCTTTTTCGGATCGTAGCCGACCGAGACGTCGTCGACGGCGATGATCGGCGGCGACAGCATCTTGTCGGGGACCGGGAATGAAATCTCGCGCACATCCTGCGTCACCAGCGCGGTAACCGGCTTCATCCGTTCCAGCATCTTGACGCGGGACTGGGCCTGACGGGCCTTCGAGGCCTTGGCCTTGAAGCGATCGACGAAGGCCTGCAGCCGCTTGCGTTCGTCGGCCTGCCGCCTGGCGTGCTTGGCATCTAGCATTTCGCGGGTCGCCCGCTGTTCCTCGAACGACGAGTAGGTTCCCTTGTAGAGCGTCAGCTTGCCGCGATCGAGGTGCAGGATCTGATCGACCGAGGTGTCGAGCAGGTCGCGATCATGGCTGATCACGATCACGGTGCGCGGATAGTTGGCCAGATGATCTTCGAGCCACAGCGTGCCTTCGAGATCGAGATAGTTGGTCGGCTCGTCGAGCAGCAGAAGGTCGGGAGCCGCGAACAGCGTCGCGGCGAGGGCGACGCGCATACGCCAGCCGCCGGAAAACTCCGAACAGGATCGGGCTTGATCGGCGGTGGAGAATCCGAGACCGCTGAGAATCGCGGCGGCGCGGGCAGGGGCCGAATGCGCGTCGATATCGACCAGCCGGGTCTGGATATCGGCGATCCTTGAAGGATCTTGCGCCGTCTCGGCTTCATGCAGCAGCGCTTGCCGCTCCAGATCGGCCTTCAGCACCACCTCGACCAGGCTTTCCGGACCGTCGGGCGCTTCCTGGGCGAGACTGCCGACACGCCAGCGCGGAGGGATCGAGATGGTGCCGGCCTCGGTCGGCAGTTCGCCCCGGATCGCGCTGAACAACGTCGATTTACCGACGCCGTTGCGGCCGACAAAGCCGACGCGCGCGCCGGGCACGATCTGCGCGGATCCGTGATCGATCAGAAGCCGTCCGGCGATCCGGATCGAGATGTCGGTGATTGAAAGCATGCGGGGTTGTCACCGGAGCCGCCGCCAAACGCAACCCGTTTGTGAGCGAAATCTCGCCTCGGCGGTCCGCGGATGCTCAAAAGATGCTCAACTTAGCGTGCGTGTCCCGGACGCGTGCAGCGCTGAAGAGCGTCGCACTACGTCCGGGGAACGGAGGCTAGTTTCGTGATCCAGGCCGGTCCTCGCTGTCGCGCTTGCGCAGCTCATCCATCAGCTGTTGCAGGTGGGACGATAGACCGGAGTCCGGGCGCAGGTTCTGCTGCAGCCGTTCTCCCACGGCATCGCAGATCGATCGGCTGGTCTTGCCGTCGATCCCTTCGCTGTTGTCGGTGAATCGGCTGTTCATGACGGGTTCCGCTTCTGGTCCATTGCGTGGAGTCTCGAAGCATCAAGTCATCGGCCCGTGAATGGTTGCCGGTCTTTTCCGGATTGATGGGGTTTTAGTCAACATTGAATGAACCATGGCCGGTTCCGCCCGGTCGATGACAGACGAAAACCCCGGCCGCGCTCGGCCGGGGCTTCTTGAGGTCCGGATCGGGGGATTTGGATCAATAGCAGCGATTTACCAGGTGCCAGCGCGGTCCCCACGGCGTTGGGACCAATCGCCGCACGTAGCAGCCGCCGTAGCCGTAGCCGTAATAGGCCGGTCCGCCGACGTAGAAACGGGGACCGCCCCATCCCCAGCCGCCGCCATGCCAGCCCCCGTGCCAACCGCCATGTCCGCCCCAACCGCCATGTCCGCCAAAGGCGGAGGCGGAGGTCGGCGCCAGTGCGGCCATACCCAGCGAAGCCGCGGCAACTGCAACAAGCGAGAGTTTGCGTAACATGGTCGTCTCCCAGAGGTTCGGCGCGATTGGCGCCATCGGTGAAATTGGCGTCCCTCATGGCCCGTCAACACCCGAGCCATTCGGTCGATGGCAGCCTATCCCGGTGAAACTGAACGGATCCGCACCGATCGCTTCAGAGAGGGTTCATGTTGGTGAAATCGTTGTAATTTTCGGCATGGCCGCGGTGCCGGCGCGGGCCCGATGCGGGGTTTCGCCGGATCGCTTGCCGATCCGCGACGGCGCCGATATAAGCGCCGCACTCCCATCAGCGCTTTCCAAGGACGAGATCATGGCGATTGAACGCACCTTTTCGATTATCAAGCCGGACGCGACCGAGCGCAATCTGACCGGCGCGATCAATGCGCTGATCGAAAAAGCCGGACTTCGAATCGTCGCCCAGAAGCGCATTCGCATGACCCGCGAACAGGCCGAAACCTTTTACGCGGTCCACAAGGCGCGTCCGTTCTTCGGCGAGCTGGTGGATTTCATGATTTCCGGCCCCGTCGTCGTTCAGGTTCTGCAGGGCGAAAACGCCGTGCTCAAGCACCGCGACGTGATGGGCGCGACCGATCCTTCCAAGGCCGCCGAGGGGACGATTCGCAAGCTGCATGCAAAGTCGATCGGCGAGAACTCGGTGCATGGTTCGGATGCGGTCGAGACCGCGGCCATCGAAATCGCCCAGTTTTTCTCTGGCAACGAAATCGTCGGCTGACGGACGCGGATATTGGCGGGCAGTCCGCTCGCCGATAGGGCCGTTGGGCCGATAGGGGTGGGCTGTGAACTTTCTATCGCAGGTCTTTGATCCCGCCAATATCGCCGCGGTGTTTGCGCAATTTCAAACCGACCTGTACCAGCCGGCGTTCTGGCTTGCGGTCGGCAAGATCATCTGGATCAACGTGCTGCTGTCCGGCGACAATGCGCTGGTCATCGCGATGGCCTGCCGCGGTCTGCAGCCGCGGCAGCGGCTGTGGGGCATGGTGATCGGCGCCGGCATCGCGGTGGTGCTGTTGATCGTGTTCACCGGCATCGTCGCGACGCTGATGGCGCTGCCCTATCTGAAACTGGTCGGCGGCCTCGCGCTGCTGATGGTCGCCGCCCGGCTTCTGGTCCCCGAGGATGAAGGCGACGACGTCACCGCAGGCACCAGTCTTTGGCATGCCGTCCGGATTGTCGTGATCGCCGACATTGTCATGAGTCTGGACAACGTCATCGCGGTGGCGGCGGCCGCCAACGGGCAGCTGTCGCTGTTGATCCTCGGCCTCGCCATCAGCATTCCGGTCATTATCGCAGGCGCGGCGTTCATCATGGCGGTGCTCGACCGGTTTCCGATTCTGGTCTGGCTGGGCGCGACCTTGCTGGGCTGGATCGCGGGTGACGTGATCACGACCGATCCGGCGGTTCATCCCTGGCTGCAGCGGCTTCTCGACGGCCGGATCGCGCTGCAGCTCGACGGGACTTCGCTGGTGTTCGGGGTGTCGCCGCACTTGCGGCTGGACGGAGACCTGATCGAATACATCGCCTCGGTGCTGGGGGCAGCCGTGGTCCTGGTAGTGGGATCGCTGTGGCGGAGAAGCAGGCTGCATCGCTCCGAGCCGGCAACGCGGCCGGCGGCAGCCGCGGCGCCGCAGCCCGTCGATCGGTGATGTCAGGGATTTGACCGGGCGCCGCTGCGCATCAACTTAGACTCGTCAGGCTCTAGCGCCGCACGATGGTGCCGGAGCGGCCGACCAGCCGTGCCAGTTGCTTGAAGCGGCCGCCGACGCGATCCGCGACCAGATCGACCAGGCGGTGTTCGAACACCAGCGTCAGCTTGCGTCCCTGGCTGCGAAAATGGGTTGCCGGCAATACGCCCGGCCGCGCCGCGGATATCAGATGGGCGACGCGAAATGCCGCCCCGAGCAGCCGCGCCCGCTCCACCATGGCGGGAGGCAGCAGTTCGCGAACCAGCGCCGGCGGCTCGTTTTCCAGGCTCAGGCCGGCATAGCGGTAGAACACCGACAATGCGATAAAGGCCCTGCCTTGATGGCTGACCGCGCCGAAATTGCCGTTGGTGATGAGGTTGAGGGTCTGCTCGCCGCGGTAGTCGGGATGGACGCGCCATCCGATGTCCGACAACAGGCACGCGGCATGGCGTAGCCGGCGGTCCTCCTCGGTTTCCCTCAACTTGACGATCCGGACCAGACGATCGGTCCATCCGATCAGTTCTTCGGCGTGGCGGGCGGACCGCGACAGCAGCATGTTGAGGGTTTGCGCGCCGCAAATCAGGCCGTCCTTGGAACGTTCGGGCTGTGGCAGCATCGAGTAAAGCAAGCCTTCGCGCACCCCGAAGGTCGAGAACACGATGGTCTTCGGCTTGGCGACCAGGATGATGTATTCGAGAACCAGCGCCGCGTAGGTCAGCAACGGCCGTCTTGCATCGGCGACCACCTCGATATCGGCCAGCATGTTCGCCGACGCCAGACGGCGCAGCCGCTGGGCGAAATCGAGCGCTTCCGCCGCGGGTATCGAATAGCCGTGCATCACCCGCAGCGGATAACCGCTCTGGATGATGTGGATGCGCGCCAATGCCCGCCAGGTTCCTCCGACCGCATAGAACGCGCGACCGCGGCCGGCCTTGAGCAGGGCGACCCCGGAAAGGTCGGTCTTGACGATGCGTTCGGCGCGCTTCAGCGATTTATGCGACGCATCCTCCAGGGCGAGGCTTCCGAGCGGCAGCGTCACGCCCTGGCGCACGCGGTTGCCGCGCACGTCGATCAGTTCCAGCGAACCGCCGCCGAGATCGCCGACGATGCCGTCCGGCTTGTGGATGCCGGAAACCACGCCGAGCGCGGATAATCTGGCTTCGCGCGGCCCCGACAGGATTTCGATCGGTACCCCGCAGATGCGCTCGGCCTTGGCGATGAAGTCGGGGCCGTTGCTGGCGTCGCGGCAGGCGGCGGTGGCGATGGCGTGGACGCGGCCGACTTTCATCACGCCGCACAGCGCGCGAAACCGCCGCAGCGACGTCAAAGCCTTGGCGACGGCATCCGGCGCCAGCAGGCCGGTGGTCTGAACCTCCCGTCCGAGCCCGCAAAGGGTTTTCTCGTTGAAGATCGAGACCAGGCTGCGCGCCATCGCTTGATAGACCACCAGACGCACCGAATTCGAGCCGATGTCGATGACCGCGACGCTGGTAGCGCGCTTGCGCGGCCGCTTCACTGTAAAGATCCCTTACGACGATTGCTGACGCTCGGTGCGACGGGTGAGGCGGCGCGGCGAGGATTCCTTGAGTGACTTTCCACGGCCTGACAGACTCGGATTCGTCATGAAGTAATTGTGAAGGTTGAACGGCTCCTCGCCGTTCGCGGCCTTCATACGCGTTGACGACCCGTCCGGCAACAACTGCCAGCTCTGCTCGTTATCCTTCAGATTCGCAACCATGATCTGCTCGAGAACCTGCTGATGCACCGTGGGATTTTGCAGCGGGCAGAGCACTTCGACACGACGGTCGAGGTTGCGCGGCATCATGTCGGCGGACGAGATATACACAGCTGCTTTGGCGCCGGGCAGGCCGTGTCCCATCCCGAAGCAGTAGATCCGGCCATGTTCGAGGAAGCGGCCGATGATGGATTTGACGCGGATGTTCTCCGAAAGCCCTTCTATGCCGGGCCGCAGGCAACAAATTCCGCGCACCACCAGTTCGATCGCCACGCCGGCCTGCGATGCTTCATACAGGGCATCGATGATATCGGGATCGACCAGCGAGTTCATCTTCATCCAGATCGCCGCCGGCTTGCCGTGACGGGCATAGCCGGTCTCGCCCTGAATGTGTTCGAGCATCCGCTTGCGCAGGGTGAGCGGCGATACCGCCATCTTCTCGATGTCGCTCGGCTCCGCATAGCCGGTGATGTAGTTGAAGACCCGCGCGGCGTCGCGCCCGATGATCGGATCGGACGTGAAGTAGGACAGATCGGTGTAGATGCGGGCGGTGACCGGATGGTAGTTGCCGGTGCCGGTGTGGACGTAGGTGGTGAGGCTGCCGCCCTCGCGACGGACCACCAGCGACAGCTTGGCGTGGGTTTTCAGTTCGATGAAGCCGTACACCACCTGCACGCCGGCGCGTTCGAGGTCGCGTGCCCAGCGGATATTGGCCTCCTCGTCGAACCGCGCCTTGAGTTCGATCAGCGCGGTGACCGACTTTCCGGCCTCGGCGGCCTCCGCCAGCGCCCGCACGATCGGCGAGTTGTTCGAGGTGCGATAGAGCGTCTGCTTGATGGCGACGACGTCGGGATCGCGCGCGGCCTGTTGCAGGAACTGGACGACGACGTCGAACGATTCGTAAGGGTGATGAACGATCAGATCCTTCTGCCTGATCGCGGCGAAGATGTCGCCGCCATGGTCGCGCACCCGCTCGGGGTGACGCGGCACATAGGGGACGAATTCCAGGTCGGGCCGGTCCAGCCTTGTCAGTTGCGACAGCTCGTTCATGGCCAGCACGCCATCGACCAGCAGCACTTCGTCGTCGGCGGTGGACAGCGCGCGCTGCACGAAGGCGCGCAGTTCTTCCGGCATCTTGGCTTCGATTTCGAGCCGGATCACCGATCCCCGCCGCCGCCGTTTCAGCGCGGTTTCGAACAGCCGAACCAGATCTTCGGCTTCTTCCTCGATCTCGAGCTCGGAATCCCGGATGATGCGAAACGCGCCCTGGCCCTTGACGGTATAGCCGGGGAACAGCCGGCCGATGAACAGGCCGGTGGCCTGCTCCAGCGTGATCAATCGGACCGCGCCATCCTTGCCCGCGGGCATGCGGATGAAGCGATCGATCCGGCCGGGCATGCGTATCAGCGCGTTCATCGGCTTGCCGTCGGAGACCCGCGCCAGATGCAGCGCGACGGTAAAACCGAGGCTCGGGATGAACGGAAACGGATGCGCCGGATCGATCGCAAGCGGCGTCAGCAACGGGAAAATGTTGTGCAGGAAGTGATCCTCGATCCAGGCCCGCTCGGTCTTGGTGACATCGCGGCCATCGACCAGCACGATCCCCACCTCGGCCAGGATGCCGCGCAGATCGCGCCAGATCGCCTGCTGGTCGGTGGCGAGCTTCGATACCGTCTCGTTGATGAGGACCAGCTGCTCCGACGGCGTCAGGCCGTCCGGACTGCGCTCGGTAATGCCCTCGCGCACCTGGGCCTTGAGGCCGGCGACGCGGACCATGAAGAACTCATCAAGGTTATTGGCGGAAATCGACAGAAACCGAACCCGCTCGAGCGCGGGATGGCCGGGGTTGACGGATTCCTCCAGCACCCGGCGATTGAAGTGCAGCCAGGACAGCTCGCGGTTGATGAAACGTTCGGGGCTGGTCGCGATCGCCGGGTTGGACTCGGGATTGATTTCTTTTTCTTTGATTACAACGACTTGTGAGGAATCCATCAGGTTTCAATCCATCCAGTTCGGACAGCCTCTCGATCCCGGCGCGCCCGGCCCGAAGCATGTGTGATCGCGATGACTTTTCAATGACATGATGTTCCTGCCGCGGCCGCCGTCAAGATGCTGGACAGGTTTTGCAGGACGGCACGCCGGCTTTCGCGCGTCGGGGCGGCCTCACGGCGGGGCCGCAAGCGCAGCCAGGACGCCGGCGGCGATCGCGACGTTGGCGATTCGCGCCGCTGACGATGCGCCAAGGTCCGGCTCCGGCCGGGCCGAACGCCATTGGCGACGGCGCGCGGCCCTCGCTGGTGGGGGCGAAAAACAGCGCCCGCTCGAACCCGACAAGCCCGCCGAGGACGATGAGCATCAAGCGGAGACCGTGATGCTGTGTGCGGTGCTCACTCGGGGCGAACGGATCGCAGGCCTTTGCACCCCGCCTGCCTCGCGATGATCTGGTATTCGCTGGGCAGAATTCCGTAAGCCTTCTTAAATCGTCGTCCAAAATGGGTCATGTCGGAGAATCCCCAGCCGTACGCGATTTCGCTGACGGTACGATGAGCTTGATTCGGATCCTCAAGGGCGTATCTGCACCGTGCAAGCCGCCGCGCCTGGAGAAGTCGCATGATGGACGTATCGTGCTCTGCAAGAATGGCGTTGGCATATCGCACGCTGACTCCGACGGCATCAGCGACCGCTTGCGCATCAAGGGATGGATCCGTCATTCTTGCTTCGATGACCGACCGAATATTTAGCAGCACGAGCGCTTTCGCGGAGGAAATTCGCGGGCGGCCAGCCTCCATGGTTTTTGCGAGCGATACGGCGATTAAATCGAGCACATGATTTCCGACCATCTCCTCGCTGGTGCAATCGATCTTTCCGGCAAGCGACGGCAACATGGCGCACAACGAGGACATCAGACGGTCCTCCGCCCTGAGCGGCTTTATCGACCGCGCGACCATGTCGCGGGTCTTTCCTATGCGTGCCTCCAGTTCGCGGCGCGTAACCTTGAGGACCAAAGTTTCCGAATCGGCCGAGAACCTCCCCTCGTAAGGCAGCCGGGGATCCAACAGCGCCACGTCACCGGCCTCCAGGGCGATCTCCCTTGTGTCCTGCTTGAGGAAAACCATGCCTGCGGCCTGTCGGCACACGAACACGTGGTCCGATTTGGCACGGGCGATATGGCGCGCGGTATGTGACACCTGCATCGGGGAATTGCGGAAAAGGACAAGCTCCAGGTTGCCGAGATATCCCGTCTCGATCTGCGCGCCGAAAGTCAGCCGGCATTCCGGCAGAGAGTTGTGATCGACGAGATTCTTGCAGGCGACGCCATGCCAGAAATCGAACCTGTCGCGAGCATGAACATTATTCGTCGAAAACACGGTCTTCATGCAGCTTTCCTTTACCGTCAGACAGCCGACGGAGAGCGCCGAAGCAGCCGATCCGAGCTCCCGATCGCGCTATACGATCCAATCACGAATCCGAGGGCGTCTTTGTTTTCCGGCGTTCCACGATGGTATGACATGATTACCGAAGTGTTTAGAAAGGGGATGACTCCAACGCCGGGCAGCTATGGAAACGACGGAGTTCGATATGAACCTGCGACCAGCGGCCCGTCACCAAAAAGGAGGTACCGCACGTGCTGGATTTGAACGGTTTGCCGACGCTTCCTGGCGCATTGCCAGCAGATTCAGGCGGCCCGGTCGCGAACGGTGGTCAAGCGATCTCCGGTGTCCGCCAAGTTATCCTCGGGGAACAGCCAGGATGTGCGGAAAAGCGGGGCTATCGAGTTCCGCACCTCGCCAGGTTCGATGTCCTGACGACGCTCCCCAGCAGGACCGCCATGCGCGAGAACTTGGGGACCAGCGCCCGCGCTGTTGAAGCCCTCGGTCAATCCGCCGCGCTTGTTGTGTTGGATATCGACGACTTTGCCGATGTCAACGGCACCTATGGTCAAGCCGTGGGGGACGCTTGTCTCCAACGCGTTGCCAGCCGTCTGACCGCAACCGTGGGCTCCGTCGGGTTCCTTGCACGGACGGGTGAAGATGAATTCGCCCTGCTTCTTCAGGGGCAAACCCGCCGGTCGCTTGGCAACATCGTCAAGGACATACAAGAGGCGCTTGCGCTGCCCTTCAGCTTTGACGGGCACTCGTTCCACCTGACGTCTTCCATCGGCATCGCGGTCCGCTGCGACGGGCGAGCGTTCAACCCTGATGAACTTCTTCGAGACGCCGCACTCGCTCTGGATGAAGCCAAGGCTTCGGGGAAAAATTGTCATCGCATCTGCCGTCGAGTCCTTCGCACAACCTGCAATGAGAAATTAGAAACCTTGCGGGGCGTGCGAAGGGCGCTCGCCACCGGCCGGCTTGAACTCTATTACCAGGCGAAGATCGCGCTGCACGATCGAACCCACCGCGGCTTCGAGGCGCTGCTCCGGTGGAACAAGGAAGACGGCCAGGTCCTGTCTCCAGGTTCCTTCATGGCGGCGTTCGACGATCCGTCGCTGTCGACGGAAATCGGAAACTATGTGATTTCTTCAGCCATAGGCCAGGCGAGGCGCTGGATGATGGCGCGCGTCCCGTTCGTCAGCATCGCCATAAATCTGTCTGCGAGCCAATTTCGCGATGACCAGCTCGGAAACCGCATCGTCAATGCAATTGCGGCCGCAGGCCTGGACCCGCAGATGATCGAGGTGGAGGTGACTGAGGGGGTATTTTTGTCCACCACTTCGGAAGCAGTCCTGACTGCCTGCAGGATTTTGAAACAAGGTGGGGTCCGAATTGCCTTTGACGATTTTGGAACCGGCTTTGCTTCGCTCACGCATCTGCGCGACTTCCCGGTCGACATCATCAAGATCGACAAGTCGTTTATCACTCGGCTTGGGCAGGGTGAGAATACGACTACGATCGTCAACGCGATGGTGGGCCTAGCCCACAATCTGTCGATGAGCATCGTTGCTGAAGGCGTGGAAACTCAAGCGCAGGCAGAGTTTCTCAAAGCAATAGGTTGTGACGCGGCACAAGGTTATCTGTTCGCGCGTCCTGTGCCGGCTGCGGTGGCGGCCCAGCAATTGCAATACCGTGCTCGATTCCCCGAGTTCGAAGCTGTTGCCGGTTGGCTTCCATAGTCAGCTGCCAACTGCGTTCGGATTGACTGCGGCGTCTCTCAATGCGCAAGTGTCTTCCCAAGTCGCTTTCGGTTCCGGTTTGGATTCGCGCGCCTGGCTCGCCGCTTTGCCAATGCGCGATGACATTCGTGTCCGAGAATTCAGCCGAGTTGATGGTGCCGGATCCATTCGCGATGCCGGCCCGGTTCGACCTGCTTTTTTCGCCCTTGGCTCAGAGCTGGCGGGAATGCACTGTCATCGCGCGCAGGTACGAAGCCAAGTCCGTCAGCATATCTTTTTTAGCTCGACACCTGCCTTTGTATTCCGGGCAACCCAGGGGTGCCGGTGGCAAATCTCCGGGCCAAACGGCACGGCGCAACTGAAATAGCCCGATATCCCAGTAGGGCGCTTTGCAGGTCAGGGGGAGGGCGCGCACATTGTCAACGGCCCATTCAAGCAATTTGGTCATCGTTGAAACAGGACCTTCCCCCCGGCGCGGACGGATTTTCGAGGGTTTTTTGGCAGCTTGGATTTGTACCGAAAAGTGCCTACGCTCCGCCTGGCGCCTGGCGCATCGGCTCTTGCACGACCGATCGCTTTGGCGCTCTGGCCTTGAACGGGGAATCCAGGGAGGAAGGTCGGGGATGTTTCGATCTCTGCAGGTGTGCGGAGTTGCATTTGGCGCAGCGCTCGTCAGTGGATGCGCCACCGCGCCGACCCATGTTGCTCCGCCACAGCCAGCTCCCATGCGCTGGACAAGTAATAATCAGGCCACCCAGGAGCAATGGCTGAATGACCGCGCCACCTGCTACATCGAGACACAACGACAATTGTCCGCTGCGAACGTTGATCAGACAAAGATCAAACCCAATAGCGCAAATGACCCGATATGCCGTCCGTTCAACGCCTGCCTGGCTGCTCGCGGCTACGTCAGATCGGACGCTGCCGGGACCCTCACCATTCCGGGGGACGCTCCAGTCCAGTGTGCACTGCCCAACACCTAGAGCCGTGCGGTTTGGCACTGCGCGCCAATCATGCGGCATGCGCTCGCCGCAATCGAAGCGCCGAAGAATGCCGCTGTCCCGGTGGCTATCCTCGGTCGCGAAAGCCCGTATCTCGTAGGCGGTTGGGGCCGAAGGCGAAACCCGCCGTCTCTCCCGACGCGACTGTTGGAGACCCCCATTGTCGTGGCCCGTCGGTCTCTGAATTGGCGGGTTACGGCTCCGCCTCCAACCCGCCCCGCGCGATCTGCGCATCTGCTTCGGCGAGGTCGCGAAAGCGGCTTTTGTCGCTTTTGCGCCGCACGCCCCCCGGCTACGACGATGCCGGATGGCAGACAGGCTGCGCAACGGCATCGGCAAAGCCTGCGTGCTGCACGTGACCTGTGGTTTGGAAGAGCGTGGAGGCAGCCTCGAGCCGCGGCAGTTTCACACCAAGGCGCCGGGCCTCGGTGAGCACGTCGCGGCAGGTCGAGCGCAGCTCTTCCATGTTCGAGTGACTGTCGAGCAGCACACGAACCAATGGGACCAGCTTCGGAGCAAGTCCGATCATCGGGCCAAGCAGCCAGGTCGGTAGTCGAAACGGCGCCAGGTAGCCTGATTGATCTTTCAGATCGACCGAGCGCGCGGCGAGAAGCGGCACCAGCTCCCGCATGTTTAAAATCGCGTCTCGGCGGTGAATGCCCGAGGCAAACGCGCGCGCCATCGAGCCGGCTTTGAGCGCCTCGGTCTCTACGGCGCAAGCGAACGCAAAGTGGACGAACAGAAAACTGCGAAAGTCGCGTTGCTCGACGATGGCGAATCCAGCCTTTCCAAACAGCTCGCGTACGGCCAACTCACGGGGGCTGGGGTCGGTGAGAAACGCGCCGAAGGTGATCTTGCCGGACAGCGCACCGCGAAGCACCCCGTCCGAGCCGAAGCCGCCGCCCGCCCCAGGGAAGCCCCATGCCAGGTGCGCCGCCGATAGGGGTGACGCGGCCTGCTGCGGCTCGACCCAAAGATTGTTGAATATCAGCACTGTCGCCGTGCCGGCGCGCGGCCCGAGAAACGCCGCCGCGTCCTCGAAGTGGTAATGCTGCACACTCACCAGGATCAGATCGTAGCCGTGATCAGCGGGCAGATCCTCGCGCATATGGAGGGCCCAACTCTCGTTCACTCGCTTGCCAAGGATCGATCTTCTCGCATCGAGTATCTGGAGCCTCACCGTTGGGCCGTATTGCGCCGCGCGGCCCGGGCGGACGTAGAATTCGACAGTGTGGCCGGCCTGTTCGAGCGCCCACCCGTAAAGCACCGAGATCACGCCGCGACCGAACATCAAGATTTTCATTGTGAGAGCCATCCCCGGGGTCTGAGTAGGCAACGGAACAGAATGACTGGGCAAGGAGATTATTCCTCAACGGGGACTGATTTGGATCAACCAGCTTTTGGCGATGCGGCCTTCTTGATTTTTTGCACGCGGCCGGTCGATGTCCGTTATGAGGGGTAGAGCGGACCGTCAGCGGGGCGCGACGCCACTTCTCGGTTGCCTCCAAGGGAAGCCGGGAAACCCGGTTGATCAAATCGTTACCGCGGCGGCTGACGAACTCCAAGAGGGGGCTGGGCGCGTCATCATATTTCAGTCGATACCAATTCCGATGGTCGTTAGCCTCGCAGTGTCGTGCCCGCGTCGTCGCGCCCATTATTGCGGTGCGGCACCCGGTCTAAGTGACGCGATTGGAGCCGGAGCAGACCTCGTCGCCCCGAACATATTTCACCGAAAGCACCCTTTGAGCCTTCCAGGCATCGAGACGAGGCAGGTACACTCCTTGCTCTTTTGCTTGGTCTGGCTTCGCATTGGACGTCGTGCCGCCCTTTGCAAGCAAAAACGATGGAGGCCGGTATGTACCCGCGAGCCCGTCTTGACGCATTGACCGATGGCATTTTCGCTGTGGCGATGACGCTGTTGGTGCTGGATGTGCGGCTGCCGGACGAATTCCACCCCAAGGACGTACACGACTTGATCGAAGGACTGCTAGCACTGACCTCGAAATTTATCCCATATGTGCTGAGCTTTCTCGTACTCGGCCTCCGCTGGCTCTCGAACATTCAAGTACGCTCGCGGACCGAATCCGTTGGGAAGGACTTTACGGGCTGGTGGCTGCTTTATCTCCTGCTCATCACCTGCGTACCCTTGTCGACGATTGTTGTCGGCCGTTTCAGCAATCTGGCGCCGGCCATCTGGGTCTATGCCGGCAACACCGCGTTAATCGCTGTCGTTTCCTTTTTCATGTTGGCTCATACGCCCAATCTGGAACACGGCGCTGAGTTGCATGACCGCCAAATATCGCTCGCGATCCTCATGGCGACTTCGCTGGCTATGATCTTGGTGAGTTTCTTCGATCCTCGGCACGCCCTCTGGGTGCTTGCCCTAAATCTTGCGGCACCTTTCATAGCAAAGTGGACCGGTAAGGCCGCAAGGGAGCACGAGTGAAGATGGCACCAAGAATGTCCGTTGATCGGGTTGGACCGGAAGGGGCTGCCAGGGGGTCAAACCGGCGCTTCCGAGCAATGCACAGGCTTGGGTCGCGCTGGGGACTTCGCTCTGCTTTCTCCAGAAGATGGATCCTACGGGACTGGAGAAACTGCAGCATGGGATGCAGGCACCGACAACACCGAGCGCGTGGCGATAGCGCGTAGGGCGGGTTGGAGCCGAAGGCGTAACCCGCCGTCTCTGCTGACACGACAGGTTGGAGACCCCATTATCGTGGCCCGTCGTTCTCTGGATTGGCGGGTTACGGCTTCGCCTTCAACCCGCCCTACGAACGTGGGCACGGATCAGGCGTCGCGCAGCAATTCGGCCGCCAGCGCCCGGGTTACCGGGCGGCCGCGCCGCAATCCTTCGGTGTCCAGCAGCTCCACCGCCCGCCGCGCGGCGGCAAACGACCGCTCGATCCGGGTTGCGAGATAGCTCACCACGGTCTCATCGACGGTCAACTGGCGGTCGGCGCAGAGTTTGACGATCAGCGCCCGAAACAGCTGATCGTCGGGCGGCAGCAGCGACACCGTCGGTATCGCGCGCAGCCGTGACCGCAGATCGCGCAATTCGACTTCGAAGGCGGAGGGCGGCAGCCGCGCGGTGATCAGGACCCAGGCCTCGTCTTCCCGCGCCAGGTTCAAAAGGTGGAACAGCGCCCGTTCATCGAAGTCGGACGGCCGCAGATCCTCGACCACCAGCGCTCCGGTCGCCAGCGCGCCCGGCACCGCGGCGGCGGTCAGCGCGTGCGCGGCGATCGAGCGCGCGCCGGCCTGCTCGGCCCAGATCGCGGCGAGGTGGCTCTTGCCGGAGCCTTCCGGTCCCACCAGCAGCATGGTCCGGTTCGGCCAGTCCGGCCAACTCTCGACCAGCGCCAGCCCTGCGGCATTGGCCGGTCCTTCGAGGAAATCGTCGCGGGTCAGGCTCTCCGCGTGCGGCAGCGCCAAGGCAAGCTGACGGGGTTGAACGCGGCCTGTCACGAGTCACTCCATTCCGGGCACGGGCGGAGCTAGCTCGCTTCGATCGTGCTCATGTGCCGCACCCACTCCACGAGATAGAGGGATACCGAAACCAATGTAAAGACCGTTACAAAACCCATCAGGATCAGGTCATATGGCGTCGATTTGAAGCCGAAGCCGAGCGCGGCCAGCACCAGTGCCGCGAACGCCACCTGCGCCACCGTATTGAGCTTGGATACCATCAACGGTTTCATCGGGATCGGCTTGCCGAACAACCATGACACCATGACGGCGCCGACGATCATGATGTCGCGCGAGACCACCAGGATGACGATCCAGCGCGGCACCGCGCCCCAGATACCGAGCGCCACATAGATCGAGACCAGCAGCGCCTTGTCGGCCAAGGGATCGAGCAGCGCGCCCAGTTCGCTGGCCATGTTGAAGCGCTTGGCGAGAAAGCCGTCGACCGCATCGCTGACGCCGGCGACGATGAAGGTCGCAAACGCGATCTCCATCTGGTTGGAAGCAATCGCCCAGACGATGACCGGCACCAGCAGGATGCGGCCCAATGTAATGATGTTCGGAATACTCACGGCGCTTCCCGGCCACCCGGCCTGATTTTACCAAGGACCCGGCTCTTTGCGGCCCGAGCCGGTTCCTGTCTACATAGTTTTTTATCGAGACCGTTTCTAGGGCTCTCCCATAGTTTCATAGAATTACAAGAAACCCTTTATTTTATAGGCGTTTCTTTTTTACTTCCTATGATCGCCGCTTGCTCCGGCGTCTCATCGGCTATCGCTCTATTCCCCGCAAAATGATGCCCCGAGGGCCTGTAGACAGAAAGGATGCCCAATCGATGCTCCCCCGGGCCCCGATGTTGCCCCGAGGAGGCGTGAGAAAGGAACGTTAGCATGCCCCGAAAAGTCCTAACAGATCGCAAGCTGCAATCCCTCAAGGCCGCCCCCAAGGCCAGCCGGTATCAGATCATGGATACCCTGGTGCCCGGCTTTGGCGTCCGGGTCACCGACAAGGGGAGCAAGACCTTCATCTTCCAAACGCGGTTTCCCGGCCCCCCAAATCCGGTGCTACGTTAGATCTCCAAGGTCGTCATCTTGGAGCAGGCCCGCGACAACGCGCGCGAATGGTCGTCGCTGCTCAAGCAAGGGATCGACCCGGCGCAAGTCGAGGAGCAGGCGGGCGAGGAGCAGGCGCAGGTTCGCGCTAATACGTTCGGTGCCGTTGCGGCCGACTATTTTGCTCGCAAGCTCGCCAAGCAGCGTTCCGGCGAATCCGTCAGGAAGCGGAAATCACCGATCTGGATATTCGCGCGAAGGTCGTGAATCTGGAAGTCCTACGGTCACCGTCGATTAATAGTCCGGCCGAACCGGCCCGTGCGGGTAATTTAGGACGGAAATCTGACCTATGATAAGTTGTGGCGAAGGAGATTCGACATGAATGAGTCGCGCATTCTGATCGACTCTCCGCATCGGGTGTCTAGATGAACGACGATCCGATCACTTGGGGCATCGTTTTACGGGTCTATTGGTTGATTGCTTGGCGCACCCTGGCCATGGTCTTCCTCGCTTTTGGCGCGTTCATTCTGTGGCTTATGGCGACTGAGCGCATGGATGACAGCAATTACTTTATTGTGCGCCTCGTTTTGGAGCCGTTATTGTTTTCGGGAGCCAGTTTCATTGCGGTCGGGATGGCGCTTCGCAAACGGTATCGCGGCTTTAGAATCCAAATCACGCGGGAGCCGGTGTCCTGATCTGCCGTCGCGTGCGTCCCAATTGGGGCAGTACCGGAGCGTCGGGTACTGGCCTGTTTGACACCTGGTGGCCTGACTTGAATTTCGCAGTGGCGTGAATTCGTTGAGGTTGGCAGACAGGCTCTGATGACAGAGGGCTACGATCACGATTTTTGGACGGAGGTAAGCCGGGCCGCCCAGGAGCTAGGGGTTGCTCACGGGTGGGCCGCCGAATCCTATGCAGCTAAACAGGCGGAACGCGGGCTGGCCGAAGACAAGTCAGAAGAGCACCGCTTTTGGAAAGCAGTTGCCGCCTCGCTGAAGCCACGTTGAGGGCCGTCTCAGTTTCATGTTCCTTTGCCGGTTGCGGCGCGGTGCCATCGTGACCGGTGCAAACCTGCAGGAAGACCTGCGGCTGTCTGCGGGGCGAGAAGCCGAGACCCTGAAAAGGGCCGTGGTTGTTGAACAAGTCGGGCTTTTGCGAAGCTAAGTACCTGAATATATACAGTATATGCCCGCACCGCTTGCGAGCCATTGCGCACGAGCGGATTCCGACGTAACCAGCCGCCATCATCTGGAATCGAGCATGATCGACCGCAAAAAAGGGCTGACTTACGCGGATTCGGGCGTCGACATCGATGCCGGCAATCGCCTGGTCGACCTGATCAAGCCCATGGTCCGTGCCACCGCCCGCGCCGGCGCGGATGCCGAAATCGGCGGGTTCGGCGGATTGTTCGATCTGAAGGCCGCGGGCTTCAAGGACCCGGTCCTGGTCGCGGCCACCGATGGCGTCGGCACCAAGGTCAAGATCGCCATCGAGACCGGCCTGCACGGCGACATCGGGATCGACCTGGTGGCCATGTCGGTCAACGACCTGGTGGTGCAGGGCGCCGAGCCGCTGTTCTTTCTGGACTATTTTGCCTGCGGCAAGCTCGATCCGGAGGCCGCCGCCGCCATCGTCGCCGGCATTGCGGAAGGCTGCCGGGAATCCGGCTGCGCGCTGATCGGCGGCGAAACCGCCGAAATGCCCGGTCTCTACCAGGACGGCGATTACGACCTTGCCGGCTTCGCCGTCGGTGCGGCCGAACGCGGCACGCTGCTGCCGCGGCCCGATATCGCCGCCGGCGACGCCGTGATCGGGCTCGCTTCGTCCGGCGTTCATTCCAACGGGTTTTCCCTGGTGCGCAGGATCGTCGCGGCCTCCGGCCTCGGCTTCGAGGCGCAGGCGCCATTTTTGCCGGTCATGACGCTGGGGGGCGCGCTGCTGTTGCCGACGCGGCTCTATGTGCGATCCTGCCTGCGCGCGATCCGCGAGACCGGCGCGGTCAAGGGTCTTGCCCATATCACCGGCGGCGGCTTTACCGATAATATTCCGCGCGTGCTGCCGAAGCATCTCGGCGTCGGGATCGACCTGGCGCGGCTTCCGGTGCTGCCGGTGTTCAAGTGGCTGGCCGAGCAGGGCGGCATCGCCGAACTCGAGTTGCTGCGCACCTTCAACTGCGGCATCGGCATGATCGCCATCGTCAGGCCCGACGCCATCGAGGCGGTGACCGATATTCTCACCGAGAGCGGCGAGAGCGTTACCCTTCTGGGCGAAGTCATCCCCGCCGAGGGCGAACACCGCGTGGTCTATAACGGCCATCTCGATCTCGCATGGTAGCGGCGATGAAACGCCGCGTCGCAATCCTGATCTCGGGGCGCGGATCCAACATGGCCGCGCTGATCGAGGCGGCAAAGGCTGCGGATTTCCCGGCCGAGATCGCTGTCGTGATTTCCAACCGGCCGGATGCCGGCGGCCTGGCAAAGGCCGGGGAAAGCGGCGTTCCGACCGTGACCATCGACTCCCGGCCGTTCGGCGGGGATCGCGCGGGCTTCGAGACGGTGCTGCAGTCGGCGCTCGAGCAGCACCGGATCGACCTGATTTGCCTGGGCGGCTTCATGCGGCTGTTGACGGCCGAATTCGTGCAGCGCTGGTCGGGTCGGATGCTCAACATCCACCCCTCGCTGCTGCCGGCGTTTCCCGGTCTCGACCCCCACGGCCAGGCGCTGGCCGCCGGCGTCAAGATCTCCGGCGCAACGGTCCATTTTGTCACTCCGGAAACCGACGCCGGACCGATCCTGATGCAGGGCGCGGTCGCGGTTCACGATGACGATACGCCGGAGACGCTGGCGGCACGGATCCTCGGCATCGAGCACCGCATCTACCCCAAGGCATTGCGGCTGGTCGCCAGTGGAACAATCCGGCTGGAGGGTGGCCTCTGCAAGACCGCAGCCAGCCCCGGTGGCGACGACAGCCTGATCTCGCCCGCCATCGGCTAATGCTGCGATTTTGAAATTCGAATCATATGGGCCTCCTCCCCGAACCTCATCCTGAGGAGCGTCGCGCAGCGACGCGTCTCGAAGGATGAGGTCAGAGAGCCTGGAAACGATAGGTTTCATGGAATCGATCGTCTAGGCTTGCCGCCGGCAAACGGAAGGTCGAAGCGCTGAAATCGCGATCGGTCAGGAAGATCGCGACACCAACGGCATGTGACGGCCATGTCGGATTGTACGGTTGCAATCAGGATCGATGCCGACGAGATTGGTCGCGACCAGAGCGTTCGAGTCGTGGAAGAGGCAACGGATTCGATGGCGCGAAAAACGGCGCGGTCAATCGACATGAAGCAGGTCTGGAATGCCGCTAGCGATGCGCCGTTCACGTTTCACCAACTCGATCTCGGTTGCTGTCGCCGCGGTCTTGATCAGCGCCCGCGCCGCGTTCGGCGCCGATCAGGTCCATGACGAGATCCAGGTTTACAACGCCGAGATCGCCGCCATCGGGCAATGGACCTATGAGCAGCATCTGAACTACGCCGCGGTCGGGCAAAGCCAGCCGGAGGTGCCGGGCGGCTTTTCGTCGAACCATGCCCTGCAGGGCACCCCGGAATTCGCCTATGGCTTGACCGACTGGTGGGAAGCCGGCTTTTACCTGCCGTTTGCCGTCAACGGCGCTGGCCAGTTTCTGTCCGACGGCGCCAAGATCCGCAGCCTGTTCGTGGTTCCGGATGCCGGCAAGCGGAGTTTCTTCTATGGCGTCAATTTCGAGCTGGGCTATGAATTGCCGCGCTTCTCCTCGACCCCCTGGGGGCTCGAAATCAGGCCGATCATCGGCGTGCGCAACGCGCAGTGGGAATTCATCGTCAATCCGATTGTCGACCTGAGCTTCGGGGCCGGCGGCGAGGCCGATTTCGCGCCGGCCGTTCGGCTCGCCCGCAATCTCGGGGAGGATCGCTTCATCGGCCTCGAATATTACGCCGATTTCGGCAAGATCGGCAGCTTCCTGCCGCCACAGCTGCAGAGCCAGCAATTGTTCGCGGTAACGGATTTCAAGATCAGCAAAATCGACGTCGAGCTCGGTGCCGGCTACGGTTTCACGATGGGATCGGACCGCTTCACCCTCAAGGCGATTCTCGGCTATGCATTCCCGGTGCCCGGCAGCGACAGCAATTCGCAGCCATTGCCGCTGAAGATGGGCGCACCCGCCCGATCGCTGCAGAACGTTTCGAGCCTGACCCCGGTGAACTAAGACTGCGATTTCCTGGAAACCATCGTTTGTCATTCCGGGCTCGCGCAAGAGTGCGCCCCGGAATGACAATTGTTGTTAGACTGATTCGAACTTCAAAAAATTGGCGCCTGCCGCTATCGGAGCCCGATTTCGATCAATCTGCCGATAGGGCCCGGCGCAGGCGACAGGCTCGCAGCCTCGTCGTCGCGCCAACGGCCCCGCGCAAAAAAATAATCCCCCGGCGGGAGCCGGGGGCGCGTCATGATGGCTTGCGCTGATCGTGACGGAGTTCAGGAGACCTTGAGATTTTCCGCGGAGTTCTTGCCGCGATTTTCCACAAGGTCGTATTCGACAACCTGATTTTCGTTGAGGGTGGAGAGTCCGGCGCGCTCGACCGCCGAGATATGGACGAACACGTCCTTATCGCCGGCCATCGGCTTGATGAACCCATAACCCTTGGTCGGGTTGAACCACTTGACGGTGCCTTTTTGCATCGCCTGTCTCCTGGTCTAGATATAAAAAAGACGCGGCCACGCTGTTCGCGTGCCACGCCACAAGCGGGCTTCCGGAGGTCTGCTCAATTTCCTGGTCGCGAAACGCACAGTCGAACGGCCTAGATCCGATTGTGCCGAATATTGCAACACGAAACTTGCTTATTAGCAAGCCTCTGGCGCGGCTCGGGAAATCAACTCGGCGACAGGATCGCCGCTGCCTGACTGTGGCAGCGGAACAACATTGCCGGCCAATCGGGCCTGGCCAAGGACCATGACCGATTGACGCTCCCTCAGAACTGGGGGCAAATCGGCACGGCCGATCAGGATTTTGGCATTCTTAACGAGCCGGCGCTGCTTTTTGGGGTTGGCATTCATGCGCTGCGCATCGTGGCCTTGGCGAGCGAAACGCGCCGGCGCCGGCCGACTTGCAAGGGCCGTCGCGATGGCTTTCGCGCTCGCGGTGGGGGGGGCGGTGGCGGCTTCGCCGGCGCTGGCTCAGTCGCCCAGCCCGAGCCCCAGCCCGACGCCTTCGCCGACACCTTCCCCGACGCCGTCGCCAACACCTTCGCCGACACCCTCGACGAGCCCTGTTCCGGTGCCCGCGGCGATCAATTCCGAGATGTCGGCCGGCGCCGCCGTTGGCAATCTCGGCAGCAATTTCCTGGAGCGGCTCGGAGACCAGGCAAGCTCCGGCTTCGGCCGCGCATTGCGGACCAATCCGGGCGGCGGCGGCGCCTCCGAAGCCACCGACGCGCCGCGTTTCCGGACCTGGGGGGAGGCCTATGGCATCTCGGCCACCACCAGCGCGCAGGGCGAATTCGCCGCCGACCGGCGCCAGACCTGGGGCGGCGTGGCGGGGTTCGGCCTGCGCGTCGCGCCCGGCGTCAATGTCGGGTTTTCGGTTGACCAGAGCCGTACCGCCATCGACGTTCCGCTCGCGCTGCAGTCGGCGACGCTCGATCTCACCCAGCTCGGCTTCAACGCCTCGGTCGACAAGGGCCCGTGGACCTGGGCCATCGCGCTGGTCGACGGTTTCGGCAACATCAATTCGAGCCGGGATACCGGGTTCGGCCTCGCCACCGCCGGCTACGACGCCCATATCTTCGGCGCCCTGACCGAGCTCAGCTACTACTGGACCATCGACCAGAGCCGCATCGTGCCGAAGGCCGCCTTCGAATATGTCCGCGCCACGACCGGATCGCTGCAGGAGGTCGGCGGCCTCGACCCGGTGACGGCGACCGGAACGACGCTGGAGCGCTCGCGGATCCTGCTGGGGGCGGAAATCGGGCACTACTGGATCTTCGATCGAAAGATCTTCGACCTGTCCGCCTACGGCAAATTCGTCGACAATGTCGCGCAGGATTTCGGTTCGAGCATCGTCAGTCTCGGCGCCGAGAGCATCACGGTGCAGGGCATCGGCGAAAGCCAGTATGGCGCCGATGCCGGCGCCTCGGCCTCGCTCAGCCTGAGCAATACCGCGCGACTCTATCTCAACTACGACGGCAAGTTTCGCGCCGCGACCCAGTCGCACCAGGGAACGCTCGGCGTCGAACTGAAGTGGTAGCGGCGGCGGATGAGCGGAGCGCCCCGCCGCCATCGATCAGCGCAGTTCGTTCGGTGAAATCAGAACGGATGGGCAGCCAGATATCCGTCCAGTCCGAAATTTTCGCGCGATCCGACCATGAGCGGTACGAGATCGTTCGGGTGAATGAACTCGTCCCTGAAGCAGGGATAGGTTTTTGGGTCAAATATCTTTTTGATCCAATCGATAACGATCTTGTGCCGATCCGAGCTACGAAACTCTTTATGATAGGCAAGCCAAAGATCGGCGTGGTGGTGAACGCCTAAGTCGACGGCAACCAGGTCGGCTCCCAACGCCACCAGCGATGTTGGAAGAAAACCCATTCCTGCTCCCCGTTCAATCGCGTACAGAACTCCAATGCTGGAGTTCGTCTTTATTCCAACGAGGCCTTCCAGTGACTTCAATCCCAAAACCCTGGCATAGGCGGAATCGTCGACCTGAGGCGCGTGTTGAATGACTAGTCTGTGATTCCTGATTTCCGGAAGGGTGGGAACGCCGTAGAGCTTGCGGTACCCTTCCGATACAAAGGCAGATATGTGAAGCCTTCCGAGCCTCACGACAATGAGGTCCGGATTGGTCGGACGTTCGAGTTGGATGGCAATGTCGGCTTCGAGCCGCGCGACGTCGGCCTGCTCCATCGCGCAGCGGAGATCGACCGTAATTTTTCGGTAGGTTTTCTGGAAGTCGATCAGCCTCGGAAGTATCCAGAAATTGCCCGGGCCCTCGGTGACGGCGACGCGCACGGTGCCTGCGGTTTCATTCGATGATTGAGCCGCGAGACGAAAAATATTGAAGGCGTGGCGCTCCATTTCTGTCGCGTCTGCGATCATCGCGAGGCCTTCTTCGCTCAGTGTCAATCCACTCTGATCACGCAAAAACAGCTTGCAGCCGATGCATTCCTCGAGGCGGTCGATTCTGCGCATGAGTGTCGTGCTGGTCAGGCCGAGCGCTTCGGCGGCATTCCGAAAACTCTTGTGTTTCGCGCAGGCCAGAAACGATCTCAGATCATCCCAGGACGCATTCAGAACTTCATCGGTCCGGTGCTGCGTCAGCGCAGCACCCCGGTGCAATAGTTGCTGCATACCCCAAATCCCTGCCCGGTATGGTGCGTGCCTATAGGCAGGAGCGACGATAGATGCATGACCCGGTTAAGGAAAGGGCCTGTTTTGCCGCAAGGCATGATTTCGACCTGCTTCCCAGAAGCGCTGATATCGAAGTGCAGCCGGCGCGGCACTCCGAGCTTTCGGCCCTTGCTGACATGGCGAACCGGCTGGTGCCTGGAGTTCAGATCGCGGAACCGGACCTTGAAAGGTACTTTACCCTCGATCCAGAGAGCATACTGACATTTGGCCGAAAGAAAAAAATGCTTGGAGCGGTGGCGTTTCTCTATCTCAACAGCCGTGGTCACGAAGCCCTTATCCTCGACGACATAAACCTGTCGTATCCCGATTTCGGACTACTCGCCGGTCGCTCCGGTGAGGTCTCCGCCATCTACGTCTGGGCGATCGCAGGCCAGGGCAGGGCGATGGCGGGACTAGGCAATGTATCGAAGCATCTTTGCAAACAGCGATTTGCATCAGCCGATCTCTATGCTCAGCCATCAAGCGCGGACGGGCGTAATTTGATGGTCGCCCTCGGCTTCGAGCCCGTCGCCAGCCATCAACGCGAACTCTGGCGCTATCAACGGCCCTGGAATCGCCTCCCAGCGCATATGCCGACATCCGATTTTCCAGCAAGGAGTTTTGCAGATGCACGGCACTAGACCCCCACCGCCGGCCAGGCCGGATTCGCGGGCGATTTCGATCCGGATCGCGCGCGATCCCAACGATCTGATGCTGGTCACCGCCATACGCGCGGCCGTCTATCTTGCCGAGCAGGATTGCCCGCTCGAAGAGGAGTTCGACGGCAACGACCTGGTGGCCGCCCACTTCATCGGATTCATCGGGAAAGAACCTGCGGCCTGCCTGCGGGTGCGGTTCTTCGGCGAGTTCGCCAAGATCGAACGTCTCGCCGTCCGCCATCAGTTCCGACGCTCGCGCATATCGTTCAAGCTGGTACAGGCGAGCTTCGACTACATCCGGCGCAAGGGATTCAAGAAGGTCTACGGCCATGCCCAGGATCGGCTGGTCAATTTCTGGGCGCATTTCGGCGCCAAGCCGCTCGGCCACAACCGCAAGATCACCTTTTCCGATTTCTCCTATACCGAGATGGTCCTCGACCTCGAGCCGGGCGCCGATGCCATCACGCTCGACAGCGATCCCTATCTCATCATTCGGCCGGAGGGCGACTGGGACCGGCCCGGCGTTCTGGACATCTCGTCGGGTCGCGCCGCGACCTCTCCGCTTCGCACCGCAACCTTGGTTGAAACATGATTTCCAATCGCAAGATGATGGCTGCCGTCGACGACGATCCGCCGCTCCTGGTCTGCGCCGATCTGCAGACCGAGTATCTCACAGAAGGCCGCAGCCACGTGATATCGGACGCCGAGGCGGTGAAGTCGCGCTGCCTCGGATTGATGACGCTTTGGCGCAACAACCTCTGGCCGGTCATCCACCTGAAGCGGATCGCGCAGGCGGCGTGGTTCAATCCGGCGTCGAACCTGACGGACTGGATCGCGGAACTGAAGCCGAGGCCGGGAGAACTCACTTTCGAGCATCCGTTGCCGTCGGCTTACAGTTCGACCCGGTTCGCCGAGTACATGTCGAACATGAAGAACATTCGCTGTGTGCTGTCGGGGTTTTCGCTCGACGAAACCATCCTGTCGACCGTCGTCGACGGCTTTCACCGCAGCCACCGCTATCAGGTCGTCAGCGATGCGGTGGCCTGCCGGCGCCCCGGCGTCGGCGATGCCGCCTCCTATAAACTGGCGGTGGTCAAGGTGATCGGCAACTACGCCGGCATCCAGCAGAGTTCGGAGTTGATCGAAGCAAGCGGTGAAATTGCAGTATGACGCTGCGATCGATCTGATGATCCTGAAGCAGCCGCAGCAATCTGTCGCCGGGATGGTCGGATTCGTCCGCGCTCACAGCAAAGGCCCCAGAGGCGAGTAACAGATGTTGACCCGCAAGGACGATCTCGACGAACTGGCGACCAACCTCTCAACGGCCATCGCCCAGGCTCGCCAGCTAAAGCTGCCTACCAGCGTTTATATTCTTTCCATGGCCCTGGTGGAAGTATTGCAGGCAACCAAGGCCGTCAGCGACGACAGCGAGGACGCCGCGGGGGAGTAGTGGAGCGATTCCATGAAACCGATCGGTTAACTCTCAGGATGAGGGAGGCACCGACCGCGCATCATAAGCTGTCGTCATCGCCCGGCTTGACCAGGCGGCGAGGCTGAAGGTCTGGCACCGCGTCACTCCGGAAATAACCGTCATCCTCCGCGAAAGCGGGGGATCCAGTACGCCGCGGTCCTTCGATTGGATCACGAACGCCAGGGGTGGCGCGGCGTCTCCAACCAGCATAGCTGCCCGCGTGGTCGGTTTGAGCGGTCGAAGGTCTCGCCGCCGTGATCGTATCGGTCAGTTTCGATCGACCCGGATCACGCGGCCTTTTTCGATCGCAAGCGCCAGCCGGCCGTGTTTCAGCGACAGCGCCGCTTCGCCGAACAGCTTGCGGCGCCAGCCGCGCAGCGCTTCGACGTCGGCGTCGTCGTCAGCCGCGATCCGCTCGAGATCGTCGACGGTCGCGATCACCTTGCTGGCGACGTCGTGACGCTCCGATGTCATCCGCAGCAGGACCTTCAGGAGCTCGACGATCGCCGTACCATTGGAATTGCCGCGCGGCTTTTCGATTTTCGGCAATGTTGCGGGATCGCGCGCGAGGCCGCGCTGCACGGCAGCCACGATCTCGGTGCCCCATTTCGACCGGTCGAAGCCCTTCGGCAGCGAGCGCAAATTGGCCAGCTTTTCCAGGCTGGTCGGCGCATGGGTGGCGATGTCGCCGACCGCATCGTCCTTGAGAACGCGGCTGCGCGGAACATCGCGGCTCTGGGCTTCCTGTTCGCGCCAGGCCGCCACTTCCATCAGCACCGCAAGCTCCCTGGGCTTGCGCACCCGCGTCTTCAGCCGTTCCCAGGCGCGTTCGGGATGAAAGTCGTAGGTCTTTGGCGAGGTCAGAATTTCCATTTCCTGGCTCACCCAATCGCTGCGGTCGCGCTTCTTGAGGTCGGCGTCCAGGGCTGCGAACACGTCGCGCAAATGGGTGACGTCGGAAACCGCGTAGTGCATCTGCTCTTCGGTCAGCGGCCGGCGCGACCAGTCGGTAAAGCGGTGGGTCTTGTCCGGCCGATGGCCGGTGATGCGCTCGACCAGCTGGTCGTAGGCGATGGAATCGCCATAGCCCAGCACCATGGCGGCGACCTGGGTGTCGAAGATCGGGTGCGGAACGATCCCGGCCTGGTGCCAGACGATTTCGATATCCTGACGGGCGGCGTGGAAAACCTTCAACACCTTCTCGTCGGCCATCAGCGCAAAGAACGGCTTGAGGTCGATGCCGTCGGCCAGCGTGTCGATCACCGCCGCTTCCTCGGCGCTGGCCATCTGAACCACGCAGAGCAGCGGATAATAGGTGGTCTCCCGCAGGAATTCGGTATCGACGGTGATGACCGGGTGCTTGGCGAGGCGGCCGCAGACGGCGGCGAGGTCGGCAGTGGTGGTAATCAGATCCATGAACGGTCCATGACGCTTGCCAGACCGCGTTCTGCCGAAAGCGCTGATATGTCAAGGGTCTTGCGGCGAATTTGAGCCCTGCATTTGCGCCTGGCGGCGAGTTTTCGGCAGCGCTGACGGCTTCGGCGACCTGGAGCCGGCCAATCCCGGCTCCGATCCCGTCCATAGGCCTGCCGAAATCGGGATCGGTCAGTAGTCGCGCGCGGGCCGGCCAGGCCGCCGGCCCGACGGCACGGCCAATACGACGACGCAGAGCGCCAGCATCGCCAATCCCATGAACTCAAATACGAAGGCGTCAAACACGGCAGTTCCCCCAAAACCCGGCCGATAGAGTTGTAGGGAAGGCATTGACCGTTTGTTAATTCCGCAAGGGCAGGGGCCGGCCGCGCCGGCAAAAGTCGGCTCGACGGTTAACGATTCACGTTCCGCAAAACGTCTGCAACACGCACTGGTGCGGTTGCGGCGGATCGGCGTAGCCCGAAAAAGCCGGCTGATCCTGGTAGGGTTTTGACAGCACCGCCAGCAGCTCTTCGAACGGGGCGAAGTCGTCGCGGTTGACGGCGGCTTGGATGACCGCTTCCACCCGGTGATTCCGCGCAATGAAGGCCGGATTGACCTCCCGCATCGCGGCCCCCCGGTGGGCCGGATCCTGCGTCTCCTCGCCGAGCCGTTGCCGCCAGCGGCTCGACCAGTCGTCATAGGCCGTGGGATCGGCAAACAATTGCCGGACGTCGCTGTCGGACAAGGGATCGGCCGCGGCGTCGCTCAAACGCCGGAATGTCAGCGTGAAGTCGGCGTGGTTTTTGGCCATCGCGGCGAGCAGATCCTGGGCCAGCGCGGCATCGTCGTCGCGGGCCGTGAACAGGCCGAGCTTGCGTCGCAGGCCGGCCTGGTAGGCGGCGTCGAATTTTTCGGAAAAAAAGCCGAGCGCCGTCTGCGCCTCGGCGATCGCCTTGTCCTGCTGGTCGGAAATCAGCGGCAGCAGGCATTCGGCCAGCCGCGTCAGGTTCCACAGCGCAATCCGTGGCTGGTTGGCGTAGGCGTAGCGGCCCTGTTCGTCGATCGAGCTGAACACCTTCGCCGGATCGTAATGATCCATGAAGGCGCACGGACCGTAATCGATGGTCTCGCCCGAGATCGAGCTGTTGTCGGTGTTCATGACGCCGTGGATGAAACCGACCAATAGCCAGCGCGCGACCAGCTCGGCCTGCCGGGCGATCACGCCTTCCAGCAGCGCGTAGTAGGGGCGGTCGGCACCGGCCGCCTGCGGGTAGTGCCGGCCGATGACGTGATCCGCCAGCCGCCGCACCGCTTCGGTATCGCCGCGCGCCGCGAAATACTGGAAGGTTCCGACCCGGATGTGGCTGGACGCAATGCGGGTGAGCACAGCGCCGGGCAGCAGGGTTTCGCGCCTCACGCTCTCGCCGGTCACCACCGCGGCGAGCGATCGCGTGGTCGGGATGCCCAGTGCCGCCATCGCCTCGCTGACGATGTATTCGCGCAGCACCGGACCGAGCGCCGCACGGCCATCGCCGCGCCGCGAAAACGGTGTCGGGCCCGAGCCCTTGAGCTGGATGTCACGGCGGACGCCGTCGGCGTCTATCACCTCTCCGAGCAGGATGGCGCGGCCGTCACCGAGCTGCGGAACGAAATGACCGAACTGGTGGCCGGCATAGGCCATCGCAATCGGGTCCGCGCCGTCGGGAACGCGCTTGCCGGCGAGTATCTCGGCGCCATCAGGGCTATCGAGCCGGTCCGGATCAAGGCCGAGCTGCAGCGCCAGCGGCCGGTTCAATTTGATCAGCCGGGGTGCTGCCACCGGGGTCGGCGCCACCCGCGCAAAGAAATTCGCCGGCAGCGCCGCATAGGTGTTCTGGAAGGGAAAATGGACCGTCATGGCCGACAAGATAGGCACGCGCCGGAATTAGACAATCGGTTTGCGGCGGCGGGGCCCCAAAAGGGGGCGTTGTTTTTCCGTCAGTTTTCCGGTTTGGCGTGATTTCGAGCGCGCAAGGCCGAAAAGCGGCATTCGGTTGCCGCGCCTGACGGCGTCGGGTAAACCCTGACGCGCTCTGCCGGGCAGGCCTTGGCCCCCGATTCGACCCTCCGACAGCCGTTTTGGAAGATCCATGCATCGATACCGGTCCCATACCTGTGGCGCGCTCCGCGAGAGCGAAATCGACCAGACCGTCCGCCTGTCCGGCTGGTGCCATCGCATACGCGACCATGGCGGCCTGCTGTTCATCGACCTGCGCGACCATTACGGCCTGACGCAATGCGTGGTCGATCCGGATTCCGCGGCTTTCCGCGACGCCGAAAGGCTGCGCTCGGAATGGGTGGTGCGGATCGACGGCAAGGTGCGCCGCCGTCCCGCGGGCACCGACAATCCCGATCTGCCGACCGGCATGGTCGAGGTCTTCATCACCGAAATCGAGGTGCTGGGGCCGGCCGGCGAACTGCCGCTGCCGGTGTTCGGCGAGCAGGAATATCCTGAAGACATAAGGCTCAAGTACCGTTTCCTCGACCTGCGTCGCGAGCGGTTGCACCACAACATCATCAAGCGCGGCCAAATCATCGATTCGATCCGCCATCGCATGAAGGCGCAGGGTTTCTTCGAATTCCAGACCCCGATCCTGACGGCGTCCTCGCCGGAAGGCGCGCGCGACTTCCTGGTGCCGTCGCGGCTGCATCCGGGCAAGTTCTACGCGCTGCCGCAGGCGCCGCAGCAATTCAAGCAGCTGACGATGATCGCGGGCTTCGACCGCTACTTCCAGATCGCGCCCTGTTTCCGAGACGAGGACGCGCGTGCCGACCGTTCGCCGGGCGAGTTTTATCAGCTCGACATCGAGATGAGTTTTGTGACGCAGGACGACGTTTTCAACGCCGTTGAACCGGTGATGCGCGGCGTGTTCGAGGAATTCGCCGGCGGCAAACCTGTGACTCCGAAGTTTCCGCTGATCCCTTACGCGACGGCGCTGCGCAAATACGGCACCGACAAGCCGGATCTGCGCAATCCGATCGAGATGCAGGATGTCTCGGAGATCTTCCGCGGCTCCGGCTTCAAGGTGTTCGCGCGCATTCTGGAGACCAGCCCGAAGTCGGCGGTGTGGGCGATCCCGGCGCCCGGCGGCGGCTCGCGGGCGTTCTGCGACCGGATGAATTCCTGGGCGCAAGGCGAGGGCCAGCCGGGCCTCGGCTATATCTTCTTTGCCGAAGAAAACGGTGTCGTCAGCGGCCGCGGTCCGGTCGCCAACAATGTCGGGCCGGAGCGCACCGAGCAGATGCGCCAGCAGCTCGCGCTGAAAGCCGGCGACGCGGTGTTCTTCGTCGCCGGCGATCCGGCCAGCTTCGTGAAGTTTGCCGGTCCGGCGCGCACCAAGCTCGGCGAAGACCTCAATTTGATCGCCAAGGACCGCTTCGAGTTCTGCTGGATTGTCGACTTCCCGATGTTCGAATGGAACGAGGAAGAGAAGAAGATCGACTTCTCGCACAACCCGTTCTCGATGCCGAACATGGAGCCGGAGGCGTTCCTCGCGCTGGATCCGAACGACCGCGAGACCATTTCGAATATCAAGGCAATCCAATACGATATCGTCTGCAACGGCATTGAATTGTCATCGGGAGCGATCCGCAACCATCGCCCCGACGTGATGAAGAAGGCGTTCGGCATCGCCGGCTATCCGGAGGACGTACTGGAGGCCAAATTCGGCGGCATGCTGCGCGCGCTTTCGCTCGGCGCGCCGCCGCATGGCGGCATCGCACCCGGCATCGACCGGATCGTGATGCTGCTCTGTGGCGAGGAGAATCTGCGCGAGGTGGTGCTGTTCCCGATGAACCAGCGGGCCGAGGACCTCATGATGGGCGCGCCTTCGGACGTGACGCCGAAGCAGTTGCGCGAGCTGCACATCCGGCTCAATCTGCCGGAGTAGCTATTGCCGATAGCTCGTGCCCCGGACAAGCGGCAGCGCGCCACGACGTGGCGTGCTGCTGCGCAGATCCAGGGCCCAGAGACAACCATCCGTCGCATGGGTCCCGGATCAAGTCCGGGACACGAGGGTGGCAAGACGGTTAATCGGTCGCGGCGAAAAACGCCCGCGTAGGGACCGGTTCCGGACGCGCCCCGCAAAAAAGTTTCCGATGTGGAATCAAGCTCGCTCGTGCCCCGGACAAGCGGCAGCGCGCCACGACGTGGCGTGCTGCTGCGCAGATCCGGGGCCCAGAGACAACCATCCGTCGCATGGGTCCCGGATCAAGTCCGGGACACGAGGGTGGCAAGGCGGTTAATCGGTCGCGGCGAAAACGGACCGGTTCCGGATGCGCCCCGCAAAAAAGTTTCCGATGTGGAATCAAGGTGGTTAGGTCTCTCCGCGGACAAGACCGGCAGCTTTCGCTTGACTTTGTCCGCAAATCAGTTCATGTTTTGTTTCATCCTATCCCAACTACCAGGGACGTTCGCGAACGTCA
>Ga0182030_10003278_pt1 | contig 34554 bp, 22 predicted proteins | sample 812S3MmetaG_FD_121299 | JGI IMG/M metagenome (GOLD analysis project Ga0182030, IMG submission 121299) | Permafrost microbial communities from Stordalen Mire, Sweden - 812S3M metaG (Illumina Assembly) | ecosystem: Environmental > Terrestrial > Soil > Wetlands > Permafrost | place: Sweden...
ACCAGAGTAGTTGGCGGTGACGGTGTCGCTGCTGCCCACCGGGAGGATGGACGTTGTACAGGTCGCCAGTCCCGGAGTACCCGACGTTACGGTGGTTGTGCCGCAACCTGTGTTCGAACTCCACGTCACGGTTCCGGTGACCGTCTCGCGATGCGCTTTGGCGTTGCCGTTGCGGCCTTTGACTTGTCCGTATTGTCCGGGGATGGAGGCTGTGAAGGTCAACGACTGGCCATAGGTCGAGGGATCCGCGCCGGAGGTTAGTGTGACGCTGATGGTGCCTGCGGTCGCCGTGTAGATGGTCTGTCCGCTGGACAGCGTGCCCGTGCTGCCTGAGTTGTTCGTGTCACCCGAGTAGGTTGCTGTGACGGTGTGCGTTCCCACGGCCAGCGTTGAAGTGCTGATTGACGTTGCCGAACCCGATGCCAGCGTCACCGCTGAACCAAATGCAGTGCTGTCGATATAGAACTGGACTGTGCCGGACGGACTCGATCCCGTTACTGTGGCTGAGAAGCTGATCGACTGTCCGTAGATCGATGGATTCAGGCTCGATGTAACGCCTGTCGTAGAGCTGGCCGTGGTTGCGCTGGCGGTATCGGTGACTGTTGCCGCAGCCGAGTAGTAGGTGTTGCCCGACTGGTTAAAGATGACCGAGCAAGTGCCGGCGCCGCTGGTCATGGTGATGGTGGCGCTGCCGCTGCCGGAGCCGGAGCACGATCCCGAGGTGGTGATCGCGACCGCCAAGCCCGAGGAAGCTGTGGCTGCCACAGGGAAGGTGCTGTTATAGGCGGCGGTCCCTGGCGGCGCCGTTGTCACCGTGATGGTCTGGCTGGCCTTGGTAGCCGTGACCGTATAGGTCGTCGCCGGCGAGCCTTGCGCGATCGCGACCTTGATTACGCATGAGGTCGAGGGGCTGGTCATCGTGTAAGTCGCGCCCGAGTTCGAGCAGCCGCCCGAACTGGCGTAGTAGCTGACCGCGATGCCGTCGGTGTCCGAGCAGGAGATGGTGAAGTTGCTGTTATAGGCTGCGCTCGATGGAACGCTTGTGCAGGTGATGGACGCGCCACCCCATGCGCTGGAGTTTGCGAGGTTGTATGCATTGACGGTGCCGAGACCGGTTGCCAAGTCATAGCCGGGCGCTGCGCCATAAGTCGGCTGATAGGACGAAGCGGCGGTTCCGAAGCTGCTATTGGCTACGGCCACTGCGCCTGTGCCTACGCCGGTTAGCGTGATGGGAGTTTCCGGCGCATAGCCTGAACCGGGGGTGTTGATGGTGATGCCGCTGACGTAATAAGGTCCTTGGCCGAGGGTTGTGTTGGAGATGTAGACGTTAAAGGCTTGTTCGGTCGAGCCCGTGCCATTTTGCGTGATGAAGTTGCCGGCTGCGCCGGCTGTCTTCGCGGTAATCGTCACTACGTTACTCGAACTGGTTGCCGTTGCAACGAGTGAGGAGCAATTGGCTCCAGTGGCTCCAATCGACGTCACTAGGCCAGAAGCCATGGCCGTCGTACTTGCTCCGCTCAGGGTGTAGGGACCGCAGGTTGTTGTCCCGGCTGGATTCGTCAACACGATAGTCTGCCCGACGCCGGTGGTGCTGTACATGGTGACGGACCAGACGGCCGTGGTGGTGGTGTTGCCGCTGATTGTCGCCGTACAGGTGGCTTGCGTGCCGCCCGCCCACACCTGTGTGGTGCCGTTGAACTTATAAGGTGAGTTGTTGGTCGGTCCCGCGATGGTGCAAGTCGGCGCGGTGGTGTAGCCGGAGCCGCCATAAATAACAGTGCCGGCAGTGATTGTGTCCGTGCTGTCGACGCCGTAGGTGCTCGATGGTTTGTAGCAATGAGCTTCTTCCAGAGTGCCATTATACTCGCACGCTGTGTCCATATCGCCCTGCGTTACATCGTTGAAGACGCAGGTACTGGCCGGGCCACCGCTCGCGCTTGAGTTACAGGTCGTTCCCGCAAAGGTTCCACCCTGCGTGCCATATTCGCTTTGCGCGATCTGGTAGTAGATGGGATTGGGGTTACCCCAGTTGTCGCCGGTCTTTTGATTGACCAGCGCTTGAATGCCGGCCATCATCGGCGCGGCCACTGAGGTTCCGCCGAATCCGGACCATGTGCTGGGCGCGCCAGCGCAGGATGCGCCACCGTAGGCACTCTCAGCAGTGTCGGACCAGCAAACTATTTCGTAGTGTCCCCAAACGCCATTGGCTGCGAACATGGAAACGTCAGGAATGTCGCGAACCGCGTCGGTAGGCTGTCCGTAAACGGCCGAGCCGCCCGATAGCGACGAGCCCGACTGATAGGAGGGTTTGGGCCAACCCTGACACTGCGGATCGGATATGCCGTCTGCGCCCTGATCTGTGCCTCCGTTGCCTTGAGCGCAATTGCTGCCGCCTCCGGATCCAGCGCCGCCACTAAGGAAGTCAGCTTTGCCAGTGCTTGAGTTACAGAAGCCTGAGGTGCCATACGTGGTGGCGCTGGCAGTTTCTAGGTAGGAAAGCAAAACGCTCGCGCAGGAATCGTTCCAGGGAATTTCCGGGATGTACGACTTAGCGGAACCATAACCGGTTAATGTAATCGTCTCGCCGGTTTCATTCGCGGTCGCGCTCGCGGAAAGGGTCGCGGAAGTGGAACTGCTGACCGAAGTGATGACCGCGCCAGATGGAATTCCGGTTCCCGCAACAGTGTTGCCTATGTTCGCGTTGCTGAGCACTGCCGACGAAGTCGTCAGAGTCGGAGAACCGCTCGACACGCTGCCCGTAACAACGTTGCAGCCACTGGCCAAGTAAAAGGTCTTGCCCGACTCCGTGGCCGAAGCATTGGCCGACAGCGTAGCTTGAGTGGTGCTCGTGACGCTGCTGATTGTCGCACCTGTCGCAATACCAGTGCCGGAAACCGGGAGGCCAACATCACAGGAGTAGAAGGTTGCAGTGGTAGCCGTAATGGTTTTCGAACCACTGGTTACCGAGCCGGTAAAAGCACCCGACCAGTAAGTGCTTTGGGCGGAGCCCCCTTCCAACGCGTTGTATTCGTCCTCGTAATCGATGCCGCCTACGGCTACGTTATAGGGTGTTTCACCCCAGCCAGTAACACCGATGCTGGCAACGTCATACTCCGAGCCAGCAGAGAAGTCGGCGGAGCAAGAAGAAGAGCCCTCATCGCCCGTTGACACGAAAACCGAATAGCCTTCCGAGGCCGCCTGCTGGTAGGTGTTATAGAAGGACTGGTTGCCGCCGTTGCCGTTGAAGGCTTCGCAAATGCCATAGCTGATGCTGACCACGCTTGCGCTCGCCGTAGCGCTACCCGCGTTAACCAAGTTTTGGAGGGCAATCAATCCGCCGAAAGTGACGGTGTCCTTGCAGGAGACGAGCTCGATGGCAGCGTTAGGCGCCATTGAACTGGAGACTTCCACGTCGAGTGCCGCTTCGCCGTCGGCGCCGTCAGTTGTGACGATCCCAGGATCGGTGCAGCCCCCGGGATGCACTTCGGTGTAGGTTGCCGAGGGGAAGGCGGTGGTCAGGCCAAACTTGTTGCGGTAGGTAGTCCAGTCGGTGGTTCCGTTGTAGGTATCTTCATCCTCGATTATGTAGATAGTCTGGCCCTGTCCAGAAGTACCAGCGTTCCAGAGCGGAGCGACGTTGTAAATGACTGCTGTGTCTTGTGGCGTGAGGGCGAAATCGGTGTTGGCACCGCTGCCAAAGGTGTAATTCCCCTTCTGCTTCATGCTGGGGTGGGGCTTGAAGTCATGCAGTGAAGCGATGCTGTGGACGACTGGGCGCAGCGCTGCCGGGATCATCGGGTCGCTCATGTTGGCGATGTGCTGCTCGCCGTTCACTTCAAGATTGTGGATGCTGGTATGGAAGGCATCGTGGATCTGGCCAGCGGTGCCTGAAAAGTCGATCAGCATGTTGTTGGGATAGATCTGATTGACGCGGAAGCCGTGGTACTCGAGCCATCCGACGACCTTATCAATATCTTCCTTGGCGACGCCGAACTGGCCGTATTCCTCGGGCGTAAGCCACTTGTGGAAGTTGGGCGAGGTGCGGTCGTTGAGCTGGTCGATGTACTGGTCGAGTTCCTGTTCCTGCTCGCTGGAGCGCTGGAGCTGAAGCCAGATGTGGTCGATGTCGTAGGTGTCGGCGACCGCGCCGCGATCGTTCTTGAAATTCGCCTCGGGGCGCGTGTTGCGGTACAGGCGCACGAGATTGCTGTCGTCGATCTGCTGGGTGACGCGGGGCTCGTTGCCCGACTGTCCAAAAGAAAAAACGTTGAACGCCGCGATGAGTGCGACCACGACCGCTAATCCCACGAATGCCTTTGTAATTTTCACAATTCCCTCCCCGTAATGGGCCTTTCTATATCGCTTACGGTCTCACCGGCGTGGGACCAGAACGTGTTTGCGCCGCCAGGCACACTTTGCCTCACTGTAAATAAAAGAGGGATCTAGGGCCCGGCGGTGAAGAACCTGCATTTTCCCTACCCGTTCCGAACTTCGGTGTTCGGAACATGTTCAGAACATGCTCCGAACATTTGCCGCGAATATTGCTGTCTGAATCGTTCTCGCGCGTGTCGTTCTCGTGTGTCGTTCTCGCGTACCTGGGGACCACTTGCGCGAGCGGCGCTTAAGCGCTCTGTTTTGAATCGGCCTGCCTTGCAGGCTCCTGGAAGCTTGCAAGATAAAGGACCGCGTGACACCCAACGTGGCACTATCTCGCAGCAAATCCTACAAAATATATGTGACACGCGTCACATTTTGTTTGGGATTTTCCGCCGCGCGATCATGCAAGCCCGCATCGCTGCAAGAGCCTGCACATCAAAGGAAAGAATTCGGTAAAAGAATGAAGAAGAATGCGCCGACGGGCCTTTCCTTGGGCCACTGCAAAAGGGGTCTAACCTCCTCCGGGAGAAAGGCCGTCGAGTAGCTAAACACACTGGGGGCAACGGCCTAAGTGCCAGCATTTTTACGTTAGTTGTCAACGATTGTCAAGGGAAATGTATAGGGTTTTCCCAGGCCGCGCCCGAGATGTGTTCCGCTGCAGCCCCGCCAGTCGCCGCTTTTCGCGGACGGGGGCGCCCGCGCCACGCTGAATCGGATTGTCGCTCGCCGATTGCCTCAGCCGCTTTTGTTGGTGACAACCTGATCGGCCGGCTTGACCTGCGTCTTCAGGATTTCATCCAGCAGAAACAAGTCGGTGAGCAATGCGCGGAGATGAATGGAAGCGTTGAGATTATCAATTAACTGCGAACTGATGACGGGTTGGGCAAGGACCAACTGAAGAGCGGCAAGAGAGTCGCGGGAGTCGCGATCGAGAACCGCAAGAAATGCCGCGTATTTTTCGGCTGGCTCAAGACCTTTCTCCCGGATCGCCACCGTATAGACTTCCGCCAGCCCGGTCAAAGCTTTTACGGCGCGATGCAGGAACTCACGAACCTGTCCACCCGATTTGCTGCCTTCGTCAGTGCGAAGACCCTGCGCTGCGTAGGCCAGCATAAACTCGTAGCACTCTTCCACGGCCTCACAGCGATTCGCAACTTCAGACAGCATCGGTTAGCCCTCGCCCTTGCAAACGCTCGGAGTCCGATGCCGAAGAAGATGGGGATGACGAAGATGGAGACGAAGGTGTCTCCACTACCCACCGCTTGGGGTCATGCTCTTTCAAATAAAAGTCGCGGCTCATCCAGCCAAAGATCATCGACTTTGTGATTGGGCGTTTCTCCGGCCGCAGCCCGAAGTAGATGTGAACCATGATCAACGCGATCAGGCCGACGCCTGCGAGGCCGTGCAGTACATACATCATCCCCCAAGTCATGTCGCTGAAGAGATATGGATTGCGGGGAAAGAAGACGGTGCGCACACGAAACATCATGAACACACCAGTGACGATTGCAGAGAGGCCGGCGGCGATGATGGCGCCGTGGTAGAGCTTGTTTTCCAGAGGATACTTGGCGAATCGATCAGGTGGCGGCTCCGGCTTGCCTGCAAAGCGCAGCGTTCTTCGCCATGCGTCCCGGAGATCAATCCGATCGGGCCAGATCGCCCAGAAATCCATAAAAAAGGATGCGTGGACGATGTGAAAAAGAATGGAAGCGGTCAAGAGTGCGCCCGCGATCCAATGATAGGTCACCCAGGGAAACCGGACGCCAACTTTCGGCAGAAAGGCGGTAAACAGCAGTGTGAACATGGCAGCTGCCATGATCCAGTGAAACAGCCGCGCGGTGAGCGAGTGTCTGGGCACATGCTCAGGGATTCGCGCCGCTTCGGAGGGCGAAATCGTGCCGGCAAACTCTTTTGGTTTGGCGAAATATCGCAGATAAGCGGCGTGGACGATGAAGAAGAGGAATCCCGCGATCACCGCGACCCAAATCAAGAACCAGGCAATATGGATTGGGACAAGTTGTCCCCACGGACTTGTCGCCCATTCTAAGAAGCCCATGTTGCCTCCTCTGTTCCAGTTCCTGCGCCTGCTCCCACGATGGCGCGCTTCACGAGATTTCTCATCAGCGGAATCTTGTAGGAATTGAACTGCAATGGGACTGCTCCCTGCACGGCCAGTTTCCCCGCCATCTCTGCTGTTGTGGCGTTGCGCGGCTTGCCGCGTACTGCGTCTTCAACTGCCTTCAGACGCAAGGGACGCGCGGCGGCGGCGTTCACCGAAATTCGAATGCGGTCGATCGTCTGAGGGGAACTGGGGGCTGAGCTTTCGCCCGAACTAGCGCCGGAACTAGCGCCGGAAGTGACCATGGCGGCGGCGACGTTCATCAGTGGGAAGTCCCAAACGTTGCGGTCTCGAATTTTCTCAAAATAAAATTGCGCGCCCGCCCACGTCGAGGGAATACGAATAGCTGTAAGCAAATCGCCGGGCTGCAAGATATGCAGGCGGGTAATGTCGATGTCAGGACCGATAAAGTAATCTTCTGCGTCCACAATCCGCTCACCTTTGCGGGTGCGGATGACAAATTTGGCGTCGAGGGCAATTAGGGCTGGAGCGGAATCCGAAGGATTCACGGCGACGCAGCGGTCGGCGTGCAGAATCGCATGTTCGCGGTTGCGGCCTTCCGGGGTGTCGGCGTAACAAATATTGCCGCCGGCGCGGTAACACGGCCAACCGCTTCGGTAGTACCAGCAGCGGGTATCCTGCGAAACATTTCCGCCGATGGTTCCCTGGTTGCGGATCTGCGGTGATGCCACCAATTCCGCAGCCTGCGCCAGCAGATCATACTTTTGCTTGATGATGGGATGATTCACAACTTCGGTGAGCGTCGTCATGGCGCCGATTTCGATGCCGTCGTTGCCATTGTTTCCCAAGGCGCGAATTTCGCGCAGTTCGCCGATTCCGCTCAGATCGACCACCACCTTCGGCTTCTTGATTCGATCCTTCAGCCAGTCGAAGCTGTCGAGACCTCCGGCCAGGACCCAGACGTCGGGTCCGTGCTGTTCGAGAAGATTCTGCGCGTCCGAGATGGACGTGGGCTGAAACAACTCGAACGCGGCCATTACGTCTCGTACGACAGCCATAAGGCTCCTTTAAATCCCCGTCAAATATCGTCCATCAAATGTGGGCCATCATATATGGGCCATCAGCGGATGCTGCATCGGCCGGCCCGCTTCGAGCGAGGTCAAAATCGTGTCGGCGTTCACCGGAGCGCGCTGAAAAATTTCGTCTCCCAGGGCATCCGACAGGGCATTTAAGATCGAAGCGCAGCCGCCTCCGACTGGAGGCTCGCCGACACCGCGAGCGCCAACCGGCGTCTCCGGGTCCGGAATATCCAGAGCAGTCCACTGCATGTCGACGGGAACATCGAGAATCGTTGGCGGTTTACTTTGGTAGAAGCGCTTGGAGAGCATCTCGCCGTAGCGAGGATCGAACACCCATTTCTGGCCAATCGCGTGGCCGATGCCGAGAGTCGAACGGCCGAGCACTTGTCCGCCGAGGGCCCGGGGATGGATAACCGTTCCGACATCGGCGGAGGCGAGGAAATCGACGACGTGGTACTTGCCGGTTTCGACATCGACTTCAACCTCAGCGAAACTGGCGACATAAGAATATGTCGAGCCATCGCGCGGGTAGTTGTCCTTGGCGGCAACCACCAAGCCTTGTCCGGCCAACGCCGCGACCGACGCCTTCGTCAATTTGTGGACATCGGCGGGCGCTTCGTGGCCATCGTAGATGCCGCCTAATTCAATGGCGTGTTTCGCGGCCTGCGCTAAGGTCATGCCGGCGCCAGCGCCTTTGCGGAAAACGCGTTCGTTCGCTACCACGTATTGCTCAGGCTTCCCGCCGAGTTTCTTCGCCGCGATTTCCTGAAGCTTCTGCTTAGCCGCCATCGCCGTCGCGTAGGCTGCCCGCGTCATGGCGTGCGTTGTCTGACTTCCGCCGGAGACGCAAGTGAACGGAAGATCTCTCGATGTGCTGCCCCAAACTACGTTGCATTTTTCCCAGGGCACGCCGAGAACTTCCGCACCCGCGCGATGAACATCCATCACCGACTCGGTTCCCAGGTTGCCGATTCCGGACTGGAAGGTGATGCGTCCATCGGGCTTGATAACGAGAAGCCCGTCGAATCCAATGGTTCCGCCAACGTAACAGCTGAGGGAAACGCCAACGCCGCGAACTTTCGTGCCGATTCTTTTCGGAGTACGCGCGACCCGCTCGCTCCATTTGAACTGCTCTGCGCCACGGTCGAGCGCGTCTTTCAGGAATGCGCTGGTGGCGTACTGGCGTTTCCCCTGAATTGCAGGCCCAAGCTGCGCCTTACCTTCCGGGCAGTTAATGCGGCGGATCGCTACCTGGTCGATTCCAAGTCTGCGCGCGGCTTTCGCGATGATGGGCTCGATAATGACAATCCCCTGCAATCCGCCCGGGGAGCTTTGCGCGCTGCGCGGCGGCGTGTTTGTGAGCACCGTCAACCCGCGCCAGCGCATGGCCTGCGGCTGGTAGAGCAGCGAGACGATGCGTCCCGACGACGGAGCATCGCCGACTGCGTCGTAGGGACCGTTGTCACAAACGACGAACATGTCGAGAGCCGTGATTTGTCCCTCTTTTGAGAAGCCGACTTTCATTCGTCCCTGAAAGCTGGGACGGGCGCGCCCGATGAAGGTCTCCTCCTCACGGCTGATGCGCATCATCACCGGAGTATTCGTCTTTTTAGCCAGCAGCGCGGGGATGATCATCGTCACCCCGCCCGTGATCTTGCTGCCGAATCCGCCTCCGGTGTATTCACTGACGAAAACGACATTGTCGGGACTGATGTTCAACCAGCGCGCGATCGCGGGAAGTGTCTGCGCGGTGCTTTGGGTGCCCGTGTAAATGTAAACTTTGCCGTTTTGCCAATAGGCCATCGCACTGCGCGTTTCGAGCGTCTGATGGCTGGTATCGGGAGTGACGAATGTCTCATCAAGAACGAGTGCCGCATTCTTGAAGCCGGCATTGAGGTCCCCGTAAGTCCACTGGTCGGGACTCTTGCCCATCGGAAGACGACCGTGCTTTTCTTCTTCGAAGTCAGCCTTGGTCCATTTCAGTTCCGTCACCGCGGGCTGGCCCGGACCTTGTCCGCCGGTTGCTGCTGGCCGGGTCCAGACGTTGCCATCGGTTCGCGGGTTGGGACCACCCGGCCGCAAAGACTCGAGCGGATCGATCACGAATGGCAGCGATTCAAAATCAATTTGGATTTTCTCGATGGCTTCCGCGGCGGTGAGTTCGTCGACGGCGGCCACGGCAAGCACCGGTTCACCCTGATAAACCGGCTCCATCGTGAGACCGCGCTCGCCCCACTTGCTGGCCTTGATCACCGTGCCATTGTCGGTCAGCGTATCGGCGGGCGCGGGAAGATCGTCCGCTGTGAGAATGGCTTTGACGCCGGGCATCGCCAGCGCAGCTTTCGCATCGATGCGCTTTACCCGAGCATGCGGCATCGGACTAAGCAGCAGTTTGCAGAACAACATGCCTTCGGCGCGAAAATCTTCAGCGTACTTTGCGTTACCCGTGACCTTGGCATAAAGATCGGGAGTCTCGTAATTCTTGCCAATCAGTTTGTACCCGGCGCCGTAGACGCGCTCAGCGGGCTTGGTGGCGTCGGCAGGTTTATCTTTTTTGTTGTCGGCGAGTTGATTGTCGTTGTCGTTAGCCACGCGACGACCTCCGCATATTCTCGGCTCCGCGCATTAACGACGTGAGAATCTTGTCGTAATCCTGGCAGCGGCAGAGATTCCCCGAGACACCGTGCGCCAGTTGCAGGCGGGTCGGATTGGGATTGTTTTTCAAAAATCCCACCGCAGCCATGATGAAGCCGGGCATACAGAAAGCGCACTGGAACCCTTGTTCGTCGATGACACCCTGCTGCACAGGATGCAAGGTTCCGTCTTCGCCAGCCAGACCTTCGATCGTCAAAACCTTTCGGCCACGCACCGTGTGCGTGAGTACCGAACACGAATAATGTGGAATGTCGTCGATAAGAACGCTGCATGATCCGCATTCAGCGCGGTCGCAGCCGAGCTTGGTGCCGGTGAGTCCCAATTTGTAACGCAGCGTCCATGCGAGGGTCTCTTGCTTCATGACATCGACGCGCCGTTGCTGACCGTTGACGTTGAGAGTGATGAGGCGCTCGCCGATGCCCGCAGCCAGTTGCTGGCCATGCAGCATGGAGGACGCACGAAAAAGATAACTAGCGGAGGAGACAACCACACCGCTGCTGATGACGCCTTTAATGAAGTTGCGCCTTGAGACGGATTTCAGCACGCCTTCTTCCGGCACGCCTTGAATTGCCTCTAAATTCATCTTCTCTGGCATGGTCGTCACTTTTATCCGCGCCGGCGTTCGAGGGTCGCGTCTAGGTATGGGTGTGATGCCACATATTTAGAGACTTCGATTAGCCGAAGGAATGCGCGGATTCGGAAATTTTCGATGCCGATAATGTAGGGGTTTTCCCTTATCCGGTCAGGGAAGGATGGATGACAAACCATACGGAGTCGCCGTTTTTCGCGAGCGTGGGCGCGCGCGCCTCGTTGAATCGCAGGCTATAATTACGCCCACGGATGGCTCTAACCTCTGGTACCAAACTTGGTCCCTACGAGATCCAGTCTCCGCTCGGCGCGGGCGGCATGGGCGAGGTGTATCGCGCAAAGGACACACGCCTGGGACGCGAAGTCGCGCTGAAAATTCTTCCCGGTTCGTTCGCCACGGAACCGGATCGCCTGCGCCGCTTTGAGCAGGAGGCGCGGGCAGTGGCCGCACTGAATCATCCTAACATTCTCGCCATTCATGACATCGGCCAGCACGACGGCTCTCCGTTTCTCGTCTCCGAGTTACTGGAGGGCGAAAGCCATTCCAGGTTCATGGCCGCGCTCCCATTTCCTCAACCGACGTCTTCAGCTATGACGTTACCAAAGACGGGAAGCGCTTTCTGGTGAACCGCTACGTCAAGCCCGAACACGTACCGCCGTTGACGATCCTGCTCAATGCCGCGAACTCCGACTCGGGCGGGGAGCGGCGTTAATTGTGGCACAGTCGCCGGTGAGCCACTACCTGGTTGAGAATCTGTACTCCGTTTCGCTGCGATAAACGGAGCCCGGCCGCAGGATCGTCGAGGGAAAATTCGCGTGGTTTACGGCATCGGGGTAGTGTTGCGTCTCCAGGCAGAACGCAGCGTGTTTTCCATATACGATTCCACGCTTGCCGGTAATGGTTCCGTCCAGGAAATTTCCCGAGTAGAACTGCACGGCCGGTTCCGTCGTCCAGACTTCCATCTGACGTCCAGAGACGGGCGCCACGACGCGAGCGGCCAATCTTCTTCCTGTTCCTGCGGTCAGTACGACGTTGTGATCATAGCCGCCGGGATTTCCTTTCATTTCGTCGATGCGGGCGCCAATGGCTGTCGGATGGGTAAAATCCAACGGTGTTCCTTTGACTGGTTGGATCTCTCCTGTCGGAATCAGCGTGGCATCGACAGGAGTGTAGCGGTCGGCTTGCAGATATAGGACATGACTTAGGATGTCGTTGCCACCATCCAAGTTGAAGTAGCTGTGATTGGTCAAATTCACCGGAGTAGGCTTGTCGGTGCTTGCCACGTACTCGATCTGGAGTTCGTTTTTATCGGTCAAGCTATAGACGACTGCAACAGAGAGATTACCGGGGAATCCTCCATCGCCGTCCGGACTCACATAAGTGAAGCGCACAGCTGAGACGTGCCCTTCATGCAGTGGTTCGGCGCGCCAGACAACGCGGCTCAATCCTCGGGTGCCGCTGTGCAAGGTGTTGGGCGGATCATTGATCTCGAGCGAATAATCATGGCCGTCGAGCGAGAATTTACCCTTTGCGATGCGGTTGGCCACCCTTCCCACTGTGGCTCCAAACCACGGATGCTTTCCTACGTAGCCCTGCAGGTTGTCGAAGCCCAGCACGACATCGCCTAGCTTGCCGGTTCGGTCGGGCACCCACAATTCGGTCAGGGTCGCGCCATAAGTGATCACCTTGGCAACCGCTCCCTGCGAATTCGTAAGAGTGAACATCTGAACCGAGGTACCGTCCTGTAACGTTCCAAACTCGCTCATTTTCACGGAAGACTCCTCATGGCCTTTAGAAGACTTTTGAGCCAGTCCGGCATTGGCAGCAATGTAAGTTATAACGACCAGCAATAGAATCTTACGTTGAATGGATTCACCTATTTTCATAGCTCGCCTCGCTATTCCAGGAACTCATGCCGCATCGCGGCTGTGCTGAAAACATCTGTTGTGGGACTCTCCCTACGTACGATCTGTGTAGTGCACTTCGCTGGTTTCACGCAGCTTGTCAGCCGCGACTTCCGGGGTGAGGTCACGCTGCGGCTCTGCCAGCATTTCGTACCCAACCATGAATTTGCGCACCGTCGCCGAGCGCAGTAGCGGCGGATAAAAGTGGGCATGAAGATGCCACTCCGGATGAGGCTCGCCATCGGTGGGCGCTTGGTGGAAACCCATTGAATAAGGAAATGAGATCTCGAAGAGATTGTCGTAGCGTGTCGTGATTCGCTTGAGAATATCAGCCAGGCTCTTCCGCATCTCGCTGTCCAAAGAAACCAGGTCGCGCGTGTGGTGCTTGGAGATCAGGAGTATTTCAAACGGCCAAACCGCCCAGAACGGGACCAGCGTCAGAAAGTGGCCGTTCTCGCACACAATGCGGCTCCCAATCTTCCGCTCGATTTCGAGGTAATCGCAAAGCAGGCAGGAGGCGTGCTTCTTTCCATAGGCCACTTGCGAATCCTGTTCCTTGCGGGGCTCATTGGGGATCGACTGGCTAGCCCAGATCTGTCCATGCGGATGCGGGTTACTGCATCCCATGATCGCGCCACGATTTTCAAAGATTTGGACATAGTTGATGTAAGGCAGCGATCCAAGCTCCGCACACTCACGCGCCCAGACGTCGACGACCGCCGCAATCTCCTCCACGCTCATGCGTGGCAGAGTCAGGTCGTGTCGCGGCGAAAAACAAACGACGCGGCAGGCGCCAGCCTCACTTTCGGAAATCAACAGTTCGCGTGCGCCCTCATCGATTCTGGCGCGCGGCACATTGGGTTGCAGCGCGGCAAAATCGTTGGTGAAGACGAATGTCGAGCTATAACTCGGGTTGTGCTGGCCACTAGCGCGCTTGTTGCCAGGGCATAGATAGCAGCTAGGGTCATAGATTGAAGCTTGCGGAGCGGCGCTTTTCTCCACCTGCCCTTGCCAGGGCCGTTCGGCGCGATGCGGCGAGACGAGCACCCATTCCCGATTGAGCGGGTTGAAGCGCCGGTGCGGGAGCTTGCTCAAATCGTCGAGTTCCACCTCGATATCATTCTTCATAGTGATTCTTAGTGTTCGTGTCGGACCTTAGCAGGCGCCTGCGCCTCCCGCTGCCGAACATACATACACATCCGGGATCTTCCCTGTCTGCTTCTCGTATGCTTCTGCGACCCAACGTTGGAAATGGCCGACTGATTCTGATCGGACCAAGTTAACGGTACACCCTCCGAATCCCCCACCAGTCATGCGCGCACCATACACGCCCTCGCAAGCCGAGGCCAGGTCGACAAGCAGATCGAGTTCCCTGCAACTGACTTCGTAATCGTCACGCAAGCTGTGGTGGGATTCGTACATCATCTGCCCAAACCGGCCCAGATCTCCGGACTGAAGCGCGTCCGCTGCCGCGAGCACACGCTCGTTTTCGCTGACTACGTGACGGCACCGGCGATAAACCGGGTCTGGCAATTCACTCTTGTGCCTCTCCAAATCGGCGGGGGTGACATCGCGCAGCGCAACAACCTTCGGCAGATGCCGCTCGAGAATTTTCACGCCTCGCTCGCAGTCTGCTCGGCGCTGGTTGTACTCGCCGGCGGCAAGTTCGTGCTTCACCATGCTGTTACAAATTACTATCCGGACATCCGGCGGGATCGGGAGCAGGTTGTAATCCAAAGATCGGCAATCCAGCATTAAAGCATGGCCGGCACGCCCAAATGTCGCGATGAACTGGTCCATGATGCCGCAGCGCGTGCCAGCGTATTCATGCTCGGCACGCTGGCATATCCTGACCAACTCCAGCGGCGGCAATTTGAGATTCGATACCGACATCAAGGCCAGCGCGGTTGAGACCTCGAGCGAAGCCGAAGAACTCAATCCTGCGCCGAGCGGCACCTGACCATAGATCAGCAGATTCGCACCCGCCAATGTGTGTCCCGCTGCCTGCATCACCGCAGCGACGCCGCGAATGAAGTCGCTCCAATGTTTCCGTGGCGGACCGGCGAGCGCATCCAAAGGCAAATCAATCGTCTCTGCGAACCGCTCGGAATGCACATGTAAGATGCGGTCGTTCCGCGGGCTGGCGGCCACCCATGTATAGAACTCGATGGCCGCAGGCATTACGAACCCGTCGTTGTAGTCGGTATGTTCGCCGATCAGATTGACGCGGCCCGGAGCCCGAAAGATCTTCGGACTTGTCCCGTAGGCTCGCTGGAATCGCTCGGTCAGGGAATCGGAGATCGATTCAAGACTTTCAAAACTAACGACTGGATCTGGCATCAAGCTTGTCTCCAGCGGACGCATCCCCGGCCGAGCCGCGCGTACGTGTTCCACCTGCCAGCCGGTTCTTTGTGCCTCGGCTTCCAAGAATGAGCATTGTCGCCCCGAATAACAGCACGACTACTCCCCATGCCAGATTGATGTTGAAGCCAAGCGAACGCTCGTAGATCGCCTTGTTACTCAGCGCGCCATATCCCACCAACAATGCTCCGACCACACTGAACAGCAGACCGATCGGCAAACGAATATCCAGTCCCATAGATTCCTACCAGAAGACGATGTTTAGAATTAACGCAAGTGACAGCACTCCGGCGCCCAGCCATGCTGGCCGCTGGTACCACGGCAGGTGCTCATCGCGCGTCCGCTCGGTCAAGGAGTAGACGAGGCCGGCCAGTTCTTCCTCCTTGCGGGGCTTGGTGATCACGCTAACCAGTATGGTGATGACAAAGCATGCCGTCCAGGCCCAGATCGCGGTCCAGAAGTTCTGCGCCATTTCACTCGGATACGTGTGTACAGTCGCCAGCCAGCCACCCTTGATGCCGACGACTGCCCCCACTGGAAGAGTCAGGCCGTGATGCAGCGCCGCCGCTGCCGTACCGGAGAGCAGGCCGGCGAAGGCGCCGTGTCCCGTGGTGCGCTTCCAGAACATACCCAACAGGAAAGTTGCGAATAGCGGGGCGTTCACAAAAGCGAAGACGAGCTGAAGAAAGTCCATGATGTTGTTGAATCGTGTAGCGGCATAAGCGGCGGCGACGGAAAGAGCCACCCCAAACACAGTCGCCATTCGTCCCATCCAGAGATAATGCGCATCCGGCGCGTGCTTCCTGATGTATGACTGATAAATGTCGTAGGTCCAGACCGTGTTGAATGCGGTCACATTGCCCGCCATACCGGACATAAAGCTGGCCAGCAGCGCTGTCAGGCCCAAGCCCAGGATCCCCGTCGGGAAGTAATGCAGCAACATGTTCGGGATGGCAAGGTCGTAATCGAGAATCGGGTTGCCGTTCGTGTCGAGCTTTGCCAGACCAGTCGTCTCATCCACTTTGACCGGGATCAGTCCCCTCCCAGAGCGCTGTTCAGCCAGTGTTCGCATGCCGGGGTTGCTCGTCTGCACGGAAGCGGTCGGGAGCGATACGGCAATGAGTCCGGGAAGGATGACAAGAAAGGGGAACAACATCTTGGGCAGAGCGGCAATGAGCGGCGTCCGGCGAGCGGCGCTCATGGATTCAGCCGCCATGGCTCGTTGCACCACCAGGAAATCCGTACACCAGTAGCCGAACGACAGCACAAAGCCTAGGCCCATGACGAGCCCGAACCATTCCACTCCCAGCGGATTGGTATGTGCGCTGCCCATGCCCTGCCAGGAGTGTGTGTAGCTGGCCGGCAACTGCGCTTTAATCCCGCTCCATCCCCCGACATTCCTGAGCCCCAGCAGAACCAGAGGCAGAAAACCGGCAACGATGAGAAAGAACTGCAGCACTTCGTTGTAGATTGCGCTGGTGAGGCCGCCCAGGAAGATATAAGCGAGAACGATCAGGGCAGAAATGATGACACTAACGTGAAACGTTAATGATGGCGACAGTCCCAGGGCTTTCAGTGGCGCGTCGAAAATATGCAGCGTCTGAATCAGCTTCGCCATCGCATACATCGAAATGCCCGAGGAAAAAACGGTCATGGTCGCGAATGAGATGGCGTTCAGTCCGCGTGTCTTCTCATCGAAACGCAGCCGCAAATATTCCGGCACCGAGCGTGCGCGCGAGCCATAGTAAAACGGCATCATGAAGACGCCAACGAACACCATGGCCGGGATAGCGCCAATCCAATAGAAGTGACTGGTGGCGATTCCGTACTTGGCGCCGGACGCGGCCATCCCGATCACTTCCTGTGCGCCAAGGTTGGCTGAAATGAAGGCCAGACCGCAGATCCAGGCGGGAAGGGAACGTCCTGCCAGGAAAAAATCGGTGCTCGTTTTCAGGTTGCGCTTGACAGCGAAACCGATGCCGAGCACAAAAATGAAGTACAGCGCCATAATCAACCAGTCGATGCTGGTCAGGTTCATGACTGTCCTTCCGGGATCGCGCTTTTCCCATGCCCCAGATGAATTTCAATCCGCATAGCTCATCGATGAACGGGATAGGGTAACAGCTCTGGCCCGCCGAGTGCGTGCAATCGCTTCCGCCAGCGGATCGGGCCGGACAGTCGCAGGGCTCCAAAGCGGCCGTGAAATGACCGGTACTGTCCACCGGCCGTTAGCCCTGACAAATCCACAATCCGACGAACGGTGGAAATGAAACTATGTCCTATGCGCATCTACTAATAGTGTGGTTCCGCTAGCGAGACTTAACCTTGATTTTTCTGAACGGTCCGCGCTTTCAGGCGGACCTTTTGCTTTTCCCTCACTCGCACGGCGATCAGCCCGAGTCTGAGCCCGTGATATCTTGATCGAATGGGCTCGCGGACCGCCGCGTTTCCCGCGCCGACAACGTGACTCGGGCGTGCGTCAGGAGAAAGCAGAAATGGCTTGGATTCGTTTTCGGTTTCCCCGCTTAAATTGGGTTTGTGGACCTCTGGCGATTCTCCTATTCTCCGTCTTCTTGTCAGCCGCGTTGGCCGCGGCATCCGCACCGCCGCTGAGTGAAAACGCATATTGTGGGAAAGGCAACGTTCCTCGCTTTGGGGACAAGGATGGCGTCGCCGAACTGCCCAAGACCTGCTATTACACCGCTCTCGATGGAACTCCCTCGCAAGGAAAGCAGATCCATGTTGCCGCCAAGGAAAATCTCGCCGACGCCATCGACAAGGCGAAATGCGGCGATACTCTTCTTCTGCCAGCGGGCGCGGCCTACGAAGTAAAAGAGCTTCCCGCAAAAAAGTGCGATGAAGGTCACTACATCACAATCCGCACGGACACACCCGATTCCAAGCTCCCTCCCGAAGGCTCGCGCATTTCCCCGGCATGGGCCGGTATCTCGAGCCTCCCCGGTCGTCCGGCGTTTGCCCAACCTTCGGGAGGGCCAGCCCGGCTTCTGGCCACGATCGTGGCCAAGAATCCGGTGGGCGTACCAGTTGGCGATCACGTCCGCTTCATCGGAATCGAGTGGGTCTCGCAGGGCTTTGTCAATAGGCTAATTAGCGCCGAACATGCCGATCACGTCATTTTCGACCGCAACTATATTCACCCGGCGGAGGGCGACGAACTCGCGCACGGCATCGGTCTGATCGAAGGCGCGCATTCCATCGCCGTTATCAATTCTTACATCAGCGGCTTCAATTGCATTGCCCGCAGCGGCAAATGCACAGATGCCAACGGCATCGGCGGCGCTCTGAGCCATGACCCATTTGGCACGTTCAAGATTTACAACAATTTTGTTGAGGCTTCCGGCGAGAACATTTTGTTTGGCGGCGCGCCTGCCGAGTACAACCCCACCGACATCGAGATTCGCCGCAATCACCTCTTTCGTCCCATGATCTGGAAGCAAGGTGAGCCGGGCTATACTCCGAGCCCCAAGGGCGACCCCTTCATCGTTAAGAACAACTTTGAACTCAAAAGCGGAGTTCGCGTTCTGTTTGAGGCAAACCTGCTGGAGAACGCTTGGGGCGGTTTCAGCCAGAGAGGCTTTTCAATCCTCCTCAATGCTCGTAACCAATCCAGCAGGTGTCCGGCTTGCCGCGTGAATGACATCACAATCCGCTACAATCGGGTCCGTAACGTCGGGGGGGTACTCCAAATTTCGAACGCTCCCGTCACGGCCGACAAAGGCAGCGGTATGGCCGCCGATGGCGGCCGCTACAGCATTCACGACTTGGTTGCCGATAAAATCCACGGCGATGACTTCAAAGCCGGCGGCGTTTTCCTCTTAATCGGCTCCGGAGGTCCGACCCTTCACGACGTGCAAATCGACCACGTGACCTCGTTTGAACCCGGCGTTCTCGCTAACATCCTGGTTCCCGCCGACAAGCCGAAGATACAGAACTTCATTATTACCAATAGTGTTTTGAGTGCAGGAGGCCGACGTCCGCCCATCGCATCTGCTGGAGGTGGCATGGGCAGCTGTGCTTCCAGAAGCCAAGGAGGAGGGCCGGATGCTGTGCTTAGGGAGTGTCTCAGCCCGTACAAGTTCGACCACAACCTCATCATTACCGAGGGCATGATCCGGGGTGCATGGCCGGAGGGAAATACAATCGTCACATCGGAGAACGATGCCGGCGTCCATGACCTCAAGAATGGCGAAAGTGACGATCCCCGCCTTTGTCCAGCCAAAGGCATGGGCTGTCCCAAAAAGTCTCCCGGCATCGCTGCCGCCTCCGATGGCCGCGACATCGGCGCCGACGTGGAAGGCGTCGAGACAACAGTGGCGGGAGTCGAATGACCGCGCGCAGCTTTGGATAGCGCCGATCAGCCCCAAAGCGACGCGCAAAACAAGTTGCCCGCGTATTACTCGACAACCCGATACCAAGGTATCGACGATACCATCGTCCAATTGTTCATCTCCCAAGCTTCTGTTGTGATGGCTAGCGTTGCCCGAAACCAATCGGAATCGTCACAGCCCGGAATAGGAGAAGGAACACGAAGATACTATTGGCGCTAACCTAGCACGACGTACACGGCAACACCGGCCACAAGGGCCGCTTCTGGCTTGAAGAATTCGCAGGTCCTTACTTTGTTTTCAGGGATGCGGGCGTACACCTGACCCTCGCATCACCAAGGCCGCCTAGGTGAGTGCTTCGATTGACGCCGGCGTCGGCTCGTCCTCGGAGTATGTTATTCCCGCCAGGGCGGTTCGGGTTTGTCTTTCCCGGCACAGTCCCGCTTCCGTAGCGCAGAAAAGGAGGAGATGAATCATGACGCATACGGATCAATGGAAGCCTGAGAAACATGCGGGAGTTAGCGAGGTTTTTTTCCGCGAACGCTTAGGACGAGAGATAATTTATGTCGAGCAAGAAAACAGCAATCGTAACTGGAGCATCGGGGGGTATTGGCGCGGGTTTAGTCGAGGCGTTTCTGACAGAAGGCTATAACGTCGTCGCAACGTCTCGTGATGCCAGTCGAAAGCTGACTGCCTCAGGCGGCCTGGTCGTCGTCGATGGAGATATCGGTAAGCAGGAAACGGCTGTCCAGGCGGTTCAGACAGCAATCAATAACTTCGGAACCATCGATGTTTTGGTGAATAACGCTGGCATCTTCCTGACCAAGCCGTTCACCGACTTCACTACCGAGGACTTCGACGCCCTTGTCTCCACTAATCTGCTCGGATTCTTCTACATCACTCAGCGCACTGTGAAAGAGATGTTGAAACAGAAATCGGGGTGCGTTGTGAGCATCACTGCGGCGCTCGCCGATCGGCCAATCGCCGGCGAAAATGGCTCAATTTCAATGATGACGAAGGGTGGCCTGAATTCAGCGACGCAGAACCTCGCAATCGAGTATGCAAAAGACGGCATTCGCTTTAATGCGGTAGCCCCCGGAGTTGTGGATACGCAGATGCACCGCAATGATCCCAAAGACTCGACGGTGCAGGCGACATATCAACCAACGATGAAAAAGGCGACAGTAAAGGACGTTGTCGATGCCGTTTTTTACCTGGTGCAGGCAGGTCATGTGAGCGGAGAGATACTCCACGTGGATGGCGCCGCTCCGGCTCGTCGTTGGTAGGCACAAAATAATTCAATATCGTTTCGGGCCGCGTGCCTGCTTGTTATTCGCGAAGTGGTAGAAGCGGACGGTGCGCGCAATTCATACCGAGCCTCGCGGAGCGCCTGGCCGTCTTGGAAAGGGCAAGGAAAAGCAGCACCCTGAAGGCAGTCATTCTAATCAAAGCTATGAAGCTCTTGAGAGTACAACGCGCGGATACAGCAAGGAGTGTGCATTATGGCGGCACAGGTCCAACCACTGGCGGAACCGCCGGGGGCTGAACAGCCCAGAAGCGAAGACCGCATGCAACGGCCCAATCCGCCGACCGATTTTTATGGCGAGGATCGTCATGAACTGGTGCAGAAACTCGCGTACCAACACTGGGAAAAAAGAGGCAGTCCGCTTGGGTCACCGGAAATTGATTGGTACGCGGCTGAAAAGGCCGTGCGCGCGTACCTGTTGGCTTCGGGAATTGAGCTCGGGCCAGACGAGGATCTGTACTCTTGAGTGGCGTAGCTTTGAACGCTGAACACGAACGGTTCCACAACCCAGGAAAGTAAGGGTCATCTTATGAGCACCAATCGCGTCGCGCGCCCGAGTTCGGCAAAAGTCGTTCCCATGACCGACAGTACAACCAAAGTCTCAGATGTTCTGCAACAGCATGGATACGGCGCCCTGCCGTTTATCGGGACAGAAAACGCTTTTTACGAGCGCCACCTGGTTTTTGACAGAGTGATCAATCCCAAGGTAGCGAGTGCGCGCGAGCGCTTTGAGGCGTTCTCCCGTTCCGTGCGAGACATTCTCGCTCGGCGTTGGGTGCTGACCAAGAACACCTATGAGCGAGAGAATGCCAAACGCATCTATTACCTGTCCATGGAGTTTCTCATCGGACGGTCGCTGGCCAACAACATCACCAACCTGTTGCTGGATCCGCTTTTACCGGATGCCGCTCAAGAGAACGGCATCGACTGGCTTGAGTTGATTGAGCGGGAACCAGATGCTGGGCTGGGCAACGGCGGCTTGGGCCGCCTCGCGGCGTGCTTTCTCGACTCGATGGCGACCATGGAACTCCCTGGCACCGGCTATGGTTTGCGCTATGAGTACGGCATGTTCAAGCAAACGATCGTAGATGGCTGGCAAAAAGAGAATCCCGACAACTGGCTCCGCCACGGCGATCCGTGGGAGGTCGCGCGGCTTCACGAGAGGGTGGAAATCAAGCTGAACGTCACGTTCCAGTTGCGAGGCGGTAATTTTCAGGTAATCCCCGACCGGCCGTCAAGCTTGATCGGCATTCCATTCGATCGTCCCGTGGTGGGCTATGGTGGAAAAACGATCAACACGCTTCGGCTCTGGGCAGCGGCAGCGTGCGATTATTTCGATCTTGAGAAGTTTGACACGGGAGACTTCGTGGGCGCGCTCGGCGAAACTCTCCGAGCGGAGTCGCTTACCCGCGTGCTCTATCCTGACGATTCCACGACGAAGGGGCAGGGGCTGCGCTTTCTCCAGGAGTATTTTCTGGTCGCGTGTTCCATGGCCGACCTGGTGCGCCGTTTCCAGCGCTATAACTCGGATTGGGAAAAGCTTCCGGAGAAGGCCGCAATTCAACTCAATGACACGCATCCTTCCATGTCAGTTCCTGAACTGATGCGAATCTTGCTCGACGATGTGCACTTGGGATGGGACCAGGCCTGGGACCTGACGAAGAAGACGCTAGGGTATACAAATCACACGCTGCTGCCCGAGGCTCTGGAGAAATGGCCGGTGGCGTGGTTTGAGAGAGTGCTTCCTCGGCACCTGGAGCTCATCTATGAGATTAACCGTCGGCTGCTCGATGATGTTCGGGTTCGCTTCCCGGGCGACGAGGGGCGCGTGCAGCGCATAAGCCTGGTTGAAGAAGGAAGCACGCGCAAAATCCGGATGGCCAACCTTGCCATTGTTGGCTCGCATAGCACCAACGGAGTGTCTGCTGTCCACTCCAAGCTTCTGCGAACCACGACGGTCAAAGATCTCGCGGAGATGTTTCCCGAGCGTTTCAGCAACAAGACAAATGGAGTGACGCCCCGGCGCTGGTTGCGCGAGGCCAATCCCGCGCTGGCCCGCGAAATCACGCAAGTCATCGGAGATCGCTGGATTACGGATCTTAGCCTGCTCAAACAGCTCAAGCCATTCGCCGAGGATTCCAGTGCTCGCGAACGCTTCCTCAAGTCAAAGCGGGAGGCAAAGGCGCAGTTTGCCAATTGGCTCAAGTCAACGTCGGGGCGTGTTGTGGATCCGGATACCATCTTCGATTGCCACATCAAGCGTATTCACGAATATAAAAGGCAATTGATGAATGCGCTGCGGATTGTGATTGTTTATAACCGGCTGCGGGAAAATCCCGGCATGAAGATAGTGCCACGGACATTTTTCTTCGCGGGTAAAGCGGCGCCAGCTTATACGCTGGCCAAGCTCATCATAAAGTTCATCAACAACCTGGCGGGCACGATTGACGGCGACCCGGCGGCGCGCGGCCGGCTCAACGTCGTCTTTCTACCTGAGTACAACGTTTCGTTGGCGGAACGGCTAATTCCGGCGAGCGATGTCTCCAACCAGATCTCGACTGCGGGCTACGAGGCCAGCGGAACCAGTAACATGAAATTTATGATGAATGGTGCCTTGACGGTCGGAACCCGCGATGGTGCGACCATTGAAATGGCGGGGGAAGCGGGAGAAGAGAATATGTTCCTGTTCGGGCTCACCGTGGAGCAAGTGGAGAACAGCCGCGCCTGGTATAGCCCGTACTGGCACTATGAAAATGAACCCGAGACGCGAGCCGCGCTGGACCTGATTTTCTCCGACTACTTCAGCCGCAACGAACCGGGAGTATTCGCTCCATTGCGCGATATGCTTCTAACTCAGGGCGATCACTATATGAATCTTGCGGACCTGACCTCGTATTGCAATGCGCAGGACCGGCTCGGCGTGCTCTATGCGGAACCCGGGGCATGGGCGCAGAAAGCAATCTTGAACGTCGCCAGCTCCGGGAAATTTTCGAGCGATCGCTCGATTGCGGAATACGCAAGCGAGATCTGGAAGGTGGAACCATGCCCAGTAGTCTAGAAACACAGTCTCCGGCAGGCGAAGTGAATACAGGTCAAACTAACATTTCGCCGCTGGCAGGCAAACCAGCGCCGAAAGAGTTGCTGGTGGACGTGGCTCGCCTGGGGAAGGAATATTTCGAGCGGCATCCCGACCTGGATGATCCAAGCCAGCTCGTCAGCTTCGGCACCAGCGGACACCGTGGCTCGCCCCTGCGCGGCACATTTAACGAAGCGCACATCCTCGCAATTACCCAGGCGATCTGCGAATACCGGCGAGCGCAGGGTACCGACGGCCCGCTCTATATGGGGAAAGACACCCACGCCGTCTCGGAGCCCGCGCAGCGCACCGCCCTCGAGGTACTGGCGGCGAACAACGTGGAGACGATCATTCAGCAAGACGACGGAATAACTCCGACGCCGGTCATCTCGCGAGCGATTCTGGTTTACAACGGTGGTCGCAATAAAAAAGACGAAGACCATCTCGCTGACGGCATCGTGATTACGCCATCGCACAATCCTCCGGAGGATGGAGGCTTCAAGTACAACCCACCGAACGGCGGCCCGGCTGATACCGACGTGACCCGCTGGGTTGAGAATCGCGCGAATGAGTTGTTGCGAGCAGAGAATGCAGGGGTCAAGCGAATTCCGTTTACCAAGGCGATCCGGGCCGCGACCACTCACCAGGAAGATTTCATCCTGCCGTATGTTCGTGATCTCAAAAATGTGGTTGACATGGATGCGATTCGCGGCGCCCACCTTAAACTTGGCGTTGACCCTCTGGGCGGAGCTTCCTTGCCTTACTGGGAGCCGATCAACTCGATTTACGGGCTCGATATCGTCGTCACCAATAAAATAATCGATCCGACATTTTCGTTTATGACCGTTGACCACGACGGCAAAATTCGCATGGACTGCTCGAGTCCCTATGCGATGGCCAGGCTGGTCGGTCTGAAAGATCAGTACCAGGTGGCTTTCGGGAACGATACCGATGCGGATCGGCACGGGATCGTAACTCCGGCGGCGGGTTTGATGAACCCGAATCATTACCTTGCCGTTGCCATCCGATATTTGCTGACCCACCGGCCCCAGTGGCGTAACACAGTTGCGGTGGGAAAGACGCTTGTCAGCAGCAGCATGATTGACCGGGTCGTAAAGAAGCTTGGCCGCCAGCTCCGCGAAGTGCCGGTGGGTTTCAAGTGGTTTGTGCCGGGACTGGTCGATGGCTCGTATTGTTTCGGCGGTGAAGAAAGCGCGGGAGCGAGTTTTCTTCGCCTTGACGGCACAGTATGGACGACCGACAAGGACGGGCCGATCATGGACTTGCTGGCGGCGGAGATTACCGCGCGCACTGGCAAGGATCCCGGAGAACATTACCGCGAACTGACGGCGGAGTTCGGCACTCCGTACTATACGCGCATCGACGCGCCCGCAACGACCGAGCAGAAAGTAAAGCTGGGAAAACTCACGCCCGACGCGGTCAAGGAGTCAGACCTGGCGGGCGAGCCAATCACCGCCAAGCTGACCAAAGCTCCGGGCAATAATGCCCCAATCGGCGGCCTGAAGGTTGTGGCGGAAAACGGCTGGTTTGCGGCACGACCCTCCGGTACCGAGAACATTTATAAGATCTACGCCGAGAGTTTCAAGAGCCAGAGCCATCTGAACGCGATCCTTAGCGAGGCGCAGGAGATGGTGAATAACGCGCTTGGTTCGTCCGCAGACGTTCCTGTGCAGGGAGTCCGGAAATGAGCAGTGACGGCGGGCTCGCGCATGTTCCGCCGTTTCCGCTCGAATATCGCGCGTCCGGCTTGCTGATGCACGTCACATCTTTGCCGTCGCCATATGGCATCGGCGATCTGGGATCGTCCGCGTTCTCCTGGATTGATCGTCTCCATGATGCCGGCCAAGGGTGGTGGCAAGCGCTACCAATGGGTCCGACTGGTTACGGAAACTCGCCCTATCAGGAGATGTCGTCGTTTGCCGGCAACGCGCTGCTGATTAGTCCCGGCTCTCTTATTTCGGACGGGCTGATACAGGCGAGCGATGCTCAGTGTCACTTCTCGGCGGACGCGGTCGACTACGACTCTGTTATCCCGTTCAAACAGCGGCTGCTCGAAACAGCGTGGACAAACTTCAAAGCCGGGCAGCCCCAAGACATGGACATGCGGGCCGCCTACGATGAGTTCTGCGCCAAGCAGGCGCATTGGCTGGAAGACTACGCTCTCTTCCGGGCGCTGAAAGCCAAGTATCGCGGAGCTTACTATCTCGAGTGGCCAGAAGAGTTGATCCGGCGCAGCCCGAGTGCTCTCGCAGAGGCGCGGCGAGAGTTAGGAACTCAAATCGATCAGGTTCGCTTCGCGCAATTCCTGCTGTTCCGCCAGGCCGATCAACTCAAGGAGCATGCTCATGCCAAGGGCGTGAGCTTGATCGGCGATCTGCCCTTCTTTGTTTCCCCGGATTCCAGCGATGTTTGGGCGAACCCTGAGCTATTCCTGCTCGATGAGAAGCATCGGCCACGCTTCGTCGCCGGAGTTCCTCCCGATTATTTCAGCGCGCAAGGTCAACTGTGGGGCAATCCCGTTTACAACTGGGATGCCGCGCGTTCAACTGGTTATCGGTGGTGCATCGATCGGTTGCGTGCTCTGCTGGCTCACGTCGATGTGATTCGCTTGGATCACTTCCGCGGGTTCGCGGCTGCGTGGCACGTTGCGGCTGGAGCGCCAACGGCTCAGTGGGGGCAGTGGGTGGCGGGTCCGGGAGCCAGCTTTTTTCAAGCGGTGCAAACCGAGTTGGGCCATCTACCATTCATTGCGGAAGATCTGGGTGTGATTACGCCCGACGTGCGGGCCCTGCGCGACGAGTTTCGTCTGCCCGGTATGCGCGTCCTGCAATTCGCCTTTAATGGTCATGCTGACAATCCATATCTCCCGCAAAACTTCATTCACAATACAGTTGCCTATACCGGCACGCATGACAATGCCACAACTCGAGAATGGTATGAGGAATTGCCCGAGGACCAGCGGCAGAACTTTTGGAACTATCTTGGGAACTATCTCAAGCGTGCGCCGGGAACCAGTGCGGATGCCGCTCCGGAGTTGATGCGGCTGGCATGGTCATCACCAGCGGCGCTCGCGATTGCTCCGTTGCAGGATCTGCTCAACCTGGGAAGCGAGGCTCGAATGAACGTGCCCGGCCGTGCCGATGGGAACTGGCGTTGGCGAGTGCGAGAAGAGATGCTATCCTCTCAGGCTTTCCAGCGGCTGCGGGATTTGACGGAGAGTTGCAAGCGCTCGGCTAGTCCTGCAACCTCCGTGAGGGCGCAAGTGGACCGTGGACGGGCGAGCGCTCAAATCTAGAAACAGCCGGAAGGGTAGCGTGGTGATTCAGGTTGCCAAGAGTGTTCTCCTGGTGGTAAGCGCGCTCTTTCCGATCGTCGATCCGATCGGAGGCGCTCCTGTGTTTCTGCTGCTCACGCAAGACTACGCGGCCGAGACACGACGAGTGCTGGCTCGCCGCATCGCGCTCGATAGTTTCATACTGCTTATCGCGTCCTTTACCCTCGGGTCTCACGTACTCTCCTTCTTTGGGATTTCGCTTCCGGTTGTGCAGGTCGGCGGTGGGCTGATCGTGATTTCAGCGGGCTGGGCGATGCTGAATCAGAAAGATGGCGATGACCGGCCGGCCAAGCGAACAGTTACTTGTGCCGATGCTCTGAATCAGGCGTTCTACCCGCTGACGCTTCCTTTGACAGTTGGACCCGGCTCCATCTCGATTGCGATCACCTTGGGCGCGAATGCGCCGCAGCGCTTCGGTGCGAACCTGCTGGTAATTCTCGCGGCGGCGATCGCGTCTGCTTTCCTGGCAATAACCATTTATCTCTGCTATGGCTACGCCGATCGACTCGCGAGCAAGCTTGGCCCCACGGGGACGACTGTGATTTTAAAACTCACTGCATTCCTGCTGGTGTGCATCGGAGTGCAGATATTGTGGAACGGCGCAAGCAAGCTACTTAGTTCGTTGCCGCAGTTTGGCTGAGTTGTAGCGCTGCCGCATTCAGCGCAAAACGAACGGGTGGGGTAGATGAAAGAGAGGGTCAGTGAACAGTTCCAGCGTTGATGCACTCGCCAATGTGGATGGTCCCGCCACGGCGACCAAGACCGTGGCAGCCCCACTCATCAAACGACCAACTTGGGATCAGGCTGAGGGCAACCCATTGCCACTTGGCGCCACATGGATCGAAGAAGAGCAAGCGTTCAATTTTGCCGTTCACTCGGAGCATGCGGATAGCGTGACTTTATTGCTCTATTCTCCAGCCGATCTAGTGACTCCTCTTCTGAGCCTTCAGTTGGATTTTTTGCACCACAAGTCGGGGCGGATTTGGCACTGCCGCGTCCCGGTTACAAAGCTTGGTGCCGCCCGCTATTACGCCTACTCCGTCGCGGGAGAGACCATTCCTCAACTGCACAGTTTCGACCCGCAGAAGATTCTTCTCGATCCCTACGCGAAGTGCATTTTCTTCCCACCCAGTTTTGATCGCGACTTGGCCATGCGAGAAGGATCCAATGCGGGCAGCGCGCCTTTGGGAGTGCTGTTTGATCACCGAGAGACGTTTGACTGGTCGAAGGATCGATCTCCATATCATGAGTCGGATGCCGTCATCTACGAACTTCACGTGAAAGGTTTCACCAAGAACGCAAACTCAGGTGTCGACCCATCGCGCGCCGGCACATACGCCGGTCTTGTCGAAAAGATCCCCTATTTGAAGGAACTCGGGGTGACGGTTGTAGAACTGATGCCGGTTTTTCAGCGTGATCCACAAGAAGGCGACTACTGGGGCTATATGCCTTTGAATTTTTTTTCGCCGCATGCCCAGTACGCAAGCACACACCGTGATGAAGACCAGCGTCTTGAATTCAAGAACATGGTGAAAGCTTTTCATCAGGCGGATATCAGCGTTGTGCTGGACGTCGTATATAACCACACCTGCGAGGGCGATTCCAAAGGGCCGATCTACAGTTACAAGGGTCTCGACAGCGCCGGTTATTACATGCTGTCCTCCGACCCGGCAAACCCCTACGCCAATTACTCGGGCACGGGCAATACCTTGAATTTCGGCCAACCACATGTGCGCAAGATGGTGATCGATAGTCTGCGTTACTGGAAGCGGGGGATGCATATCGACGGATTCCGCTTCGATCTGGCGTCGGTATTCAGCCGTAATGCAGACGGATCGCTCAACTGGGGTCAAGCGCCCATCTTCAGTGAAATTGCCGCGGACCCGGAATTGGGGCGGGTGCGTTTGATCGCAGAACCCTGGGACACAGCCGCTTATCAGCTCGGGCGAGGATTCCCCGGATTGACGTGGCTACAGTGGAACGGCCGGTTTCGCGACGACGTTCGTCGTTTTGTTAAGGGCGACACAGGCATGGTTCCCGAGGTGATGCGACGTATCTATGGCAGCGATGACTTGTTTCCAGACAGCCGCACCGAAGCCTATCACGCATATCAGAGTGTGAATTATGTAACGTCCCACGACGGCTTCACGCTCTACGATCTGGTCTCTTATGACCGCAAGCACAATTGGCAAAACGGAAATAATAATCAGGATGGCACCGACGCGAACTACAGCTGGAATTGCGGGCAGGAAGGGAATGAGGCCGTCTCCCCGGAAGTCCTCGGGCTGCGCCGGAAGCAGGTAAAGAATTTCTGCTGTCTGCTCTTCTTGTCGAATGGGACGCCGATGTTTCGGGCCGGGGACGAGTTCCTGAACACGCAATTTGGCAACAACAATCCCTACAACCAGGATAACGAAACTGGATGGCTGGATTGGAGTCAACTCCGATCTAATAGGGACATTTTCCTGTTCTTCAAGAAGATGATTGCGTTCCGGAAAAATCATCCCTCGCTGAGCCGAAGCAGGTTTTGGCGGGAGGATGTTTCCTGGTACGGCGTCGGCCCAACGGTCGATTTGTCCCACGATTCGCACAGCCTGGCATTCTGTCTGCACGGCGCTTCTCAGGGCGACGATGACATTTACGCGATGATCAATGGGTACTGGGAAGAGTTGGAGTTCAATGTGCAGGAGGGAACAGCACAGGAGTGGAAGAGAATCGTGGACACGGCTTTGCACAGTCCAGATGATTTCTCGGACGACGGAATCCCTTTAGAGCGGACGAAATACCTAGTGGCTCCAAGATCGATTGTGGTCTTATGCCGACGCAAGAAAAGCGACCCTCGAGAGAGCCCATGAGGGCGCGATCGAGGGTCATTATCGTCAGTGGCGATCACACAGATGCCAACAGTCTGGCCAGCTCGGCTTTCCGAAAAAGCTGAGGCCCGCATTTGCTTCATCACCAGTCAGAGCTTTCTGCGGGAAGAACGCCGGTAGTTTGGCTTTTTAGCCAGCAATCCGGCACACTCCAGCCCCCAAGGCAGTTTCGTTTTGGTCCGACTGACCCTTGATTCATAGAGATGACACTGGCCCACGCCGACTTCAAGGATGGCCGCGATCGTGCAGAGTATGCACCAGACAAAATGTGGAAGAAGTCGTGGCAGTAAGACTTCGTGAGATCTAAACACCAACAGCTGAGTGAGTCACCAGGAGGGCCATGATTTCTTATCGATGACCGTATCCCACCTGTCCTGCCCATAGTACGCCTGCCTGTGAAGTCGTGCCGCTAACAGCCTTACTCACTTACAACGCAGCCATCGAGGTCAATAAGGAGTCAATTATCGTGACTGAAAAAGAGATCGCAGCCTTTAAGACTGTCAAGAAGTACATGTGGATTTCCATGGGCGCCGGGCTAATACCGGTCCCCTTCGTCGATTGGGCCGCCGTTTCCGGCGTACAACTCAAGATGATCGCCGATCTTTCAAAGATCTACGGCATCCCGTTCAAGGAAAGCACTGGGAAAGCGGTAATCGGCTCCATGGCCGGATTTATTCTGCCGCACTCGCTGGCGTGCGGTTTTCTGGGCAGCATGTTGAAAACGATTCCGGTAGTGGGCTCTCTTGCCGGCGCACCCGCGATGGCCGTGTTCTGCGGGGCTTACGCCTGGGCGCTGGGCAACGTGTTCATTCAGCATTTTGAATCCGGCGGGACATTCCTCAATTTCGATCCCGAAGCGGTGAGGGAATACTTCAAGGCGAAATTCGAAGAGGGCCGCGCGGCAGCGACTGGCACGAACATAGGGCACAACAACGAAGCGACGGTTTAGCACCATGAACCTGGAATGCATAGCGGGATATGTAGCGCTGTGCCTGGTGGCTGCAATTCTGGGGCGCAACCGACGCATAGGATTTTGGGGATTTCTATTCTGCTCCATTATCGTCACCCCCTTTGTGAGCCTTTTGTTTTTATATTTTGCAACTATGCGCAAAGCCTGACCTCTGGCGCCGGGAAACAGCCTGGAGATCGATGGGGTGGGAGTGTGCGCTGAATCTGACATGGGGCGATTGCCGAGTCCACGCGACTAGTCGCACGCGGGTAAACCCGGAGATGGCGAGCTGGGAGGCGAGCGAGTTGCACGGGCATGAGGATCGTGAGGAATGAAGTCGACTCGGGAATGGGTCTCCATTCAATTCAGGGGTGCGCGAGATTTTTGCAAGCACCAGGCACCTTACTTGATCCTCGTCTCGTTCCTGGTGTGCTTCTTTGTGATCCTTTTTTTTAATCGGATCGTGGTTTCCATCTACCCCGGCGAACTGGGCGTTCTGTGGCGGCGTCTAGGCGGTGGCACACAGATCGACACGGTATATCGGGAGGGCTTGCACGTCATTCTTCCGATCAACAGGATGTATGTCTATGACGTCCGCAAGCAACAGTTCACGGACTCGATCAACGTCCTGACGGTCGACGGTCTCACAGTAGGAGTCAAATATTCGGTGCGCTATTACCTGGAGAAAGATACGCTGCCCTTGCTACACCAACGCGTGGGACCGGACTACGTGAACGTGGTGGTGCGTCCCGAGATTCGGTCGGTGATGCGAACCGTGTTCGGACAGTACAAACCCGAAGAGATCTATACCACGCAGAAGGCGATCCAGGAGCGGGTGAGCGCGCTCTCCAAGGGGCATCTGGGGGGGAGATTTGTGTCTTTGGATGACGTGCCGATTGAGAGTATCACGCTGCCACTGAAGATCTCCGAGGCCATCGAAGCCAAGATGGCCCAGCAACAGCTTGATGAGGAGTATGTGTACCGGCTTTCGATCGCGGCGAAAGAAGCCGACCGCAAGCGCATCGAATCCGCCGGTATCCGCGATTACAACAACACAATCAACAATAGCCTCACTCCGTCCGTGCTCGCCTGGCAGGGAATTCTGGCAACCCAGGAGTTGTCCAAGTCGCCTAATGCCAAAGTCGTCGTGATTGGTTCGGGCAAGAGCGGACTGCCGCTCATTTTGGGAGGGAAAGAGTGAGCATGAAGAAACTACTTCTCCCGATATTCTCGCTTGGACTGTTGGCGTATGCGCTCGTTCCCCAATGGCAGTCCTTAGACCGCATGGGCGAACGAAGGAGCCATATTCTCAACGGTCCGCAGAAGGAAATCGTTGTGGGAGTTTGCTGGCCATTTTCAGTGAACCAAGACGGCATGGCGGAGGGTCTTCAGCTTGCGCAGGAAGAGATTAACGCGGGCGGTCTAGCGGGTGGCATCCCGGTTCGCCTGGTCATAAGGGATAACGGACTCGATTGGGAAAAGTCAAAGAGAATCGCTGTTGAATTCTCTAACACTCCCCAGATGAGTGCGGTGCTTGGCTACTACGACAGCAGCATTGCGGTAAAGGCTTCAACCGTCTATGAGTCCAGCAAGTTGCTGCACCTGATCGTCGGCGCCAATAGCACTTCGATCACCACCCACGGATTCAATTACGTGATTCGCACCATTGTATCGGGCAACAAGATTGCGCGCTCGCTGGCGAGGATGACGGTAGATCGAGGTCACAAAAAAGTCGCACTGATCTGGGAACAGGGAGCGTACGGGGAGGATTTGGCTTATCAGTATCGTATCTCGCTCGACTCCTTGGGCGCGGAGTTGGTATACGAATCGCCCTACTCCCACGAGCATGCCGACTTTCGATTGCCGGTCAACGAACTGAAGGGAGTCGACGTCGATACGATTTTTTTTGCGGGACTGGAACCTTGGGCGGGAGATTTCCTGCGCATGGCACGCCAGGTAGGCCTCAAAACGGAAATCATTGGCGCTTTCAGCGATACGCCTGAGATGCGTGCGAGAGCCGGGGCTGCGGGGTTGGAGGGGGCGTTGTTCTTCGACTACTACGACGTGAGCTCGCCAACTCCTGAGAACCAAATGTTCGTGCGCAGATTCCGGGCGCGGTTCGGGCGCAAGCCCGATACCTGGGCGGCGCAAGGCTATGATGCGTTGTACATCTTGGCGAAAGCGGTTCAAGCCACAGGTTCAGTCAACCCCCTCGATCTCTCCTACGCCATACGATTCATGGAACCGTGGCAAGGCGCGAACGGCAGCTACAAGTTCGATGAGGAGGGTGAACTGCAAGACAAGCCGATTTTCCTTGACGCTTATCGGAACGGCACACCGGTAATCATCGATCAGAGCCATCCGATTCCCCAGGTGCAATCCACTTCCGTAACGGAGCCGGACCTCACGGCGCAACCAACTCCCGTGGTGCAATCGCATTGAAATCTCTGGAGTTCTTGAACATGCATTCGCGCGCGCTTCCGCAGCAGTTTTCGACCGAAGTCTCGACCAGGATCGGCTCATCGCTCGTGCCTGACGAAGCGCGGCGTGTGGCGCAGTGGGAACAGGGCCCGGTGCACCCGCGTCCCGCGCAGCGCTTCCATGAACTCTTTGAAATCGCGGCCGATGCCCACCCCGATCGGCCTGCCGTTATTACCCAAGCTGGCGTCGAAACCTACGCGGAACTAGATCGACACGCCAACCGCATTGCGCGGATTCTGCTCGACCATGGCGTTCGCCGCGAGGAGCCAGTGGCCGTGCTGACGGAGTGCTCGGCCGACCTGCCCGCGACCATACTCGGGATTTGGAAAGCGGGAGCGGCCTATCTGCCGCTGGCTCTCGAACAGCCGCCGGAGCGTCTTGCCTTTATGGCCGCAGACGGGAGCGCCAGGCTGCTGATCGTTCTCGATGGAAATCCCGTTCCGCCAGCACTGGAAGCGGCGGTCGAGACGATTCTGCGTCTCGATCAAAGTCCCGACACGTCCGAGCAAGACAAGCAGCGGAACGCGTGGCTTCCCCATGTTGTGCGGCCGAAGATCGCCGGCACGCCACGGGACCTGGCCTACATCATTTACACCTCTGGAACCTCCGGGATGCCCAAGGGCGTCCTGATCCAGCATGACGCGCTGGTCAACGTCGCCTACATGAGCGAGGAAACGTATGGGCTCACCCCCGAAGACCGCGTTTCCCTGGTCGCAACCCCTGGCTTCGATGCGTCTCTTTGGGAGCTGGGCATCGGTCTATTGCATGGAAGGTCCATCGTGCCGATATCACGGGCGTTGCGCGACGACCCCTGGGCTTTGAAGCGATGGTACAAGACACACGGCGTGACGGTGGCCTTTCACACGCCGTCTTATCTCCGCGTGAGCCAGCAGACTCCTTTTGACGGATTGCGTGTGCTGATCACAGGTGGAGAGGCCCCGATCTACGACGACGCGCGCCACTACGCCAATCATGTCGCGTTATGGAACGCCTATGGCCCCACCGAGACCTGCATTTTTGTCTGCGCGGAACAGATCTCAGTGCAGCCCGATATCAGCCGCCCGCTCGCCGTGGGACGGCCCTTGGCAAATACTCGCATTTCCATTCGCCGCGAGAACGGCGA
>Ga0182030_10003279_pt1 | contig 34550 bp, 27 predicted proteins | sample 812S3MmetaG_FD_121299 | JGI IMG/M metagenome (GOLD analysis project Ga0182030, IMG submission 121299) | Permafrost microbial communities from Stordalen Mire, Sweden - 812S3M metaG (Illumina Assembly) | ecosystem: Environmental > Terrestrial > Soil > Wetlands > Permafrost | place: Sweden...
TACACTGAATTCAAGAAAATGGAAGGACACGTCGTCCAAGCACCAAACAGCTACCTTAACACCCTCTTTATCCTCAATCAACGTCGTTCGGGTGGCTTGGCTGAAGCTGTTCCCGTGACTATCAAATTCGGTACTTCGCTCGATCAAATCGAAACACTTCGGAACCGCCTCCTCGAGTTCGTCACCTCGGAGAATCGCGAGTACCAAAAGAACATCCTTACGGAACTTACGACTATTTTCGAGGCTTACTCTATCACTCTCAATGTGGTGTTCTTCTACAAATCGAATTGGCAAAACGAATTACTCCGTCTCCAGCGCCGCAATAAATTCATCTGCGCAATGATGGTCACCATGCAAGAACTAGGTATCGAAGGACCTCGTCTTGGTCACGTACCAGGTGCTCAAGAATCGCACCCCATGTTCCTCCACACCCCCTACCCCACCACGCAAAATCCCTCCAACCCACCCCCCGAATCCGGACCCGGTCCCCGCTCTGGCTCCCTCACCCGCGACCAATCTCAATCCACCCCCAACTACCCCTATCCCTACCCAACCACTCAATCCAGTTCCGCCACACAACCCCTAACAACCCACCCGTCCATCCTCCGCGCCCGCACCCGCACCTCCTCCCAATCCAACTCCCGCCTTCGCGGCGAATCGATCTCCCAAATGGGCAAACGCGTGGACTTCTCCCTCGGCATGCAAGGAATCACCTCCGGCGCCGACTTCGGCGACGTCTACGAAACCCGCAAGATCCGCCTCCCGGACATCAAGACCACGTCCGCGTCACCCGGGCCGGGCCGCATCTCGCACTCGCGAGATCGCGTCAGCGAGGAGATTGAGAGTTTGACGCGGAGCGAGACGGGGAGTCGTGATGGGATTGGCATGGGCAGGGTGCTGAGTTCCGACAGCCGCCGCACGCACCGAAATCGGTTTTTCTCGCGCGCGCGGAGGGGTGTGGGACAGGCGGACGAGGGGCTGAGTTTGGATGATTTGGAGGCCGGCACGAGAGATATTGGCGTGAGTGATATGCCGGATATTCCCGAGGCGAGTGGTGCAAACTCGGCTGCGACGCCGCACACACCGGGCGATCTTTGGGGGAAGGGCAAGAAGGAAGGGGAGGTGTTGCAGGCTGTGCAGGGGAGGGGGGATGGTGGGCGGGTTGTACTTGGGGATGGTGATGCTGATGCTAGAAGAGATATCATAGGCGCCCGTATCGATCCCCGATCCGGTATCGTGAGTCCGCAGGCTGTAGCTAGGGATAGTGCGATCGCGAGGGGGGAGTTACCCATGGTGGGGGGGACGGGTGTGTTGCCTGTTTTAAGGGCGGAACCGAAACGAGAGTGATCTAGAAATTGATGGGGTGTAATAAGATGTAATGCGAGGGTGATGAGTGTGGGATGTTGATGTTGATGTTGCATTTAGCGATTCGAACGGGAGTTTTAGATTTTAGACATGCATTGCTTGCGGGATAAGATAGATACGGCAAGATGGTTACCTAGAATGGCCGGGATATTAGACGGATGGGAGTAAATGTAAATATATACAATACAATATTTGCTAGCTACTGTACTGTACAACACACCACACTATAGGCATACTCCCTTAGAATGGAAAATAAACATAAACCCTAATTTCAATTTCAATTTCAATTTCAACTCTCACCCTCCACTCACCTACCTACCTACCTGCCTACCTACCTCTCCATCCCATCCCGTCCCTTCATACCTTACCCAAAATCAGAGATTTCCTTCCCTTACCTTACATCCCATCATGACCATGACCGTGACTCAGTCCGGTGCGAAGGACTGGAGGAGGTGGTTTTTGCAATGCGGTAGGTGGGTGGGTAAGGTAGGTCAGGTGGATAGATAGGTAGATAGGTAGGTTGGTAGGTATGAAGGTATGAAACCCCTCCTCCCCTCCTCACATCCTCCCCTCCTCCACTCCTCCACTCCTCAACGTGTAAAAGCATTTAGAATAACCCTGGGTGGGTAAGGTAGGTAGGTAAGGTAGGTAATCAGGGTCCTGAGTAGGTAGGTGAAGCGGGTTGGACATCGTGAATCGCGAATCGAGAATCGAGGATCTTTGATTTTTGGGTTTGATTTAGTTTAGCTGTGCGGTGGTGCGGAGTGGGAATGAAGGGATGGGATGGATGGAAAGGGTGGTAGCGGAGGACGAGGAGGAGGAGGAGGAGGTGAATAATGGAAGTGTGAGGTGGTGGAGCGGGGAAGGGGAAAGTGGGAAGGGGAAAGTGGGTAAGGGGAAAGGGGAAAGGGAGATAGATAAAGAGAAGTAGGGTAGTTGAGGGAATGAGAATGACAATGACAATGACAATGTACCATTGACTAACAAGTAAAGCAAGGCTAGAAATCATTGGGGGAGAGGTTGAAGATTAGGTACTTGGGTTTGGAAACAGAACGTAAGACAGGGAAGTACCTGAGAGATAAGGTAATGGAAATAGATCATTAGTGCCCAGGTCGGGAGGGAATAGAGGAGATAAGGTAGGTAGCTTGGTTCTAGCTTCGCTGAACTAAGGTTGTTTTCGGGTTTTTTTTTGTGTGGAGATACTGGTTGATCTTATCCCCTTCACATTTGACTTGAAAATCAACAAAACCTGGAATTCCATAACACGCATTTCCTGTCTAACCCAAATAGAAACACAAGCATTGCTATCTTATAAACGCAGCAAAACCATTCTCCACCTCGATACTATTCCTCCTCTCACATCCTATGGCTTGCAACCAGCGTCGGCAGCCTTAATTATAGAGCGTGTTATACTGCATGACGAACAAGACTAAATCTCCATTAATGATCTGCCTTTTCACAAAGTAACCTTTCCCTGATAAGAAACATACCTGGACATTGGTGCTACACGGATACATCTCTCCACCCATATCGCAGTAGTATGACCCTTTCCCTCCGAAAAACATACTGTCATCACATTTCTGAGGGGAGAGTGTTAGCCTCAAGTATATAATATATAAAATATTGGGGTGATAGAAACGAACCCCTGGGACCTGAGCACGATTCGTCAGTGCATCATCGAGAGCCGGCATCGAGTTGACAGAGATGAAGAAACTTGTAATGACGATAGCAACCGAGGAAGAGGATATGAGATGCATTTTGTATCTGAAAGTTGATGGTATAGGTAGTTGGTGAATTTGTAGACTTAGAGATTGAGGTGGAAGTCGAATTGTGATTGTAGAATAAAAGGTTATTTTGAGGAGCTTAGGTAGAGATATATATATTAAATTGAAAGAGATCCAATATTGTGACTTGATCATATTATAACATTGTGAGTCAATGAATCTCTATAATTCAACTCCTCAAGGAATGGGACTGTGATTGCTTGATATCACGCCAAAAGGTTCGGCCCCCGTATTCAGTCGGCAGAGCCTGAGATTCTAGCGACAGTTTCACTAAACTGCCCTATACAATAGCGAATTTTCGTACGAAAACCTTAAAAATTAGTGACTTTACTACTAGCTACGGTAGCCGAAGTTTTCCCTCGACATTATACGAGTTTACGAGGATAGGATGTTACGAGGATAAGATGTTACGAAGGAACGTTCCATTCTCTAATAATAAACAATCCTACTGCTCCAAAGGAATATTTTATTCACTAATCATATATATTTCTATCTTTACGAACAAGAATTCGATTCTTTAATAACAAATCATCCTATTGTTTCAAGATAGTGTTCTATTCTTTGGTCATATATGTTCCTCCCATTCTGGAGGAGCGTTCTGTTCTCTGATTATACGTAACCCTACCGTTCTAATCGAAAGAAAAACACCATTTTTCGATAGCAAATAATCTTAACATTTTTAAAAGAACATTCTATTCTATTCTCTGAAGAAGAACCCCCCCCCAAAACGCCACATCCACATTTACATCCATCTACAGGGCAAAAATTCATTCGCGCAGTTAGCTGCTTTTATATCCAGTAGTATGATCAGACAAGTAAAATTTCACTTGAATCTTTGCATTTCGAAACTTGGGAAGGGGATAGATGATAATTTTTCCGTGTGTGAGGTTTTCATGGTTGGGTAGAAGGGGAGGGGAGATGGGATGGTAGTGAGGAGTGGGTAAATAGGGATGAGGAACGGGTAGGGAGATGAGGAGATGTATTCATACCAATGAACCCAAACCTTTTCATCTATAGCGTTCCTGGGCTGAATCTACAACCCACAGAGGAGCGAGGGGCACAAACATACCTAGACGGGACATTTTCATCCCCTTTTCCAGCTCTTGGCAAACATCCGACTTGCATCGTTGCTGGGAATGCGTATATGAGAAGGGTCAGGTTGATTTTAAGAGATCCTTTCAGGTGATATTAGATGTGAATTACCTATCTTAAGTGAATGTTGTGATCATAGATATGTATCTATCGGAAGAATTCTTTCAGTACCAAAAATAGGGGATATTGGCTGGTAGCTGTCTCTAAAGCTCCGGCACTCATGAACATAGTACGACTATCGATATCGACGGCATTCTAAACGCTGGAGGATCGAAATACACATCGGAAGGCAGATTAGAGTGAACCCAACCTGCAAACTAAGGAAATCTTCTTTCCAAAATTGAAAAATCTTAGTTCAATGTTTTGATAGGGGCCAATACACTGGTGGCACGGGTAAATCGGGATCATGATCATCTGGCAAGCTTAATATGAGAACGCCGACTATCGCGACTTCTACTTTTTAATAGAAGCCAAACATCCACTTGGAGACTCCCTGCTTGAACTCTAGGGCGAGGCAAACAATCTCATCGTGGAGGGCAGCTCCAGTGTCTGGGATTCTGCTATGTGCGCTCTCCTTTCTGGTAGCATTGAAATTGGCGGTCATTCCGACCGCGAGGTCGTTGAAGTCGCTGTAACTCATTAATCCTTTCGCCATAACCTAGTGTACTTTCTAGAAACATTCGAGTATCGTTATGGACAATTCCTTAACGAGGGAGGAGAGAATGAGCTGAAGGCCTCTGCGCTATTTAGTGTAGGTCTGAGAGCGTGTGTTGGGAAGAATATGGCGGACATGGAGACGATGATTACGATTGAGAGGATGCTTCTTTTATTTAATATAGGGGGATTGGGATTTCAGACGAGGGTGGAAAGGGGAAAGGGGAAAGGAGGGAGAGAATGGGAGAATTCTAGGGCTCAGATACGTTTATTTGTCAGAAGGACGGGCCTGTGGTTGAGTTCACCAAGGCTTGAAATTCTGTATGGTAAAATGCAACTCCAGAAGTTCGGAGGTGAACTTGAGAGTTTGGGGAAACATTTGATGGTCTGAATATTGCAGAATCCATATAACCTTTTCAGAATTGTACTTGGTTTATCTATCCAGCGGTTGACGGTGCTCCTCGCCGGCAAGCGAGCTTCCGTTCAATTAAACATTCCCCCCCTTGTCAAAGATGCTCAGACTCAGGCCCGAAGTAAAGTACACGAATGATGCCTTCGCTGCATTTTGCGAGCCATGAATGGTATATGTTAACCATCTCAAATGTTTTCGTGTGATGAATCCTTTGCTGAAGAATTTCTTCCCCAGTTATATCATCCCTCAGTCCCCACCTGTTGATATCTATCTATTCTCCTTAACTATTCACGAGACCCTGCTGATTCATAACTCCCTATGCTAGTCGATCGTTATAGAAATGCGCTGAGATACGTGCGATGACTCGGATTGTTGTTCGAATTCTTCATCAAATTGTTCTCCGAATTGTTGCTCGCTGGAGCTGAAGCTCGACCACTCCAGCAAACTTTGCAACGAGTCATCTATAGCTAGAAATATGCCAGGTCTTTTGTCACGATTCAGACAGTTTCTTACATTTAGTGGAATACCAAATTTGCCGTTTGGTTCAATTATGGATCTCCATAACTTCTTTCGCACTATCGCCTTGGCGCTAGAGACCCTTTCGTTGCATAATCTTTTGAACATGGCCAGGGCAACGCTTACAATACCTCCTGTCATCCCTTGCCGGTCAGGGATCTTGCTTCCTGCTTCAATAAGACTAAATTTGCAGAATCTATAAAATCTGGTCAGGTTTGTGGATACTGTCGCTTCCTGGAAAGGTACAGGTGAACGTGTAGCCTGGCACGAGCAGAGCAAATCAACAAGCATGGGTCTATCCTCTATCTCAAGTCGATCATCAATAATTCCAGGATCTTGTCTGACTTGAAGTAAGGCGTTTCTCAAGATTTCGAGCTTCCCAAGCAACTGGAAATGCCCGGCAAACCCCACCCAGGAATTGCACGTGAGATCCATGCCGGCTTCGAGGCATGCCACTATCCTTTGTTGAGCTGCAAAATCGCGAAAGTCCCCAGAACATTCTTGGGAGATTTTCTCACTCGTGATGCAGAGATGCAAGAGAAGTCCGTTCGTAACTATCTCTTGAAAAAGGAGTAGGAGGCATTTCAAGTAGCAAGCATCTGGATCGCGGTCGAAAGAATATGAATTCAAGCTAAGATTTCCGCTCGATTGTACAATGGTAAAAAGCTCATCCAGAAATTTTTTATCGACAGGGTCTTTGGTCTTTCTATGATGATCATCCTCTGGTAAGGGCCAAGTCTCCTGATGGTATACACATGAGTGGAATTCAGGCAAGGCGGCGAATGCTGCAGTGAACATGTCGTGAAACAAAGATTTTTCTGATTCAAATGGATTGGTTGATGCGCTGGAGATAATGAATCGAGCCATGTCCATTAGATATGGTGTCAAAGCTGGACGGCTCGAATAGGCCTCATTAATGAGTTCCCAGATGCGGGGGATGGACCCAAAAGTAGCACTTCGAGGCAACCCAGGATCTAGGCCGCTAAACACCAGAAACGCAAACATCTCGTATTCTTTCTGCAATTGCCAGAGATCTCGTGTTATACTGTCGGCTTGGTCCGCATGATTAATCTTACGAACTGTCGTCAACCAGGACATCCAGGCTATATCAAGCAGACTCTCCTCCGAAATACCATTACATGAAATAACAAGATCATAAGGAGATGCCCTCCCCGTGACGAAGAGATAGTAAGCACCACCGACTTCTCCAGTAAAGCAGTCCTGAACAATTGGTGACATCTTATCCACAAGCCTATAGACGTGGAGCCGTGTTCTCGAATGACCTAGTATTGATGACGATGGGCGATATTCTCTTGACACCATGAGACCTAATTGGATAAGACAAGGTGGGAGGCACATGTCGACTTTCATTCGTGTGGTAATTATATTCGGTGGCTGCTCCGAGTTGTCATCGATGGGTGGGTTACGCACCTCTCGAGAGGAGGTGACGGAGGAGATCGTGATACCTACACACCCCAAGGATAGCTTGCGCTCACATTTAGCCTGGCGGGCAACACCCAAACCAGCACCGAATAGCTTATTATCCGCCGGAAATCGTGAAAGATTCCATTGTGAAAAGGTCGCTTTCTTCTGGCCATTTTCACAATTTCTCAGATCTCTAAGAAAGTCTCGCAAAGCAAGTTTCAGAGAGTCTTTGAACGAAGCTCCTAGGGAAAGTGGCAAAGCATTCATTTGCTCCACCACTGTGGTTGTTAGAGTTGAGATTGCATTGTCCATGTTTGTACTGGCATCGCCTGATTGTTCAGAAGTATCTAATGTGCTCGTTATTGTTGTTGTGTTCCCAAGGAAGTTGTTATTCAAGGAGCTTATAGAATCCAACAGATTCCGCATCTCTACTCGATGAGAGACATTGATAATTCTAGTGACGTTAGAACTGCCAGATCAATTCCAATAGAATAGAACAAACAGGACAATCGAGCTTGAGCTAGAAGGATATCAATCTTCGCCTTTCCAAGTCTATCACAATATTTCACAAAGGTACTTCTCAGTACCGCAACCTTGAGTAATTTCCACCAATCACGCTTTCCAGAATGTGAATATTTGTCCAGTAGAGCCTTCAGATCTTTTATGGTAGCGCTACTTGTCTTGAGTGCCATAAATACTTGTTCTGAAGCTGCATCGATATTGGTAGACTGTCCCACGCTCTGGAGTAATTGTTGAAAACCATGGAGTACAATACGAAAGGCTTTGATTTCTGCTCCTAAATAGGACAGAGTTTCAGGAGCGCCTTTTATGTCATCAAAAAGGTTCGAAATGTAATGGCAACCTTGTAAAATTTGCCCAGCGAGTCCGGTGAAGCTCACAACGGGTGCTCCTACACCAAGAGCAGCAACAGCAGCCTCTGCCATGATTGTTGTTTCAGCGCAGCCGACAATCGCAATCGTGAGATTTCCTGCAGAATATGAACTTGAGAATTATAATTCAAAATGAAAATCGAAAGGATGGCATGAAGCCGGGGGCAGCTTCTTTGAGAAGGAAAAATCATGCGCATGCGAAGCCTGTTGCGCCTCGCAGGGAGGATAATTTACTTTGTGGAAGTCTTTGATAGGTTGTGGTGGTGTCCACGTTTCAGGCACACAGCCACATTTCGAGGCGGTCAAGTTGGTGAACTACACCAACATAATATAGATATATGGTTGTTCATTATTACATCACCAGGTAATGAGATCCAGGGGCGAGGTGGGAATTAAACGATTATTTCGAAAGATGATGCTTTAAGGCCTCAGGTAGCTCACTTCCAAGTCTTAACCACGTGATACTTTCAGCACATGACTGTATGTCAAAATCGATTCTGCTTTACCCATATCCGTATAGTGAAAGTGGACATGCGTTGGATTTCAATGTACGTTCCTCACATCTGTACAGTGTCTTTACTCTCCAGGTTACGTGCCAATAAAAGAATGATGCTCGGACGTGTAGTGCTGGAAATAGTAAAATAATCCTGTTATTCACTACCTTATTAGTTAAGTTATATTACCTAGGTAGGTAGGTAAGTACATAGCTATAATACACGTGATTTAGCTAGCTAGCTACCTTATCCCGGAGCTACATTACTCCGAGCTGACCCGAAGTCCTGCCGTGACACCTTTCTACCTAATCCCATCGCTTTAGCGACACTCTCAATCCGGTATCGCGCCTGCCCCCAGACTCGTCGCAGATATATATACATGCTTTCTTTTTTTTTAATGTAGCCATAGAGTTGCGTCTTTTTCTTCCTATTGGTAATCCTTCAAAGTAGACCTGTCTGACGGGGTTCAAGATCTTAGCGTGCGGCGGGAAATAGTGGAGCTTGCAACCTCTGGATATTTAATAACATCACGCTCAAGGCAAAGGCACCCCCTTTCTGACTCAATCTTTACTGGTGGACAACAGTCAATAATCTCTCAATAAAATCGCCCTCTGGCCTCCAAACCCAACTTGAGTGATGACACCACAGGAGACGGGGAATGATAACGGGAAGAGTCCATCGCTGCGGCATTGCCAAATAGGTCTCTGCAAGAGTAGCTTGGCAAAATATACCCAGGAAGATGGAGAGCTCGATCTCGCCACGTCCAGCTCAGTCTGGGGCTCGGGAATTGGGCAGTCTCGGGCAGATTCAGACACATACTACGTCGCCGGTGCCCAGTCAACAGAGGCATCATCGCACGAGCACTGAGAAGCTACGAACAGGATGTATCACCTGCAAGCGGCGCCACATCAAGTGCGACGAAGCAAAGCCGCATTGCAGCAATTGTCTCAAGAGTCGAGGGCATTGCGAAGGATACGCTGTCGGACGGAAGAAGAAGCCCCCTGGCCCTGCGCAAGTCGTCTGGGATTCTAAGCAGGTCGTTCGTGCGCCACAGCCAAGAATACCCCTACGTCTTGACCCTGACTCCCTTGATTTCCGGGATGATGCGGGTATGCGCTACTTCGGCGAGTTCGTAGATCTGGTCCATGCACCCTGGACCACTGCAGCATCGAATGGCGATTTATGGCCGGTGACCATGCTTCAACTTGCCCACGGCAACCAAACTCTTCGCTACGCTGCCATGGCCATCGGCGCGTTGAGCAAATGGCACAGTCAGACGAAGTCCGAGTCGCTTGGTGCAGTGTCAATACCCAGTCTTCCGACGGTGGAGGGAGACATGCACTACTTCCACGCCGTTGCGTACTACTGCCATTCTCTGAAGCTACAGAATCAGCAGGCTTCTCTGCGAGATGCTATATTTCTGTCGGTTTTGCTGCTATTTTTCGAGGTGCTTCGGGGCAACCGGAAGGCCGCTCTGGATCACGTTAACCACGGCCTGGCTCTCCTGCTTACCCTCACGACGGACCAGGACGCGCACGACCATGTGGTCAAGTTCGCACCGAATCCAAAACCTGTTGTTGGCTCAGTAGCAGACGTTTTTACATCTCTTGCACCGCAAGCCCGCGCCGTCCTACGCGGCAGGTTTGGACAGAGCCCGCCGCCCCTCCCAAACCTCATGAAGGGACTCAAGGACAGAAAACAGACACTGGAGTCTTTCATGGTCCTGCTGAGCCAATTGCCTCGATCTTCTCCAATGTCGGACGGAATTCCAGTCGCTTTCAGCAGTCTCGACGAATTCGAGCAGTTTTGGATCCCCTTTCAGCGCAAACAGACAGCCATAGGTCTGATAATGCAGGAACTTATTCAGGTGTCGAAAGCGTCAGGGTCAAAGACTAAAGACATCCTTGACAACTTTTACTCCGACATCCTTGGGAGCCCCCGGATTAAAGAATTTTGTGAGGGATCCAGGAAAGTGATGGAAGCGCTTGATGCAGCATTTCTCCCTCTTTTCAACAGAATCATGATGTCCGACACCGAATCGCCAGTGTACCTAAGAGCTATTCACCTGCGGTTGCAGCACCTGGGTTTGTTTATATTCGAGGACCCACCCGCGTTTCTTGACATGGAGATGCTACAATCACGGACCCCCCTGTTCCGCGAATATTTATCCCTGGCCGAGATTGCTCTGCGCACAGCGAAGCGACAGACGAAAAACCCGTCTCACCAACTGTCGTTGCAGTGTGGCTTGACACTGTACCTGCTGAGTGTGGCTTTGCACTGTCGCGACCCTCTAGTTCGCGACCAGGCTGTGTGGATGCTGAAAGACTATCCCGGCCAAGATGGATTGTGGAATACACGCTCTTTGTATGCCATTGCGCTGAAGAACCGTGCTGTGGAGCAGATAAACGCCGCTGAGGGGACCCCAGCGGAGCAGTTGCAACGGTTGTGGCGTCGGGAATTCGTCTTCGAGGATTGCGGCGATCGCGCCGTGTTTCGGTATATATGCAAAGATAATGCGGCGAAAACATGGGAGTTGGTGGAAGAGGCAGCCAGTGTTCAAGGGGATGTTGAAAACGTGGATTGGAAGCGGCAACCCCTTTCGGGATCTGGTAGACCGCTCATGGCTGATATCTATTCTATTTGAAGCAACGTTGGCTGATGTACGAGGATCTATGGATGGTACATGTACTATAGAGATATCACTTTACATTCAATGATGCAAGGCGAGATTCTATTGCGAACAATATTTCATATTAGGAGTTGATATAAAAAGGGTAGTTGGAGGGAAATGTGTTGGCGACAATGGCGGTTTTGGTGCAATGAACAATGAAACGCGGACAACTACGCGGATTTGAAACAAATTTTTCATTGAAATAGAGCCTATCCAGTGTTGAGGAAGGTTGATCTATAAATTATATGAAACGGGCAAGAAATAGTCATCTCCAAGATCACCCCAAGAGTTCGTCCAAATTGCTATCCTCCATCACTAGTACCTTGAGCATGCTACTGGTCTAGGGCCTGATTCTGACACTAAACATCTATTGTTAGACATAAAAAGAGAATGACGGATAGAGAAAAGCTTACCATTTCCCAATAGACACCCCGCCTCTTCACAAGCTCACTGTGAGTCCCTTTTTCCACCACCCTGCCGTCGTCCAAGACGAAGATGACATCCGCTTTCTGGATGGTCGAGAGCCTATGAGCCACGGCTATCATGGTCCGACCGTTGCGTGCTCTCTCGAATGCGGACTGAACGATCTTCTCGGACTCGGAATCCAGCGCCGAGGTCGCTTCATCTAAGAGGAGGAGCTTGGGATTTCGGATCATGGCCCGAGCGATGGCGATTCGCTGTTTCTGTCCTCCAGACAGGGCGATACCTTTCTGCCCGACGTCGGTATTGTAGCCCTCGGGTAGAGAGACGATGAAATCGTGGATGAAAGCATCGCGAGAAACTTCATGGATTCTCTCCATTGAGATCGAAGTTGGGTCCGCAACACCGAACAGGATGTTATCGCGCACGGTTCCTCGAAACATGATCGGCTCCTGCGCTACAAGCGATAGATGCTGCCGGTAGTCATAGACGTCAAGATCGTTGATGTTGACGCCGTTGCAGAAAACGGCGCCGTGGTTGGGCTCCAGATCATAAAACCGCTCCAAAAGGGAGATGATGGATGTCTTCCCGCTGCCAGAAGGACCAACAAATGCCACGTACTGTCCTTTGTCGATGCGGAGATTTAGTCCTTCGAAGATGAGAACATCTCTCGTGGGATACTTGAAAGATACATTGCGTAGCTCTATTTGCACTCCGCCATCTGTGTTCGGTATCGCGCTGAGGGCCTTTGGCCCGGATTGACTTACAACCGCGGACTCTTGGACGTCGAACATTCGATTAGCAGCGGCTGCTGTACGAGCTGCGTCGGGAGTCAAGGCAAGGACCTGGGCTGCTCCCTCTGCACCTTGTATCATGGCCATCAAGCAGACAAAGAAGGCCTCCAAGGAGAACTCTCCGCTAGCAAGAAGTCTTCCACCATACCAGATAATCAAGGCTTGGCAGCCGAGAGTAACGCTATCTGCGAAACCAAAGAGCGCGGCCGTCCACTGGGCCTTGCGGTATGCTGCTAGGACATGACCATCCAGGAGCTTCTGGTACCTCCTGATGATCGAAGATTCCATCGTGAGGGCAGAGACCGTTCTGATTGCTCCGATGGCTTCGGTGGCGAACTGTGAGCTCTCCATGAAGACAGCTGAGTTCATCTGTTCGAATTGCACCTCGTGTCTAATTTTCCAGAAGCCTGTGGCTAGCAGTATGGGCATGGTGACAAACAAAGCAACTAAGCCGAGTTTCCAGCTGAAGACCAGCGAGATGGTGACGCAACCAATGACAATGAACACTCCGGAGAGTAGAAATGCCAGATTTATACCAAAGAGCTCTTCCAACTGCTTTGCATCACCCGCGATTCGGGAAGTTAACGTGCCGTGGGAGTTGTTGTCATTGTCGAAAAACCCCACTTTCTGATGGAGGAGGTCGGTGAGATATTGCAGCTTATACTCTGCACTAACGAAGTATTGCAAACGAAGACTGATCCAGCCCTCGAGGAAGTACCCAATACCGACATTGCCGGCTAGAGCGAGCCACATCAAGCCCCAAAAGTCCCCTTGTCGCTTGAGTTCATCCCCGCTCAACAGGAAGGTGTTGATAACTTTCGCGATTAGCCACGCCTGGATCGGCGTGCCAGCGGCAACCGCCATGGAGGAAAATATAATTCCTAAGTAGGAAGGCCACTGCGCTCGCTGATGACTGAAAAGTTGTCCGAAGGTACGTACCATGTGTCGAGGCGTCTTGGTGTCTCCTCGACTAGGAGTACTTTGAGCTTGGTTGGAGATGCTAGGCGTCTTGTTGAACTCCACATCATCCGCCACGAGTGTCGGCGCACCGGCTTCGGCCTCTTCTCGATCAGGCAGTTGTACAGATAATGATTGTGCCTGTACCAAAGCACTATAAACGCCGCATGGATTTGCAATGAGACTCCGGTGTGTCCCTTCCTCGACTGCTCGCCCGTTCTGCAAGACAACGATGTGGTCAGCCTTTTGAATAGTGGAGAGGCGATGTGCGATGGTAATAGTCGTACGGATTTTCGAAACTCTGTCAAGGGCGGCCTGTACTATCTTTTCACTCTTGGCATCAATTGCGCTAGTCGCTTCATCGAGGATGATGATCCGAGGCTTCTTGATAATGCTCCTGGCAATGGCGAGACGTTGTTTTTGTCCGCCCGATAGTTTCGCGCCGCCATCGCCAACGCGAGTGTTGTATCCCTACACATGAAAAGTGTGTTAGAATTGCCTAATGGTACCTAGAAGGGTTTCGAAATCGCGCGTCAACGAGCTTGGGACTTACATCTGGGAGGCGAGTGATGAACTCATGAGTGTAGGCTTCCTGACATGCCTCCTGAACTAATTCTTGCTTCCGCTCTTCCGTCTCGTCTTCCCATTGGGTGCCTATGAGACCATGTGCAACATTGTTGAAGATGGTGTCATTGAAAAGAAAGGGCTCTTGCTGAACTAAGCCAACCTGGCTCCTCCACCATTTGAGATCGAGGTCCTCCAAGCTAAAACCGCCGACAGTGATGGACCCGGAGAGTTTGGGTTTGGCCTGTGTCTTCGGTTCCTCGTCGAGAGAGTCGCTACTTTTATCCTTTGACTTATCCGCTGGTGTCTGCTGGACCACCTGGGGCAGAGCGTATACGTTTCTTAGAGAATACCACCGCTCTAGTAGGGCGACAACCGTGCTCTTGCCAGATCCAGATGCGCCAACAAGAGCTGTGTTCTGGCCCCACCGGATACGGAGGTTTAACGCATCTAGGACTTTGACACCAGGTCGGCTTGGGTACTCAAATGTAACGTCATTGAATAGTAAATCTTCGGATGAGATATCTGGCTTGAGGGAGCCAGACGAAGGCTGAGGGGCGTCGATCACGGTGAATAGCTCGCAAGCAGCAACCATAGCTTTGCTAACAGCTAGTAATGGCGTCGATATGTGCTGCAAGGACATGAGAATCATCATGACTGACATTACCACAACGAGAACCACGCCAGCATTACTGATTGCGCCCGCAGCGAATCGTTGAGTGCCGTACCAGAAGGCCAGGCCGAACGAGCCAAAGACACCGAAGAACTGCTATCTGCATGAGTTTATTTGTTGGGTTATATATTGGAAGTGCAATTCTTTGAACTTACGAGAAGACCGAGCTGAGCTCCCACAATGGGTGCAGTTCTTTGAGCTAGCCGCATAGCCTCTTGTACCCGATCTCCATACAGGGAGGCTATAATGCCCTGGGCACTACAAGCGGCGACAAGTCGGATCCCTTCGAGGGCCTCACTGGCAATCGCTATCCCTTCGGCATCTGCTTTGGCAGTGGCAGTATAGCCCTTGACAATCAATGGCAAGACTGTGGACAAGACAACCCCAACATAAAGCATCAACGAGGATGTGACTAATGTAATATTCCAGCTCCAAATAAACGAGATGATCAAGGCACCGCAGATAGTGCTGGTAGACTGCAGGAACGTGCCCAGGCGTTCAGATATGCCAATTTGCAATGTATTGGATGTTGTGGTGATAGCGGTAGCAGGCGCTCCTGCAGGCATGGAATCGATGACCTGAATTGACTGAGCGAACAGTGATTTCAGGTAATGGAGGCGGACGGCGGACGATAAGCGGATGCCTATCATTCTGAAGCAAAACTTGTTGATCGAGTTTAGGCCCCAACGACCGATGAAGAGGGCCATGATGTATAAAGCTTGTTTGTTTAAAATCCGCTGGAATTCATCACTGGAGGTTGCGGATGAGTCCTTAAAGTGATCAGTAAACTGGCCCACCAGCTGTCCGAAAATGACGTTCATGAGTGGCATAGTCAAGCCCGCCCCGCCTGATGCTACAGAAGCAACGATGTAGACGCAGAAATCCCATTTGGTCGCGTAGCTGAAGACCCTGAGGTAGTCGGAAAATTTCGGTACTCGCTCGTCCCCCTTGGAATCCGCTTCTTTTCCCCAGCCGTTATCTGGAGCTGGGTCATCGACCATATTTTGTATGAAGGTTATCGATAATTCCTGGACAGCAATCGTTAGTCTGACAATTTCGAACGTGTATGTACCATAGACAATTGCTCGAAGCTTACTTTGGGTAGGTAGCGCTTATGTTACTGCCACCAGTTTTAGTAACATCAATTGTTGACTCGATACTATAAGATTAGTTTAATGCAAAGAGGACTTTGTTCTTTACACGATCAGGGCCATGCAATCATTCCCAGGAAAGAGTAATAAAAATGAAAACATGAGAGAACAACATAGACCAAAGAAAGCAGTGAGAAGAGAGAAATTCTAAATAAATGAAGGTAAGGCAGGCGATACGGACACAGTCGCAACGCCTTTAAAAAATTTGTCATTACATAGTTAACTACTCTATACACGAGAAGAAGCCCCCTTGTCGTTTGCTGCAATGCTCGTACTTACCGTTTTGGGATTTTTACGAGCCGTGCACTCGGGGCTATGCTCGATTGGGAGCAACGTGTCCTATTTGCAGCTCTTACCTACCAATTAAAGTCGCGGCGCGGGCCTGAGAGAGAGTTATACGGTCTCTAGAAGAACCTTAAAATCATCAATGGCGATGACAAAAGTTTTATCCAGCGAATTTCAAGGGGAGTAATAATGATGCCCAAGCGTGAGTCGTCATGACTAATGGGTGTCGGAGGCATTCATTCTTATGCCCAATCCTACAGAAGCGAGATTCTGCTGGACTGTGACAAAATCTCAGAGTACCAAGTAAAGTTGTTCGGGGAGGTATACCTACTGCACAGTGCTACTCTAATTAGGTCTTGGCGCATGCAAATTTGTATTGTGTGTTATTTCCGTACAGCCCATGGTTGGAACACCGTTCCCACACACCGTTCTACCGTTTTAATCAAGTAGTTGTTAAGTTGACGACTATATAAGTCGATCTACCCTGCAGAGCCCCTACAGGGTTGGCCAATTTTAGCTTCTACTGTACTCTTATGGCATGCCCCACTGACGCCAGATCTGGTTCTATCCATCTTTCAATATTACTGTCAAATTTTATTATAATACCTATTTTCACGTATTGTTAGACATATTACTCGACTTCTCATCTCGCATGGACTTGCTCGATATCCAAACCCGGCTAACGTAACTTTAAACTTGTCTAAATTTAAATGGTAAACATGTTTGTAAAGAGCGCCAAACAGTAATGCCTCGTAAGATTTGTACTATTGTTTTTTGGGGAGGATTTTGAAACTATATAAAAGTATCTATCGAAGTCTATTACAGAGCACTATCGTGCGTATTTGAATACAACTTCTTGCAGTAGAGAGAAGTTAAATGACTACTTTAATAGATTGTCAATAAGTTAAACTTGTAACGTTTGGTAAGTAGGAGGCTCAGTCGTTATTTTGTACGTCCTAGGTTTGATAGGGACTAAAAATCAGTTCTAGAAGGAATCCTTGTAAAGGTTAACAGGGATACTAGGGCAGATTCTTTACTCAACGTAACTACTATCTTGATAGGTTGCAAGAGATAACTATGTTCAAGGCAGCAGGTATTGGCGAAATTTATATATAGACGACAGGAAACTATAATTGGTTTGAGAGAGCGCTAGAAAAGGCCTCCCTGAGCATGATCTAGCTACGTCATTAGTATACTCAAGGCTTGGGTTAGGTTACAGCAGCGACTGTTCAAGTCCAAAGACGGAAGTAGACTTTGCAGAGGTCCAGTTTTGGCTCGGGTAATATGGGTAATTTCGCTGATTGGGGTCGTGTTATACTTGCGCTTGTCGAGATCTTGTTCTAGTTTCAAATCTTTGATCCATAGCTTCAATAATACGAGCTATCGAAAAAAATAAATTGGTTTAGACTAAATCGCTGTTTAAATTGGGGATGCTGTTGTCTTAATGAACAATATCACAACCTTAGCTCGATTGTAGCCTTACGAACCGTAATCTAAATGTACCTTAGATTAGGCTGTTCCCAATTTTTCCATGGTAGATTTACATGTTGAATAGCTCCTAGAAAATTTCACTTTTGGTCCCATCCACTCACCCACTACACACTCGGTGAGCGGCTCCCTCAACACAACTCAAATACCCACATGCTTCTAAGAACCACTTCATATCTACACATCTTGTCAACTTCTTCAGTATCCCCTTCAACACCAGAGTTTAGAAAATGCTTGCCTATGATTATTAATTCCGTCCACCTAACCTTTATCTTAGAAAGTGAAGTTCCCCAACGCCGCCTGGACAGAGCCATTTATTGGGAGGGCTAAAAATATGCAAAGGTGATGGAGATCTTACAATATTAAGATCGGTCAAATTACAATAGACTATGGAGATTGCATAACAGCATCTTTGTGTGAATGAGTGTGTTCACATCCTCTTTCATACAGTTGCGATCATTTTAAGATTCTATACTAATAGTAATGTATTTTACAATTGGACTTGAAACCTTATTCTTAGCCGTGCTCCATATTTATAGAATAGAATTGGTACCGGCACAAAAGCCAGGGCTAAAAATCCAAACAAACTATTCCCCCATCCATAGCCCAGGATAGCGTATAAGTGGGGACCTGCAAGAGGCAAAAATGTACCGAATAGAGATCGAAGCAGCGTGTTAGCAGCCAATGCGGAAGCAGCAGCTTTGGGTCCGAAAGCATCAACGAGATATATTTGTGATGGCAGCTGTGAAGACGATATTAGGTTGGAAAATAATCCCTAGGTTTCTGGATAGCAGAAAAGAGTACTTACCATGACAAACAAGTTACCAAGGCCAATAAAGCTCGTCCCAACAATTGGTGCCATCCACTGAACTTTCTTTTGCGCAGTCCATCCGTACCAGAAAAACCCAATAGGAATAATTGGCGAGAAGTATACCATGAGGGGTAATCTTTCTTCTGGAGTCATTTCTCCATTATGTTCTGCTGCCGCTCTAGCTTTCAAAATCCTATCACTCAAAACTCCAAACAGAATGAGGCCAGTGATCATGCCTATCCCTTGCCCAAGATATGTCAATCCAGAAACGCCGACTGCGAAATGATATTGCTTTATAAAGACTGCGGAATATGTGCTGAAGCAGAGGAACATCAAGCCAAAAATAAACGCGACGTATATGGAAAGCAGAAGCACGACGGGTGATAGAATAAGAAGTTTCAATGGCCGGGACAGCCCACGTCCAAGATGAACATATGGCGACAACTTCACGTAGCCCTTGGCTTGAAGTTCCATATTTCCTGATGTCTTTCGGAGCCGAGAAGCTTTTCGCTCCAGTACTATCGGCCCATAGGTTTCACGCATGAAAATAGTAGCTACTGTAAGCCAAACTCCTGCCTTTCCAACTATTAGACATGTTCCATGACTTGTGCTTCAAGGTAAATGAACGTACAACGATAGCAACAACCCAGAATGTCCATCTCCAACCAAGCTCCTGTGCAATAAATCCTCCTACGACGGGGCCGATCACAGGGGCGAAAATCGGGCCCACTGCTGTAACGGCCATGGCAGCCCCCCTCTTCTCAATTGGAATGACGTCTGCTACTGTTCCTCCACCAATAGTCGAGGGCGACGAGCCCGCGCATCCAGCAATGAACCGGAAAACAAGGAACGAGACGATATTTTTGCTCCATCCACACGCTAGAAGAAATGCGATGAAAGTGGCGATTGAGACATGGTACACAGGTAAGCGCCCATAAAGCTCGGATAGCGGCGCCACAACCAGAGGACCAAGAGTGAAGCCGAGGAGAAAGATACTAATTGTCAAAGCTCCAATTATTGTACTTTCTTGGTGGAAATCTTCCATCAGGATACCAGAACCGGGAGCGGATATCTAAGAATTCAAGAGTCAGTAATTGCTTTTGCGAGATAATTCTTGGAGTTATGATATGTTTCGTGAGTAAATATGCAAGCTATCCAATGTAGATTTACTCATGAACCAAAATAGAATAGGAGACTCCTCCCGGATGTTTGTTACAGTCGTCGAGAGGTTCCTACTGATATGTCAGGGCCGGCTTCATGGACTGAACACATCGATCATTCCAATACTGACACGAGAAAATTGATGATGCTAACCAAAGCAACATGACCTAGTCTTTTCCCCTTTGGCCAATTCATTGGGTTTTCGATATCGCCGGGCCCGTCCCAGTCAACAACATCCGTCTCTTCAGGAACATCAGCTCCACCGCTCTCTTTATCTGTTGGCATTGCGGTATCTGAGAACAGCGCCGTACTTGAGGATAGTGCCGTATCTTCTGGCATTGTTGTATCTAATGACAGTGTCGTATCTAAGGACAGTGTTGTATCTGAGCACATCACTGTAGCTGATAACATTGCTGTATCTGAGGGTATTGCCGTATCTACTGGCTTTGTTGTGTCTGATGATAATGTGTTCTCTGGTGATACTTCCGCGTTTGAGGATAGTGTTGACATTGCTTTATCTGATGATAGTGCCATATCTGATGACATTGCTGTGACTGGTAAAATTACTGATGCCGAATCTCTCTTTTTTTTCAATCAGTGAAAGTTGGGAATATCTCCAATAACGTGATTGAAGACTCTGAGTATGGTTGTTTGGTCCCTCTCTCTTGTTACTATCTGGGCACCTCGATTCGGAGGTCCGATATCCCTGCATTAGGCTAGAGAAGTAATAGCATATCGTGCATGTGGTTCAACTCTTAATTGTTTCTACATACCGAAGTGCATCGTGTTAATTGAATACGGAGTCCGTAAGTCCAATTCACACGGAGGTCCGTAAACTTTGCTGACCCGCAGTCTTAGTGTAACCCGACATCAAAACAAAACCATGACGTGCTATTTTTAAATATATAAAATCTGAAAGATCAGTCTCCACAAAATTAATCCTCTACCGTCGTCGCTCGAATGTATATACAGAAGGTAAAGGATTGAGTAAAGAACCCATCTAGTGAGATGGAGAATGAAATTCCAGACCATCATAGCAAGTTTCCTTTCTGAACGAACGTTGTCTTACAGCGGCTGGACGCCAGCACCCTCGCTAATCTAACATCCAAGGACCCATGAATTCTAGTGCAAAGAAGTGGCCGATCTCCTTCCGGGAGTAGATCCCGACGCAATGACCTCACTAAGTTTTATGAGGCTAGGAAGACCTTACATAGATAACACGAGTAGAGCATTTTCCAGCAGCTACAGCCTGATTAGTTTAGTTTTCTAGTCTGTCAGGCTAGGTAGGTGTATAATTGCCGTTGGTAGAGGATTGGTTGGGCTACAACAAATTGAGACGCCTGAATTTTAGGGATAGCCCAGCTAGCCCCTCGGAATTTGGTGCGAGTATAGCTTCTATTGATACGGGGAGAAGTGGAAATAATTCTCTGCAACTGCGGGACGTGATAATACTGGAAGGAAAGCGATCCAAGCGATTAAATAATTTCCATACACTTTTCACCAAAAAGAAAGAGTATCTGGATGCACTCAATTGATTGATAAAAATTTAACACCCCTCCATTAAATGGAATGGGAGTTACATAATCAACCACAGGCTGCTGAACACATAACTATTCGTTGAGCAAAAACTTCCACATGTAGTCAGCTGCTGTGCGTGCGCCATCTATAGCCCGGATTGTCTCTGCCAACTCAACGGCACAGGATTTGTAGTTAGGATCCGCCAAAACTGTCTTTACCGCCTCGCGAATGCTGTAGGAATTCCAGCTACGCCGCTGGATGCGAATACCAGCTCCTGCATCCATCATATTATCGAGATTAGTCTGCTGTTCGACTTGCAAGGCTACACCCACCATCGGCGTTCCAGTGGCCATTGCCGTCTGTACTGTACCTTGACCACCGTGGATGATGACCACGTCGGCTAAGGCAGCAGCCACTGGTGCAGGGATGAATCGATCTATCAGCAACAATCGAGGATCGCCGTTAGCCACGGCACGAGCTTCATCCAGCGAGCAAATAGCAGGCGCAGCCAGGACAACCGCATTCCAATTGTCGCGCCGATCCATGATTAAGGCTCGAATTGCCTCAAAAAGAAACTCCTTAGTGCCTGAGCTGCCCATTGTAACGAGTACTGAAGGGCCATGATGATTGCGCATATGAGCCGCAATATCCGTATCGAGCTCCACCGTGTCATAATTTCGGGCAAACAGTGGGCCCGTAATCACGATATCGTCGGGAAGGCGGTCGTAGTAGTCGGTGTGGAATGTGGGCAGATCATTAACCAAGTTCAGATCAGCATTAGCCATATCAAACAAGCTCAGCGGTCCACCACCCTCATTTGGCCAGCCACATGCAGCGGCGGCGGCCCCTAGGCGATGCTGGCGGAATATGGGTGCATAAATCATCAGATGGCTGAATTGCCGAGCAAGCCACTGCCGCAGCGGGCGTGGCAGGCGGGTTAACACCGGTATCATGTCTGGCAGATCTCGTATTAGACCATTCGCGAAGCTGGCCCTGTGCAGTGGCAGCGGTAGAAACGAGATAGTGCGTATTCCTAGCAGGCGGGCTGCGAGGCTAGTAGGTGGCCACATGCCATGCAAAACAACGTCTGGGCGCAATTCTCGTAGGGCCTCCAGCTGCCCCTCTATGAAGTTACGGGCGATGCCTTCGGATCCAAAGAATTCGGGAAAGTCCCATCCCAGGTCGTCGGCGACGCTGCGACCCTGGACTCGGGGCTGGCAGGGCACGATGTTGAATCCAGCCTTTTGAATGATGGACTCAAAGCGGCTTCCGCAAGAGAGAAAGTCAATCTTTAGGTCATGGTTCTCAGGGCAATGCTCGCGCAGGGCGGCAGCCAAAGCTATGGCACGGGTGGTATCGCCTGCATCTTGGAAGGCAGCGCTGACGATGAGATAGGTGCTGGTGGGCATCGATTTCGTGTCATGATCCATTGCTGCTAGCTATCAGTGAGATATGAAGGGCATGGGGTTTGTAAACTAGAAATAGCAGAATAGAGCCTTAAAATACGTGCCCACTCTGTTCTGACAGGAAAAGCAATCTGCCTGTCCGCGCGGCCTGCGGTCCATTCTACTTTAGTCAGTGGAGGCAGAGTTGACGTGTATTAATCAATCAAATGGTCTAGTCAGATTCAGGATATCAATCAATTACCAACCGAGTTCGAGCTGTAGCCGTCCCGTGTCGGGCAAATCCATTGACTTGCATAAAGTCTCAGACTTACTCTACAGTGAAATAGTTGGCAGCTGCAGTCATCTTGTTAAACTGCATCGCGATAAGGAACCCTCGTCGAAAAGAAGTTTGCAGGCTCGCCTCAGTTAGTTAATACGCAAAGAGAAACACCTCAGTTTCTTTGGTACCGAAAAGCCTCTTGACGGGCGTCAGGGACTGAAAGCGGATTCCACCACTCAGTGGTCCCGTCGAACCTTTAAAACAACGATTTCTCTTATCTCAACATCACTCTAACAAATAAAGCAACAAGAAGATATTCCATACACTTCAATTGGTCCAGGATCCTCTATCATGGTGGCTTCACTGGAAGCTATTCTGAATCTACGAATCGGAGAGCTGAGCTTCGGCTCCGATCAAGAATACCGCTCAAGGAATCAAGAAGAAGAAGGGAAACAAGTCATCAACCAAAAAAATGACACGTAATCCCAGAGATATATTTGGTATCACACAGAATGATAGGCACTGGACGAGCCTTATCCTGTCCCAATCGCTATGGCTGAGAAGGCCCCCTGACTAATTTCTGTTTGTCTGATTGGCTGCCAGCATTTTTTTGATGAAAATTGATTACAAGCGTTCGACTTTTAAGGCCTGTGTGCATTTTAAGCTAACAAATGGACTCTGCACTATCGTTGATTGTGCTTTCACCCCACCTCCATTACCGTGACGGAGGCTCTGGGATCCTGAAGATGGTGCATACCATCCATCTCTGATCGATCTGGGAATGGGGAGTATTGAAGGAGAGACCGGCGATGAAGGGGTAATAATTTAGACGCCTGTTAAATTGCTCGAATAGTGCGAAACTTCGACCACATAAACATAGGGGAGCGCGGAAGAAGATCCCTATGAAGTCCGAGAGTCTGCGGGCTCCGATGGGGTTAGAAATATGTAGTGAAGGGATGAATCAAATTACGGCAAATATCTGAGGCTAATTAAGCGAGGCTTGATTTTGCTAGGCCTGATTTAGCAACGATGCGAAAAACTCCGATAAGTCTACTTACTTATTAATTGGAACTCCCTTCCTAGAGATAAAACATATACTATCGCTAGAGAACCGAAATTCGATCCTTGTGCTCAAGGAATTCTTGATTCCATCTAATTAGATTGAGAGGTTTATACCTAATTGTCGGGGTTTCACCTCTGTTCTTCGCCGCCCATGGCAATTCGTCTCAGGGGGCTATCAAACAAAACCCACTATTCCATTCCTGAACTTCTATAATCTCGAGTATTATCCCTAAATGTAAATCTGAAATATAAAATTCAAAGGGAAATATTAGCATCACGTGAAAGGGCCGCACACTACATGGTAATAGGCATCAAGACTAGGATTGATGCAGCTGCCACATTCGTTACTGATGCTTACAATTTCTCACCATAGTACGAGGCTGTCTCTTAACTCCAAGAGATTTTCCCCTAGGAACCGAGCAAATCTTATGTGACTTAATCAATAAATGCATCTCTTCATTTCTCCAAGATCATAATGTCTGCAGGTGATTCAAATTCAAATAGCGGGGACAGAGAAAACATTGGAGGCTATATTAGCACCCCAAACTCCACGCCGCCACCTCCAACTTTCGCTGATATTGATTGATGGATCTATCATACCAGCTTGAAGCAACCCGGCGAGAGTCTTCAGGCGGCAGCGAATGCTGTCTTTCCAAATGAGAAGAAATCGAGATACTCTCAGGTATCAGTCTTAATGCTGAGTTGGGCGGATGAAGATCCTCAACTCCCTGTGTCACAGGAGATTAACTCGCTCGAGTTAGTCTTCCGAAATATTTATCACTTTGAGACCGAGAGATGGGAAATCCCGGACAAAGATTCACATTTCAAATTGGCGGAGAAAGTTATGGCATTCACGAGACCTGAGGATGATAGTGCCTCCCATCTGAAGATTTTGTACTACGCCGGGCATGCGAGACTTATGGATACACGGAATCTGGCTTGGACAAGGTAATCGCTCCACGATGCCATTACATTTCGTTGACTAAGGCAACATTTTAGCTGGCAAAATAAGAAAAAGCCCAGGTGCCCAATGGTGAAATGGGGAGCGATTCAAAGCTTTCTCGAAGAGTCGCCTAGTGATGCTCTCATCTTATTGGATTGCTGCGCTTCCGGAACTGTGAATACTAGTGAAGGTGTTGGTATCACAGAGTTGATTTCAGCTTGCGCTTGGAACGAGACTGCAAATGGTGTTGGACCATATTCACTAACAAGCGCTTTGGTCATTGAACTTCGGCGATTGAGCCGGAAAACTTCATTCAGTGTCGGCGAATTGTACAGGAACATCTTTATGAGGATTCAAAATAGAATTCCGGAAGATGTGCCCGAAATGGGGGTAGAGCGTGAACGTATGTACTAATTAAAATAAAAAAGAATCAGCGTTGATTTTCAAAATCCAAGGTCACCCGGCTCCAATCCACCTTCTCTTGTCACAATCGAGAGATATGACAAGAAGCATTCAGCTATCAGTCAGGATGCCACAGAAAGGAACTCAGATCGAAGAAACAATTATGAATGAGCGGGGATCGAAATCTTCTTTATCTTCCCAAGCTTCTAGCAGCGGCCCTCTCCCTTTGGTTTCAACGACAATTGCACAGAGTCAGGTAGTTTCTCCGTCAAACAAAGATCCTGGGGGCTGTCCTAAGCTAGATGGAAACCAAAAATTCCCGAGACTAGCCTTTGCCCTCCGAATTTCGGACAACTTCAAGCCAGACGACGATATCAGAGATTTGTTCGTCGAATGGCTGCGAAACATTCCCCTCATCGCGAGCGAGGTCAAGATAGAAGCTGGGTTTGACAGCTTTTCAACTCTCCTGATAATATCACTGCCTGTTTCCATATCTGCCTACCTTCCCCACGATCCATATTTGATGTCTTTGGGACCGATCGTTTCTGGAAACAGAATTTCATATTTCGATACTAAAGATAGCAAAGCTCATGAAGTCAGAACGAACCCGGTTTCCAATATCAATGAAAAGGTACCAAGAGGAATTTACCCAACCCCACCAGGTTCCAAAACTATGTCAAAAGCTTCTGACCCTAGGGAAAACAAAATAAGCGGTGCGATTGAACCTATAGAAATATCCGACACAAAAAGTCCCAAGAGGATGGCAGTAAAACTCGGGCCGATTTTCAACCTTACGGACGAGTCGCAGTCATCAGACAACCAAGAGCGGGCTCTAGACTCTGAGCAAGCGCTAGCGAATCAACAGCGAGCGAAAGCTTTAGATAATGAGAGCAATTCCCGTCAGGACTATCAGCTACAATTGCAATGGCTCGAGCGAGTGAATGATGATAGACTTGCCAAAAATGGGCTAGACCAAACAGACAGAAAGGCTCTTTTTCTTCCCCGGGGGGAGGGTACCCAGACCAATAGTTACTCATTGGGGCCTGCATTGTTAGGTAAAGAGAAGGAAAACTCGGAGAAATATAAGCTAACGCAAAAAAATTTCTATGGTGGACCTTCGGATCTTTCCCAGCGGGCTCCAATCCCAGGCTCTACGACACTTCGGTTTGACAAGCCCAAGCCTGTTCTTAAAGTGCAAATTCCAGATAATGAGGGATTCCTACCTGTTGAAGTCCAATCTAGCCCTCACCAGAGCCCCTCTAAAGCCTACGTCCAAGAAAATTCAAAATTTGGTACCGAGAGTAGAGTAACAATGAGTCCTCCGAGTCCTTCCGTATCAGCCTTAATGTCAGTAGGCGCCGATGGCCCCCCGAATCCATTTTCAAGGCCTCACCATCTGCATGCACAGACTACTCAAGCCACAGCTCATGCCTTTGGCGAGCAGACGGAAGTTCCAGAAAATGCGATTGACACTCCTGTCAGCGAGTTACCCTCACGATTCTTGGACAACGATTTCCTACCTAGTCCGAGTTCTTTCTATCCTGCAAATTGGAATCCCACCAATGATGACACGTCCAATACGTTACCAAGCCCGCTGAACTTCGATACACCTGTGATCGGGACCGGGCCTAGCTTTCTACGTGAGAATGCTGGGAATGGGAAGAGAAAGTGGGATGAGGCATCGGGGGGTTGGAGAGATGTTGAAGAAGGAGTAGGAAGTCACAGACGTCCTAAGATATGATGATTCATATGAGGATGAAGGCTGAATGCTGATCACGATCCTGCGTTTCTGAATGCAGGATTCAAGGACCTTTCCCAGTTTCTCATGAGCAAGGTGTTTTTTGAATTTTGAAAAAGGTACAAGAGTCAGATAATTTCAAGCACCGATGAAAGTCCATAAGTTTGAAGACCACTCCGCATGCTGGGCAGTATTCTACGATGATAACATAGCTAATTTAAGTAATTACGCGCTCTGTAAGCGACCCGGAGAAACAAATATGCTCAAACGCTCCATCGCAAGTAAACGTTCTTATTATCTAATCCTTCAAGGCATTGTCCAAAACTTCATCATAGAAAACTCCATTGAGGTAGCACAGCTCTCTATCGCGCTCGACAATCGCCGACTGATAAAATAGTTAGTTGTCTCAAAGTCGTCTGCGAGAGCTGAAGACTTACAGGATCTCCTGTATCAAGCAGCCAATACAGTAGCGCAGAGGACCAAAATAGTGGATAATTTCATAGTTCGCTGAAATAATGCTTCAATTTTTAGCATTAGGTTGGAATAATTCTAGAAGCTAGCTTATCTGTGAGTAACTCCACCAAAGGGGAGAAGGGGGGAGGGCGCAAATAACAAGTAAGGAAAGGAGATGAAATTTTGAATAGGTTCTTATGAGACATATTTTAACCCCCCAGTCCGGCAAAATAAATTATCGATACTCTTGGTATTATAGGTCGTTATGGGTAAAATATCAAGAATAAAGGGATATTGGGGTATCATAAATCAATTTTCTCTTTCCCGTGCGTTGCATGGGGTTAGTTAAGCTTGCTGCTCTTGCTTAGGTGCTAATCACCCTTAGCTTACCCTCGGCTTAGTCAACTTGTCTAAATAATCTAAGCATTCTGAGCAGCTTTTCTGAGCAGGCCTAATCATTCTGAGCAGGCCTAATCATTCTGAGCAAGATAGACCGTATTATCACGTGTTTTGGCTTCTCGCTTTTTAACTAATTATACTTAATCTGACCTCCATTCTCTTGTACTATTTTGTTAACTTTTAATGATACTAAAGGAGCCCACACAAGTTCCTAAGGAACTGTCACGAGTCAGGCGGCGCGAATTAGTCACGTGATGCCACGCCTCTTCCATTTGAAATAGCAATGAAACGCCATTTGGTGGTCATATGATGCTATTTCGAAGATCGCGCTGTATTAAATCGGGATTAAGCGAGTGATTCGAGGCCTTAAGCCTCCTGTATTCTTCTTTTGCTTTATTTTCCTTTTTCCTTCCTTCTTTAGATCAGTGCAGAAGCCAACTCTTGTTCCCCTACATCTCGAACACTGGTGATTCTCTGGATCGTGACAAAATGGGAAGGATAAACTGAACTATAAGGCTATCCTCGATGACCAGTTTATATTTATCTCTAACCCCAATGAAAATATCTAATAAATAAGTAAACAGCGACTGAGGTAAGAAAGCATGAGCTTGATGCAACAAGGCAAAGCCTAACCAAATTTCGTTAGCGTAGTTGAAAACTAAGAACCCCGCACCAAAATCCATGGTTGGATAAGTCAATCCTCCGATCATCCCGGGGTCAGGGCCTACATCACATTAGTGCTGCGTACCGAGCGATCTTCCTCAGAGCCTTTCAATTCTCAGTTTTCTTCTTCCATGCCAGTACTCGAGCGACTGGTTATGTAATGGTCCCTTCAGAACGAAGAACCGAACATCAAACATCGCCACCGGATCAACAACATATCTAATAAAACGGCAACCAACAGATATTGGGGTCAATGGATTCCTTTGAGCCTCTCACCGCGAATGAGAAGGAGTTGGCTGAAGCAGAGAAGATGTTTCAGGAGACCGAACAAGCACATGGGCCAGAGCATATATCAACTCTGGATGCGGCGCACAACCTGGGCAATCTCTATGTGAAGCAGGGCAAGCTCAATGAAGCAGAGAAAATGTATCGTCAAGCGCTACAAGGATATGAAAAGACCCTTGGCCTTGATCATAAGTCAACTCTGGCTACAGTCAACAATCTGGCTGTTCTCTGTGCAGATCAGGATAAGCTATTTGAAGCAGAGAAGTTACACCAGCGCGCACTGCGAGGAAAGGAGAAAACACTTGGGACAAATCATGTCGATACCTTGGATACTGTGCACAACTTGGGCATCCTCTATGTAAAAATGGGCAATCTAGTCAAAGCAGGAGGGTTGTATCTGCGTGCACTACAAGGGTACGAGAAGGCACTTGGCCTAGAACATCAATCGACTCTGGACACGGCTGACAATATGGGCACTGTCTATATGAGTCAAAATAAGTTTGACAAGGCGGAGAAAATGTACCTACGAGCACTACAAGGAAAGGAAAAGACACTCGGTCCAGAGCATATATCAACATTCAATACTCTCGAGAATTTGGGCATTCTCTATATGCAACAAGATAGGCTGGCCGAAGCGGAAGATATGTGTAGGCGCGGACTACAAAGAAAGGAAAAGGCACTCGGCTCAGAACACATGTCAACTCTCACTGCCGTCCATAACTTAGCCAATGTCTACAATGATCAGGGAAAGCTAGATGAGGCCGAGGAGTTGTATCTGCGCGCCATGCATGGACGAGAAAAGATATTTGGGCAAGATCATACACCAACTCTGAAAAGTGCTCAGAGCTTGTGCGGTGTTTATCTTGCTAAGCGTAGGCTAGCTGATGCGGAGGAAATGTGCCAGCGTATACTTCAAGGATATGGAAAGTTACTAGGGCCAGCACACCCCTTAACTTTGAGCACCCTGAGTAACTTAGGTCTTATCTACCAGGAGCAAGATAAACTGGTAGAGGCAGAAGAGACGTTTCTGCGCGCACTCCGAGAAAAGGAAAAGGCACTGGGCAAAGAGCATGCCTCCACCATATCCACGGTCAACAATCTGAGCGGTCTTTATCATAATCAGGGTAAGCTAGCAGACGCTGAGGTCATGTGCCGGCGTGCACTCAAGGGATACAAAAATTCACTAGGTCCAAACCACTCGTCAACTTTAGGTGCAGTAAGTAATCTGGGAATTTTGTGCGTGAGTCTAAATAAGTTGGATGAGGCAGAGGGGCTATATCAGTACGCATTGCAAGGATTCGAGAGTACACTCGGTGTCGAACAAACCGCTACCTACAGACCAGCCCTGAATACCCTCCAAAATCTAGGTGAGCTGTATAAACGGCAAGGCAGGCTAGATGAAGCGGAGCAAGCGTTCTCAAAAGCTCTCGATGGGTTTCAGGTTCTCTTTGGACTCGATCATGAGATTTGTCAGCGCATCACTTGGCGTCTGCTCTTGCTCAGGTCTAGTGAATCTTGTAATGATTCTTCTATCAATGGTGTCGGCACTATGGGGAATTTGAATAGTACCACGACGGACTAGGAAGAACAGTATAGGAAAAGGGCTTACACCCCGTAATAGAATCCTCACAAGTATGAGATATGAAACTTGTTTCCATCAGACGTCATTGATATTTACCACACTACCAAATAGAGAATGAACTCTAGAATATATGAAACTTTATGATATCTTTACTTTGAAAACATGAATGCTCCGTCCAATTCGGAAGGCCATCTTTCTCTAACTGGCTGAACTCCTCTCTGTTTTGACAACCCACATAGGCGAACGCTGTGATCCTATGGAATTGAACGTCCTTATTAGCCAGCTGAGTTTTCACACCTAAGTCGCTGGGTTTCACTAGGCGTAGCACAGAAGGACGCACCATCCCGAAAATGAAGCCAATTGTGTCTCCATTTTCAATCCCCGCCGTTGAGATGCCTGCAAATCCCAGGTCAGTGACAAAGAAAGTCCTCCCACGAACGATGGGCAAAATGCTATCATGAAGCATTTTTTGAGCAAGTGCAACTGAGTTTTTAGAGTCTGTCTGAGTGTCCGAGCTCCCCATTAATACTTTAAAGCGCTGAGCAAGAGGCATCTCTGGATCTACTGCCGCTTCCCCGGTGTTGTGGACACCGATAAGTGTACGCCAAAGTGGCTCATTTAAGGGACATTCTCTAGTGACGAGAGACTGGACGTCCTGAAACTGCTTCAAGTACGCTTGGGAGTCTCCTTCAGTAAATCGAATTAGTTCCTTGACCTGTCCAAAGGAGATACCTGACGCGGAGAGAGTTGTGTGATCATTCGAGATTTCAACATCTTGAGGCCACTTCCAAGCGGCATTCGGGCAGCTTCCGCGAAGCAGAATGGGAGAATGGCTATCTATCGTATCGGCTGATATTGTAAAATCCGCGACCCATGACGGGAACGAGATCTTAAAAGGCCGAGTCCTCCATATAAGACCAAGGAGGGAAAGCCCATCAGGCTCATGCTTTATAATGTATTCCATGGTGGGAACGAAGGTCCACTCAGGCGCTCTTTCATAGTCAACAGGAATTGCCTGACGCGCTTCGTCGCTGACAAGACCGAGAATGCCGTAGATCTTGTCCCTGGGATCTGTTGAGCGTAGATTCATTGTTCCCTTCAGAATTGATACGAAAGATAAACTTTTGCGATTTTGCAAAGTACCCCGGGAATGCCACAAGAAATTGTGGTACTGAAGTGGAATAATCCTTTTTAGCCCCAAATTCCTCCAGCATGTCTTTGCAGTGGGCGATTCGTATTGGTGATATCTCATCAGAGTATATCTTGCGCTCCAAAGAGTGGGATTTTCCTCAATATCACGCAACAGCTCCAATTCGGTATGGAATCCCAATGGTTGCCAGAAATTTCCTTCGAATACGCCTTGCAGTCCCAAGAGAATAACACTGCCAACGAACGGCTCGGATGCCGTTATGTTTTGGGCGATTTGTTGAAGCCAGGGAGGATGAAAGGTTTCAGTGATGGCTTCGCGGATTTGTTTTTTGTACTGTTCATCGATAGCCGGCCCATCCAAGCCGTAATGAGCCCATGCGTACAGGAAGGAGACCCAAGGAACCCAAATCGTCCCGCAACCAATGCGTGGATTCTTGCCTAGGAGAAATTCTTGAAGGACCCAAATCCGAGTAAACCAGGGGCGATACAGGATTTCCATAAGGCCGACTTGAAAATTGTACGTTTGCCAAGATTGCTTGTCAAAAATCTGGATCTTTCGCATGACTGTGTCACTGTCGTCTGCATTCGGTCCAAGCCAAATCAAAACCGTTGAGGCGGAACGATAAATGCGATTCATGAGCTTCACTTGCTCTGCCCGTTCAACAACATCACTCTGGTCAATGCAGACCGCATCAACCCAGAGCCACCGGCTCGTTTGACCATGTCGCAAGTGCCGAAGCGCAGTCTCCAGGTTTTCAGTGATGGTAATTTCTGTGCCCCCAAGAATTATAGGTGTAGGTGCCATATCTTTGCCCCAGACATAAGACAGAGCGTCATATTTGGGACAGTTACCCAAAGATACGGTCTCGAGAGCACCACGGATGGGGTCATGAAAATCGCCCGGAGACAGAGAAAGGCGCCGTAGCTGAAACCGCTCGAAATCTAGGCGCTGATATAGCCCAGACATTGATTTTACTCATACAGTAGAATTTGAAATCGGCTTCGGTCGGGAACTCTCAATGAGTATATTTTTGCCCTACATTTGTTTGTATTTAGCTTACTGGGGGGGTCGCACTATAAATTACTTGAGGAGTGTCAAGATTACGAGCTTATTCAGCTGAATACTGAGGTTTGGTTGGCTACAATTTACAAGTTCAGAGTGATAGAATATTGCATTTCATCATGTTTCTCCTTAGAGTAGTCGTCTGTACTTATAATACAATTTATTTAGTAGCATTAGGGTATAGAACCTTGATCAGCTAGATCTTGATACCTGTAGAGCTGGACTGAAGTCCTCTGTCAGACTGAATGGATTGCCACCGTTGATAAACACTAAAGAATTTGAGATTTTTAAAAAGATCTTAGAAAATTAGAAAGTTTATTAGAATACTATAAAGAGGCCAAAAACAACGAATATTAAGTTATTTTCTCGATTTAGTAGATTTGTCGTGATGAAATAATAAGCTACAGTAACCTCCCACTTATACCTGACAAACCTTCTTTTACCACCAAAACACATATATTTTAAGCTTAAATAATTATTTATCTTATATTTAAATAATTAAATTACTAGTACAAGGAATCTTTAGATTTATAAAACAAATTAATCTGTCTCTTTAGATTTTTATTAGATTAAATAATAGTTAAAATATATAGATATTTATAGAAACTATATTTAAAAATCTTAATTTCTTATACTAAATAAGTAAAAAATTCTAAAATTTTCCATTGACTAGCTTTGCTTAGTATATATTATTTTTATAAATCCACAGCTAAAAATCCACAGCTAAAAATCGGCATCCCCCCTCACCCTTTGCTTTAGATTCTAAAGATATCGCTATTGACCCATTCATGTAGACCACTTATGATCTATATTAAACAGTGCTATCATATGAGAGGGCCTGGACTTGACGGTTCAAAGGACTTGAAAAAAATGCGCCAGCTATAATCGATCAAGATTCCCTCAATTGTCCCATGAAATAGAAAAGCCCTTTGTATGGAGGCCATTTTCATCTCATCAACCAAGCGTGTCTAATGAATTCTCCTGATCGGATCAACAATTGGCCATTTATAGCTATGCTTCCCCCATACCACATAAAAGAGCACGCTAAAAGCCAGAGCTGCTCCAAACAAAAGACAACTCCAGTTCATGGTAATAGGGGTCACCACTTCTGTTGAAGGAAAGAAGCTGAAGAACATGGTGATTAACGTGTAAGCGAGTCCAGTAAAATTGACTATTGGACCAAGGATAGGCCCCATGTGCCACGGACCCCAGTGGATGTTGTCTTTGATGGGGTCATTACGAAGACGTTTGTGCAGGAGGAGTGAAATGGGAATTAGGTATGAGAAGAAAAAAGCTGCGACGTTCACGGACATGATGGCATTGAAAGCTGCAGTGCTGCCGATGTTGATAAGAGCGAGGAGGAGCGAGATAGTCGTGCTGACTAGAATCGCATATAATGGCAGAGCAGTGCCTGTATGGACCTATGACGCAACTTTAGATATTACTGAAACGGTGGCTAATTATAGATGTATTTACCCGGCTGATGTAATTGCTGAAAGGAACACCGTTGTCTCTAGCAAAAGACCATAATAACCTGGATGCTGTGGCCATAATTCCAATTGCAGCAGCAGTCATAAGGACAATGATTAAGGCCGTCATGACTGTAGAACCAACGTTGCTATTAGTGGCTTGGACGAAAATCCCTATGAAAGGGAAGCTGGTTGGGCTGTTCAAGGCGTTATCGATGTTCCCAAGGCAGAATAATAGGGCGATCTGGCATTTAGGGTTAAGAAGTGTTTGAAGAGAATTTGGTGGAAAGAATTGTATACCAAGAGAGCAAATCCCATAACGCCATTGAGGATAATAGACGAAATCATTACCCAAGGAACAACAGTCGACGCGTTTTGGATCTCCTCAGCTGTATTTATTAGCTTCGAGCGCCCAAAAGCTTGTGTATAACTTGCACATATGGCACGCAGAATCAGCCCCTTGAAAATAGTCAGTAGTTTTCCCAAGTGGTTACTGACAGACCGCACCTAGGAAGGAGAATACGCTCGTGATGAGCCCGATAAAGAAAGAGA
>Ga0182030_10003281_pt1 | contig 34529 bp, 32 predicted proteins | sample 812S3MmetaG_FD_121299 | JGI IMG/M metagenome (GOLD analysis project Ga0182030, IMG submission 121299) | Permafrost microbial communities from Stordalen Mire, Sweden - 812S3M metaG (Illumina Assembly) | ecosystem: Environmental > Terrestrial > Soil > Wetlands > Permafrost | place: Sweden...
AGAACCAGTTCGCGCATGGCTTATTTGCCGTGGCGCAAGCGGGCGATGATGCTTTCGGCGGATTGAGGTTTGAGCTTGCCGGCACGGAAGGATTTCATGGCCTCTTTTGCCGCCGCCGCCGTTTCCCGTCGCCACGCCTCGATGCGACGCTGGCGCAGCAAGCCTTCGAGCATTTCTTGCTCGTCGGCGGGCAACGCTTCGGCGTCGGTCAAAACTCGGTCTAAAGTCAGAGTGGCCATAGCAGGTTGGTTTTACTTTCCTTCGTTTTTGTATGGTTGCCAAGAATTTTCTTCATTTCCTTTTCGCATATTTCGTGTCTTTCGCGGTTCGGAAAATTTTTGAACTCAAAACCAAAAATTAAAAATTCAAAACTCGTCACCGCGTTGCTGGACTGATTCGCCGCGAACGCCCGCGCTCATGCCGGCAGCGTCAAAACATAGGCGTGGCCGGCCTTGAATTCGTCCAGGCGGCGCAAGATTTCCGGCGCAAAGGGCAGCACATGAACCATGCGATTGGACTTGGCGCGGAGCAGGACAACGGCAAAAGGCAGGGACGAAGTTTTATTCTGTTCCGGCAGGCGTTTGTCCACCGTCAGGAAAACGTCAAACTGGCCGGAGTCCGCGATTTTGCGCAGGAGTTTTCCATTGCTGACGCTCGCCCAGCCGGCTTGCGGCACGGTCCTGACCTCGTGGCCGGACAGTTCGCGCGCCAGATCTTTGGGCAAACATTCGTCCAGTAGGAAGCGCATTTAAGCGGTGGCGAGCAGACTTTCGCTGGCTTCTTCCAGAAAGCCGATGGCCTGGGCGCGTGAAACGGTGGGGTATTGTTCCAGAAATTCGTCCAGCGTGTCGCCGCCCTCGATGTAGTCCAGCAGTGCGCGCACCGGAACGCGAGTGCCGACGAAGCAAGGTTCGCCGCTCAAAATCTCTGGGTCAATTAGGACAAAGGAACTCGACTTCATGCGGTGAATATGGCTCGTTTGGGCGCGGCTGACAACTTTTTATCGGCGCGTATATTTTCAGCGTTTTCTTTTCGCGGATTTCGTGTATTTCGCGGTTCGGAAAATTTTTGAACTCAAAACTCAAAATTAAAAAATCAAAACTCGTCACCGCGTTGCTGGACTGGTTCGCCGCGAACGCCCGCGACCTGCCGTCCGAATAGCGGGCGGTTCCAAAGGCGGTGGGACGAGTGTCCGCGCGAGCCGGTGCTGGCACACGGCCACCCTTTGAACCGAGTCGTCGGAAGCCTCGCCTCACCCAATCGTCCGGCCAAAAGACCTGGAACTGTATAAAATTCGCCAAATATGGCCAAATCAGGGCAGATTGGCGTCTTTTAATGATTAATTGGCGTCTATCAGCGATTAATTGGCCTCTCGCAGCGGCTGAAGGATCTCACTCAATGGCTGAAGGAAGCCAAACATTGGCTGCATGAAGCCCACATATTGGTTAAATGAGCCACGCAATGGTTGCCGGAGTTCCGGCGGCGACGGCGGGAGGCGAATGGACGACGGAACGGGTTCCGTTGCCGGACCTGTCCGTGATTTTCTTCATTTCCTTTTCGCGAATATCGTGTATTTCGCCTTCGGCAAATTTTTGAACTCAAAGTCTAAAAACTCAAAGCTCGTCGCGGCGTTGCTGGACTGGTTCGCCGCGAATGCCCGCGATCTGCCGTGGCGGCGCACGCGCGATCCTTACGCAATTTGGGTGAGCGAGATCATGCTGCAACAGACGCAGGTGAAAACGGTGATTCCGTTTTGGGAACGCTGGCTGCGCGAGTTGCCGACCATCGAGGCTGCTGCCACCGCGCCGTCGGCCAAAATCCACAAGTTGTGGGAAGGGCTTGGCTACTACACGCGCGTCCGCAATCTGCAAAAAGCCGCGCAACAAATCGCCAACCGTCGGAGGGACGAGTTCCACGAGTCCCCATCCAAAAATAAAGTCAGGAACTCGCGGCGCTCGTCCGTCCGATTTCCCGAAAAGTTTGAAGATATTCTCGCGCTGCCCGGCATTGGGCGTTACACCGCCGGCGCGATTTGCAGCATCGCCTTCAACCAGCCGAGGCCGATTCTCGACGGCAACGTCATCCGCGTGCTGACGCGCATTTTTGGCATCGCCGAAAATCCGAAAGAAAAAGAAACTAACAAGTTGCTTTGGCAAATTGCGGAAGCATTGGTTTTTCGCGCAAAGGCGCAAAGTTCGCAAAGCCGAAAACTTCCGGCCTTTGCGGTCTCCGCGCCGTTGCGCGAGAAGGTTGCCTGCTCCTTTCTTAATCAGTCGCTGATGGAACTCGGCGCGCTGGTCTGCACGCCTAAAAACCCGCAGTGCCGGATTTGTCCGGTGAAAAAACTCTGCGTCGCGTTCAAGGAGAACCGCGTGGATGATTTGCCCAACCTTGGCCCGCGCGAAGCCGCCACGGCGCGGCGCTTCCTCGCGTTTGTTATTGAGCGGGACGGAAAATTTCTCGTGCAGCAAAGGCCGGCCGGCGTGGTGAACGCGCAGCTGTGGGAATTTCCGAACGCTGAAATCACGCGAACGAAGCCGGACGCAAAAGCCGTTTTCAAAAATCTATTTGGCGTCGAGCCGGCGACGGTTCACCCATTGCGCACGGTGAAACATTCCATCACGCGCTACCGCATCACGCTGGAAGCTTTCGCGGTTCAGTTGGCGAGCGGGCCGGAAAAATCCGCGGGCCGGTGGCGCACGCCCGCGCAGATGCAATCGCTCGCTTTCACTAGCGCCCATCGCAAAGTGTTGCAGGCTTCGCGGGCGGGTGACGGCCGCTGAGACCAGCTTTACTTTTGCGGGTTTGGGAATAGCCTGCCATCAATATGCAGGTCATTCGTGCCATGCTTGCAGCGCTGCTTCTGCCGGTCGCCGCGCACGCGGGCAATCTGCCGCCGGTGCAAACGGTGTTCGTCATCCTGTTTGAAAACCACAACTGGGCCGACTTCAAGGGCAGCGCGGACGCGCCGTTCATCAACGGAACGCTGCTGCCGCTGGCATCGCATTGCGAACAATATTTTAATCCGCCCGGCCTGCATCCGAGCGAGCCGAATTATCTCTGGCTGGAGGCGGGAACCAATTTCGGAATTTTCAACGACAATGATCCGGCCAGCAATCACCAGAACACCACCAACCATCTGGCGGCGCAATTGCGAAGCGCGGGCATTTCGTGGAAGGCGTATCAGGAGGACATCCCGGGCACGGCGGTGCCGTTGGCCGCCATCAATGGCTACGCGCCGAAACACAATCCCTTCGTTTATTTCGACGACTTGACCGGCACGAACGATCCAAACAACGCCGATGGGATCGCCCACATCCGCCCTTACTTTGAATTGGCTGGCGACCTCGCGAACAATGCCGTCGCGCGTTACAATTTCATCACGCCCAACTTGTGCGATGACGGCCATGACACTTGCGCGCCGCAATATGATTCCCTTCGCCAGACGGACGACTGGCTCGCCAGCGAAGTGCCTAAAATCCTCGCTTCCGCCGCGTATTCCAACCACGGGGCATTGTTTATCACTTGGGATGAAGGCGAAGGCGGTGACGGGCCGATTGGCCTGCTGCTGCTTTCGCCGCTGGCGCGCGGCGGCGGTTATGGCAACAACATTTATGGCACGCACAGCTCGTTGCTGCGGACGATGCAGGAAATTTTCGGCGTGTCGCCATGGCTCGGCGACGCGGCCAACGCCACGGATTTGAGCGACCTGTTCATGCAGCTTGCCATTAATTCCGCCGGCATTACCACCAACGGCGCGTTCTGCATGAACGTCACCGGCGTCTGGCCCGGCACGACCAATTTTGTGGAAGTTTCGACCGACCTCACAGCCTGGCGGGTCGTCAGCACCAATTGCGGCGGGCGCAATGCGTTTTCTTTTACGGATAACGCGGTGACCAATTGCCCCCGGCAGTTCTACCGCGTTCGCCAGGCGCCGTGAAATCAGTTCGCCGCCCATAAAAAACTCGCCAGCGCCGCCGTTAAAAGTATCTTATCCAGCCGATGATTTACTTCGATTACAACGCCACTGCGCCCGTGATGCGCGAGGCGCGCGAAGCCTGGTTGCACGTCACCGAGAAACTCGGCGGCAACCCGTCGTCCATGCACCAGTTCGGCGCGAAGGCGTCCAACGCGCTCGCCGACGCGCGCGAAAAACTCGCGGAGCACCTCGGCTGCCATCCGCTCGACCTCATCTGGACCAGCGGCGCAACCGAGGCGAACAACATGGTGATGCACCATTTTGCGAAGAAGCTCGGCGCGGCGGGCGAGGTGTGGCTTTCCGCGATTGAGCATCCGTGCGTGTTTGATTCCGCGCATTATTATTTCGGCAAGCGGGCCAGACTCATTCCTGTCACGCACGACGGCGTGATTGATCTGGACTGGCTCACGACCGAACTCGCCGATGCGCGCCCGGCGCTCGTTGCGGTGATGGCGGCAAACAACGAGACCGGCATCATCCAGCCGTGGCGCGAGGCCCGCGCCATCTGCCATCAATACAAAGTTCCCTTTTTCACCGACGCCGTGCAGTTCATCGGCAAGATGCCCATGACCGGCCTGGGCGAATGTGATTTCGTCAGCGGCGCGGCGCACAAATTCGGCGGGCCGCGCGGCGTGGGTTTTTTGAAAATTCCGCATCGCAGCGCCATCACGCCGCTGCTGCTTGGCGGCAAGCAGGAAGGCGGCCGGCGCTCGGGCACCGAAAATGTGGCGGCCATCGCCGCGCTGCTGGCCGCGCTCGACGTGCGCGCGAGGCAGATTGCCCGCAGCGAGCATCTGCTGCGCAAAGTCTGGCGCGATAATTTTGAAGCGCAGTTTCTCCGCGCGCTGCCCGGCGCGAGCATCATCGGCCAGAACCAGCCGCGTTTGTGGAACACCGTTTCCGCGCTGATGCCGGATGGCGACCGCAAGCTGCAATGGGTCATCCGCCTCGACAAGGCGGGTTTCGCGGTCTCGACCGGTTCGGCCTGCACCACCGGCAAGGAAGAGCCGTCGCACGTTTTGTCCGCGATGGGTTACAAATCCGCCCACGCCGTGCGCGCCGTGCGCATGAGCGCCGGCTGGGAAACCACCGAGGCCGACTGGGACGCGCTGCTCAAAGGCTTGGTGAAAGTCCACGCGGAACTGCATCCGGCCAAGGCCTAAAGCCTGTTTGTCGCCTGCAACTTTGGGAAAAGTCAGCGCCGCCGGCGGCACCTCACCGCCGCAAGCTGGCGTCGAGAAATTTCACCATCGCTTCGCCGAACGGCGCGAGGTCGCGCGGCGTGCGGCTGGAAATCAGGTTGCCGTCCACCACCACCGGTTCGTTCACCCAGCGGCCGCCGGCGTTTTCCAGATCGTCCTTGATGCCGAGCGAACCGGTGACGCGCCGGCCGGTCAGGATTTTCGCCGAGATCGGAATCCAGCCGCCGTGACAGATGAAGGCGACCAGTTTTCCCTGCTCAAAAAATTCGCGCGTGAGCGACAGCACTTTCGCGTCGCGCCGCAATTTGTCCGGCATGAAACCGCCCGGCACGAGCAGGCCGCAAAAGTCTTCGCTGCGCGCGTCCTGCAGCCGCAAATCCGACGCGGCGGGATAGCCGTGCTTGCCGGCGTAGGTTTTGATTTCCGGCGCGGCGCATTTCAACGCGTAGCCGGCCGCCTCCAGCCGCAGCTTGGGATACCACAGCTCCAGGTCTTCATAAACGTCGTCCAAAAACGCGAGCACGGTTTGGTTTTGCATGGCGATTTATTCGCACATGGCGGAAATAAGGAAAGCCCGAAATGGGAGCATTTTTCCTGAAATCCCGTCTTACCAATTGAACCCGTCTGGCATAAAATAAAAATTCATCGCCATGAACACCACCAAACCATCGGCGGAAACGCTCGGCTGGAAGAAATCTTTTCTGTGGCTCGCGCTCGCCGTGGCGTGTTTTCATGCGGCTTACACGTCCATTCATTATCCCGGCGCCGGGCTGCTGATTTTCGGCTACGCCTTCGGCTTCGTCAAACTGACGGATCAGCCGAATGTCCGGCGCGCGTTTTATTTCGGGCTGGCGACGGGCTTTCTGTGCTACGCGCCGCAACTGTTTTTCTTTTTCCGCATCTTCAACGCCGCTGCGGTTGTGCTCTGGCTGGTGCTGGCGTTTTGGGGCGGGCTGTTTGCGGCGATTGTCTGCGGCAGCGTCCGGCGCTGGGGCAAGGTCAAGACCGCATGGCTGATTCCGATTGTCTGGATGGGCATCGAATACTTCCGCAGCGAACTCTACTACTTGAAATTCTCGTGGCTGAATGTCGGGTATGCGACGTCTATCGGAAGTGGATTTTTTGGAATGTATGGAATTGGTTTTTGTCTTTTTGCCATCGTGGTCATTTTTGTGAATGAAGATTCCATAGACGCTTATCTGGAGTCCAAATTCAAGTTGTCATTCATAAATGTTTTAATGATTGTTTTATTAATTCTGATTTTTTGTGCGATGATGCTCAATCCAGCTCGCGCTGCTGCCAAAAGTTTGCGTTTGCGTCCTTCACTTCCCATCGTCGGCGTCCAAATGGAATTTCCGCCGCAAAACATCATTCCTAAAATCCTCGATCAAGCCCTCGCCAAAAACACCAACGCGCCCATTTTCGTCCTGTGCGAATACACGCTCGACGGGCCGCCGCCGGATTCGCTCAAAAACTGGTGCCGCGAACATTCGCGCTTTCTCGTCGTCGGCGGCAAAGATCCGCTCGGCACTACCAATTTTCACGACACCGCCTTCGTTGTCGGCACGAACGGCGAGATTGTTTTCCAGCAGGTCAAGTGCGTGCCCATCCAGTTCTTCCGCGACGGCCTGCCCGCGCCGGAACAGAAACTCTGGAATTCGCCTTGGGGCAAAATCGGAATTTGCGTCTGCTACGATTTGAGCTACACGCGCGTCACCGACGAGCTGGTGCGCCAAGGCGCGCAGCTTATCATTTGCCCGACGATGGATGTGATGGAATGGGGCCGGCATCAGCACGAGCTGCACGCCCGCGTCGCGCCGGTGCGCGCGGCGGAATACGGCCTCCCGATTTTTCGCGTGGACAGCTCCGGCATTTCGCAGGCGGTCAGCGGCGGCGGCAATGTCATCGCGCAAACTTCCATTCCCGGCAACGGCGAAATTTTCTCCGCGCAGCTTCGCCTGCCGATGCGCGGCTCGATTCCGGTGGACCGCTTTCTCGCACCGCTTTGCACCGGCGTCACTGGTATCGTCACGGCTGTGCTGCTGTTTTTCGCATGGAAAGATGGTCGCGCGAAGCACGCGAAGGTTGCGAAGGAGAAATCCATTTCCTCCACTGCTTAAAACTTCTTCACCGGCTTCGCAGCCTGCGCGCGCTGCGGCTGAAGTTTTTGCTTTCGCTGCCAGCCGTTTGCCCGTTCAATTTCCGTCCATGTCGCACGAATATGTCCTGAAACCGTTCCGCCCGGAGATCCGGCTGAACATTGACTACGCGCGCGAACTCAACGAGCAGCAGCTCGCCGCCGTCACCGCGCCGCCCGGCCCGGCGCTCGTCATCGCCGGCGCGGGTTCGGGCAAGACGCGCACGCTGACGTATCGCGTGACGTATTTGATCGAGCAGGGAATTCCGCCGGAAAGAATTCTGCTGCTCACATTCACGAACAAGGCCGCCGGCGAAATGATGCGGCGCGTTTCGGACCTGCTCGGCCACGAACTGCGGTCGTTGTGGGGCGGCACGTTTCATTCCATCGGCGCGCGGATTTTGCGGCTGCACGCCGAGACGCTCGGCTACCAGAAAGATTTCACCATCCTCGACCGCGACGACGCGAAGGATTTGATCAAAGCCTGCATGGCGGATGCGAAGATTGACAAGAAGGATAAACACTTTCCGAAGCCCGACGTGCTGAACGAAATCTTTTCGCTCGCCGCCAACACGCACAAGACGATTGAGGAATTGGTGGACGGTCAGTTCAGTTATTTTTCGCAGTTCGCCACCGAGATCGCCGACCAGCAGAAGCGTTATCACGCCCGCAAGCGCGCCACCAATGGCATGGATTTCGACGACCTGCTCGCGCTCTGGCTCAAGTTGCTTCAGGAACACGCGGACATCCGCGAACATTACCAGCGGCGTTTTCAGTTCATTCTCGTGGACGAATATCAGGACACGAACAAGCTGCAAGGCGACCTGATTGATTTGCTCGCCGCGCGGCATCACAACGTCACCGTCGTCGGCGATGACGCGCAAAGCATTTACGCCTGGCGCGGCGCGAACTTCGCGAACATTCTGGATTTTCCAAAACGCTATCCCGGCGCGAAAGTCTTCAAGATCGAAACCAATTACCGCAGCACGCCGGAAATTCTCAACGTCGCGAATGCCGCCATCGCCGCGAATGTGAACCAGTTTGCCAAGGAGCTTGCGCCCGCGCGCAAATCCGGCGTGAAACCGGCGCTGGTGCAATGCCACGACGCCGGCCAGCAGGCCGCGTTCATTGCGCAGCGCGCCTTGGAGCTGCGCGACGAAGGCACGAGCTTGAACCACATCGCGGTTTTGTATCGCTCGCATTTTCACGCGTTGGAATTGCAGTTGGAATTGACGCGGCAACAAATCCCCTTCTCCATCACCAGCGGCATTCGTTTTTTCGAGCAGGCGCACATCAAGGATGCAACGGCGTATTTGAAATTTGTGGCCAACCCGCGCGATGAAGTGTCGTTCAAGCGGCTCGTCCAGCTTTTGCCGGGCATCGCAGCGAAAGGCGCGGAAAAATTGTGGCACAATTTTCTGCACGAAATCAAAACGCCCAAATCCAAAACGCCGCTCGCGGTGGCCTTGCAAGACTCCATCGCGGCGGTTCCGAAAAAGGCGGTTCTGGGCTGGGCGCAATTCACGGCCACGATTTCACAATTGGAAGATGAAACCGTCCGCAAAAGCGCGGCGAAGATGCTGCGGCTCGTGATGGACGCCGGCTACGATGATTATCTCAAGGAGACTTACGATAACTACGAACGCCGGCTGGACGAAATCCAGCAGCTTGCCGAGTTTGCCTTTCAATTCGGCAGCGTGGAGGAATTTCTTACCCAGCTTGCGTTGCTGACCAACGTCGAGGCGGAAGACGATCCGAAAGATGACACGGAAAAAATCAAGCTCTCGACCATTCATCAGGCGAAGGGCTTGGAGTTCGAGGTCGTGTTCGTCATCATGCTCTGCGACGGCTTGTTTCCGTCCGCGCGTTCCACCGAGAGCAACGACGGCGAGGAGGAAGAACGCCGGCTGTTTTACGTCAGCATCACGCGGGCGAAGAACGAACTTTATCTGACCTATCCGCTGATGCGCGGCGGCTTTGGGGCTTCCGGCGTGGACACTTATCAATCGCCGTCGCGCTTTCTGTCGGAGATTCCCAAGGATTTGCTGAACGAGTGGAACCTGCGCTGACTACTTGCAATAGCCGCGTGCGCTGGCGCGGATGAACTGGACGAGGTGCTGCACTTCCGGCAGCGGCGGCAGTTCCGCCTCGATTTTGGCCAGCGCGTTTTGCGTGGCGAGACCTTCGCGGAAAATAATTTTATAGGCCGCGCGCAAGGCCGCCTGCGCCGCGTCGGAAATGCCGGCGCGTTCGAGGCCGACCTTGTTGATGGTGCGCGTCGCGCCGGGATTGCCGTCCACGATCATGAACGGCGGAACGTCCTGCACGATCTTGGAGCAGCCGCCAATCATCGAGAGCCGGCCGATGCGGCAGAATTGATGCACCGCGACATAGCCGGCAAAGATGGCGTGATCTTCCACGACGCAATGCCCCGCCAAGCCCGCATAGCCGGACATGATGATGTGGTTGCCGAGAATGCAGTCGTGCGCGACGTGCGCATGGATGATGAACAAATTGTGCGAGCCGATGACGGTCGCGTCGCCATCGTTCGTCGCGCAATGGACGGTGACGCCTTCGCGGAAAACATTGTGGTCGCCGATTTCCAGGCGCGGGTGGCCGCCCTTGAATTTCAAGTCCTGCGTCTTCATGCCGAGGGCGGCGAAGGGAAAAATTTCATTGCCGCCGCCCAGCTTCGTGTGGCCGTCAATGACGACGTGCGAATGCAGTTTGCAGTTCTCGCCGAGCGTGACGTGTTCACCGATGACGCAATACGGCCCGATGTCGCAGCTTGGCGCGACGTTCGCCTTGGGATGAATGATGGCGGATGGATGAATCATGAAATTTACGATTTACGATATACGATTTACGCGCCCGGTGGCTATCCGGGCGGTTTTCGCGGAAGAAACGACGATTACCAGAAGCTCATCGGCTTCCTTCATCAATCCACCCAGGCGGTCGGCCTTGACCAGATTGTTATCCACCAGCAATTCCATCCAGAACAGTGATTCGTCGCACTCTTCTTCGACAATGCGAAGTTTGTTGATGAAATCCAAATTCGATTTGGCTCGGCAGACGGCGCGATAATTTGCACCCACCGAAGTTCCACTGCGAAGAAGCTGTTTGCCCAGCGTCCGGGCGATCCAGTTTTCCGGCAACGCCGAACAAAGCTTAATCACCCGACTGGCATAAGCCTTCGTTCGTTTTTTCATTTCATCGCGTGTCATAAAACGCTCAAAATCACGGCCACCGCGTCAATCGCATATCGTAAATCCTTCAGGCATCGCGCAGCATGAACGTCACGTCGGCTTCGCTCACGATTTCGCCGGCCACTTTGCAGAGGCACTTGGCCTTGCCGATTTTGCCGCGCGCCTTGGTCAGTTCAATTTCCATGATCAGCACATCGCCCGGCACCACGGGCCGGCGCCATTTCACATTGTCGGCCGCCATGAAATACGCCACCTGGTTCGCCGCCTTGATGATTTTCAACAGCAGCACGCCGGCCACCTGCGCCATCGCCTCCAATTGCAAAACGCCCGGCATGATCGGGTGGCCGGGAAAATGGCCGGGGAAAAACGGCTCGTTCATCGTCACGTTTTTGATGCCGACAATTTTCATGCCCTCGATTTTCACAATCCGGTCCACCAGCAGAAACGGCGGGCGGTGCGGCAGAAATTTCATCAGCTCCTCGATGTCCATCGCGCCCTCGGCGGCGGGCGGCGGCGCGGGCGCGTCGGCCACCGGCGGCGGCGCGAACGTCTGCTGCGCGCGGATGGGCTGGTTGATCTGCGCCACGATTTTCCGCACCATTTCCGCGTTCGCCGCGTGGCCGGGCCGCACCGCGATGATGTGGCCGCGGATCGGTTTGCCCAGCAGCGACAGGTCGCCCACGATGTCCAGCATCTTGTGCCGCACAAATTCCTCCGGGTAGCGCAGCGGCTCGGTCGTCAGCACCGCGTCGTCGCGGATGACCACGGCGTTTTCCAGCGTGCCGCCCTTGATCAGGCCATTCTTGATGAGAAATTCAATCTCCTCGAAAAAACAAAACGTCCGCGCGTGCGCCAGATCCTGCTCCCACGTTTTCGGCGTGACCTCGGTGGAATAAAACTGCGTGAACCGTCCCTGCTTGTCCGCGCTCGTGCAGGTGATCTTGAAACCGTCGTCGGGAAACAGCGTCATCACCGTCTCGCCGAGGCGCACTTCAATCGGCTCTGTCGGCGTGAAAAAATCCTTCTTTTCCGGCAGCGCCGCGATGCCCGCCGCCGCGATGATTTTGCAGAATTCGCGCGAGCTGCCGTCGCCAATCGGCGGCTCGTTGGCGTCCAGCTCGATCACCGCGTTGTCAATGCCGTAGCCCGCCAGCGCGGCGAGGACATGCTCGACGGTGTGGACTTTGACATTGCCCTTGGCGAGCGTCGTGGAACGGTTCGTTTCCGAGACATTTTCCACGCGCGCCTCGATCTCCGGCTTGCCGTCCAGATCCACGCGGCGGAAGCGCACGCCGCTGTTGGCGGGCGCGGGCAGAATGGTCATGTTGACCCGGTTGCCGCTGTGCAGGCCGATGCCCGAAAAACTGGCGGGCCGATTGAGAGTCTGCTGATTGAGCACGCCAGATTGAACAAAACGCAAGGCCCGTTGGCAAGATTGCTTTCGGCGGGGTGCCGGCTGCAAGAAGAAATCTGTCGGAGAAATTTGCAGCCTGTGTCGGTGTTAGGTGGCAGCAAAATCCTCATAACTTAAACTGGCTCGTCTGGCTTCTTGTCTGCTGGCTGTTTGGGTCGTCTAAAGATTATCCCGACAATCGTAAGACATAGACCAACAATCATACCAACAACGCCAAGTGGAATGCCAAGCATACCAATCAATCCAAATACATTGGTAGGGCCGCATGGCCCAACGCCACCGAGGACTGCTCCACTGACCAAGGAAATGACAAATACAACTGCGCTGGCAGTAAAAACCCGGCTAATCGTGGATATGTGATACTGCTTCATGCGTAGGTCGGCCAAATTAGTTTTTGACCATGTCTGCTTCATGGTTTCGACGATAAATTAGATTCAAGCTTCTGTCGAGAACTGCATCCGGCTGGATTCCCACGCCCGCCTTTTTTGGCCGGAAACAAAACGCCGAGGCGCAAAGCCCGCAGAGAAACGCGGAGAAAACTTTTCCATCCAAACTCTGCGTCCTCTGCGCCTCTGCGTTTCGCCGGGTTTGAAAACCAACCGGCCCAGCGAACTTATTTCAGCTCCGCCGCAATCTGCTCGCCCAGCGCCGCCGCCTCGGTCAGCGGGCGTTTCGCCGCGCCGCGTTTCACCGTTTCATCGCGGAAGGAAATCGCCCGGAGCGAAATCGTTTTGCCGAAAATTTTCGCGTGCGCGCCGACCGGACTCTGGCAGCCGCCGCCCATGCCGCGCAGAAACGCCCGCTCCGCCGTCACCGCATAAAACGTCGCCGCGTGATTCAGCTTCGCGCAAATCTTCGCGATGCGTTCGTCATCCGCGCGCGTCTCGATGCCGATGGCTCCTTGCCCCACGCACGGCAGCATCGTCTCCAAATCCAGCACCGACGCCCGCAGCCCGGCCGGCACGCCGTCGCCGGTGATAGAGCCGTCGGCCTTGATTTTGAACTTGAGCCGCGTGAGGCCCGCGAGCGCGAGAACAGTGGCGTCCAAGTTTGGGTTGTCGGCCACTTTTTGCATCCGCGTGGCGACGTTGCCGCGAATCTCCACGATGTTCAAATCCGGCCGCGCCGCGAGCAGCGACATTTTGCGCCGCGTGCTGCTCGTCGCGATGGTCGCGCCGTTGGGAAAATCCTTCAGCGTGGCTCCGGCTTTGAAACCACGCGCGGGAAGACTTTGGACTTTGGACTTCGGACCTTGGACAATTTTTTTCGCGGCGCGATAAATCAACACGTCCCGCACGTCTTCGCGTTCCGGCGTGGCGGCGAGAATCAAGCCCGCCGGCAGTTCCGTCGGCAAATCTTTCAGGCTGTGCACCGCGAGATCGGCTTTGCCGGCGAGCAGCGCTACTTCGAGTTCCTTCGTGAAGAGACCTTTCGGCAGGCTGGGATCGGTTTTGGCCATCGAGGCTTTCTGCAATTTGTCGCCGGTGGTCCTGATGATTTTCAGTTCAAATTCCAACTTGGGAAACGCGGCACGGCACAGCGCGGCAATCAGGTTCGACTGCGCCAGCGCCAGCGCGCTACCGCGGGTGCAAATGATAATCGGTTTTTCAGCCATAATTTTCGCGCCACAGATTCACACAGATGGGCGCGGATGAAAAGGAAACATGGTGATGGAGCCGATTTTTCCGGTCGCATTGGGCCTGGGCCGAGGAAGGTGTTTTCTACCCGCGACCGGCTTGGAGCAGGGACATTTTCAAGCTTGGATTGAAGCGGCTGGCGGAAATTTATTCCCCGCGTCGGCTCCGCGCCTTTGCGCCCAGCGCCAGCAGCATCGCGGCAATCAACAGGAAAAGAAATACGATGGAATGGATTTGGAACGGAAAATCAAACCGCGCATGAACCAGGCAGCCGGCCAGCGCCAGCGCGGCCATCACGGCAAATCGCCGGGGCGCAAAAAATCCCGCCACCGCCACGCAGCCCAGCGCAGCCAGCGCCAGTAGCAGGCCCGTCCAGCCGAACGTGATGAGCGTCTCCAGCCAGTCGTTGTGCAACTGCTCCGGCCAGTAGGTCGCGTTGGAAATCCGGTAGAGCTGGAACACGGTGCCGAACGTCCCCGGCCCGGTGCCGAACAGCGGATAATCTTTCGCCATCGGCCGCGCGTCCACATACATCTGTTCGCGGTTGGAAAAGCCATCGCCGATCTGTTCCATGCGCGGCGATAATTTTTCCCAGCCGAACTGCCAGCCCAGTCCAATCGCGGTGACAATGACCAGAATGGTTAAAATTAAATTGATCCAGCGCCGCCGCGTGGCGCCGAAGCGCGCGAAATGAATAATTTCCGTGCCCACAAATAAAATCGCGGTCGCCACGAGCAGGCCGGCGGCCACCAGCGCGCCGCCGCGGCTGATGGAAATGATCGGGCACGCGGCCATCACGGCGGCGGCGGCGGGTAGAAAATAAATTTTCCGCGCCTGGTCGCGCCGCAGCCGCCACCACGCGCCGAGGCAGAGCGGCCAGAGCAAATTGAAATATTGCGCGGCGTTCGCGCGGTAGGCATAGGGGCCGAACTGCGTGTCGCCTTCGGGATTGACGACGGGCTGGACGAGAAACAAAAGTTTGCTGGAACCGACGGCGCGCTGGACGATAGATTCGACCGCCAGCGCGGTGCCGCTGAGGGCGAGCAGCCACAGCAGCCGGCGCAGCCGCGCGGGCAGCGCGGACGAGGCGGAGGGATTTTGCCGGTGCAGATTTTTTTCCTCTTCCGCCGTGCGGCCCAGCAGCCAGTCGCGCACGCTCCAGAACGCGACGGCCAGGCCGAGATACGTCCAGAAATAAAACCACGAGCGCGCGGAATCAAAACTGTGAGGCAGCCAGTCGAGATGCACGTGGTAGGTGAAGAAATGTTTTTCCTTGTCGTAACTGGCGGCCCCGTTCCACGCGCTGACCAGGCAGAAAAGCAGGAGCGCCAAGGTCAGCCATGCGAGCGCGGTGGTGGCGGCGCGGACGGCCGGGCGCGGCAGATATATTTTATCGGCTGCAATCAACACGTTCCAGCGCGGCGCGGGATAATTTTTTATTTTGCGGATGAAAAGTTTTACGAGCAGCGGCACGGCGAGCAGGCCGGCAGCAGCGTTCATGATCCAGGTGGACCAAATTTCCGTGGTGCCAAACGCCCACGGGCTGAAGACGACCATGAGACAAATCAATCCGCCGGCGGCGGCGTCGCACAGCCGGTAAAGCTGCACATCGGCGGCGCGGAGCTGGCGCGGATGGCGAAACATTCGCGCCAAGTTCGGGGGAACCGCCCGGCAATTCAAGCCTGAACCGCAAGCTGAACCGCTCGGATGGCGGATTTCGGCTTGCGTTTCGGTGTCCGCGCGGAAAAACTGTGCGTTCTATGCAAACACAAGACGCACCGGCGGAATTTCTGATCAAGCTCTGGCCCTGGTTGGAGGCCAAACGAAACCTGCTCATCGGCATTGCCGTTGCGCTGCTCGCGGCCTGGGGAATTTATTTTTTCGTCACCACGCAGGCGGAGCAGAAGGAAGTTGCCGCCGGCCAGGCGCTGACGCAATTGCTCACCACGCCGCCGGCCAGCGCGACCGGCGCGGGTCAGTTGGCCGATGCGTTTGCGCGGCTGGCGGCGCAGTATCCGGGCACGGCGGCCGCCCAGCGGGCGCAGTTGCAGGCGGCCTCGGCGTTCTTCACCGCCGGACGTTATGCCGACGCGCAGGCGCAATTCCAAAAGTTTATTGATGCCAACGCCGCCGGTCCGCTCGCGGCCACGGCGCAACTGGGCGTTGCCGCCAGCCTCGAAGCGCAGGGCAAGCCCGAAGCGGTTGCCGCCTACCAGCGCGTCGTCTCCGTCTTTCCCGCCTCGCCGGCGGAATCGTCCGCCAAGGCCGCGCTGGCTCGGCTGCAAAAAACTGGCAAGCCCTGATGAAACTTTCGATTATCGGCACCGGTTACGTCGGCCTCGTCACCGGCACCTGTTTCGCGGAAGTCGGCCACGCCGTCATCTGTGTTGATAATGATGCGGCGAAGGTGAAAATGCTCCAGGCCGGCGGCATTCCCATTTACGAACCCGGCCTGGAAGAACTCGTCAAAAAAAATGTCGCGGCGGGCCGGCTCAAATTCACCACCAGCACGGCCGAGGGCGTGCAGAACTCCGACGTGATTTTCATCGCCGTGCCCACGCCGCCGCAGCCCGACGGCTCGGTGGACTTGAGCTACATCGAACGCGTCGCGCGGGATATTGCGGCGGCCATGACCAGTTACAAAATTGTCGTGGACAAAAGCACCGTGCCCGTCAAAACCGGCGAGAAAGTGTCCGAGACCATCAAGCGTTACTGCGCCGCGAAAGTGGAATTCGACGTGGTCAGCAATCCCGAATTTCTCCGCGAAGGTTTTGCCGTGGATGATTTGATGAAGCCCGACCGCGTCGTCATTGGCACGCGTTCTCCTCGGCCAGTCGCCGCGATGAAGGAAATTTACACGCCGTTCAACGCGCCCATCATCGTCACCGACATCAATTCCGCCGAGTTGATCAAGCACGCGGCGAACTCCTTTCTCGCGCTGAAAATATCCTATATCAACGCCATTGCCACCGTTTGCGAAGCCGCCGGGGCCAATGTCCAGGAAGTCGCGCAGGGCATCGGTTTGGACGAGCGCATCGGGCGGCGGTTCCTGAATGCCGGCATCGGTTTTGGCGGCAGTTGTTTTCCGAAGGACTTGAGCGCCTTCATCAAAATCGCCGAGCAGATCGGCTACGACTTCAAGCTGCTCAAGGAAGTCCAGCACATCAACGCCGACCAGATGGACCGGTTTCTGAAAAAGATCACCGATACGCTTTGGGTGCTCAAGGACAAGAAAATCGGCGTGCTCGGCCTCGCGTTCAAGCAGAACACCGACGACATCCGCTCCTCGCCCGCAATTGACCTGTGCCAGAAACTTTTGAAAGAAGGCGCGACCCTGCGCGTTCACGACCCGAAGGCGATGGACAAGGCGAAATCACTTTTGCCGAATGTCACCTACGTTGACGACATGAACGCCGTGGCCGATGGCTGCGATGCGCTCGTGGTGGCGACGGAGTGGGAGGAGTTCAAAAAACTTGATCTCTCCCGGGCCAAAAAAAGCCTCACGCATCCTATCCTCTTCGACGGCCGGAACCTGTTTGATCCGGCGGAAATGGAAGCGCTCGGCTGGATTTACAAGAGCGTGGGACGGTGACAACGTGATGCGTGATGCATGAAACGTGACGTGATGAAGACGCCGCGCTCCGAATTTTCCGGTCACGCCTCACGCCTCACGCATCACGTTGTTGAAGTCAGCGCCGCGCTCATCTTCCGCGCCGGCAAGCTGCTTATCACGCAGCGCCAGGCGGATGCGCATCTCGGCGGACTTTGGGAATTTCCCGGCGGCAAGCGCGAGGCGGGCGAAACTTTCGAGGAATGCCTCGTCCGCGAAATCCGGGAGGAGTTGGGCGTGACCGTTGCCGTGGGGGAACTGTTCGAGGAAATCGTCCATGCCTACCCGGAGAAAACCGTCCATCTGAAATTTTTCAACTGCCGGCTCGTGGCCGGCGAGCCTCAAGCCATCGGTTGCGCCGCGCTGACCTGGGTGGCGAAAAATGCCCTCGCGGATTTTGCCTTTCCGGCGGCGGACGCCCGGTTGCTGGAGAAATTATCGGGGCCAATGACTGGGTTTGACCGGGATTGATCCGACTGACAATCCGCTTCGCTTTGTCCTTGTCCTCGGCGGTGCATTTTTTTTGAGGCCGAGGCTGAAGCCAGTCAGACTGGTTTCCGGATTATTGCGCTTCAGGATTGGAAAGAATTATTTTTGCGGTGCTTCCCCGCCGTTCAAAAGAACAGGGCGCAGACCTTTTCCGGCGGCATTTCTTCAATTTCCAATTCGTTAAAAATGATCCAGGCATTGGGATTGCCCGTGGCCAGTTCAAGCGCTTTAAGCTCGTCTCTGCCGCCTTCACCGGACTGGATGGAGCGGATCAAATCAATAATCTCGGCGCGGTTATTGGTTTCTGAATTCAAGTTGTTAAAGGTTTATACAAGTCTGGATTGCCTGACAACTGCCCTTTGGGGAAGCTGCCGGTAATTCAGGGCATCGTTTCAAAAAAAAATCAGGTCTGCCCCCCGCCAAATCGCTGGTTCCCCACGCCCCAACCCGCCCCTCAGAAGGCAGACCTGAAAAACTTATCACAACGCACCGTTCATCTTGTTATACGTAGCAGAAGTCCAAATCTTTCAAAAAATCTGAAAAATCTTTCAGGAGATCATTTATCCCGGCACAAATGGAACTTCAGCCGGGTCCGATCATGGCGGGTGGTTTTCCGCCGGTGGGCAAAACAAAACCGGCGAAGGGCACCGTTTGCCGCTTCGCCAGTTTGAATTGGACGGGGAATCAGAGTTTCCCGAAGGCTTCTTCGACGACCTGCTTGAAATTATTTTCGCCGGGCTTGACGATGCCGAATTCGCGTTTGGCATTGTCCACGGAATCGCTGGCGTGCGCGGCGTTCACCATGATGGTAGAGCCGAATTCGCGCCGGATGCTGCCGGGCGGGGCCTTGGACGGGTCCGTCGGGCCAAGCACGTCGCGGATCTTGCCGACGGCGCCGACGCCTTCATAGACGAGGGCGATGCACTTCTCGGTGCCGGGCTTGGTCCAGTCGGCTTGGGGAATTTCCCCGGGCGCGTGGCCGGCCATGAAGCGGACGATGTTGTCGAACTGCGCGTCGCCTTGCAGCGGGCCGAGGATGTCGCCGAGCGCCTTCTGTTCGGCGGCGGGAATCTTGAAGCCGAATTCTTTTTCGAGCAGATCCTTGGCCTTGGCCCCGACGCCGTCCTTGAGCTTGGTGCGGAGAAATTCGCGGACCGGGCCGTAAAACTCCATCGCCTGCGCCGTGCTCATGCGCAGCACTTTCGTGCCCACAATGTAAAGGCCGGAGCGGGAGAAGAAATCAATGACATTGCCCGGCCGGCCGGTAGGAAAGCGGAAATTATCCGGCTTGATGAGCACCAGCGTGCGTTCGGGCAGTTCGCCCGGGGCGTAATTGATGACGTTTTCCAGAATGCCGCCGTCCTGGTCGGAATGGCGCGCCCACATCTTCAATTTATTTTCCGCTTCCTCCAGCGTCGGCGCGGCCAGCACGGCGGGTTCGAAATAACGGACATTGCCCTCGTCATCCACAATCAGGTCGCTGTAAGTATCCCGGATGGTTTCGCCGCCGCGCCGGTTGGGGCTGAGGTTGCCGACGACGGAACGCACCTTGCGCACCGCTTCATCGCCGCGAAACAGCATCATCATCACGCGCCGACGACGGCCGGTCTTGGGATCGGGCGAAAGATTTTCCTGAACGTAGGCTTTGAGCAGTTCCTGCACCTTGCGATCCTGCGTATCATGGGCGGAAACGATCGTCTCGGCGTATTCCTTGACGAGTTCCGCGCTGGGCGCAAACATCCGCAGGCCGACGAGATCCAGGCCCGTGCGGGTAATGAGGCGGCTCAGGATGCCGCCGGTGCGGGATTTGTAGAGCGAATACGGGGTGATGATGACGTAAGCGAGCTGTTGGGACATAATCAGGCGGTCGGGGGATTGGCGGGCGGTGGGTTGGTGGTGGCGGTGGCGGATTTGCCGAGGATTTTGAACATCACGGTGCCGCAGGTCGGGCATTTGCCTTTAATGGCTTTGCGACCGTTCTTCATCGTTTCCTCAACGCCATCAGAAATTTCTTTCTTGGCCTTGCATTTGACGCAATATCCTTCAGCCATAAATAATTTGCCGTCCGCGCCTCATGCGCCAGACGGTCAAATGAGCCTATCCGCAAAAACCGGCCGCGTCAAACCCAAAGGGGAAGCCCAAAACCGCTGCCGGCGCGCGGCGGAATCACCGTTTATTCATGGCCAAGGCTTTATTCAGGCGGCAACCTTTATTTTGCAACCCAACTCAACCGGCCAGCGGCGCATTTACGATTGGCGATTTACGATTTACGCGCCCTGGGCCCGGTGAGTGCGTCAATCGTCAATCGTATATCGCAAATCTCCCCGCTCTCACTCCTTTTCGAGCAGGAACACGCGCGCGGATTTCTCGCGCAAGGTGGATTCCGCTTTCAGCATCGCCGGATAATCCTGCGGGCTGACGACGGTTGGCTTGCTCTCCAGTTCGTCGGTGATGACGCAGTGGCCGGCGTGGCTGGTGGAAGTGATTTTCGCCGTGCCACCGGGCGCGGTGAGCGTCTCGCTTTTCGGCGCGATGACCGTCCGGCGGAAGCCCGGCGGCAAATCAATTTCCCCGCGCACGGTCGTTTTGCCGCCGGTCGCAATGAACAGCGGCAGCACCCGCCGGTCCGCGCCCACTGCAAACAGCGACGGCGCGAACGGCAGATCGAAGTAGGAATATTTTCCGTCCACCACGGCGTAGTTGTCCACCTCCACGGTGAAGCCCTCGGTGCCGGGATAATGGTCAAAGTCCGTGGTCAGGCCGCCCACGGGCCGCGCGCCCTGCGACACCTGCGAGACAATTTCCTGGAAATACCGGCGGCGTTCCTCCGGCGGCAACTCGGCGAAGTAGCGGTGCTTGCCGTTGAAATGCGTGCCGTAAAATTTATGGCTCACTTCAATCCGCGCCTTGCCGTCATCCGCGACGGTCAGGTGATAGGAAGTTTTCGACTCGTTCGCGCAGCCTTTGGCCGCCTGGATTTCCTGGCACGCCCGGCTGGCGAGGGCGATGCCCAGCTTGCCGTCATGCGGCGTGGAGCCGAGCTGCGAATACTGGTCGGTGTCGTTCAAATAATAAGTTTCGCCGGCCACCACCACGCGGACGAGCGGCGATTGAAAATACTGCGGCAGCGGAAATTTCTTAAGCACGCTGGTGATTTCATTGATCGGCGGCAACTCCGACGCGAGCACAAATTCCGGCTTGAACCCGGCGGCGGTCAGCATTGCGTGAAACAAAATCGCGCGGTCGGCCAGATGGCCGTAGCCGTCGGCGAGCGTCGTGTCGGCGGCGGAAAGCTCGGCCAGCGGCAGTTCCGCAAACGACGGCCCCGCGACGCGGATGGACGTGGCGATGAAATCGCGGATGGCGGTCACGGCAGCGAGGCGGTTGGTCGCGTTCGCCGTCAACTGGCGGGCGCGGTCGGCGGCCTGGGAACTTTTCGCCGCGCGGTCGAGCAGCGTGGCGTTGAGTTTTTTGTAATAATCATCCGCATCACCGATGAAATAGCCGACGCCGGCAAGGAACGTCCATTCCGGCGGCAACTGGTTTTCCGACGGCAGCGCCTGGACGTTTTCCGTCTGCCATTCAAACGTCTGCCGGCCGTCGCTCGTGCTGCGCGTTTCCTTGAGGCCGCTGGCACCGCTGACGCGTTTTTGCACCTGGAGCTTTTCCGGCGCGGAGAGCGCAAATGTTTTGTGCGCGAGTTCGTCCGGCAGTTGGAACGAATCGAAGCCCGCGAGAAACGCCCGGTTGGTCGAGGCGATTTCAAATTCCACCTGGATGGTCGAGCCGATTTCCACGTCCGGCAAATTGGCGACCAAAATTTTTCCGCCGGTGTAACGCTTGGCCGAGGCGTTCCAGCCGGCGTCCATGAGGTTGATTTCGCCGGGGGAAATATCCTTGCGCTCGCCGGTTTTGGAAAACACGACCGCGCGGACGAGCTTCGCCGACTGGCTCGCCGGATTGAAATCCAGCTTCAGCTCCGCCTCGCGCTTTTTGCCCTGGTAACTCAAAATGCGCTTGGAATATTTCACCGTGAACACCGCCGAGTGCGCGTCGGCCACGACCAGTTCCTTGCGGACATCGAGAATCTGCGCGTCGGAATTGACGGCGGCGTTCGCCGTCGCCACTGCCGCCGCCGTGGTGGCGGAAACATTTTTGGCCACCGCCATCACCGGCGATTTGCGACCGTCGTATTCCATTTCCTTGAGCGTCTGCTTGAGCTTCAAATACTGCGCCGGCGAGAACTCGACGGTTTTCAATTTCAAGTCGCGCGCGCCATCCAGCGTTTTGTCTGTGACGGTAAAAGTTTCGTGCCGGCTCAAACATTCGTCGTCCAGCGGCGCGCAGGCGGGCAGCGAAACGGCCCCGGCAAAACCGCCGTCCAGCTTGAGTGAAACCGTTTCCTCGATGCCGCAGGTCGCGCCGGTTTGGAGCGGATATTTTCTTTTTTCCAGGCCGGCGTCGCGCAGGATGAAATTCACCACGCCCAGACCTTTGCCGATCCACGGCACGGTGACGACGGATTTGCCGTTGCCGGAAGCGGTCAGGCCGTCGGCGGAAAATTCCAGTTCCGCGCGGACGCCGCTGGCCATGTCGAGCATGTTTTCCGGCAGCAATTTCAGGGATTTCAACTTCGCGCCGGGAACCGCCAGCTTGAGGTCCTGTTCAAAAAAACGGCGCGCGTCGTCGGGCTTCATTTTCACAAACGCATTGCGATACGCGTCGTCGTTCACGCCTTCGAAGGACAATACTGACTTCGCCTCCAGCGTGCCGCCGGCGGTGAGCGTGCCGGTGGTGGTCACGCGCATGAGGTTTTGCTCCGGCGGCTTGACCGGGCTGATGAGCAGCTTCTCGCCTTCGGGCCGGCAGACGAGATAAGTCAGGTTGCAATCATACGACGGCAGCAAATCGCGCGTATTTTCGTCGGTTGGATCCATCAAAAGATAATCGCCGGGTTTCAGCTCGACGCAGACGATGGCGTGGTTGAAGCCCGGATCGGGAACTTCCAGGTCGCGCCGGCTGCCGACGCTGATCAGCACCGGATACGATTTCAATCCCGCCTCGCGCAGCATGGCCACGAGCAGCGCCGCCTTGTCGCGGCACACGCCGTAATTTTTTTCAAACGTCAGCTTCACGTCGTGCGGTTCGAAACCGGGCCGGTCTTTTTCCGGCGTGAGGCCCATGTAGCGGATGTTTTTGGAAACGTGATAAAAAATGGCTTTGATCTTGTCCATATCCGACTTTGCGCCGGCGGTGAGTTGGTCCACGGTTTTCTTCATCTCCGACGAGGTGGCTTCGAGGTGCGGCTGGCTCAAGTCCCAATACCATTTCGACACCGCCGGCCAGTTTGGCAGCGTGCTGACGAGGAGTCGTTGCAGCACCATTTCGTAAGGCGGCATGGCCGGCTCATCGAACATGCGCGGCACATTGGCCACGTCCCAGCGATAGGTGATCGAGCCGTCGGCGTTGGTCTCGCTGGCGGATTTCACGGTGCCCGGAATTTCGTCGCGGAGGCGGATGCTTTGCAGCGGCCGTTCCGCCGGCGCGTGAACCTCGTAGCTGATGTGCCGGATGAAACCGCCGCTTTCAAAAACATTTTCCTCTGCGAACTGGCCGGGAATGTAAGCCCGCTCCGTCGTCTGCCGGATGACGGAATGAACGACATCACCAATCTCCACCTTCGGCAAATTGACGCGCAACACGCGGTCGTTCGGGTCGCAAATGTTTTCATCCATCTGGCTGGCGTTGATGCTCTCCTTGGAATTGGCCGCCACGTCCACCGGCTCTGCGGTGCCGTCGGGCTTCAACACTTCCAGCTTCACCACGTCCACCGTATTGTAAGGCAGCATGAAGGAGAGCGACAGCGTGCGGCTTTCGCGCCGGCCTTTTTCGGTGAGCACCTTGGTGAAGGTTTCGTCCTGGCTTTCGCCGGTGCCGTCCGGGCGGAACACGCGGACGCTTTTCTGCTCGACCGTCGCGTCATCGCAGTCGGGATACTTTTCCAGGGTGATTTCCGCTGCGGCTTGGAGAATGGGCTTGGTATCTTCAAACGTCCAGAGCGGGCTGGCGTAATCGTTGGTGCCGCCTTGCGCCGGTAAAATCGCCAGCGTCAGCGCCGCCAGAAAAATAAACAAATGGTTGGTCTTCATGTTTGGCAAATAAGACAACAGCTTGCCCGAACCGTTCAGCCGGGGCAGCAAATTTATTTCACCATCGCTCCCGTCAAAAAGCAAAAAGGCGAGGCCGGAGCCTCGCCTTGGAAATTTTGCTTGCCGGTTACTTCGCGGCCGGAGCGGTTTTCTTTTCCATCTCCTTGACGAGCGTGGCACCCTTGCCGATGCGCTTGCGGAGGTAGGTGAGCTTGGCGCGGCGGACATCGCCGGCGCGCTCGACTTCGATCTTGTCCACGCGCGGCGAGTGGAACGGAAAAATGCGCTCCACGCCCTCGCCGTAGCTGATGCGGCGGACGGTGAAGGTCTCGTTGATGCCGCCGCCGCGTTTGCCGATGACGATGCCGGAGAAAATCTGGATGCGTTCCTTGTCGCCTTCGACGACCTTGGTGTGGACGCGGACGCTGTCGCCCACGTTGAACTTCGCATCGTCTTTGCGAAACTGCGCCGATTCAATTTTATTTTGTAATGCCTGGTTCATAAAAATAGTTTTTAGTTTTTAATTCTTAATTTTGAGTTGAACTAAAAATTCAAAACTCAAAACTTAAAATTCACAATAAATCTGGTCTCTGTGCTTTCGTCCGCAACTTCGCCTGTTCGCGCCGCCATTTCTCGATCTCGGCGTGGTTGCCGTTCAGCAACACTTCCGGGACTTTCAGCCCGCGAAATTCCGCCGGCCGCGTGTATTGCGGATATTCCAGCAACCCGTGGCTGAACGACTCATCGCGCGAACTTTCGTCGTCACCCAAAACTCCGGGCAGCAGCCGCGCCACCGTGTCAATCACCACCATCGCGGGCAACGCGCCGTTCGTCAGCACATAATCGCCGATGGACAACTCGTCGTCCGCCAGCGTTTCCCGAATCCGCTCGTCAAATCCTTCGTAATGGCCCGTGACGAGCAGCAAATCTTTTTCCTGCGCCAACTCGCGCGCGATGGACTGGTCAAACTTTCTTCCCGCCGGCGAAAGCAAAATCACTTTCGTTCCTTCGCGCTTCAAACTTTCCACCGCTTCAAAAATCGGTTCCGGCTTCAGCAACATTCCCGGTCCGCCGCCAAACGGCCGGTCGTCCACGGTCTTGTGCCGGTCATGCGTCCAGTCGCGCAACTGGTGGATTTTCAAATCCAGCAAACCCGCCTTGCGCGCCCGCATGATGATGCTTTCATCCAGCGGCCCGGCGAACATCGCCGGAAACAAGGTCAGCACGTCTATTTTCAAGTGATGCGTGATTCGTGCTGCGTGATCCAAAATCCGTGAATCATTTTCACGCATCACGTCTCACGCATCATTTTTTCCATCTTCCACAATTTCCACCGAGCAACGGATTCCTTTTTTCGCGCTGCCGGCGAGCAGCAACGAGCGGATCGCATTGATCGTCACGCCCTGTTTGCCGATGATCTTGCCGACATCCGTCGGGTCCAGGCGCAGTTCGTAAACCGTCGCCCCGCCGCGCTCCACCGGCGTGACGCTGACGGCGTCCGGGTGTTGCACGAGTCCTTTGACGACGTATGCGAGGAACTCCTGCATGGCAAAAAATCAAGCCGCCGCCGGCGCCGGCGCCGCCTTGGCCGCCTTCTTGATGAAGCTGGCCACGGTGTCGCTCGGCTGCGCGCCTTTGCTGATCCAGTGCTGGGCGCGGTCCAGCTTGAGCGTGAAATTATCACCCGGCTTGAGCGGTTGGTAGGTGCCGATTTCCTCGATGCACTTGCCATCGCGCGGGCTGCGGCTGTCGGCCACCACGATGCGATACACCGGGGTGTTTTTCGTGCCGACCCGTTTCATGCGAATTTTTACAGACATAAATTTATCAAAAGAGCGTGGAGACTACCGGCCCAAAGCCGGCTTTGCAAGTTTTGTTTTGAAGAAAATCGGTCCGGGTCGCGCTGCGGCGGCGAAAAATTTTCGTCCGCCACCGCCAATGAATTCATGCCAAACGTGCGCGCGCGGAGAAGCAAAGTTGAATTTCCCCGCCACTTGCGGCATGGTGTCCGCCGTGAATCAATCGATTTCTCCCGATGAACTGTGCGGCGGCAGCATTGCCGGCGACCGCAAGCTGCTCGACGCCTGCACCATTGTCATCTTCGGCGCGAGCGGCGATCTGACCGCGCGCAAGCTGATCCCGGCGCTTTACCAACTGTTCAAGGAAAAGCAGTTGCCGCCCGATTTCCGCGTCGTCGGCTTCGCCCGGCGCGAAAAAACCGACGCCTCGTGGCGGCAGGAATTGCGCACCGCGCTGGATCAATTTTCCCGCACCAAGCCGGTGGATGAAAAAGTCTGGTCGGCGTTCGCGGAAAAAATTTCTTACTGCCAGGGCGATCTCACGGACGACGCGGCCTACAAAAAACTGGAAGCGCAATTGACCGCGTTCGGCAGCGGGCCGCTGCGCGAAAACCTATTGTTTTACCTGGCGATTTCGCCGAGCCAGTTCGGCGAAGTCGTTGAGCAGATTCATCGCTGCGGGCTGTTGAACAAAGATAGCGCGGCGTGGCAGCGCATCGTCGTCGAGAAGCCATTTGGCCACGATCTCGCTTCGGCGCACGCGCTCAACCGCGAGCTGACGCGCTACGCGCACGAGGCGCAGGTTTTCCGCATTGATCATTATCTCGGCAAGGAAACGGTGCAGAACATTTTGATGTTCCGCTTTTCCAACTCCATTTTCGAGAAGCTCTGGAACCGCAATTCCGTGGACCACGTTCAAATCACCGTCAGCGAAAAACTCGGCGTCGGCGAGCGCGGCGGCTATTACGAGGAGGCCGGGGCCATCCGCGACATGGTGCAAAACCATATGCTGCAAGTCCTCGCGCTCATCGCGATGGAACCGCCGGTGTCGCTCGAAGCCGAGGCCGTGCGCGACGAAAAAGTGAAGCTGCTCAAATCCATCCGCGCGCTGTCGCCGGCGGACGTGGCGAAACAGGTTGTGCGCGGACAATACTTCGCCGGCAGCGTCGTCGGCGAACTGCGCCCCGGCTACCGGCAGGAAACCAAGGTGAAACCGGATTCAAATGTGGAGACCTTCGTCGCGCTGAAACTGCTGATTGACAACTGGCGCTGGAGCGAAGTGCCGTTTTATCTGCGCACCGGCAAAAATCTGCCGATGAGCGCCAGCGAAGTGCGGATTCAATTTCGGCCCACGCCGAATGTTTTATTCGCCGCCAAGTGTGGCGAGAAGCTCGAAGCCAACGCGCTCACGCTGCGGCTCCAGCCGAACGAGGGCATTTCCCTGCGCTTCAACGGCAAGGTGCCCGGCATGAGCCTCGGCGTGCGGCCCGTGCGGATGCACTTCAGCTACGATTCCGAGTTTGGCGCCTACACGCCCGAAGCCTACGAACGCCTGCTGCTCGAAGCCATCGCCGGCGACGCGACGCTCTTCATCCGACGCGACGAAGTGGAAACCGCGTGGCAGATTGTAGATTCCATCCGCGCCGGCTGGGAAGGCAAAGCGCTGACGAACCGCGAATTTTACGCCGCCGGCACCTGGGGGCCGATTGCCGCCGATGATCTGCTGGCGCAACTCGGCCACGTCTGGCACGAGCCGCAGGTGATAAAATGAAAATACAATTATGAAAAAAATCCTCCTGCTGGTATTTGTTTTTGTTAATTATTTTTCTTTTGCAGGTTCGATAATCGAACCGATTTCAACCGGTAATTGGTCAGAACCAACGAATGGTTTGCGAGGTCGTCTTGTTTTTTCCGAAGACTCGAAATTCTACGGAACAGAAATGGGCGTTATTTACTTGGAACTCCAAAATATCTCCGGCGTTGGAAATCCAATGGAAATTTATTTTGACACGATGCACTCGCAGTTACATTTCCAATTGACTGATATAAACAATAATCCCATCAAAGATTCTCCCTCGCCATTGGATCAAATGACTCCTGATTCATATTGGATAAATCTCCCACATGATTCCACTTTGCGATTTCGCGTTAGTTGGAATGGTTACGGAATTCCGAAAGATACGGGTCTTGCAATTGGAGTTCCCGAACATTTTTGGATAATTCCCGCAAATTCAACCAACAATTATTTTCTGTCAGCTTCGTTTGATGTAAGTCCGCCAAATAACAAAGACCACATTCACGCATGGAAAGGCGGTTTGGTTTTGCCCAACGTAAAAATTCCAGCCGATCGTTAATATGAAAAATTTCGAACTGCTTCCATTCGCCAGCGCCGACGAACTGGCTCGCGCCGCCGCCAGCGCGTGGCTGGGCGAAATTGAAGTGGCTAATCGCGCGGGCAAAACGCATTGCGTCGCGCTTTCCGGCGGACGCATCGCGCAGAAATTCTTCGCCGCGACCGTCGAGCAGGCCAAAGCTCGCGCCGTTTCCTTCGAGCGCGTCCACTTTTTTTGGGCGGACGAGCGCTGCGTGCCGCCGACCGACCCGGACAGCAATTTCAAGCTGGCGAACGAGCTGCTGTTTGCGCCGCTGAAAATTTCCGAAACGCAAATCCACCGGCTGCGCGGAGAACTTCCGCCCGCCGAGGCGGTGAAAATCGCGGAGGTGGAACTTCGCCGGTTTGCCGCGCCGGGCAAAAATGCTTTTCCGGTTTTGGATTTAATTTTTCTCGGCATGGGCGAGGACGGTCACGTCGCTTCGCTATTTCCCAATTCGAGTGAAAAGAATGAGGACACTTCCGCCTCATTTTTGGTCGTGGAAAATTCGCCCAAGCCGCCGCCGCGCCGGATTTCCCTGGGCTACGCCGCGCTAAAAGCCGCGAAAAAACTGTGGATTCTCGCTTCCGGCCCCGGCAAAGAAGATGTTTTGCACTCGTCGCTGGCTCCCGGCGGGCAGACGCCGCTGGCGCGGGTGGTCCAGTCGCGCGCCGGGCGTGCCGGCACAAAAATCTTTTCCGATCTGGCAGTTTCAACTTGTAACCAAACGGTTAATAAGCTATAAATAACGGCGTCGGTGGGAGTGAAAAAGTTTTTTGAAAATAGTTTGAACCTTTTCGGCGCAAGGTGCGTCAGAGAAAGTGGTCAGTGAAAATTTCGCTGTTCGTTTAGGGTTGGCATAGAGGTTTTGCTTGCGGCGCGGCTCGGACAGCGACCCCAAGTTGGTCGCGTCGCCCTTCTGAGCGCCTCGGTGAAGGCGTATTTAACCTCGTCACCACGAAGGCCGGACGCAAGTCCGGCCTTCAAACTTTCCGGCGGGCGGGCGGCGGAATTCCCCGTTGCCTGCCGCCGGGGAACTGTTAAAATTCCAACGCATGAAGCATCAGCTCGACTTCGAAAAACCCATCATTGAACTGCAAAACAAGTTGAACAGCCTCCGCGAACACCCGGAGAAACATTCGCTTGGCATCAGTTTCGAGGACGAAATCCAGATCATCGAAAAGAAGATCGAGGAGACGCGGCGGCAGATTTTTCTGAATCTCACCGCCTGGCAGCGCGTCCAGCTCGCGCGCCATCCGCGCCGGCCCTACACGATGGATTATCTCCAAAAGACGTTCGCCGATTTTCAGGAGCTGCACGGCGACCGGCTGTTTGCCGAGGATCGCGCGATGGTTGGTGGCTTTGCCAAATTGGGCGAACACCGCGTGGTCGTCATCGGCACGCAAAAAGGCCGCGACACGAAGGAAAATATTTTGCGCAACTTCGGCTCCGCGCATCCCGAAGGCTACCGCAAGGCGCTCCGTCTGATGCGGCTCGCGAACAAGTTTGGCTTGCCGATCATCACGCTGATTGACACGGCCGGCGCATATCCCGGCGTCGCGGCGGAGGAGCGGCATATCGCCGAGGCCATCGCGGTGAACCTGCGCGAAATGATCCTGCTCGAAGTGCCGATCATCGCCGCCGTCATCGGCGAAGGTGGTTCCGGCGGCGCGCTGGGCATCGGCGTGGCGGACCGGGTTTTGATTTTGGAGAATGCCTATTATTCCGTCATCAGTCCGGAAGGTTGCGCGGCGATTTTGTGGAAGGATCGCGCGAACGCCGCCAAGGCCGCCGCCGCGCTGAAAATCACCGCGAATGATTTGCTGGAACTCAAGCTGGTGGACGAAATCGTGCCCGAACCGCTCGGCGGCGCGCACACCGATCCCGCTGCCATCGCCGCGAATCTTAAAACGTGTCTGCTCAAAAACCTGGAAGAAATTCTCGCCCTGCCGGTGGCCGAGCGGCTGAAGAAACGCTACGAAAAATTCCGCGCCCACGGCCATTTTACCGAGCGGCCCAATGAAGCGGGCGAAATGAAACCGGCCAAGGCGAACGAACCGGTGGCCGCCTGATTTTATGCTTTATCCCTTTGTTTTTCAGCCCATTTTCAAGGATCGAATCTGGGGTGGTCGTGGATTGGAACGGCTTTACGCCAAGAAAATTCCCGCCGGCCAGCCCACCGGCGAATCGTGGGAGATTTCCGACCGGCCCGGCGACGCCAGCGTCATCGCCAACGGCCCGCTTGCCGGAAAAGATTTGCGCTGGCTCATGGAAAACCACGCGAGGGAAATTCTCGGTGATGCCAAACCGGCTGCCGAAGGTCGTTTCCCGTTGCTCTGCAAAATTCTCGACGCGCGCGAAAAACTTTCACTCCAAGTCCATCCGCCGGCGAGCAAAGCCGCCGAACTCAAAGGCGAACCGAAGACGGAAATGTGGTTCATCGCCGATGCCGCGCCGGATGCGAGCTTGTATGTCGGCCTCAAGCGCGGCGTGACGCGGACCGAATTTGAGAAAAAGATTTCTGACGGCAGCGTGGCGGATTGTTTTCACCGCATTCCGGTGAAAGCCGGTGACACGATGTTTCTGCCGAGCGGCCGCGTCCACGCCATCGGCGACGGCTTGGTGATTTTCGAGGTTCAGCAAAACTCGGACACGACTTACCGCGTGTTCGACTGGAACCGCGTTGGCCTGGACGGCAAGCCGCGCGAGCTGCACATCGCGCAATCGCTGGCGAGCATTGATTTCAACGACTTCGAACCGAAGCTGGTGCCGGCAAAATATAATCAGGCCGCGAAATTCAAATACCGGCATCTGGTTCAAGACCCGCTGTTCAATGTTCAGGAAATGGTTTTTGAAACGGCTGAATCAATAGTGCTGGCGGGGCAGTTGTTGCGGATCATCGCGGTGGTCCAAGGCGCGGTGGAAGTGCTTGACGGTGCCAGCAACATTTCCGTTGAACTCCAGCCCGGCCAGTTTGGCCTGATTCCCGCGAGCTTGAAAGGCGTGGAAATTAAAGCAAAAGCGCACACGACGTTTCTCTGCGTCGAGGCCGAGGCAAATTGATTTTTCGGGGAGACGAGTTCCACTATTCTCAAACCAATTGAAGTTTGGGCCTCGTGGAACGCGGCCCTCCGAAATCCTTTAGTTCCACGACAAATCTTCCGGCATCTGCGCGAGGAGTTTGTTTTTCCAGCCGCCCTTGCGTTGCAGGACTTTTTGCCAGAGTTGTTCCGGCGGCGTTTCAAACACCAGTTCCAGCGACGCGGGAAACGTCAGCCACGCCTGCTGTTTCATTTCGCCTTCAAGCTGGCCGGCGCTCCAGCCGGCGTAACCGGCGAACAGCCGCCCTTTTTTCGTCGCGGAAAAAACCTCGCCGATCTCCAGCAAATCGTCCAGCGAATGGCCGAGCGCGAGGTTCGGCAGCACGTCGGCTTCGGGAATGAAACTGTCCGTGTGCAGATAGCTCAACGCGCCGGGCTGCACCGGGCCGCCGAGATACAGCGGCGCGGTCTTGAGCTGGTCCGGGAGGTCGGCGATGATGAGTTCGCCGACGGTCTTGCCGATGGTGCGGTTGAGGACGAGGCCGAACGCGCCCTCGGCGTCGTGCTTGCATATGAGCACGACGGTGTGCTGGAAAAACGAGCCGCCGAGCTGCCCGCTGTCGAGCAGCAACTGGCCTTGCAAAGTTTTGGCTTTTTCGCCCATCGCTGGTGGCAATGTGCCTCAAGTTTCCGCCGCTGGCAAAAATAAAACTGAACCGCCATGACGCCAAGACCGCCAAGGATTTGTTTAAGCCCAAAGGCGAACAGGAAAAAACGCGGAGAATTTCTTCTCCGCGTTTTGCTTTCCAAAACTTGGCGCTCTTGGCGGTTACAGCGACTTGACCTTCTTCACAATCGCCGCCGCGTCAATGCCGAACGCCGCCATCAGTTCCGCCGCGTGGCCGGAGCGGGGCAGGCCGTTCACGGCGAGCTTGTGAACCTTCACGCCTGCGCTGCTCAATTCGCCCGCGACGGCGTCGCCGAGGCCGCCTTCGGGATAATGATCTTCCACGGTGATGACCGTGTTGCCGGTCTTTTTCGCGGCGGCGAGAATCACGTCCTTGCCGAGCGGCTTCACGCTGTAGGCGTCAATGACCGTGACGGCGATGCCTTCGGCCTTCAATTGGTCGGCGGCTTTGAGCGCTTCAAACAACGTGACGCCGGCGCCGACGATGGTGACTTTGGTGCCTTCGCGCAGCACTTTCGCGCCGCCGATGGGGAAGGCTTCGTCGTTCTTGTAAATGACCGGCGTCTTGGGGCGCGAGGTGCGCAGGAACTGGATGCCGCGCGTCTTGGCCATTTCTTCGAGCAGCTTTTCCGTGGCGACCGCGTCCGCCGGATAAAGCACCGAACTGCCTTGCACCGCGCGCATCATGGCGATGTCTTCCAACGCCATTTGCGACGGGCCGTCTTCGCCGATGCTGATGCCGACGTGCGAGCCGACGAGTTTCAGGTTGGCGGAAGAAATGCCGGCGACGCGGATCTGGTCCGCCGCGCGGGTGAAGAACGTCGCGAACGTCGAGGCGAACGGCACGTGCCCGCGCGTGCCAAAACCGATGGCGACGGCCACGAGGTTCTGTTCCGCGATGAAACATTCCGTGGAGCGGTGGGGGAATTTCTTGAAGAACTTGTCCGCGTAGGTTGAATTCTTCGTATCGCCGTCCAGCGCATTGATGCGCGGATCAGCTTCGCCGAGGCGAACGAGCGCGGTGCCGTAGGCTTCGCGCGTGGCGATCTTGTCGCCGAGATTATAGCTGATGGCCGGATAGCTGGCCGGCGCGGCGAGATTCGGCGCGGGCAGGGGAGTCGGTGCGGGAATTGGCACGCCGAGGCCGGTCTTGGCGCTGGGCTGGAGTTCGGCAATGGCCTGCGCGGCTTCTTCCGCATTGAGCGGCTTGCCGTGCCAGCCGTCTTTGTCCTGCAAAAAGGATACGCCCGCGCCCTTGTAGGTTTTGGCGAGAATGACGAGCGGCTTTTCGTCCAGCCCGACACCGCTGAGGACTTCGATGATTTCCTCGATGTCGTGGCCGTCAATCACCTCCACGCGCCAGCCGAACGCGTCAAAGCGCTTCGCATACACGCTCAAGTCATGGCCGAACGCCGTCGCCTGGCTCTGGCCCAGGCGGTTGACATCCACGAACGCGATGAGATTGCTCAACTTGTAATAGCCCGCCAGCGACGCCGCTTCCCACACCGCGCCTTCGGCGATCTCGCCGTCACCGAGCAGGACGTAGGTATTGTAATCCAGTTGATCCTGCCGCGCCGCCAGCGCCATGCCCACGCCGACGCCGAGACCCTGGCCGAGCGAACCCGTCGCCACATCCGCGAACGCCAGCCGCGGCGTGGGATGACCCTCCAAGTCGTTGCCGAACTGGCGGAGCTTGTTGAGTTCCGCGACCGGCACAAAGCCGTTTTCCGCCCACGCCGCGTAAAGCAGCGGCGCCGCGTGGCCCTTCGAGAGAATGAAACGGTCATTGTTGAAGAAATGCGGATTCTTCGCGTCATACTTCATATGGCCGAAGAACAGCGCCGCCACGATGTCCGCCGCCGAGAGGCACGAAGTCGGATGGCCGCTGCCGGCCGCAGTGGTGGCGGTGATGGAGTGGATGCGCAACTGGTTGGCGATCCCTTTCAACAGTTCAATGTCTGTTTCAATCATATAAAATAATAAGTTGCGAAGCATACCCGACCGACGGCGAAAGCCAAGAATGAAAATTGCGAATCTGCCCGCCCCCGCCGCCCGCCGCGCGCTGGCGGGAAAAGAAATCAGCCGGCGGCAGGCTCAAAATAATCGGTTGGACAACCTTTGGCCTCCATCCCAAATTTTTTTTCATGAAACCGGACCGGCCATAAACCTTAATTTCTAGCAAATAGTTAGGCCACAACAACGCATCGTATGATTCGACACATCAAGCGATACTTGGTCATCCGAAGCTATATGCTCCGGTTGAGTAGGGAGTTGGTTCGTCGGTTTGGCAAGCAGCAACATTATTCGGTTGAGCAAGTCACGCAGGCAGTGCAGCGCGGCGGTTTGTCAGCGGCGTTTGTCGCATATGCTCATGCTGCATTTTGCGAGCCGGCAGATTTTGACGCACATTACGAGCCGTTGGGTGTTTCCTGCAGTTATCAGGGTTTGCGCCGCACCATAGCTCGGCGTTATTTTTCTGGGCGTCCGGATTTTGATGCCCAGACCATTATTTCACGATTTTGTTTTTACGGAGACAGCAAGAATCCAGAAAGAATGGACACGCAAGCAGATTCAGACGCTTTTTATGGCGGTGGTGGTGGGCTTTGAGTTGTGACGATGACGTGGCCTAGCCGCACTCTAGCCTGCCAAGGCTGACGGGTTGCCGTTTCCGCTTTCTGTTTTCCGCTTTCCGCTGGCGGACGCTGCGCGCACCGCCGCGCGCCGTTTTCAAATCCGGGCAGCTCCGCTTCTGAGGTAGCGCAGTCCCGTCCCGGCTGCGGGTTAAAGCACCGTCCCGGTGCGTGTG
>Ga0182030_10003282_pt1 | contig 34527 bp, 35 predicted proteins | sample 812S3MmetaG_FD_121299 | JGI IMG/M metagenome (GOLD analysis project Ga0182030, IMG submission 121299) | Permafrost microbial communities from Stordalen Mire, Sweden - 812S3M metaG (Illumina Assembly) | ecosystem: Environmental > Terrestrial > Soil > Wetlands > Permafrost | place: Sweden...
AGATGCGCGACAGCATCGGCTTGGTCGAGTCGCCGCGCCAATAGGCGCCGGCGACCTTCATCAGCTTGAACGCGTCGCCGACCTTGCCGGTCGAGGTCATGTGCGGGCCGCGGCAGAGGTCGGACCAGTCGCCCTGGTTGTAGAGCTTGATCTCCTGGTCGGGAGGAATGGCGTCGATCAGCTCGACCTTGAACGCCTCGCCCTTCCGCTCGAAGAAGCTCTTGGCCGCGTCGCGGCTCATCGTCGACTTCACGAACGGCCGGTCGCGCGCGACGATCTCGCGCATGCGCTTCTCGATCGCCGGGAAATCCTCGGGGGCGAACGGGATCGGACGGAAGAAGTCGTAATAGAAACCGTTCTCGATCACCGGGCCGATCGTCACCTGCGTGTCGGGCCACAGCGACTGCACCGCCTCGGCGAGCACGTGGGCGGCGTCGTGGCGGATGAGCTCGAGCGCGCGCGGGTCGTCGCGGCTGACGAACTCGATCCTGGCGTCAGCGTCGAGCTTGTCGGCGAGATCGACCAGGGCGCCGTCGCGCACCATGGCGACGCTGCGCTTGGCCAGAGACGGAGAGATCGATTTGGCGATGTCGAGGCCGGAAAGGCCGGGTTCGAAGGCGCGGCTCGCGCCGTCCGGAAAAGTCACCTGGACCATAATCGCTCCTATGGCTCACTCGCCGATACCAATCGGCGTAAGCGAATGGGGTGCGTATAGAGGCGCAAACCGCCGAGGGCAATGCGGTTGATCGCCGGCGCGCGGGGCGACGCAGGGCTCGCGCAAGTCTGGGACGCGGGGCAGCGATTTCAGCGGCATGGGCGCCGTTTTGTGTCCCTGCGCGAAGCGGCTGAGGTGAGCGAAACGCGGTGAGGTTAATATACAGTTTTTTGATGTTTTATATAGCGCATGACGCCATCGCGCGGCGGCCGATTCGTATGGCGAGGCGCGCGATTGTGGGCGCGGCCGTTGGCCGCGCCTCCTCATGCTCACGAGAGCCAACACTGGCTCGATGACGCGCTGACGCCCCGGACGCGACCAGCGGTCGCGTCTACAGAGCCGCCGCGGGTCGCCGTCGACCTCTTGGAGAGCCTCTTTTTCCGACCGTGAATGCTCGATGTCGCCGAGAGTTTGAGGCGTTGGGGTCGCTTGCAGCGAGCGGGCGGCCGGCAACCCTGCGCCATCCTCCGCATCGGCGAGAATCGGGACGACGCGGCGCTGCTGGCGCGCGCGCTGGTCGCACGCTGACGCGCTAATTCGGGCAGTCGGGGACTTCGCCGTCGTTGCGCCAGTTGTAGGAGATCGCGCCGTTCTCGCACAGGCCGGGATGGAGCTCGGCGACTCCGCCGCCGTTAGAGAAGCTGAACATGCGGGCGACCAGCCCGTTCGAGGCGCCCGAGGTCCATTTGACGCAGACGTTGACCGTCTTCTCGCCGCCGGTGCAGCCGTTCTTGAATTGCAGAACGTGCCAGCCGCCATTCGGGCATTCGTTGGGCGTCGCGTCGGTCCAGCAGTTCTGCTGCGCCGACGCCGGGCTCGCGACCATGGCGAGCGCGGCGGCGGCCGCGGCAAGCCAAGCGTGTCCGATCCTGAGAGGCCGCCGATCACCCATGCCCCCTCCTCGACTGGCGCGCCGACCCCCTCGTCGACCGGCGCCCGACCGGCTCAACGGTAGCGGCGAAAGCGCCGGTGGCCAAGCGCCGCGTCGCGCCGTTCGCCGCGGGCTGACGCCTCAGGCGTCCTCGCCGCCGATCGCCGCGGCGAACCAGCCGCGCAACCGCTGGCCGATCTGCTTGACCCCGAGCGCGGTCGAGGCGGCGTCGACGCCGCGGGCGAGCGCCAGCGGGGCCGAAAGCCAGCCGTCGGCGTTGCGGTCGTCGAGCCAGTCGACCAGGCCGCCGGGAAAGGCGAACACCGTCAGCGCCAGCACGGCGTAAAGAACCCGCGCCCAGGCCCAGGGACTGGTCGAAGTGGGCGGCTTGGCGTTCGGCTCGGCCATCGGCGCGACCCTCTCAGAACTGGAAATAGATGAACGGCGCCGAACCCGGCGGCGCCATGACGACGATCGCATAGAGCAGGACGAAGCCGACCGCGGCCTGAGCGAACGCGCCGCGGTTGTCGAGCACGACGCCGATCGTCGCGCGCGCGCGCGGCGGCGCGATCTGGGTCAGCGCGCCGCAGGCGATCAGCGGCAGCACGACCCCGGGCATGGTCGAGGGCGCGCCGTTGTCGGTCCACATTCCGGCGAAAAACTGCCCGACCGCGTCGAGCGACGAGGCGCGGAAGAACAGCCAGGCGAGGCAGACGAAATTGAAAGTCAGCGCCCAGTCGACGACGCGCGCCACCGGACCCGAGCCCCAGCGCGCGAAGGCGGCGCTGCGCCGCCACGCATGATCGACGACCAGCGCCGAGCCGTGCAGCGCGCCCCAGATCAGAAAGGTCCAGTTGGCGCCGTGCCACAGCCCGCCGAGCACCATGGTCAGCATCAGGTTGCGCGCGGTCGCCAGCGCGCCGTGGCGGTTGCCGCCGAGCGGAATGTAGAGATAGTCGCGCAGCCAGCTCGACAGCGTCATGTGCCAGCGTCGCCAAAAGTCGCCGATGCCGAGCGCGCGATAGGGCTGGTTGAAGTTCTGCGGAAAATGGTAGCCGAGCAGCCCCGCGACGCCGATGGCGATGTCGGTGTAGGCGGAGAAGTCGGCGTAGATCTGCACTGCGTAGGCGTAGATCGCCATGATCAGATCGAAGCGCGAGAACTGCGACGGGTCGATGAACACCGGGTCGACGAACCGCACCGCCAGGTAGTTCGCGATCACCATCTTCTTGAACAGGCCGCCGAGGATCAGCAGCATGTTTTCGCCAAACGAGAAGTCGCCGGCGCGCGGCGGCGTGGCCAACTGCGGCAGGAATACGTGGGCGCGCACGATCGGCCCCGCCACCAGATGCGGAAAGAAGCTGATGTAGAGGAAGATGTCGAGCGGCGAGCGCGAGGCGGCGAGCCGGCCGCGATAGACGTCGACGATGTAAGAGATCGCGTGGAAGGTGAGGAACGAGATCGCCACCGGCAGCGTGACGTTGACGAAGCCGAGCGGCAGCTCGAACCCGAGCATATGCGCGAGGTTCATCGCCTGGGCGATGAAGAAGTCGAGGTACTTGAAATAGCCGAGGATGCCGAGGTCGAGCGCGACGCCGAGGCCGAGCGCGAGGCGGCGAAAGGGGCGCTTGGCGGCGGCGTCGACATAAAGCCCGACGAGGTAGGAGATCGCGCCGCTCGCCAGCAGCAGCAGCAGGAATCGCCAGTTCCACGAGGCGTAGAACGCGAGGCTCAGCGCGAGGAGAACGAGCTTCTTGGCGGTGTTGTAGGCGTTGAGACTCCAGACCAGGACAAACGAAAACGCGAAGAACAGCCCGAAATCAATTGTTGGAAACAACATGGGCGCTGGTCTGCCGGCCTTCGATCAAGGGAATGAGGAAATCCGCGAAACGATCGGCGCTCTGCCGATACCCGTCCACCGTCATGTGCACGTAATCATGGGCCATCAGCGGCGGATCAGCGGCGGCCCACGCTTGCGCGCCGCACGGACTGGGCATCGCCGACGACCAGTCCCAGAAATCGGCTTCGAGCCGAATCGCCAGGCGCCGTTGGGCCTCGCGCACCTGTGCGAGCTTGGGCGGCGTCGGCAGCTTGCAGGCGCCGTTGTCGCCGCCCGCCGCCGTCGCGCAGCCGGCCACGCCGGGTCTGCATCCCGCCCCCGCGCGCGCTCCGTCGGGCGGACCGACGATGACGATGCGCGCCTCGGGCCGCAGCGCCTTCAGCCGTTTGACGATCTGTTCGTACTGCGCCGTGTAGGCGGCGACGTCGAGCGCGTCGTTGAAGCCCTCGTTGGTGCCGAAGGCGAGGACGATGACGTCGGGCGCGATGCGCTTGAGGTCGTCGGCGAGATTGTCCTCGGCGAGCTTCTGCAGCAGCTGCACCGTCGCGCCGGGGAAGCCGAGGCTGATATAGGATACGCCGTCGCCTTCGCGGTTGACCTCGACGCCGGTGACGGTCACCGGCGCGTCGGTCAGCGCCCGCACCGCCACGTCGTGGAAGCCTTTGGCGCCGTGCTCGGTCGGATTGACGTCGAGCATCGCCCGCTGGTCGGCGGCGCCCTCGAGATTGATTTCGCCGCTCGGCTGGCCATCGACCAGGACTTCGGCGCGGCCTCCGCCCGGCTGCTTGAGGAAAGCGACCTGGACGCTGTCATAGGCGAGGCCGCCGCGTGACTTGAAGTCGAGCGATGCGCCGGCGCGATGGGCGATCGCGTTGAAGCCGGTCAGGTAGAAGTGGCGGTTCTCATCCGATCTCTGCAGCGCCTCGTAACTCCAGCCGTCGGAGGCGTCGTCGTCGAACAAGGCCGAGCGCACGCCGGGATGCGGCCTGCCCGGGACGAGATAATCCTCGCCCCCGGCGCCGAACACCTGTTGCAGCCGCTCGCGCACCCGACCGCTGAAGAAATCCGCGGCGGTGTGGCTGTCGCCGAGCTGCAGCACGGTCAGCCGGCGCGCGGCGAAGACGTCGGGCTGGAGCTCGCCATAGGCGGTGAGCTCGGGGCTCGGCCGCGCCGCCTCCGGCGCCGCCGCCTCGAGCGCCGAGAGCGCGCCGAGCTTGCGCGGCTTGCCGAGCGGGACGAGGGCCATTTCCGGCGCCGTCGGTTTCGACAGCAGCGCCGCGCGCAGCAGCTTTTCGCCGGCGCTCGGCGGCGTGATCGCGACGGCGCGCGCCGTCGTCTTGGGAGGCGCGTCGCGGTCGGAAGCGCGCCAGGCGGCAAAGCGAGAGTCGCCGCCGGCAAGCGCGACGAGTTCAGCCGACGCCGGAAGGCCCAACCGGCTCGCCGATTGCAGCGCCCGCTCGACCGAGACGACGCCGGCGGGGGCGCTCGCGTCGATCTTCGCGGTGAGGCTGGCCCCCACCGCGCCGATCAGCAAGGCCGAGGCCCATGCGAGCAGCGCCGCCGAACTTCGCAAAACCTACTTCGCCCCCATCTGTTCGCATTCGGCGGCGACGTCGTGGCCGCGTTGCTTCAGGCTCGCCATGATCGCCGGGTAGAAGGCGTCCATCACCATATCGTAGCCGGCGGTGGTGAAATGCACGCCGTCTGGCGCGCGCACCTGGACCATGCTCTGCTTGGCGTTGGGCAGGAAAGGCTTGTAGACGTCGGGCGGAGGCTGCGAGGTCCATGGCGGAACGAACGTCGCCTGCGGCGACGCGATTTGCGCCACCGCGTCGGCGAAGATCTTGTTCTTCTCGACGGCGTCGGAGTTGGCGGCGGGGTCGAGCATGATCGGCAGCCCCATCACCAGAAACGACGAGCCGTGCGACAACCCGGCCCGGACCACATCCTCAATGATTCCCTCGTAACGCGCGTCGAAATCCGGACCGCCGTATTCGGTTCGCTTCTTGTCGACGCCGACGATCGACTGGCGATCGTTGACGCCGAACGAACCAACGAAGAGATCGGCCCCCGGATCCTTGGCGATCGCCCCCACCTCGTCGACCCAATTGAACTTATCCAGTCGGGTCAGCCCGGTGCCGTTCTCCGCCCGGCGGATCAGCTTGACCTTCTCCGCCAAACATTTGTCTTTTCCGAGGCGGCGAAACATTGCGCCCCACAGACCGTCTGCCATCGAGTCGCCGACGAAGGCGACGTGCAGCGGCGGCGCCTCTTCGGCCACGGTCGGAGCGGTCGCCCCGATCGCGGCGGCGGCGAACGCGACGAAGGCCACGCTACACGTCGCAACTGAGAACCCGGACTTCCACATCCCTCAGGCGCCTTTGGCTTGCGGTTGGATCAACCCGGCGCGGACCCGGCAGGCTTCGCCGCTGGAACGACAAGCCTGTAATGACAAGTCTTTTTCTCGCTTGAGCCCTTTTTGTGGCAGACGAGAACCTTCCTGTAACCTCTTACGGCGACCGGCTTGCGCTCGCTCACCGAGGCTTCGAGGATCGGGATGCCCGCGACGGACGCCGCCTTCTGCCACAGCAGCCGATAGCCCGCCATAGTAAAGTGGACGCCGTCGCCGGCGTGCAGGCCAGGCGCACAGAATTCCGGCGTCTGCGCCGAAACGTAGGCGACCGAGGTGTCGGCCAGCGTCGCGGCGATGACTTTGTCGAGCTTCTCGGAATGGGCCTCCCAGGCGGTGCGCACGCAGGGCGGACCGAGCCAGGTGAGCTTGATGCCCTGCTCGCGCGCCGCGGCGGCGATCTGCAGAATGCGCGGCTGCTGCTCGTCCAGGCCGGCGACCGCGTCATTGGTGCCCAGGCTCATGACGACATTCGCGCCGCGCGGCATTTCCCGAATTTGGTCAAAGATTTTCGGCGTATAGATTGCGACATTGAAGCGATTTGCCGGCGACGGATAGCTCGACGCGAGGTGCAGGCCCTCGCCGATGCTGTCGCCGATGATGCGGATTTCCTCGGCCTGCGCCGCGGCCGGCGCGAGGCCTGCGAGCAGCAGACAAAGAGCGATGCGACCGAGGCGCATGGGGTCACCAGGGGAAAAGCGTTGGCAGACGAAATCACGCCATGGTTAACGGCCTGTGAAGTCCCGACCAAGGCGGCGGCGCGACTGTCCCCGGTTTTCAGTCGCAGCGGTAGCGCCAGCGGCCGTAACGCCACGGCGTCCGCCACGAGGCGCCGGAGGGCGGCGTCGCCGGTGGCGGATCATAGCCCGACCCGCCCCACGGGTGGCAGCGGCAAAGCCGCGCTGTCGCCATCCAGCCGCCCACCCACAGGCCATGGCGGCGGATCGCCTCGTCGGCATAGGCCGAGCAGGTCGGCAGGTAGCGGCACCGGCGTCCCAGCAACGCCGAAAAAGTCAGCTGGTAGAAACGGATCAGCAGATGGACGGCCTGCCGCGGGGCCTGGCCGAGGGCGCTCATCGCTCCGCTCCGGCGCCCTCGGGCGGCCGGCGCAAAGCCTCGATCTTGTCGAGCGCCTCGACGACCGCGTCGAAAGTCAGCAGCGTCGCCGCGTGGCGCGACGGCAGGTCGCGCACTGGCGCCAACACGGCGAATTCCGCCCATTCCCCGTCCGGCGGCGGCCCTTTTTCCTTGAGCATCCGCCGCACCGTCTCGCGCAAGGCGATCAGCGCTTCGGGCGCCGCGCCGATGACATGGCGCGCCATCAGCGACGAAGCCGCCTGCCCCAGCGCGCAGGCGCGCACGTCATGGGCGAAGTCGGCGACCCGGCCGCCGCTCACCCGGAGGTCGACCGTCACCCTGGAGCCGCAGACCGGCGAGCGCGCCGAGGCGGACGCGTCGGGCGCGGCGAGCCGCCCCAGGCGCGGGATGTCGGCGGCGAGCTCGAGGATGCGCGCCGTATAGATTGCGTCGAAATCGTCGTTGGTCATGACGTCGGACAAGGGACGGCTTTTCCAGTCGCGGTAGGTAACTATATAGAAGGCCGGGCGCGCCGATGCGAGCGCCGGCGATGGCCGCAGGAATGTCGAACTGGTAGAAGAGCCGCATGGACGACGTAGTCACCCGCGACGAGCACAAGGCTGAAGCGCCCGCCCGGCCGTCTCGCGAGGAAGCCGAGGCGGCGGTTCGCACCCTGATCGCCTGGGCGGGCGACGACCCTGCCCGCGAAGGCCTGCTGGAAACCCCGCGCCGGGTCGTCAAGGCCTATGAAGAGCTGTTCGCCGGCTACCGCCAGGACCCGGCCAAGCACCTCGCGCGGGTTTTCGACGACGTCGACGGCTACAAGGATCTGGTGCTGGTCCGCGACATCCCCTTCATCTCGCATTGCGAGCACCACATCGCGCCGTTCATCGGCAAGGCGCATATCGCCTATTACCCGCGCCGCGGCGTCGTCGGGCTGTCGAAGCTCGCGCGCATCGTCGACGCGTTCGCGCGGCGGCTGCAGACCCAGGAGGCGCTGTCGGCCCAGATCGTCGCCGCGATCGACGGCGCGCTCAACACCCGCGGGGTCGCGGTGATGATCGAGGCCGAGCACACCTGCATGTCGATGCGCGGCGTGAAGAAGGACGGCGTCTCCACCGTGACGACCCAGTTCACCGGGGTCTTCCGTTCGCAGCCCAACGAGCAGACTCGCTTCCTCACCCTGCTGCGCGGCGCGCGCTGACCATGGCGAGCGCCGCCGCAGACGACATCGAGGAAGGCTCCGCCTTCACGCCGCGCTTCTCCGCCGACGGGTTGATCGCCTGCGTCGCGGTCGACGCGGAGAGCGGCGAGGTTCTGATGCTCGCCTACATGAACGCCGAGGCGTTGGACAAGACACTGGCGACCGGCGTGATGCATTATTGGTCGCGCTCGCGCCAGAAGCTGTGGCGCAAGGGCGACGTCTCCGGCCAGGTCCAGACCGTCGTCGAGCTGCGGGTCGACTGCGACCAGGACGCGCTGTTGGCGCGCGTCAGCGTCGGCGGCGACGGCGGCGCCTGCCATACCGGCCGCCGGTCTTGTTTCTACCGGCGGGTCGAATCCGCCGCCGGCGGCGCGCGGCTGACGCCGATCGAAGGGATGTGAACCCGTCGCACGGCGGGACACACGAATTATAAAGGCGGCGGGGGCTTGGATAGGGCGCGTCCCGCGTTCTTCGCTTTTGCGGGGGGCGCGCGGCGGCCGGCGAGGCTTGAGCCATGGCGGACGATCACATCCGCAAGACCGAGGTCGAGGGCGCCGCGGGCGGCCGCTCCCACGCCAGACCACGCATCGGCTTGGCGCTCGGGGCGGGGGCGGCGCGCGGTTGGGCCCATATCGGCGCCCTGCGCGAATTGATCGCGATGGGCATCGTTCCCGACGTCGTCGTCGGCTCGTCGATCGGCGCGCTGGTCGGCGGCTGCCACGCCGCCGGTCGGCTTGACGAGCTCGAAGCTTTCGTCCGCTCGCTGAACCGCCGGCGCGTGTTTGGCCTGCTCGACTTCTCCTTCAGCGGCGCCGGTCTGATCGGCGGCGACAAGCTGCGCACGCGGCTGAATAAGACGATCGGCGGGTTGCGCATCGAGGACTTGCCGATGCGCTTCGCCGGCGTGGCGACCGAGCTCGGCACCGGCCACGAAGTGTGGTTGCGCCGCGGCTCGCTGATCGACGCGATGCGCGCGTCCTACGCCCTGCCGGGCGTGTTCGAGCCGGTCAGGCTCGGCCACCGCTGGCTGATCGACGGCGCGGTCGTCAATCCGGTGCCGGTCAGCGTCGCGCGCGCGCTCGGCGCCGAACGGGTGATCGCGCTCAGCATCGCCGCCGACGGGACCGGCCGCGGCGCGACCCGGCACGACGGCGTCGAGATCGACCCGGCCGAGGCCGATGCATCCCCTGCTCCGCGCCGCGACAGAGGATTCCTATGGGGCGGAAGGCCCGGCGCCAGCGCGCCGGGCTTCGCCTCGGTGATGGTCAACGCGTTCAACATTACCCAGGATCGTCTGATGCGTTCGCGGCTCGCCGGCGACCCGCCCGACGTGCTGGTCAATCTCAAGGCCGGCCGGTTCGGCGTGTTTGAATTCGACCGCGCCGAGGAGCTGATCGCTCTCGGCCGCGAGGCGGCGCGCCGCGCGCGCGACGAAATCGCCGAATGTTTCGATCTCGCGCCCGTTGCCGAGGGCTGAGGCGGCCGACGCTCAGGCGGCGCCGATGTAATCGCGCAGCGCGCGCCGTTCGCTGTCGATCGTCTGCACGTGGCGCCTGACGACGTCGCCGATCGAGACGATGCCGATGAGCCGGCCGTTGTCGACCACCGGCAGGTGGCGGAAGCGGCCTTCGGTCATCATCTCCATCACCACGTCGATCGTGGCGCGCTCGTCGACCGTGGTGACTTTCGCCGTCATGTGGCGCGACACCGGCTCCTCCAGCACGCTGGCCGGCCCGGTTCCGATCGCGCGCACGAGGTCGCGTTCGGAGACGATGCCGAGCACGGCTCGGGACGCGTCGGAAACCACGACGGCGCCGACGCCCCAGTTGGCGAGCTGCGCCGCCACTTCCCGGACGGTGCGGTGCGGTTGGGTGGTGTGGACGTCTCTGCCCTTTTCCGCGAGAATTCGCGCAACGGTCATGCTACCCTCCCTACGAGGCGGTCTCTTAGGGGACCAGCCGGATCGGCGAGAATGCGCTGACCCGCGTCGCCGATCAAGCGCAATTGCGTCAATTCAAGTCGCGCTTCGCTCACCGCAGCCCGGCGTCGACCAGCAGGCAGTGCTTGGTGATCATCCGGCTGTCGTCGGCGGCGAGGAACAGCGCCGCGCTGGCGACCGCTTCCGGGCCGATCGCCTGCGGCAGGCATTGACGCGCCACCATCGCCGCGACGTCGGCTTCGGTGGTGAACCACAACCGCCGCTGACGCTCGGTCATGATCGCCCCTGGCGCAATGCAATTGACGCGAATGTTGTCGCCGCCGAGTTCGTGCGCCAGGCTGTTGGTCAGGCCCAGGACCGCCGCCTTGGCGGCCGCATAGACGGTCAAGCGCCGCGAGCCGATCATCCATGCGGTGGAGGAGAAATTGATGATCGAACCGCCGCCGATTTCGCGCATCGACTGGGCGGCGATCTGGGCGGCGAAGAACTGGTGCTTGAGGTTGACCGCGATCGTGAAGTCCCAGTCGGCTTCGGTGACCTCGGCGAAGGCGCGCCGCGTGTCGTTGGCGGCGTTGTTGACCAGAACCGCGATCGGCCCGAGCCGCTGGCGTATTTCGACCATCGCCGCTTCGAGCGCGGCGAGGTTGGTCAGATCGCATTCGATGAACAGCGGCTTCTGCGGACCGGCGGCGCGCTCGACCAGGCGCAGCGATTCGTCCCTGGCGACGTCGACGAAGGCGACGCTCGAGCCCTGCGCCACGAAGGCTTCGACCATCGCCGCGCCGATTCCCGATCCGCCGCCGGTGATGAAGACGACGCGATCGTGCAGGCTGGGATAACGGGCGTTCGACAATCTGGCCTTCTCCCCCTCGCGCTTCGTGAGGATCGAATCTAGCAGCGCCGGGCGCGGCGCGGCAATCGCCTCAGCCCCCGCCCCCGCCGAGCAGCGCCAGCAGCGCCTTCAGCAGCGTCGCCGGCCGCGGCGGACAGCCGGGAACGTAGAGGTCGACAGGCAGGACGTCGCCGACGCCGCCGACGACCGCGTAGCTGCCGCGAAACACGCCGCCGTCCTTGGCGCAGCCGCCCGAGGCAATAACCCATTTGGGTGCCGGCGTCGCCGCGTAGGTCCGCTCCAGCGCCTCGCGCATGTTGACCGTCACCGGCCCGGTCACCAGCAACACGTCGGCGTGGCGCGGCGAGGCGACGAAGCGCAGGCCGAAGCGTTCGAGGTCGTAGAAGGCGTTGCCGAGCGCATGGATCTCGAGCTCGCAGCCGTTGCACGAGCCGGCGTCGACATGACGGATCGCCAGGCTGCGGCCGAGGCTCGCGGCGGCGGCGCGATCGACCGCGGCGGCGAGCGCCGCCAGCTCGGGATCGTCGCGGCGCGGCGCCGCCTCGGTCAGCGGCCCCTTCAGCAGTCCCTCGATCAGCGTTCGGCGCATCGTCCCCTCCTCCCCCTCAGAGGTCGCAGCCGGAATAGGAACAGTTGAACGACTTGTTGCACAACGGGAAGTCGGCGACGATGTTGCCTTCGATCGCCGCTTCGAGCAGCGGCCACTGGAACCACGACGGGTCGCGCAGATGACAGCGCGCGACGCGGCCGTCGTCGCCGAGCCGCACGTGAACGAACACGTCGCCGCGGAAGCCTTCGATCAGCGCCCAGCCTTCGCCGGGGCTCGTCGCCGGCTGCGGTTGGGCGAAGATCGGGCCGATGGGCAGCCGGTCGAGGATCTGGCTGATCAGGCGCAGCGATTCCTCGACCTCACGGACGCGCAGCCAGACGCGCGCGTTGACGTCGCCCTCGCGCTGCACCGGCGTCTCGAAGCGCAGCTCGTCATAGGGAGAATAGGCGCAGTCGCGCCGGGCGTCGAAGTCGCGGCCCGAGGCGCGGCCAATCACCCCGCCGCAGCCGAAGCGCTCGGCGAGCTCGAGACTGAGCCGTCCCGCGCCGACGGTGCGATCCTGCAGCGACGCGGTGTTGTCGTAGAGCTCGACCAGCCGCGGAAAGCGCTCGCGGATCGTGGCGACCATCTCGCGCAGCGCGGCGCGCTTGTCGCGGTCGAGGTCGACGTCGACGCCGCCCGGCGCGATCCGATCCATCATCAGGCGATGGCCGAACGCATGGTCGGCGGCGCGCAGGGCGAGTTCGCGCAAAGCGCCGGTATGGGCGTGCATCAAGGCGAAGGAGGCGTCGTTGCAGATCGCGCCGATGTCGCCGAGATGGTTGGCCACGCGCTCGATCTCGGCCATCAGCGCCCGCAGCCAATTCGCCCGCCGCGGCGCGGCGAAGCCGAGCGCCTGTTCGACCGCGCGGGCGAAGGCGATCTGGTAGGCGACCGTGCTGTCGCCGCTGACGCGGGCCGCGAGCTCGGCGCCGCGCCGGAGATCGGCCCCCGTCATCAGCCGCTCGACGCCCTTGTGGGCATATCCGAACCTCTCCTCCAGCCGCACCACCGTCTCGCCGCTGGCGTGGAACCGGAAATGACCTGGCTCGATGATTCCGGCGTGGACCGGTCCGACCGGGATCTGGTGCAGGCCGGCGCCTTCCGCGGTGAGGAACGCATAGCGCTCCGGTTCGCCGCCGGCGGCAGGCGAGCCGTCGCCCAGCGGATGGCGCACCGGCCACCGGCCGTGGTCGAGCCACGGCCGCGCGTCGGGCGCGCCCTCGGCCTTCAGGCCGTTGAGATCGGCGATCGCGCGCTCGAGGCGGATCGCCGGCGCGTGCGCGGCGCCGACCGAGGGATAGGCGCCGGCGTCACAGGCGTAGCGGAGGAATTCGAGCCCCGGCCCGCCCGTCGAGATCGCCATGCGAACCTCGGCGCCGTCGCCCCACAGGCCGACCAGCCGCGCTTCGCCGGCGGCGAGCCGCCGCGCCGCCTCGCTCCAGTCCTCGTTCCGCGTCGATTTGGCCGTCGTCATGCGCCGCCCCCTTACTTCAGCATCGTCGCGACGTGCTGAAACCAGGCGACCAGCGGCGGCGGCAGATAGAGGCCGGCGAGCAGCACCAGACCAAAATGCGCAGCGATCGGCAGGGTCGAAGCGGTGGTTTGCCTGTCGCCCGGGCTCGGTTCGCCGAACGCCATGCCCTGCAGGCGCAGGATCAGCGCGCCGAAGGCGACCAGCAGGCCGAAGACCAGCAGCAGCGCAAGCCAGGGCGCGCGCGCGAAGGTCGAGCTGACCACCAGGAACTCGCTGGTGAAGATGCCGAGCGGCGGCGCGCCGGCGATCGCCAGCACGCCGAGCACGAGGCTCCAGCCGAGCGCCGGATGCGAAACGGTGAGGCCGCGGATGTCGGCGATCTGCTGGGTGCCCTTCGCCTGGGCGATGTGACCGACGGTGAAGAAGATCGCCGACTTGGTCAGGCTGTGCATCGTCATGTGCAGCAGGCCGGCGAAATTGGCGAGCGGCCCTCCCATGCCGAAGGCGAAGACGATGATGCCCATGTGCTCGATCGACGAGAAGGCGAACAGCCGTTTGATGTCGCGCCGGCGGTAGAGCATGAAGGCGGCGAAGATCAGCGAGACGAGGCCGAGCGTCGCCATCAGCGGCCCGGGCGCGATCGCGCGCGCGTTGGCGTCGAGCAGCAGCTTGAACCGCAGCACGGCGTAGAGCGCGACGTTGAGCAGCAGGCCCGACAGCACCGCCGAGATCGGCGTCGGGCCTTCGGCGTGCGCGTCGGGCAGCCAGGCGTGCAGCGGCGCGAGCCCGACCTTGGTGCCGTAGCCGAGCATCAGGAAGACGAAGGCGAGATTGAGCAGCGCCGGGTCGAACTCGGCGACCCGGCCGAGCAGCGTCGTCCACACCATGCCGCCGACGCCTTCGCCGAGCACTGGCCGCGCCGCCATGTAGACGAGGATGGTGCCGAACAGCGCCAGGGCGATGCCGACGCTGCCGAGGACGAAGTATTTCCACGCCGCCTCGATCGCCGCCTGGGTGCGGTAGACGCCGACCATCGCCACCGTGGTCAGCGTCGCCATCTCGATCGCCACCCACATCAGACCGATGTTGTTGGCGACGAGCGCGAGGTTCATTGCGAATGTCAGCGCCTGGTACATCGCGTGATAGAAGCGCAGATGGATCGACGTCAGGCGGCCGGTTTCGAGCTCGTGGCCGATGTAGCTCGCCGAGAACACGCTGGCGGTGAACGCGACGAAGGTGTTGAGGACGACGAAGACGATGTTGAGGTCGTCGACCAGGAAATAGTCGCCGCTCGCCGGCTTGACGAACAGAAACGACAACGAGGCGAGAAAAGTCAGCAGCGACGAGGCGACGTTGATCGCCGCCGACACACGGTAGCCGGGCATAAAGGCGAGCAGCGCCGCCGTCGCCGCCGGCAGAACGAGGATCGCCGCCAGTCCGTCGAGGGGGAGCCCGCTCACAGTCGGTCCCCCTGAAACTGTTCGAGCGCGCGCGCGTCGACCGTCTCGAAGCGTTCGGAGATGCGGAAGAGGAAGACGCCGATCACGGTGAAGGCGACCAGCACGGAGAAGGCGACCGAGATCTCGACCACCAGCGGCATGCCCTTGGCGCCCGCGGCGGCGAGGATCAGCCCGTTCTCGAGCGACATGAAGCCGACCACCATGCTGACCGCGTTTCGCCGGACGACCATCATCAGCATACCGAGCAGCACGACGGACAACGCGAAGGCGAGGTCTTCGCGCGCCAGCGCGTCGGCCTCGCTGACGACGCGCAGCATGACGACGATCGACAGGGCGACCAGCGCCAGGCCCGCAAGCATGGTCGGGCCGATGCCGACGACGTTCTCGACGTCGCGGTGGATGCCGAGCCGGGAGATGATGCGGTGGAGCGCGACCGGAATGATCACCGCCTTGAAGGCGAAGGCGATCGCCGCGGTTACGTAGAGATGGATGGCGTCCTGGACATAGGCCTGCCAGGCGACCGACAGCGCGAGGATGACCGCCTGCAGCGCGAAGACGTTGAGCAGCGCGAACAGCCGCGTCTGGTAGAGCAGCATGAAGCTGACCAGCACCAGCCCGCCGGCGAGAAGGTGAGAGACGTCGAACGAGAGGCCGGTCATTTCAGCGTCCGCGACACGAACAGCAGCAGCGCGCCAAGAAAGCCGAGCATCAGCGCCGCGCCGAGAAAGTCGGGCACGCGGAACACCCGCATCTTGGCGATGCTGGTTTCGAACACGCCGAGCAGCACGCCGGCGACGCCGAGCTTGGCGACATAGAACGCTGCGCCGGCGAGGCGGTCGCCGACCCCGGCATCGGCGATCGCGATCCCCCAGGGAACGAAGACGCAGACGATCAGCGACACGTAGAGGGTGAGCTTGAGCATCGAGGCGAGTTCGATGACCGCGAGGTGGCGGCCGGAATATTCGAGGATCATCGCCTCGTGGACCATCGTCAGCTCGAGATGGGTGGCGGGGTTGTCGACCGGGATGCGGCCGTTCTCGGCGATCGCGACGATGACCAGCGCGATCAGCGCCATGCCGAGCGTAACGCGCAGACCGACGCCCGACGTCATCGCCGCTGCGACAGTCGAAAGCTGGGTCGAGCCGGCGATCAGCGCCAGCGAAAAGACGATGACGATCATCGCCGGCTCGGCGAGCGAGGCGAACATCGCTTCGCGGCTTGCGCCGAGGCCGCCGAAGCTGGTTCCGACGTCGAGGCCGGCGAGCGCGAGGAAGAAGCGGGCCGAGCCAAGCAGCGCGACGATGGCGATCAGATCGGCCGACCAGGAAAACAGCAGCCCAGTGGCGAAGGTCGGGATCAGCGCCGCGGCGACCCAGGTGGCGGCCAAAACGACATAGGGCGTCGTGCGGAACAACCACGACGCGCTGTCGGCGACGACCGCCTCCTTGCGCACGAGCCGCGCGAGATCGCGATAAGGCTGCAACAGCGGCGGACCGCGGCGACGGGTGAGGCGCGCCTTGACCGCCCGCACCAGCCCGGTCAGCAGCGGCGCGATCAGGATGACCAGGGTCATCTGCATGAGTTGGAAGACGAGGTCGACGGCGAGGCCGGTCATGGCCAGGCCGCCAGAATCAGCAGCAGCGCGACCAGCGCGGCGAAGACGACGCTGAGGTACTGCCGGATGGTGAGGAACTGCAAGCGGTTGAGCCGCGTCGCGATCGCCCCGACGATTTCGCCGAGCGGCGTGTAGAATCCGTCCCACACCGGATCGCGCAGCACGAGCTGATGCACCGCCGGTCGCGTCTCGCCCGGCGCCGGCATGTCGAGCCGCTCGCGGCCGCGGAAGACATAGCCGCCGAACACGCGCCGGATCGGTTGGCTGAAGCTTTCGGCGGTGTATTGCGTCGCCGGGCTGGAGTCGGGGAAGCCGCAGTCCCAGGCGGGCGCGCGCCGCAGCGCGTCGGAGGCGAACCGGTGGATGACGGATGCCGCCATCGCTCCCGAGGCGACGATGAACAGGAACACCAGCAGGCCGTTATAGGAGCTGCGACTCTCGGCGATCGGCGCGATCGACAGCCAGGGGATCTCGGCCTGCAGCGGCATCGCCGCGCCGGTGACGGCGACCGCAACCGGCTTCAAGGTGTCGATGACCACCCCGGGAAAGACGCCCGCCAGCAGGCAGAGGGCGGCGAGCGCGCCCATCGCCGCGAGCGAGAAACGATCGACCTCGCGCGCCTTCGCGGCCTCGTCGCTGCGCGGCCGGCCGAGGAACGGAATGCCGAATGCGCGCACGAAGCACGCCGCGGCGAGCGCCGCGGTCAGCGCCACCGCCGCGCCGACCGCCGGCGTCAGCAGCTTCAGAGTCCATTGCGGGAACTGCGGCCCGAGCAGGATCGCCTGCAGCATCAGCCATTCGGAGACGAAGCCGTTGAGCGGCGGCAGCGCCGCGATCGCCGCGCAGCCGGTGAGCACGAAGAAGCCGGTCGCCGGCATGCGATTGAGCAGCCCGCCGAGCCGCCCCATGCGCCGCTCTCCGGTCGCGGTCAGCACCGCGCCGGCGCCGAAGAACAGCAGGCTCTTGAACAGGGCGTGGTTGAGCGCGTGGAACAGGGCCGCCGTCATCGCCAGCGCGGCGGCGCCGGGAAGCCCGCTCGCCTTGAAGGCGAGCGCGAGGCCGACGGCGACGAAGATCAGGCCGACGTTCTCGATCGTCGAATAGGCGAGCACCCGCTTGAGGTCGGTCTGCATCAGCGCGTGCAGCACGCCGATGAGCGCGGTCGCCGCGCCGAGCGCGAGGATCGGCGCGCTCCAGCGCCAGTCCGGCCGGCCGACGAGATCGAAGGCGATGCGAATGAAAGCGTAGACCGCCACCTTGGTCATCACGCCGCTCATCAGCGCCGAGACGTGGCTCGGCGCGGCGGGATGGGCGAGCGGCAGCCAGACGTGCAGCGGCGCGAGGCCCGCCTTCGAGCCGGCGCCGACCAGCGCCAGAGCGAGCGCCAGCGCGGCGACGCCGGCGGCCGGCGGAGCGGCGCGCATCGCGTCGAACCCGTAGCCGCCGCCCGCGCCGGCGAGCAGGCCGAAGGCGAGCAGCAAGGCGAGCGTGCCGAAGCTCGCCATGACGAGATAGACGAAACCGGCGCGCGCGACGCCGCTATCGCGGTGATGCGCCATCACCAGCGCCCACGAGGCCAGCGACATGAATTCCCACGCCACCAGGAAAACATAGGCGTCGTCGGCGATCAGCACGACGTTCATGCCGGCCAGGAAGGCGGGAAAGAACGGCAGCACGCGCGCCGGCTCGCGCTCGTGGCGGCCGTAGCCGAGGGCGTAGAGGCTCGCCGCCGCGCCGCCGAGATTGACCACCACGGCGAAGAACGCCGACAGCGCGTCGAGGCGGAAATTGGCGCCGACCCACGGCAGGCCGATCGGCAGCGTCAGCCGCGCCGGCCCGGCGCGGCCGATCAGCGCGGCGGCGGCGGCGGCGAGCAGCGCGGCGCTCAGCGCCAGCGTAGCGCCATAAACGAAGGCGCTGGCGCCGCTGCGGCGCGCGACCGAGACGGCCACGACCGATAGCGCCAGCAGGGCGGCGTCGCAGGCGAGCAGCGCCTGAAGCAGGTTCATCGTCGCGCGGCTTTCGCGGAACCGTCGCCTCGCCAGCCCCCGCGGCGACGGGCGACGATCGAATCGGGAAACTTCAAGGCCAAGGACCGAATCTCGGGCGGCCTCATGCTAGCGTCGTCGGTGGGGCGCGCGTCAAGGCCGGAATCAGGCCGGGCGCTCGGCGGAGGCGGCGCGCAGAAGCGTCAGCATCTCGCGGTGGATGAACTCGTTGCCGCAGCAGATGTCGCCCGACTTCAGGTAATCGGGCCCGCCGTCGCACTCGGTGACGAAGCCGCCGGCCTCGCGCACGATCAGCTCCCCGGCGGCGATGTCCCAGGAATGGAGGCCGCGCTCCCAGAACGCGTCCAAGCGGCCATTGGCGACATAACAGAGATCGAGCGAGGCGCAGCCGAGGCGTCGGACGTTGACGACCCGCTTCATCACCGCCGCCAGATCGGCCTGGAAGGCCGGATGCTCGGACTTCTTGCCAAGGTGGGGAATGCCGCAGCCGATCAGCGCCTGCGAAAGTTCGCGCCGCGCCGCCACCCGCATGCGGCGCGCGCCGCCGAAAGCCCCCTGCCCCTTCTCGGAGACATAGGTCTCGTCGGTGGCGGGGTTGTAGACGACCCCGGCGACGATCTGCCCTTCACGCTCGAGGGCGATCGAAATGGCGAAGATCGGAATCCCGTGGAGGAAATTGGTCGTCGCGTCGAGCGGGTCGATGTGCCAGGTGTGGCTCTTGTCGGCGCCTTCGACGCGGCCGGCCTCCTCCATCACGAAGCCGTAGCCGGGCCGCGCCTTCGAGAGTTCCTCGAAGATCGTCTTCTCCGACCGCCTGTCGGCGAGGCTGACGAAATCGCCCGGCCCCTTGAGCGACACCTGCAATTGCTCGACCTCGCCGAGATCGCGCTTGAGGCCGCGGCCCGCCTTGATCGCGGCGTTGGTCATGATAGTCATCAGGGCGGAACGGATCATCGCGGGCGCAATCCAAGGCGAAGCTGCCGGCGGTGGCTTTAGGGGATGGCGGCTGGCGGCGCAACCGAAGCGCCGCCGCGTGGCCCGGTCGCCACGGGTTGAACCCGAGCCGAGCGGCCGTCATTATGTCGTCATGGCGGCCACCCGGCCGTCGAGGGGGGATCATGCCGGCGACGCCTCGCCTTCTGCTCGCCGCTGGATTGATGGCCGCAGCCTGCGCCGGCGCGGCCGCCGCGGAGCCGAGCGGCTGCGACAAGTTCAAATGGCCGATCGCCCACGAGCAGGCGGCGCTCGCCGCCCCCGCCATCGGACCGCTCGATCCCGGCGCGGCGCTGCCGGCCGACGTGGGCGCGCAACTCAAGCTCGTCCCGTTCGACCAGGCCAAGCTCGCGCTGCCGCCCGAACGGGCGCCGAAGGCCTCGCCAAGCTACGCCGGGAGCTTCGCCCTCGCCGCGCCGGCGGCGCCGGGCGTTTTCAAGGTCACCGTCTCGGCCGGCGGGTGGATCGACATCGTCCAGGATGGCAAGCTCCTGAAACCCATCAACTTTTCGGGTGCGGTCGACTGCCCGAACGTGCGCAAGGTCGTCAAGTTCCGGCTCGCCGCCGCGCCGGCGACGCTGCAGCTCACCGGCGTCGGCGACCCCGATATCTCGATCATCGTTTCGCCGGAATAGGCCTCGCCGTATGCTGGAGCGCAAAAGGGCGCGCTCCAGCCTCGCTCAACGCCCGGTGGCGATACTGCCGCCGCCTCGATGCCGGATCAGACCATGTCGACAGCCAATCCTCAGCGTCCGGTGATCGTCCACCCGACCGATTTCGCGCCGGGCGACGCCGCCGCCATGGCCCACGCGGTCGCGATGGCGCTGGCGTCGAAGTCGATCCTGCGCCTGCTGCTGGTTCGGGTCGACAATTCGTCGTTCTATTCGCCGACCCAGGGGCTCAGGCAGGTGCGCGACGTGCTGGTCGGCTGGGGCGTGCTCGGGCCGGACGCCGCCTACGACCGCTGGGAAAAGGAACTCGAGCTGCAGGTTTCGAGCGTCAGCATCACGTCGCGCAACGCCCGCGCCGGCATCCTCGAGTATCTCGAGGACGCGTTCTGCAACCTCGTCGTCCTCGCCACCTATCCAAACAAGACGTTGACCCGCTGGCTCGACGCGTCGGTCCACACCCGCCTGTTGCGCAAAGGGCGAATGATGAGCCTGTTCCTGCGTGAAGGCGGGCGCGGCTTCATCGAACCGAAAACCGGCGCAATCCGGCTCAACCGCATCCTGATGCCGATCGACGGCGGACTCGACAGCGTTCCCGCCATCCGTCGCGTCCAGGATATGCTGAAACTGGTCGACAGCGCCTCCGAGCTGACGCTGCTGCACGTCGGCAAGGAGCCGCCCGACCTTGTCGACGAGAACGGCGAACCGCTCCGCATGCCGATCCTGGTGCGCGAAGGCGGCGTGGTCGAGACCATCCTCTCCTGGGCGGGCCGGCTCAACGCCGACGCGATCGCCATGCCGACGGCGGGGCGTCACGGCCTGCTCGACGCGGTGCGCGGCAGCGCGAGCGCCCAGGTGCTCGAGGACGCGCGCTGGCCGCTGCTGGCGGTCCCGGTCGGGTGACGCTTGCGCGCGCGCCCGGCCGATTGCCAATCGCTTCCGCTCTGCTAGAAGTTCGCGCCAACCGATCAGGGAGGACCGCGATGACTCATCCGCCATTCCGCGCCGATCACGTCGGCAGTTTTCTCCGCCCGGAACGCCTGAGAGCCGCGCGCGAGAAGTTCTTCGCCAAGGCCCTGCCAGCAGACGAGCTGCGCGCGATCGAGGACGCGTGCATCCGTGAGGTCGTCAGTGCGCAGGAGCGGGTCGGCCTCAAGGGAATCACCGACGGCGAATTCCGCCGCACCTATTTCCACGTCGATTTCCTCGAGCGGCTCGACGGCGTCGAAACCCATTACGGGGAATTCGTCGCCAAGTTCCGCAAGGACGACGGCAGCGAAGTCGGCTTCAAGCCGCCGACCATGCATGTCGAAGGCAAGATCCGCCACGCCAAGCCGATCCAGGGGCCTGACTTCGACTTCCTCAAAAGCGTCGTGACAAAGACCCCGAAGGTCTGCATTCCGGCGCCGTCGATGCTGCATTTCCGCGGCGGCCGCCAGGCAATCAGCGAGAGCGTCTATCCCGACCTCGAGTCGTTCTACGTCGACCTCACCGCCGCCTATCGCGAGGAGATCGCCGATCTGGCGGCGCGCGGCTGCCGCTACCTGCAGCTCGACGACACCAATCTCGCCTATCTCTGCGACCCGGCGATCCGCGAGAGCACCCGCGCCCGCGGCGACGATCCCGACGCGCTGACGCGGCTCTATTGCCGGCTGGTCAACGACGCGATCCGCGACCGGCCGAAGGACATGACGATCTCCGTCCATCTCTGCCGCGGCAATTTCAAGAGCGCGTGGGTCGCCCAGGGCGGCTATGAGCCGGTGGCGGACATCCTGCTCAACGAGATGAAGATCGACGGCTTCTTCCTCGAATACGACGACGAGCGCTCGGGCGACTTCGCGCCGCTGCGCTTCACGCCCAAGGGCAAGACGATCGTTCTCGGCCTGATGAGCTCGAAGCATCCCGAGGCGGAGCCGAAGGATGCGGTCAAGCGCCGTATCGACGAAGCGTCGAAATACGTTCCGCTCGAGCAGTGCGCGCTCAGCCACCAATGCGGCTTCTCTTCGACCGCGCACGGCAACGACCTCACCGAGGCCGACGAGTGGCGGAAGCTCGAACGCTGTGTCGCGGTGGCGCGCGAAGTCTGGGGCGACGCCTGAGGGCGCAAGGCCTTCGGATCAGACCGTCGTCATGGCCGGCGCGAGCCGGCCTTGACGCCGCGGGTAGGACCGGTCGTGCGCTTGCCGCGCGCGCCGCTCACTCGGGCCGGACGATGCCCTTCTTGAGCAGGACGTTGCCGTAAAGCCGGCGCTCGTTGGTCTTGACGATGGCGAAGCTCTGCTTGACCCGGTCGTAGAAGGCGAAGCGCTCGAGGCTGGCGAGCTTGAACTGCGGCCCCTCGCGCTTGGCGATCACTTTGCGGAACTCCTCGAACACCGGCTCTTCCTGGTTCGGGCTACCCACCACCTGCATGCGCCAGCAGGCTTCGGGAACGAAGGTGTCGAGCGGAAACAGAGTCAGAATCGCGTCGAGCGTCCTGACCGCGTCGACCTCGATCCTCACGACGTCGGGGCCGGCGGAATCGGCGGGATAGTTGGCGTCGACGATCGCCAGTTCGTCGCCGTGGCCCATCGCGCGCATGATGTAGAGCAGGTCTGGGCCAAGCAGCGGATCAATCACTTTCAGCATCGACAATCTCCTTGCCGTCAGCGCGGCGTCGGCGCCTCGGCGCGCATCAGCCCCTCGGCTTTCAACGCGCGCCATAGCGTCGATGGAATTTGCGCGTCAAGCATCGCGGCGTTTCGCCGCACTTCGCTCGCCCTCCCGCCGCCGGGAATGACGCTGACGATCGCGGGGTGGCTGAGCGGAAAGCGCAGCGCCGCCTCGGCGAGCGTGACGCAATGCGCCCTGCAGATCGCCTCGATCCTGCGAACGCGCTCGATGATTTCCGGCGGCGCCGGCCGATAATTATAGCGCGCCCCGCGTTTCGGCCCGCCGGCGAGAATGCCGGAGTTGAACGGTCCGCCGACGACGACGCCGATCTTCTTCTCGACGCAGTAGGGAAGAAACGACTGCAGCGCCTCCTGCTCGAGCAGGGTGTAGCGGCCGGCGAGCAGGAACACATCGAAGTCGCCGGCGCGCGCCAGCGTCTCGGCGGCCTCCCACTCGTTGAGACCGGCGCCGATCGCCCGGATCGCACCGCCGTCGCGCAGCTTCGCCAGCGCCTTGTAGCCCCCTTCCATGAATTCGCGCAGGCGCGCGTCGGAGGCCTCGCGCGTGCCGTGGGTGAACACGTCGACATCATGGCAGTAGACGATGTCGATGCGATCGAGCCCAAGCCGCTCGAACGAGAAATCGAGCGAGCGCATGACGCCGTCGTAGCCGTAGTCGAAAATCTCGCGGCGCGACGGCGTCTCGAAGAACCCGGTCTGGAAGGCGCGATCTTCCGGCCGGCAGAGCTGCAGCAGGCGCCCGACTTTGGTCGAGATCAGGTAGGAGTCGCGCGGCTTGGCGCGGAGGAAGCCGTTCAGCCGCGTCTCGGACAGGCCAAGCCCGTAGATCGGCGCGGTGTCGAAATGGCGGCAGCCGGCGGCCCAGGCGGCGTCGAGCGTGGCGCGCGCCTCCTTCTCCGTGATCGGCCGATAGAGATTGCCGAGCGGCGCGGCGCCGAAACCGAGCTCGGTGAACTGTAGCGTCGCGCCGGAGCGGGTGGCGAGGCTGCGTCTGCGTCCGGCTCGCGCGAATTTCGTCACTCGCATAGCCGCCCCTCCGGACTCTCCCGACGCGCGCATGCCCCGCGCTTGCATTCGTCATACAATCGCATTGACGCGCGCGTCAATTCGCGGGCGCCTCGATGGCTTGCGTCCAGCCGCGAAGGCTCGAGGCTTGTCAATCCGGCTTTCGCAGGCACAGAATTGACGGCGCCGCCGCGCGGGCGGCGGAGCGACATAGCGGGAGAGCGGGATGAGCGCACAGGCGACCCATGCGGGATTCACGTTGAGCGGCCCCGACATCGCCGAGGGCGAGCCGATCGCCGAGATGTTCGCCTTCAACGGCTTTGGTTGCGCGGGCGGCAACATCTCGCCGGCGCTGTCCTGGTCGGGGGCGCCGGCAGGAACCAAGAGCTTCGCGTTGACCTGCTACGACCCCGACGCCCCGACCGGCAGCGGATTCTGGCATTGGGTCGTGTTCAACATCCCCGCGAATGTCGTCCATCTGCCGCGCGGCGCCGGCGACCCGAAGAGCGCGGCGGCGCCCAAGGGCGCGGTGCAGAGCCGCACCGACTACGGAACGGCTGGCTATGGCGGCCCCTGCCCGCCCCCGGGCGACAGGCCGCATCGCTACCAGTTCACCGTATTTGCGGTCGACGTCGACAAGCTCGACGCCGACGAGCATACGACCGCCGCGGTGGTCGGCTTCAATCTGCACTTCCACACGCTGGCGAAGGCGACGCTGACCGGCCTCTACGGGCGGTGACTTCGAGCGCGCGAGGCGACCGCGGTTCGCGCGCCCGTCATGAGTTGCGGCGGAGACGCTGCTGCTCGGCGATGAAGTCCCGCAGCCGCGCAAGCGCGGGATGATCCGGCGCCTCCGCCGCGAGCGAGTCGCAAATTTTCTCCAACCCCGCGCGCGCGACAGCCCAGTCGATTTCGTCGGCGCGAAGCAGTTCGCCTGTATGTTCGATCGTCCGGTCGACGATCGTCTCGATCTTGTCGGTCACCGCAGCCTCTCGCGAAGGAAACTCGCGATGTCAGGCGCAACGCCGGGGCCGATTACGTAAGGCGCCTATTGTACGAATATGGGACGCCGGTCCTGCGATTCGCGACACGTGCGTTTTCCCTTCTTAGGAGAAATGCGGTCCATCTTCCGTTGCGGCCGCACGGCTATGCCAAACACGTTGCTTAGAATTTGTGCAGCCGTTACAGGCAAGAGCGCTGTCGAATGGCTGTGAATGAACAATTTGACGCTCACGGAAAATTTTAAGGTTCAAGTGTTGACCATTTTCACCACGTCTCCATACTTTTAACTCGCGGAGATTGTCCAGTTCTCGATCGGAATGATTTCGTCGCTGTGGCGGCTTGTGGGCCCTGGCGATTCGGCCGCGCCGATCGCACGGGGGGAGCGTCGTAATGGGAACGAGTACCGCCGCTTATGAAAGGCGCGAACGGCTCGCGCATATTCTCGACATGCTGCATGCTCTAAGCGGCATGGCCGCCCGCGACGGTTCCGACATGCTGCGCTATTTCGTCGAACTCGCCGGCGCGCAGGCGAGAGACGAATACGCCGTCGTCGCCACGCGCAGCTCTGTCGACGTCGCCTCGAGAGCGGTCGTCACACTCAACTGAGGCGCCGGCGCCCGGGTGGTCGCTGTGGCGGCGCCCGAGCGCCGACGCTCAAGCCGCGCCGCGCTGGACATAGCCCATGCGCTCGTTGAGCCGCTCGATCAGGCTCTGCGCCGATGCGGCGATGGCGACGCCAGGAGGGAAGATCGCGTCGACCCCGGCGGCCCGCAGAGCCGCAAAATCCTGTTCGGGCACGACCCCGCCGACGACCAGCAGCGCCTCGCCGAGACCGACGCCTCTCAGCGCCGCCTTCAGCGCCGGCGCGAGCGCCAGATGTCCGGCGGCGAGCGACGAGACGCCGACGATATGGACGCGCTTCTCCGCCGCCAGCGCCGCGACCTCTTCGGGCGTGGCGAACAGCGGGCCGATCTCGACCTCGAAGCCGAGATCGGCGAAAGCCGAGGCGACGATCTTCTGCCCGCGGTCGTGCCCGTCCTGGCCCATCTTCGCCACCAGGATGCGCGGCGGTCGACCTTCGTTCTCGGCGAAGGCGCGGGTCATGGCGATGACGCGCCGGTTGGCGTCGGCTTCCGCGCCCGCTTCGGCGAGATAGACGCCGGAGATCGTCGTCGCCTCGGCGACGTGGCGGCCGAACGCCTTCTCGATCGCCAGCGAGATCTCGCCGACCGTCGCCTTGGCGCGCGCCGCCTCGACGCTGAGCGCGAGCAGATTGGCGGTCCCGCGCGCGCCTTCGGTCAGCGCAGCGAGCGCGGCCTGCGTCGCCTTCTCGGCGCGCTCGGCGCGCAGGCGCTCGAGCTTGTCGATCTGCTGCGCGCGCACCGCCGCCGCGTCGACCTTCAGCACCGCGATGGCGCGCTCGACCTGCGGGGGATGTTTGTTGAGCCCGATCACCGTCTGCCGGCCGGAATCGATGCGCGCCTGGGTGCGCGCCGCCGCTTCCTCGATGCGCCGTTTCGGCAGGCCGAGCTCGATCGCCTTGGCCATGCCGCCGAGCGCCTCGACCTCGTCGATATGGGCGCGCGCGCGCTCGATGAGATCGGCGGTCAGCCGCTCGACGTAATAGGAGCCGCCCCATGGATCGATGACGCGCGTCGCGCCGCTCTCCTCGATCAGAAAGAGCTGGGTGTTGCGGGCGATGCGGGCCGAGAACGGCGTCGGCAGGGCCAGCGCCTCGTCGAGCGCGTTGGTGTGCAGCGACTGGGTGTGCCCCTGGGTCGCCGCCATCGCCTCGATCTGGGTGCGGACGATGTTGTTGAACGGATCCTGCGCGGTCAGCGACCAGCCGGACGTCTGGCAATGCGCGCGCAGCGGCAGCGATTTCTCCGACTTCGCGCCGAAGCCGGCGACGATCTCCGCCCACATCAACCGCGCCGCGCGCAGTTTGGCGACCTCCATGAAGAAGTTCATGCCGATCGCCCAGAAGAACGACAACCTCGGCGCGAAAGCGTCGACGTTCAGGCCCGCCGCAACGCCGGCGCGCAGATATTCGATCCCGTCGGCGAGCGTGTAGGCGAGCTCGAGATCCTGCGTCGCGCCGGCCTCCTGCATGTGGTAGCCGGAGATCGAGATCGAATTGAATTTCGGCATGTGTTTCGCCGTGTAGGCGAAGATGTCGGCGACGATGCGCATCGAGGCCGCAGGCGGATAGATGTAGGTGTTGCGCACCATGAATTCTTTGAGGATGTCGTTCTGGATGGTGCCCGACAGCGCCTCGGCCGGGACGCCCTGCTCCTCCGCGGCGACGATGAACAGCGCCAGCACCGGCAGAACCGCGCCGTTCATCGTCATCGACACGCTCATCGATTCGAGCGGGATGCCCGAGAACAAGGTGCGCATGTCGTAGATCGAATCGATCGCCACGCCCGCCATGCCGACGTCGCCGGCGACCCGCGGATGATCGGAATCGTAGCCGCGATGGGTGGCGAGATCGAAGGCGACCGACAGACCCTTCTGCCCGGCGGCGAGATTGGCGCGATAGAACGCGTTCGATTCCTCCGCGGTCGAAAAGCCCGCGTACTGGCGCACCGTCCACGGCTGCTTGACGTACATCGTCGCGTAGGGGCCGCGCAGATAGGGCGGCAAGCCCGGCCAGGTGTCGAGGAAGTCGAGCCCGACGAGATCGCGCGCGTCGTAGATCGACTTGATCGCGATCCCCTCCGGGCTCGTCCACTGGCGCGCCGCCGCGCTCGGCGGCGCGGGCGGCGGCGCGAACGGAACTGACGCAAAATCCGGAATCGCCGCCATCGATCGATCCTTCAACTGGGGCGGATTCGGCCGCGCTACGCCGCCGCCGGAATCTTCGCCCAGGCGCGCCGCAACGCGGCGACGGCGTCCGCGCCGACAAACAGGAAGTCGTCGACGCCCGCCTCATGCCAGGCGGCGGCGTCTCCCGGCCATCCGGCGAGCGCCAGCCAACCCGCGCCCGCCGCCTTCAGCGCGCGCGCGAAATCGTGGCCGTGGGCCGCATAGCCCGCTTCGTCGCCGCAAAGACAGGCGACCGCCGCGCCGCTCGCCCGAAAGCGCTCCGCCGCGGCCTGACAATCGTCGCCGCCGGAATCGGCGACCGCTTCGAGGCCGACGGCTTCGACCAGGTCGCGGGCGAAGCCGAGCCGCCCGGCGTGCGCCGACCGCGGGCCGATCGCGGCGAGAAACGCCGTCGGCCGCGCGCCCACGCGTCTCGTCGCGGCGTCGGACGTCTCGCGCAGGCGCTCGAACGGCTCGGCGAGGCGCAATGCGACGAGCGGCGCGGCGACCGCCTCGCCAGCGTAGGCGAAGGCGGGCGGCGGCGCCGGAGCAACCTCCGCCAGCGCTTCGTCGAGAGCGGGATGGGCGCTGACGCCGGTGATCAGCGCCTTCAGCCGCGTCGCGTCGTTGGCGAGGCGCGCCGCCGCCTCGGCGACTTCGCCCTGGAAGACGCCCGCGCGCAGCGCCGCCGGCGCGCCGCCGGCGCGCTCGATCGCCTGAAAGATCGCCCAGCCCTTCTCGCAAAGCGTCGCGGTCAACGCCTCGAACACCCCCGCGCCGGCGGCGGGATCGGCGACGAGGCCGAGATGCGCTTCGTCGAGCAGGATGCGTTGCGCGTTGCGCGCAAGCCGGCGCGCCAGCCCGTCGGGCAGGCCGAGCGCCTGGGTGTGCGGCAGCATGCTGACGCTGTCGGCGCCGCCGAGCCCGGCCGAGAATGCGGCGAGCGCGCCGCGCATCAGGTTCACGTAGGGGTCGCGCACGCTCATCGTCCGCCACGCGCTCTCGGCGTGGATGCGGGCCGGCGCGGGCTCGAGGCCGCAGGCCTCGCGAGCGCGGCCCCACATCAGCCGCAGCGCGCGGAACTTGGCGAGGCTGAAGAATTCGTCCGCGTCGGCGGCAAGGCGGAAGCCGATCGCCGCGGCGGCGGCGGGAAGCGGAAAGCCGCCGTCGGCCAGCGCGCGCAGATAGGCCGCCGCCGAAGCGAGCGCGAAGCCGAGTTCCTGCGCCGGCGTGCCGCCGGCGGCGTGAACGCAACGCGCGTCAGCGGCGAAATAAGGTCCGGCGAAGCCTTGCGCCGCGAGGAACGAGGCGACCTTGGCGAGCGCCGCGGCCTCGGCGCCCCAGGAGCGCGGCGCGCGGCCGCTGCGCGCCAGCGCGCCGATCGGATCGAGGCCGAAGGCGACGTCGACCGCGTTCGCCGCGACGCCGCTGCGGCCCACGAGCGCCGCGAAGCCGGTCGCTTCGGCCTCGCCGCCAGGTCCGAGATCGAGCTCGAAGCGCCGCGAATCGTCGAACCTCACGCCTTCGAAGGCGCGATGCAGGCTCGCCGAATCGGCCCTGGCGAGGCCGAAGCCGTAGGCGCCCGCGGCGCCGGCGAAGACGACCTGGAGTCCGTCCGCTCCGGCGCCGAGATCCTCCAGCGCCTGATCGTTGGCGGCGGCGGGTTCGGGATGGTCGAGGCGCGCCAGCGCCCGCCAGGCGCCGCCGCCGTTTGCGGCGCGCAGACCCTCGCGGCGCGTATAAATGGGCTGCAGTTCGACGCCGTCGGTGGCGCGCGAAATCAGCGTCGCGAACCCGCCGCCCTTGAGCGCCGCTTCGGCGGCGCGCCGCCAATCCGCCTCGCCGTAGGACGCGAACCGCGCCGCCGCCTCGACCACCCGCGCCCCCAGATCAGAGGTACTGGGCGAGGCCCGGGATGGCTTCGGCGATCTCGCCGATCACGTCGTCGCCCGCCTGCTCTCGGGCGTATTCGAGCACTTCCTTGCCGATTGCCTGGATCTGGCTCATGTCGAAACCCAGCGCCATGAGGTCGGCGCCCAGCGCCAGCAGGCCGCCGCCGCCCATCGCGCCGGCGCCCGTCCCCATCAGGCCGCGGACCGTGCGTCCCATTCCCTCGCCGCCGGTCGTCGTTCCGGAGGCGACAATCGCCTTCAACGCCGGCGCCTTGGCGAACAGCTGATCGACGGCGTCGTCCGGGGCCTCGCGGGTGATGAAATCGAGCACCAGCGCGACAGCTTTGCGCGCAGCGTCGGGGGTCGCGTCGGTGGCCGCCGCGACGCGGGCGATCAAGGTTTCCATTTCGGGCTCCCTTCGAGACGTCGCGCCGTTCGGCGCTCTGCAGGCCGGGTGTCGCCGCGCGGCGCGACAAAATCAAGCGCCAGTCGCAACATACGCGCCACCGCAGTCATAGCGAATTGGCAAATGGGCGAAGACCGTGCGGCCCGCGGCCGCGGATCCCGGCGGCCTTCGTCCGCGGACCCGCGCCAGGGTCCGCCGACGAGCCGATCGCTGCGGTTGCGATCCGAAGTCATGAAAATTCCACAATGCTGAACAAGCCGTGAATGCGCCTCCGCCCGCGCCGACTGGCGCCGCAATTTTGCGCTAGTATGTCATTTCATGTTGCAATTCGGCATATTCGTTGAACATCGGACAACGCTCACTGAGGTCCCCTAGCCATGCGTGCTGAGCATATCTGGCAGACCTGATCAGCGCTTTTCCGACTCGCATGTCGCGACTATGTTGCATTGCGAAGACGGAAGCGAGGGTCCTCGGACAGCGCTTCCAGAAAGAATTTCAAGCAGGAGGGTCAAATGACCTCGCTCAAGACCATTTCCGACAAGTTCGCCGCCTGGCGGCGCTACCGTGACGCGGTGCGGGAACTCTCTGCGCTCAGCGACCGCGACCTCGCCGACATCGGCATCCGCCGCGGCGACATCCATTTCGTCGTCTCGAACGCGCTCGCTTCTTAATCGAGTAACGGGGCGTCCGGCTCCCTCCCTCCGGACGATCCGCGGCGTCGGTCCTCCCCCGACGCATTGCGACGCCCGCCGGCTCCTCCCCCCGGCGGGCGTTCGCGCGTCAGGGCCCCGGCTTGACGGGCCGGCGCGGCGTTGCGACAAGCCGGCGATGCAGCCCATTCACGTGATCGGCGGCGGCCTGGCGGGCTGCGAGGCGGCCTGGCAGATCGCCCGCGCCGGCGTCCCCGCCGTCCTGCACGAAATGCGCCCCGAGCGGACGACCGAGGCCCACCGCACGGCGAGTCTCGCCGAACTCGTGTGCTCCAACTCCTTCCGCTCGGACGACGCCGAAACCAACGCCATCGGCGTCGTCCACCGCGAGATGCGCGCGCTCGGTTCGCTGATCATGCGTTCGGCCGACGCGCATCAGGTGCCCGCCGGCGGGGCGTTGGCGGTCGATCGCGACGGCTTCTCCGCCGCCGTCGAAGCGACGATCGCCGCCGAGCCGCTGATTCGCGTTGAGCGGGGAGAGATCGCCGGCCTGCCGCCTCACGACTGGGACAGCGTCGTCGTCGCCACCGGCCCGCTGACCTCTCCCGGGCTCGCAGCGGCGATCCGCGCTCTGACCGGCGAGGATTCGCTCGCCTTTTTCGACGCGATCGCGCCGATCGTCCATCGCGATTCCATCGACATGAATGTCGTCTGGCCGCAGTCGCGCTACGACAAGGCGGGCCCCGGCGGCTCAGGCGCCGACTATCTCAACTGCCCGATGAACCGCACCCAGTACGAGGCCTTTGTCGACGCGCTCATCGCGGCCGACAAGACCGAGTTCCGCGAATTCGAAGGCACGCCCTATTTCGACGGCTGTCTGCCGATCGAAGTGATGGCCGATCGCGGCCGCGAGACCCTGCGGTATGGGCCGATGAAGCCAGTCGGCCTGACCAACGCGCACGCGCCGACGATCAAGCCCTACGCCGTTGTCCAGCTTCGCCAGGACAATGCGCTCGGTACGTTGTTCAACATGGTCGGATTCCAGACCAAGCTCAAATATGGCGAGCAGACGCGCGTCTTCCGCCTCATCCCCGGACTGGAGAAGGCGGAATTCGCGCGGCTCGGCGGGCTGCATCGCAACACTTTCCTCGACTCGCCGCGCCTGCTCGACGCGACCTTGAGGCTCAAGGCGGCGCCGCGGCTGCGTTTCGCCGGTCAGATCACCGGCTGCGAAGGTTATGTCGAGAGCGCCGCGGTCGGCCTGATCGCCGGCCGCCTCGCCGCCGCCGAGCGCCTCGGCCGGGCGTTCGCGCCTCCGCCGCCGACGACCGCGATCGGCGCGCTCGTCAACCACATCACCGGCGGCCATATCGAGGCGATCGACGCCGGCCCGCGCTCGTTCCAACCGATGAACGTCAATTTCGGCCTGTTCCCGCCGATCGCCGAAGCGCGCGTCGACGAGGACGGCAAGCGCCTGCGCGGGCCGGAGCGCGGCGCCGCGCGCAAGCGCGCGCTCTCCGCGCGAGCGGCGGCGGATCTCGCGGCGTGGCTGCAGCAGAGCGCCTGAAGGGCGTCAATCGGCGACCTCCGCCGCGTCGATCAATCTGAGCTGCGGCTTCTCGCGACCGCCGTAGCGGTTGATCGCCAGCGCGCCGGCGAGGTGGACGCTGGCGCCCCTCGCCTTGCGCAACGCCTCGCCGAGCGGCTTGCCGACGACGCGGAAGGCGATCGCCTCGATCGCCGCGCCGTCGCCGGCGACCGCGCGCAGCCTGAGGTGATCGGCGCCGGCGGGAAAGACGTCGACCAGGCGGTGGCGCGGCAGGGCGAACACCGGCTCGGGATTGCCGGCGCCGAACGGCCCCGCCGCTTCGATCGACTGGACGAGCGCAACGGTCGCGCCCGAGGCGGTCAGCGCTGCGTCGATCGACAGCCCGGCGCGCGCTCGCGCCGCCGCGACCGGCTCGCTGAGCTTTTCTTCGAGAAAGGCGCGGAAGTCGCCGATCCGCGTCCTCGCGAGCGTGATTCCCGCCGCCATCGCGTGGCCGCCGCCCTTGATCGCCAGGCCCGAATCGACCGCCGCGCGCACGACCCGACCAAGATCTACGCCGGCGATCGAGCGGCCCGAACCGGTCGCCTCGGCGCCGTTCAGCGCCAGCGCGAAAGCGGGGCGGTCGAAACGTTCCTTGAGCCGCGCCGCGACAAGGCCGACGATCCCGCTCTGCCACCCTTCGCCCGCCACGACGACCGCCGCGCCGCGCTCCTCGAGGCCGAGCGCAGCCAGAGCTTCGGCTTCGGCCGCGGCGAGCGTCGCGATCTCGATCTGTTGGCGCGCGCGATTGAGGCGATCGAGCTCGGCGGCGATCTTGCGCGCCTCGTCCTCGTTGCGCGTCGTCAGCAGCTTGACGCCGAGCGCGGCGTCGCCGATCCGGCCGCCGGCGTTGATGCGCGGGCCGACGAGAAAGCCGAGATGATAGGCGCGCGGCGGCCCGTCGGCGCCGGCGGCGTCGAACAGGGCGGCGAGGCCGAGGCGCCGGCGCTGACGCATCGCGACGAGGCCGCGCGCGACGAAAGCGCGATTGAGGCCGATGAGCGGAACGACGTCGGCAACCGTCGCCAGCGCGACGAGATCGATCCCGGCCCCCAGATCGGGCGCGGCGCGGCCGTCGAAGAAGCCGCTGTCGCGCAGGGCGCGGTTCAGCGCGACCAGCCCCATATAGACGACCCCAGCGGCGCAGAGATGGCCGAGACCGGAGAGATCGTCCTGACGGTTGGGATCGACGACGGCGAGCGCGTCGGGAAGCCGTTCCGGCGCCTGGTGATGGTCGAAGACGAGGACGTCGAGCCCGAGCCGGTTGGCCTCGGCGATCGGCTCGTCGCTGACCGCGCCGCAATCGACGGTGACGACGAGGCTCGCGCCGCGCGCAGCGAAAGCGGCCATCGCTTCGCGATTGGGCCCGTAGCCCTCGATCACCCGATCGGGAATGTGGACGATCGTCTCGCAGCCGCAGCCCTGCAGGTATTCGCTGAGCAGCGCCGCGCTCGCCGCGCCATCGACATCGTAATCGGCGAAGATCGCGACGCGCTCGGCGCGCCTGACCGCGTCGGCGAGCCGCGCCGTCGCCTTCTCCATGTCTGCGAGCGCAAACGGGTCGGGCATCCAGGCGCGCAAGGTCGGATCGAGATGGCGCGCGACCTCGTCGAGGCCGACGCCGCGCCCGGCAAGCACGCGCGCCAGGAGTTCGTCGCAACCGCCCGTTTGCGCCATCGCCAGCGCGCGCGCTTCGCCCGCCGCGTCGAGCCGCGCACGCCACGGGCGGCCGGCGAAGGATCGCTCGACGCCGAGGAAGTAAGGAGCGGAAGGCGGCATCGACGCTCCGTCTAGCACGGAATTGCGCCCCGTGAGCGGACCGTCGGCCTAGCTCGCCAGCCGGCGCGCGACCAGACTGGCAAAATAGACCAGTCCCGAAAGGGCGGTGATCCAGAAGCTGGTCGGCCAATCCGTATAGAAGGCGAGCGTCAGGCCGCCCCAGGCCTCGGCGAGCGCCAGGCCGGCCGACAGCGCGACGCCGCCGGCGAGCCCGCGGGAAAAATTCTGCGCCGCGGCGGCAGGCCCGACCATCAGCGTGAACACCAGCAGCACGCCGACGATCTGCGCACATTCGGCGGTGGCGACCGCGACGATGGCGAGAAACGCCGCGGCGACGAAGCGCAGCGGCACGCCGCGCGCCTCGGCGAGCTCGCTCTGCAGCGAGGCGAAGACCAGCGGCCGCCCGATGAACGCGAGCGCGACGAGGCTCGCCGCCGCCATCAGCAGCAGGGTCAGCAGCGCCGAAGAGTCGACGCCGAGCACGTTTCCGAACAACAGCGCCGTCGCCTGCGTCGCGGCCGAAGTGTAGAAATGAAGGAACAGCAGGCCGAGCCCGAGCGCCAGCGAAAGCATCATGCCGATCGCGACGTCGCGTTCGGCGAGCTTTTCGCCGAACAGGCCCATGGCGATTCCGGCCACCAGCGTGAAGCCGACGAGTCCGGCGAGCGGCGACAAGCCGAACAGCACCGCGCCCGTCGCGCCGGTGAAGCCGACGTGCGAAAGCGCGTGGCCGGCGAAAGTCTGGCCGCGCAGCACGAGAAAGAACCCGACGGTCCCCGCGAGAACCGCTGCGACGCCGGCGGCGGCGAAAGCGGTGCGCATGAAGTCGTAGTCAAACATCGCGGCGCCCCCTCGTCGGGTTTGCGCTGCGCGCGTCCCCCTCCCGCGAGCGGGAGAAGGGATTCGCCCCCTCTCCCGCGTGCAGGACAGAAAGGGGTGAGGGCGGGTCGCGTCCCAATCGCCGAGCGTCAGCCATCCTGCGCATGTCCATGCCCATGCCCATGC
>Ga0182030_10003283_pt1 | contig 34523 bp, 29 predicted proteins | sample 812S3MmetaG_FD_121299 | JGI IMG/M metagenome (GOLD analysis project Ga0182030, IMG submission 121299) | Permafrost microbial communities from Stordalen Mire, Sweden - 812S3M metaG (Illumina Assembly) | ecosystem: Environmental > Terrestrial > Soil > Wetlands > Permafrost | place: Sweden...
ATTACCTTGTAGCTAGTTATGTAGCCGGCCTTCTTTGCCGCCTCCTGCGATGCCTTCCACTTCGTAGCAAGAAACTTCATATAGTCATCAAATTTCCCATATTCGGTCCGAATAGCGGCGACGTTGACGACGGGTCCCTCCGTGAAGGGATGATCCTCCGCGGTTGCAGCGACACTACATAGAGCCAGTCCTAATGAGGCGGTGAGCACAGCGATATGTTTATTCACTTGCGTAAAGTCCTTCTTCAATGGTTTTGGTTTATTCGGACAAGCAAAGGCATGGCCGATCCAGTCTCACACCCAGATTTTAGTCGAAGTTGACTCGTGATGTGCAGTGTTTGCGACACCTCGCGCGAGATCCGCGGCTACGCTTCCTCGTCGGCGTCGATCCAGTCCATGGTGCGCTTGACCGCTTTCTTCCACTTGCGAAAGCCCTTACCGCGTTCCGCGGCGCTCATTCGCGGCGTCCACTCGATCGACTTCTTCCAATTGGCGCGCAGACTTTCGATATCCGGCCAATAGCCGACCGCAAGTCCGGCTGCATAGGCAGCACCGAGACAGGTAGTTTCCGATACGACCGGGCGCACCACGGGCACATCCAGCACATCGGCCTGGAATTGCATCAGCAATTCGTTGGCCGTCATGCCGCCGTCGACCTTGAGTGCCGTCAATGCCACTCCCGAATCGGCTGCCATCGCGTCCACCACCTCGCGGGTTTGCCATGCGCTCGCTTCCAGCACCGCGCGGGCGATGTGGCCTTTGGTCACGTAGCTCGTCAGGCCCGCGATGACGCCGCGCGCGTTCGACTGCCAGTAGGGCGCGAACAGACCCGAGAACGCCGGTACGAAGTAGCAACCGCCATTGTCATTGACGCTCCTCGCCAATGTCTCGATTTCCGCGGCGCTCGATATCATTCCCAAATTATCGCGCAGCCATTGCACCAGCGAACCGGTGACGGCGATGGAGCCCTCGAGCGCATACATGGCCGGCTGCGCTCCGATCTTGTAGCCCACGGTGGTCAACAGTCCGTTGTTGGACTGCACCAGCTTCTCGCCGGTATTCACCAACAGAAAACACCCCGTGCCGTATGTATTCTTGCCCTCGCCCACAGAGAAGCAGGTCTGACCGAACAGCGCCGCCTGCTGGTCCCCGAGCGCCGAGGCCACCGGCGTGCCTTGCAAATCTCCCTTCGCATGGCCGTAGACCTCAGAGGACGAGCAGATTTCAGGCAGCATGGCGCGCGGCACGCCGATCGCCTTCAGTAGGGAGTCATCCCATTGCAGCGTCTTGAGACTCATCAGCATGGTGCGGCTGGCGTTGGTCACGTCGGTAACGTGCCGCCCGGTCAGTTTCCAAATCAGCCAGGTGTCCATGGTGCCGAACAACAACTCGCCCGCTTCCGCCGCTTTGCGCAACTCCGGGTTGTTGTCCAAGATCCAGCGCGCCTTCGGACCTGAAAAATATGTGGCCAACGGCAACCCGCACAAATCGCGAAACCGATCTTGACCATCCGAGCCGCCCAGGTCGCGCACCAAGCGGTCGGTGCGCGTGTCCTGCCACACGATCGCGTTGCACACCGGCTTACCGGTGTTCTTGTTCCATACGACGGTGGTTTCGCGTTGATTGGTGATGCCGACCGCCGCCAGATCTTTTGCGACGATGGACAGCTTCGCCAACGCAGCCTTCACAACCGCTTGCACATTGGTCCAGATTTCTTCGGGATTGTGTTCCACCCAACCCGGCCGCGGAAAGATTTGCCGATGCTCCTTTTGGTCTACCGCAACGATGGCGCCCTCATGATCGAAAACGATGCAGCGCGAGGACGTGGTTCCCTGATCGATGGCAGCGACGTAACGGGTCATGGGGCGTAGCGGGTCATGCGATGAATACCAAGCGGTAAATCAGACCGGCCAGCAGTGCGCCGATGCTGGGTCCGATGATGGGAACGTATGCATAGCCCCAATCGGATGTTCCCTTGTGTGGGATGGGCAGCAACGAGTGCACCAGCCGCGGACCGAAATCTCGCACCGGATTGATGGCATAGCCGGTCGGTCCGCCCAAAGACAGGCCGATGCCTACCACTAAAAACGCCACCAGCAGACTCGAGGAGGCGGCGGTCTTGAGCCCTTGATTGTCGCCGATCACCAAGATGAAAAATATCAGCACGAAAGTCGCGATCACTTCGGAAGTCAGATTTTGCACCGAATTACGCACTTCAGGACTGGTGGCGAATATGCCGAGCGTGGCCTTGTCGTTGCGATTGAATTGGCCCAAATAAGTGAGCCAACACAGAAATGCCCCGCTCATGGCGCCGAGAATTTGCCCCGCCAGATAAATCGGCGTTTGGCTCCAATCCCCCGATTTTATCGCCACGCCGATGGTGACGGCGGGATTGAGATGAGCACCCGACAGCGGTGCCGAGACATAAGCGCCCACCATGACGCCAAAGCCCCAGCCAAAACAAATGACCAGCCATCCGGCACCCTTCGCTTTGGATTTATCCAAGGTCACCGCCGCACAGACCCCGTTGCCGAGCAACAAGACCAACGCGGTACCTATGTACTCACCAAAGAACACCGACAGATTGGACATGGATCCCCTTACGTCCACCGCCATTTCATTTTTTACTTAGAATCGATCAGGCGCGATCATGATAACCGTTTTCTGCGAGCTGCTGCTTACGCTGTACAATGCGCCCGATGTGTCGCGAGGTATCCCATCATGGCATTTGACCTGACTCCCCCGACTGAAACGCAGCGGCGCCAGATCGTCACCGGCCTCAACGAGGATGAACGGCAGGTACTGCTGCAGCATGGCACTGAGGCAGCATTTTGCGGCGTCTTTCTCGATAACAAAAAGACCGGCACCTACACCTGCCGGTTTTGCGGACTGCCGCTGTTCGGCTCCAGTGCCAAATTCGATTCCGGCACGGGTTGGCCGAGTTTCTTCAAGCCCTTCGACGAATCGCACATCAAACGCATCCGCGATACGAGTTACGGCATGGTGCGAACCGAAGAGGTTTGCGCACGCTGCGGCAGCCATCTGGGTCATATTTTTCCGGACGGACCCAAGCCCACCGGGGAGCGTCACTGTCTCAATTCAATATCGCTGTCCTTTACCGAGGAGGGTCAAGCGCTTCCGGACATTCTTAGGAGAGGGGCGCCGGAGGGACAACCCGCCGCCAAGTGACGGCGCAAGATCGGCCCTGGATCGATAATCGGCGCGAGATTACTTATAAGTATCATTTCCTCGACAACCGCCGCGTTATAGTTGCGCTACGCCTATGAGCCACCTTCGCATGCGCTTTTCAGCCGACCTCACGCTCTGCGCCGCCATCGCTGCCTGCATGTCCGTGTTTGCTGCGCCGCTGGTGAACGCCGCACCGCCTCCGCCCAAGCTGGCCGTGTTGCAGACCTGGAAACTTGGCGGCGAAGGCGGCTGGGACTATTTAACCTTCGATGCTAAAACTAAGCGGCTGTTCGTGAGCCGGGGTACGCGGGTCGATGTGATCAGCGCCGACACGGGAACCGTGGTCGGCTCGATTCCAGACACCCAAGGCGTGCACGGCATTGCCCTCGCCAACGACTTGCGCCGCGGTTTCACCAGCAATGGCCGCGGCAATTCCATCACGGCTTTCGATCTCGACAGTCTTCAAGTCATTCAGCAGGTCGAGGTTCCGGCGCGCAATCCCGACGCCATCCTGTATGACCGCATGGGTCAGCATGTATTCACGTTCAACGGTGCGAGCAAGGATGTGACCGTGCTCGACGCGACCACTTTTGGTATTGCGGCAAGGATCTCTGTTCCCGACAAGCCGGAGTTCGCAGTCGACGATGGCGGTGGCCAGATTTTCGTGAACATCGAAAGCGCACCGGGCCAAATGGTGGTGATCGACAGCAAAACGCTCACCGTCAAGGCGACCTGGCCGCTGCCCGGGTGCGATAGCCCCTCGGGTTTGGCCATCGACCGGGACCATCACCGGCTCTTTTCCGTCTGTGATGGAAAAGTCATGGCGGTCACCGACTCGCAGAGCGGCAAGCACATAGCCTCCGTACCTATCGGCGAGTATCCGGACGCGGCCGCCTACGATCGGCGCCGGGGTCTGGTCTATAGCTCGAACGGCGATGGCACCCTGACCGTCATCCACGAAGACAGCAATGATCATTACACGGTGCTACAGACCCTCGCCACCAAGCGAGGCGCGCGCACCATGACTCTTGATCCCGACTCGGGCAAGGTGTACCTCGTGACGTCCGATTTTGGTCCTCTTCCCCCGCCCACCGACGCTCAGCCCAGGCCGCGCCCGACGCCCATTCCCGGAACGTTCGTGATGTTGGTCGTTGGGGCGCATTGAGCGCGCGTTTCAAGCGCCGTTGGCGCAACAGCCGATATTGATTCGCCTCAGCGCGCGTCTCGATGCAACCGATCTCGGCTGTAGATGAACAGGCAATTGCCCGCCATGCTCACTAGGAACAGCGCCAACGACGCAGGAATCACCTCGAATACCCGATGCAGCCCCAGCCAGTCCGCGGGCGAGTTGAGCCACTGCAAAAGGTCGGCCAGCCTGCCGCTGTCCGCATCCTTGACGCAGCAGCGCACCAATCCCGCGCGCATGCCCTCGCTTATACCGATGTGGGTCCACTCACCGTTGCGAAACCAACCATAAATCTGCACGGCCACCAGATATAGGAATGCGATCAGGCACCCGTAGCCCACGGTGGCACCGATTCCCCCGCTGACGCGCAACAACGCGGTATGAGCCTTCATCGCGATCCTCCTGCCGCACTCGGGCAGCCCTTCACTTCGAGACGCACGATGCGGCCGGCGTCGCCCTGCAAATCCGCAGGATTCAACATGCCCTCGGTGGCCTTCAAATCGATGTCGATCCAGTAGACATTACCGTTGCGCTTGCGATCGGCCACGGCGGGATTCAGCGACAGCGCCTGAGCCTGCGCAACTCTCGCCTGCGCGCGCTTCGGCTCGCTGAACAGCCCGAGCGAGATCACAGAGCTATCGTTCGGTCCCGGCATTTCCAGCGCATCGTCGATGCCGGCGGCTTTTAGTTTGTCCAGAATTTGCTCCGCCGCCGGTTTCGCCGCCGGCAGCGGCAAGTACACCCACACCCCCGCCCATACCTCGCCATCCGCGACGCGCTGCCGCGGATCATAGCCGCCGCTGCGCAAGGTGCCGGCAGCGCGCGCCGCCTCGGAAACGTCGCGAAACGGGCCCACACTGACGCAGCGTTTCACATTGCTGAGCAGTGGCCCTGCCGCCGTTTCGGGCTGTGCCGGGTCCGGTGTCGCCGCAGCGCTAGCCACTGCGTTGCCAACGCTGCCGCCGTGGACCGGCGGCGGCGCAGCGCCCTCGGTCGACGCGGCGACCGCGGCGCTCGTCTGCGCGCCGCCCATCTGCACCGCGCCTGTTTGCACCGCGCCTGTTTGCACGGCGCCTGTTTGCACGGCGCCAGCCCCCGGAGACTCGGACGCGAGCTGCAGCGTCCGCGATCCTGCAACGACGCTGTTCGGTTTCTTGGCGATGCCGCTGCTCCACAGAAAATATCCCACATTGGCCAGCAACAAAGCCGCCACGATGCTTTTCAAGAGCGTCAATTGCCACCTTCGATCAATCGCAAACTCGCCTCGCCCGACACGAATCGTTGCAGGCGACCGTCGGCTTCCACCAGCAGCGCGCCATCCAAATCGGCGCCGCGCGCGGTACCCGTCGTGATTTTATCGCCCAATTGCACCTGCACTGAGCGCCCGTTCAAGGCATCCAGCGCACTCCATTCATCCCGAAATGCCGGAAATCCGACCCGTTCGAACTGAACCAGCATACTCAAAAGCTCGTCCAGCAGGGTCCCCGCGACGTGATTGCGCGACGGCAACGCCGCGCAGGCATCCGCCACGGCGGCCACGCGCACGCCGCTGGCCTCGATCGGGAGACGCGTCGTCGCCGACAGGAACACGTTGAGCCCCACGCCGATGACCACCTGTGCGGGACCGCCCGCCTCGGCCCGAATCTCCACCAACACGCCGCCGACCTTGCGGTCCTGAAACCAAATATCGTTGGGCCATTTCAGCGCGATCCCGCTGGCGCCGACGCGCACCAGAGCGCGCGCCGCCGCCACGCCCACCCCGAGGCTCAACGCTGGCAGCGCCCGGGCGGCGTCGCTGAAGGACCATGCCACCGAGATCGCAAGGCCAGACCCAAACGGCGCAATCCAGCGGCGCCCGAGGCGGCCGCGTCCGGCATGCTGCAGCTCGCTGGTGCACACATCCGCCAGACCCAAGGGCGGCGGTTCACCCGCCAGCAGTCGCGTACTGGTCGAATCCACCTCGAACAAAAGCTGCAACGCGCGCAGGTGCGGCCGCGAGCGCGCCGACAGTTCGCGCAGAATGAGTTTCGCGTTCAGCAGCTCGACCGGATCCGACAAGCGATAGCCGCGTCGCGCCAGCGCCTGTACGCCGATACCGAGTGCGCGCAGGCGTTCCACGCCCTTCCAAACGGCGGCGCGCGTTTGACCCAACTCATCCGCCAGCGATTCTCCCGATCGTAATTCACCGTCGGCCAAGAGTACCAGCAGCGGCGGAGCTTCTATGCCGCCCGTGATCGAAACAGCCATAGTCGACGCACTCGATTTTCCTGACCTGCGCGCATGCGCGCGATGTTGCTGCGATGCGTGAACACGGTGAAGGCGGCGACGCTCACGCAGAAAACCAGCAGCGGCGCGTCGTTCGGTTCGAACACGGCGACGTAAATCGACATGCCGATGCCCGACAGGATGGCCGCAAGACCGATGTAGCCGGTGAGTACCACCACCAACACCCAGCTGATCAGAAGCGGCAGCAGCAAGCGTAGCTCCACCGCGCCGATCACGCCGATCATCGTGGCAAAGCCCTTGCCGCCGCGAAAGCCGAACCACACTGGAAACACATGTCCCACAATGGCGGCGAAACCGCACGCCACGGTCAGCCACGCGCGGGAGAATTGCGGATCGATACCGATCCCCGGCAGCATCGCCGCGGGCAACCACAACACGGCGATTACACCCTTCGCTACGTCGATGAGGAGCACCATCAACCCGAACCATTTGCCCTGGGTGCGCATGGCATTGGTGGCGCCGGCGTTACCGCTGCCCATGGCGCGAATGTCGACACCGCGCAGACGGCCCAATACCAGGCTGCCGAGCACGGTGCCCAGCAGATAGGCCAGCAGCAATTTCACCCCCAGTTCCAACATGACGCAGATTATGACTTGGGCAGGTGTATTTCCGCCAACATGCAACGCACGCCGCCGCCGCCGATTGTTTCGATGTGCGGCAGTGCCACGGTCAGGAGCGTGGCGTGCGATTCCAAGCGCATCAGTTGCGCGGCAGTCAGGCTACCGAAGGCAGTACTCGACAGCACCAGCAGCGGTCCCTCGGGCGCTGCCAGTTCCAACACATTGCCCGCGAATTTGAGCATTTGCGCGCGCGTGATCGCGATGATTTCATGACCGGTGTCGCGCAACTTGGCTGACACCGCAGTGCGGTGACCTACGTTCGGCAAAGACTCCTCGCACACCACGGCAAAGCGGCTGCCCACAGCCATCAACACGTTCGTGTGATAAATCGGCCGCCCCGCCGCATCCAGCGCATCGAAGCTCACCAAATCGTAGTCCAGCTGCTGCGCAAAATCGCCGAGCACATCCAAATCGGTGCGCGGCGAGGAACACGCATACGCCACCCGGTGCACGCGGTCCAGCACCAGGCTGCCGGTGCCCTCCAGATACTTTCCCTGCGTTTCGTGGTGCGTGAAGTCGACGGTTCGCGACACGCGAAAGCCCCCCTCGCGCACCACCAGATCCAGGATCTCATCGCGCCTCTCCGCGCGTCGATTGGCCGCCAGCATGGGATACAGCGCGACCGTGCCGTCGCGGTGAAAACTCACCCAGTTATTGGGGAAAATGGCGTCGGGTTTGGGCGGTACCGCGCTGTCGGCGGCAATCAAAACCTCGATCCCCGCCTCGCGCAGCGCGGCCGCCACGGCGTCGAACTCTACCAGCGCCGCGCCCTGCTGCGCGGCCTCGGCATGCTGAAATGAATTGCTTTCGGCGGTCTGCGGATTGAAGCCGAAACATGCCGGGCGCAGCATCAAAACCGCAGGCGCGCTTTGGGGTTCCCGCATGGCGTCATCATACGATGCCCGTTGACAGGGCACGCCAGTTTCATCAAGGTTCGCGGGCTCCTGTCCATAAAGGGTCTTGCCTTGCAGATTTCGATTGCCCATTCGATCGGATTGATGTCGCTCACGATGGCGCTCGCCGCGCACGCCGCACCCGCGCCCGCACCCGCGCCCGCACCCGCGCCCGGGCCTGCGGCCGCGCACGCTCCGACGCTGCCAGCGAGCCATGCGTTCAGCTTCGATAAGCTGCTGGAGGACGCCAAGCACCGCGCCTCCCTGGCTTACGCGCCGCCCCGGCGCAGCAGCCAGCCGACTGCGCTCGACAAGCTCAGCCCCGAGCAGTACCGCAGCATTCATTTCAATCCGGATGCCGGCATCTGGCGCAACGATGCGCTGCCCTTTCGGCTCGAATTACTGCGTGCCGGCTACAACCTGCAAACCGCCGTGACCGTCTCCACCGTGGAGGACGGCATGGCGCAGGATCTGGTCCCGACGCCAGCCATGTTCCAATCCTCATTCGATCTGCCGGCCCAGCTGGGCAAGGGCTCATCCCTACCCCTGTCCGGATTTCGGGTACGCACACAGATCAACTCGCCCAAGGTTTGGGATGAGTTTCTCGTGTTTCAGGGAGCTAGCTATTTTCGCGCCGTGGCAAAAAATCTGTTGTATGGGCTATCCGCCCGCGGACTCGCCATCAACACCGCCGAGCCGCAAGGCGAGGAGTTTCCGGCCTTCACCCATTTCTGGGTCGAGCGGCCCGCAGCACATGCCGCGAACTTGGTGATTTACGCGTTGCTGGAAAGCGAATCTGCCACGGGCGCGTACAAATTCACCGTACAGCCCGGCGTGGAAACCACGACCGAGGTCGAACTCACGCTGTTCCCGCGCGCCGAAATGCGCGTGGTCGGCATCGCGCCGTTGACATCCATGTTTCTATTCGATGAGACCAATCGCGGCAGGCTCGATGACTATCGTCCCGAAGTGCATGATTCCGACGGCTTGCAGATCACCACCCAGAGCGGCGAGCAGATATTTCGCCAGCTCGCCAACCCCGTGAAACTGCAAGTCTCCGCCTTCACCACCACGCCTCCGCGGGGCTTCGGTCTGGTACAACGCTCGCGCGAGCAAAGCGACTTCCAAGATTTCGACGCCCAGTATGAAAGACGCCCGAGCACCTGGGTCGAGCCCATGGGCGACTGGGGCGCGGGCGCCGTGGAACTGGTAGAGATCCCCTCGGGCCGCGAAACCAACGACAACATCGTGGCCTTCTGGCGCCCCACCCAACCCCTGACGCCCAATCACCCCGCGCATTTCGCCTATCGCCTCACATGGTTGGCTGAGCCGCCCTTGCCGAAGGGCATGGGCAAGACGGTCGCTACCCGCTCCGGCGCCAGCCTCGATGGCAAGCGCCGCGTATTTCTGCTCGATTTCATCGGCGCCGGTGACAGGGTCGACGGATTGCGCTTGGACCTCGCGACCTCCGCGGGACACGTCTCCAATGCGACCCTCATGCCGAACTACGCACTGCATGGACTGCGCGCCAGTTTCGAGGTTGATCCCAACAATGCCGACTTGATCGAGATGCGCCTGCGCATCATGCGCGGCGACACGCCGGTGACTGAAACGTGGCTATATCGATGGACCTCCTCGTAAACCAGCAACTCCCTTTCGAGTCGAGCGCTGCCGGCGGTGGCATGCCGCCGGAAGCGCGCATGAACATGGCGCCGCAGGATCTGCGCTATCGGCCCTACCGGCCCGAACGCCAGGCAATTCCGCTGGCAGTGCTGTACGCGCGCTTCATCCTGATCAGCGTTACGCTCGGCGTCACCGCGTACGGCGTGTATCAGATGCTGCAAGCGGTGCGCTTTTTCAGCATGACTTTCCTGCAGGGCACCATGATCTTCTTCTTCGCCGTGTCCCTGGGCTGGATCGCGTTCGCGGCGGGCTCGGTGCTGGCGGGCGCCTCGAAGAGCCGCGATGCCGCTGTGCCGCCCGTTGCGGACAACCCCGCGCTTACCGCCTTGGTGATGCCCATTTACAACGAAGATCCGACCCGCACCACTGCCGCACTGCAGGCCATGGGCGAAGCACTGCAGCACATCGATGCCCACCGCGGCTTCGAAATCGTCATTTTGTCCGACTCCACCCTCGCGGATGCCTGGATTCGAGAGTCCTTGAGCGTCGAGCGGCTGCGCACGGCGTTGCATTCCATCATGCCGGTCTGGTACCGGCGCCGCTGGCACAACATCGCGCGCAAGTCAGGCAACATCGAAGATTTCGTGTCCCGCTGGGGCGGCCGCTACGACTACATGATCGTGCTCGATGCCGACAGCCTCATCGATGCCTCCACCTTGCATACGCTAGCGCGGATGATGCACACGGATCCCAAGCTCGGCATGTTGCAAACCGCGCCGCAGCTGATCGGCGCCCGGACATTCTTCGGCCGTTTGCAGCAATTCGCCGCCTGCGTCTATGGGCCGATCATCACACGCGGTCTGGCCGCGTGGTCCGGCGACAGCGGCAACTACTGGGGGCACAACGCCATCATCCGCGTCAGCGCCTTCGCGCAGCACTGCGGCCTGCCGAAACTCGAGGGACGCAAACCGTTCGGCGGATTCGTGCTGTCGCACGATTTCGTCGAGGCCGCGCTGATGCGCCGCGCCGGCTTCAAGGTACGCATGGTCACGGATTGCGGCGGCTCGTGGGAAGAATCGCCGCCCTCGCTGATCGACGTCGCGGTGCGCGATCGACGCTGGGCGCAGGGCAACCTGCAGCACCTGAAAATCATCGGCACCTCCGGTCTGCGCCTGGTGAGCCGCATGCACCTCGGTGTCGGCATCATGAGTTACCTATCCTCACCGCTGTGGCTGGTCATGCTCGGAATCGGCTTCGCGCTCGCCGTACAGTCGCGCCTGATCCGACCCGAATATTTCAGCCACGATTTCCAGCTGTTTCCCACCTGGCCGCGCTTCGATGTCGAACTCATGGTGGCGCTGTTCTGGTTCAGCATGATCGTGCTGCTGATACCGAAGACCCTCGGACTGATTCGCGCGCTGCTCTCGAAGCGCATCCGCCGCGGTGCCGGCGGCGTCATCGGCATCAGCGCCAGCTTTCTGGTCGAGACGATTCTGTCGGCGCTGTACGCGCCCATTCTCATGATGATCCAGAGCCGTCACGTGCTGGAAGTATTCCTGGGACGCGACTCGGGCTGGAAGCCGCAGCGCCGCGACTCGGGTAGCACCACTTGGAAGGACGCCTGGCACTATCACCGGCGGCACATGATATTGAGCGCCGTGACCTCGGTGATCGTGTATTTCATCTCGCCGCCGCTGCTGGCCTGGCTATCGCCGGCGCTGCTGGGACTGTTCCTTGCGGTGCCTCTGTCGCGTCTCAGCGGCAGCGAATTTCTCGGCCGCTTTCTCGCCAAGTTCGGCTTGCTGCGCACGCCCGAGGAGCTGGAAACGCCGCCTCTCGTGGCACGCCGCGAGCAACTGGCGCGGACCAGCGTCGTGCTGCCGGAGGATGGCCTGCGTTTCCTCGCGCGCCATCGCGACGAACGAATCACGCACATCACGGGCAATCTGGCGCGTCCCGCGGATCCGCGCGGCCAGCCCGACCCGCACGCCTTTACCGCGGCGCAAAAACTCGAAGACGCCCGCTCGCTCGATGAGGCATTGCAATGGCTCACCCCGATCGAGCGCGTCGAGGTGGCCGGCGATGCGCACTTGCTCGATAAGCTGGCCTCGCTGCCGGACGCCGCCGAATCCACGATCTCCATTTAGCCAGGCAAGTCTACTGCCGGAAGCCGACGAATATACGCGGTGCTTCAGCGCCGCCCGCCGTCAGATTGGCTGCCACGATGATGTTGCCATCTGCGCTCACGCCGCCGGTGTGCACATTCCCTGCGTTGGTGGTGAAGGTCAGTGCGCCGGTAGAGGTCACGGTGTAGGTGCCCGATACCGTGTTGCCGGTCGTGATGGTGCCGTTGGCGTTATCGATATAGCTGCCGCTCCAGTTGCCTGCGCCGTCGAAGAAACCAGTGAACAACTCGCCATCCCCGGTGGTTGCGGTTTCGAAAGATAGACTGCCCAAGGTATACACACCGTTGACCGTCGCCAGCGTGACGCCGGTACCCTGCTTCACGGCGACGGTGAGTCCTGGAGACGTGCCACTGCCGGTGTAGGTTTCAACGAGGAACTCGCCATTTGCGCTGACATAACCGAGGGTGCCGCCGCCACTGGTGAACTGGCCGCCGCTCGAGACAGTGCAAGTACCGGCCGGGGCCGAATACGGGGAGGCACCCACCACACCATTCACGTCCAGACTGGTGCTGGTGCCACTCACGCTGCCGTCGGCGCCGAACGTCAGCACACCCTCGAAATCCTGGGGATCGGACCCCTGGTCGAGCCCAACGGCGACCCAATTACCGGCAACAGAGGCGATGGTCCCGTTCAGCAGCGGGCTCACTCCCACCGCGAGTGCCGGCAAGCCACCGCCATCGGCGGTACTGGCATCCGCGAGCCAGAAAAATTCATCGGAGTCTGCGCCGGCGATGGCGCCGATGTTGTTGCCGCCCGTGGTCAGCACCGGGATGGCGTTCGCAGTCACGACGGTATAGGGACCGGCCGAACTGGAGCTGTTGGTGACGGTGGTGATGGTGCCCCCCGTGTTCGCGATCCCCGTCGCGGTATTACCCTCGTTGCCGGCGCCGTCGAAGGGCACTCCGCTGCTCAGGCCGTCAAAATCATTATTGATGTTGTAGCCAGCGACATCGTAGCTGCCATGCAGCGTCGCGACCGATTGGACGTAGGTGCAATACACCAGCACGTTGCTGACATTCGCGTTCGCGACGGTGCCCGAACCATTCTGCACGGCACACACCTGACCCGTTGGTAATGTCCCGAGCGAAACATTGAAGGCCGCTCCACCGGCGACCGCCGTGGGCAAGGTAAATGGGCCGTTGCTGGTGATGGCGTCATTGTCGTTGCCATTGAGCACGTGTACCGACGCAGAACTCTTCAGTCCGATGACCGTGCCGCCGATCGTAAAGGTTTGAGGTCCGGTGGAAAGGACCAGCGCCACCGCCGAGCCGTTCGCCACGCTGGCACCGGCGGCGGGGTTCTCGCTGATCACTTCACCGCTCGCGACGGAGGCGCTGGCCGCCTGGGTCACCGTGCCTAGGGTCAAGCCTGCGCCAGTGAGCGCGCTCGTGGCCGCCGCCTGGGTATCGCCGACCACGTTCGGCACACTGACCGGTGGGGGGCCGCTGGAAACGACGAGCGCAACCGCCGAGCCCTTCGCCACGCTCGATGCAGCCGCGGGGGTTTCACTGATGACAGCGCCGCTGGCGACCGATGCGCTGGATGCTTGCGTCACCGCGCCGACGGTCAAGCCGACCGCGGTAATCGCGGTCGTGGCAGCAGCCTGCAACTCGCCCACCACGTTGGGCACGCTGACGGGGGCGGCGGAGCCGCCGGATTTGTCGTGGCATCCTGTCACTGCCACTGCGATCAAAACGAGAAGTACTGCCCTGACGGTGCGCCCGCTCATTGTCATTATGTTCAAGATGCTTCCTTCCGTGACACAAAGCTGCCGTTACAAAAAAGTTGCCGTACTCGCCGATCAGACGTCGCGATGCGAATCGGCCGCGATTTATGCCGGAGGGCAGCTCAGCCGGTCAATTTCCAGGATATGAATTTGTTATGAATTGCGAGTGAATCCGCGAGCCTCTGATAGATTAGGGACTTGCAGATGATCAAAGCGCTTATGAATTCATTTTTTCCGGCGCTCGTACACGCGCTTCATCGCTGGAAGCTTGCTGCTCATACATGACAACTCGAGTTTATAGGTTCGCGCACTTCGAATTGAATCCCGCCGAAGGTGAATTGCGCGCCGGCGATTCAAAAGTATTGATACAGGAGAAGCCTCTACTCCTGTTGAACACGTTGCTGGAGAACCCACAGCGACTGGTCACCCGTCAGCAGTTGCGGGAGCGGATGTGGGGCAGCCGAACAGTGGTGGATTTCGAACAGGGCATCAACGTCGCGGTCAAAAAGGTGCGGGAGGCGCTCGGCGATTCTGCCGAAAACCCTCAATTCATCGAGACCATCGCGAAAAAAGGCTACCGTCTCATTGTTCCCGTCAGCATCGTCAGCGAGCAGATCGACGCGCGGGAGGTCAACCAGGTCTCGCCCGTCGCCGATCCGGCTGCGCAGGCCATGGGCAGTGCCACACGAACGGCGCGGCGCGGCCGATTCTATGTGGCCATTGCCGCCGTAATTGCCTTGGTCCTCGGCGTTGGGCTTTATGCAAGCGAATTCAAACCGCAGCGCGCCGTCCAGATCCGTTCACTGGCAGTGCTGCCTCTTCAAGATCTGTCTCCGGGTTCCGGACAGCAATATTTAGCCGACGGGATCACGGAAGAGCTCATCACGAACCTCGCGCAGACGCTGCCGCTGCGGGTGATCTCGAGAACCTCGGTGATGGGGTACAGAAAGACAGACAAGCCAATCGCGGAAATCGCCAGGACTCTCGGCGTGGATGCGATCGTGGAAGGTGCAGTGGCACGTTCCGGGGACCAGGTAAGAGTCACCGTGCAGCTGATCGATGCCGCCGCGGATCGTCACTTGTGGGCACGGACCTACGAACGCCGCCTCGAGGACATTCTGACGATTGAAGGCGAAGTGTCGCGCGCCATCGCGAGCCAGGTGGGCGTCACTCTCGGTGTACAGCGTGCCAATCTCATCAAGATGCATCCGGTCGATCCACAGGTGTATGAACTTTGTCTCCTGGGGCGTTATCACTGGAACAAGAGGACGGCGGCCGATCTGGGCAAGGCCGAGGAGTATTTTCAACAGGCCATCGCGCGTGACCCGGGCTATGCGGCCGCCTATGAGGGCCTGGCCAATGTTTACGCAATACTGCCGATTTATGGAGGAGTTCCGTTTCAGGGCAGCTTTGCAACGTCTTTTGCCGCGGCGCGTTCCGCGGCGCGGCGCGCGCTCGCGCTGGATGACAGCCTGGCGGAGGCCCATGCGACTCTGGGCCTGGTTGCCGTCAGTATGTCCCCCGAATGGAAGCAGAGCGAGCCTGAATTTCGACGCGCAATCGAACTCGACGCCAGCAATGCCTCGTCGCATCATTGGTTGGCGTTCTACTTGCAATTTGCGGGACGCCAGGGCGAGGCTCTCGCTGAAATCGCGTTGGCGCGGCAACTCGATCCGCTCTCCGCGGTCATGCATGCCGACGAGGGACATTTGCTGTATGCGGCACACCGTTTCAGTGAAGCGCGAAGCAGACTCAAGGTTGCAATCGAACTCGAGCCGGAGCTCGGCCGACCTCATGCAACCTTGGCGCTGATCGAACTGGAGTCGGGACATCCCGCGGAAGCGGCCAAAGAAGCGCTTGCCGGCCTGGCGTTGAGCCCGAGCGAGGCGGCCACCCTGGGCGTGGCGGGTTACGTGCTGGCCTCGGTGGGACAAACGGGGGAAGCCAAAGAAGTACTGACCCGCTTGAAGGATCTGGAACGTCAGGGCGCAACCGTTCAGGTTTTCTCAGCGATGGTCGAGGTCGGTCTCGGCCAAAGAGATCAGGCGGTGGAATCGCTGACCGACATGGTGAATTTGAAGAACGGCGCCGGACTTCAGGGACTCGGTCAGTACCGCGTCTTTGACGGACTCCTGACGGACGACCGAATTCAGAAGCTGATGGCGCAGACGCAGTGATCAGTACCACGCAAGACGCCCCCCATTCAAGCGCCCGACCCGCGATGCCACAAGCATGCGAAACCGACAGCTTGGTATGTCCGGGCGCATGCTATATTTTCTTCAAGGGGCAACATGGTTCATCGACGGAAAATTTTGCAGACGGCGGTGGCGCTGGCCGCTGGACACCTTCCGTTCACCAGCCTAGCGTCGGCTGAGACGCGCGGCCCAGCGACGGGTGCAGCAGCGCCGGGGGCCGCACCGCCTCAGCCCACCGCGCCGGCCGCCACCGCCTCGCCGGCCGCCACGGGTAACGGCCCCTCCAAGGCATTCGACTACGCATGGCTCAAAGGCCAGGCGCGGTTTCTCGCCAGCAACCCCTTCCAACCCAGCAAGGACGTGCTGCCGCCGGCCATGGCTTCACTTGGCTACGATCAGTATCAATCCCTGCGGTTCAAGCCCGAACACTCGCTGTGGGCCGATTCCGGCCTTGAGTTCCGGCTGGCATTTTTTCATGTAGGCCGCAGCTTCTCGCAAGCGGTGCATCTCTACGAACTCGTGGATGGTCAGGCACGCGAGATCCTCTACGACCCCGCCATGTTCGAGTTCGACAAGAGCGGCATCGATCCGAACCTGATGAAAGATCACGCGGGGTTCGCCGGATTTCGGGTGCAATTCGTGACGGACTGGCGCGCCGATGTCGCCGCATTCCTGGGCGCCAGCTACTTTCGCGCGGTCGGAGGGGATACCCGGCAATACGGATTGTCGGCGCGCGCCTTGGCGGTCGATACGGCTTTCCCGCGTCCGGAGGAATTCCCGCGCTTCGTCGCTTTTTGGTTCGAACGCCCCGCCAAGGGCGCCGGCGCAATGAATCTTTATGCGTTGATGGATTCGCCCAGCGTCAGTGGTGCGCTGCATTTCCAAATTGCGCCCGGCGGCACCACCATCATGGACATCGACTCTGCCTTGTACCCGCGCAAGCCGATCGCACGCCTCGGCATCGCGCCGCTCACCAGCATGTTCTTTTACGGCAAGAATGACCGGCGCGGAGCCAACGATTGGCGTCCCGAGATTCACGACTCCGACGGGCTGTCGATGTGGAGCGGCGCCGGCGAATGGATCTGGCGCGCGCTCACCAATCCCGCGACGTTGCATTTCAATTCCTACCTGGACGACAATCCGCGCGGCTTCGGGCTACTGCAGCGAGATCGCGACTGGGATCACTACCAAGACGACGGCGTGTATTACGACCGCCGTCCGAGCCTGTGGGTAGAGCCGAAGCCCGGCGCCACAGGCGGCTGGGGCAAAGGCGCCGTGCAGTTGGTCGAAATACCGACGGTGGACGAAACCTTCGACAACATCGTGGCATTTTGGAATCCCGCCGAGAAGGTCGTTGCGGGTCAGGAAATGCTCTTCAGCTATCGCCTCTATTGGGGTACGCGCATGCCGTTCTCTTCCGCGCTGGCGCAGGTGATCGCCACGCGCACCGGCATCGGCGGCACGGTCGGTCAAAAACGCACCTACTACTCCTGGCATTTCGCCGTCGATTTTGCCGGCGGCGAACTCGGCGCATTGTCCAAGGACGCGAACGTCGAGGCGGTGATCAGCACCTCGCACGGCACCACCGAGCATGTCACCGCGCATTTCGTCACGGAATTCAAAGGCTACCGCGCGCTGTTCGACATACGTCCCGCCGACGACAATCTCGACCCCATCGATCTACGGCTGTACCTGCGCATCGATGGCAAACCGCTGACCGAGACCTGGACCTACCAGTGGTCGCCGCCATCTATCAAGGAGCGCAAGGCCGCCCTGTAGTCAAGCGAGGCCTGTCGGAGGCGTCGCGTGCGCGACGGGGCGTCATCCTACAGACGCGGGCCGCGTAATCTCTAGAGTTGAGCGCTTCTGACACTGGCCAGCCATTAGGAGTGCACATGGATAATTCAGCCGAGCTGCAGAATTTGACCGGTCAAGCGGAGGAACTCCTCGGCAAACTGGGGAACATTCATACGCCGGACGTCCAAGCGCTGCGCGACCGCCTGAATCGGGCGCTGGCCAACACAAAATCCGCGGTATCCGCTGCCACAGACAGCGCTGCCGACGCCGTTAAAAACGCGCTCGTTTCCGCCGACGACTACGTGCATGAGAACCCGTGGATCGCGGTCGGCGTAGTGGCGGGAATCGCCGGTGCAGTCGGATTCCTCGCCGGCCTCGCGAGCGCTCCCAAATCTCGTTTCTGGCGTTAACCGATTTTCGCGCCATTATCGGCGCGCGTGTGCTTGAGTAGGCCTTTGGCCCGCGAGATTTGCTCGCCGGTCAGCTATGATCCCTGAAACAAAGGGAGATGCTCATGCCAGAGAAATCAGGCAACCCGGCCTTATCGGATAAAACCTTCGCGGGCCTCGCTGTCTCGGACAACCCGATGACCTTGGCGGGGACCATCAACAAGACGGCGATTCTGCTTGCGCTCGTGCTGATCGGCGCCGGCTGGGTCTGGAACCTGTACTTCTCGACGCACCAGAGCGACATCGTTCTGCCGTATCTGATTGGCGGATCCATCGGCGGCCTGATCCTGGCCGTGGTCACCAGTTTCAAAAGGACCGCATCTCCCTACACCGCGCCGGCTTACGCGCTGCTCGAGGGCTTCGCCATCGGCGGCGCGTCGGCGCTGTATGAGGCACAGCAGCCAGGCATCGCGCTGCAGGCAGTCGGCCTGACCCTGGGTACGCTTTTTTGCATGCTCGCCGCTTACCGCTTTCAAATCATCAAGGTTACCGAGAATTTCAAAATGGGGGTCGTCGCGGCGACCGGCGGGATCTTTCTTCTCTATATCGTCGACTTGGTGCTTATGTACTTCGGACACCCGGTCGCGATGATTCATCAGGGCGGCATGTGGGGAATTCTCTTCAGCTTGTTCGTGGTGTGCATCGCGGCTTTGAACCTGGTCATGGATTTCGATTTCATCGCCCAAGGCGTGGCGCAACGCAGTCCGAAGTACATGGAGTGGTACTCTGGATTCGCGCTCGTGGTCACCTTGGTATGGCTATACCTGGAAATCCTGAGGCTGCTCGCGAAGCGGCGCTAGCTTCGACTGACGCTGAGACGCGACGCGCACGCCCATTTCGCGCTCCATGGTAGGCTCTTCGAATCTACCGAGGCGTTAGGTGGTTGGCTTGAAAACTTCTCTTCTCATCGCGCTGGCATTGCTCTCCGGCTGCAGCTGGTTTCACCGCAAGCCGCCCGTGCCGGACCCCACCGTATTGATCGTCACCGGGGCGCCCGCCGGATCCCTGTTATTCATCGACGGCGCGCAGGTCGGGCGGCCGATGGAGGCCAGCCAACACACGCAAGTGCTGCGCGTTGCGGCCGGCACTCATCTGCTGGAAGTCAAAGTGGGCGAGTCCGTCACTTACCGCGAGAACACCTACGTCGCCGTCGGCGACAGGCGCGTGATCACGGTGCTATCGGGCGCTCCCCAGTAAACAAACTAACTGGCGTAATTCATCGCGCCCGCACCGAATCACCCGCATTGCGCGGCAGTTTGAGGTAGCCGATGACGGAAATCAGCACCACTACCGCGGCTATCGAAAACGCCCAACGGAAATTCAGTACCGAGAAATGCGTGTTCGGCGTGCCGAACTGACCGCGATCCAGGAAGGTCGAGAAGCGCAGGCACAGTGCCCCTAATGCGATCCCCATGCCGAGCGTCATTTGTTGCGCCACGCTCCACAAGGTGCTTGCCGAGCTCTTCTGTCGGTCGCCAATGTCGGCGTACGCCAGCGTCGCCAGCCAGGTGAATTGCAGCGAGCGCGTCAATCCATAGCACAGCAACACCGCGATCATCACCGCCAGCGGAGTGGAAGCGGTCAGCCAACCGCATGCCATGATGAAAATGGCTGCGAGCACGACATCGACGATCGCCACCGTTCGAAATCCAAAGCGCCTGATGATGGGTGTGGTGAACAGCTTCATTCCCAGATTGCCGGTGGCGGTGGCGAGCAATAGCAATCCGGAATGAAACGCCGACAGACCGAAGCCGATCTGCAGCAGCAGAGGCAAGAGATAGGGCACCGTCTCGATCCCGATGCGCGTGGCCGAGCCCCACAGTACGGTCACCGAATAGGTCTGGATCTGGAGCGCTTTCAGGTCGAGCAGCGGACTTGAGCTGGAACGCAGCCTCCACACCGCCACCACACCGATCATTATGCCCCCGCACACCAGAGCCGCGGCCACCAGCAGGTTGGTGTTCTCGTGACTCGCCAACTCGGTGCCGTACAGAATACAAATGAGCGCGGCGCCGCTCAGCAGAAACCCGCCCAGATCGAACAGCCGTCTGCCCGGGTCCTTTTGATTCGGAACGAAGTTCAAGGCAGCGATCAAGGTGGCGATGCCAAACGGCACATTGAGAAAGAAAACCCAACGCCATGACGCATACGTCGTCATGAAGCCTCCCAGCGTCGGCCCCACGAGCGGAGCCACGATCGCCGGCCAGGTTATCGTCGAGATCGCCCGCATCATGCCGCTGGCCGGCGTGTTGCGCACCACGATGGTCCGACCCACCGGCACCATCATGGCCCCGCCCATTCCCTGCAGCACGCGCGTCACGGTGAACCACGTCAATCCGTTGGCAGAGCCGCACAGCACCGAAGCCACGGTGAACGTGACTAAAGCGGCCGCGAACACCGTACGTGATCCGATGCGATCGGCAACCCAACCGCTGATGGGAATGAATACCGCCAAGGAGAGCATATAGGCGGTCATCCCTAAGCTCACTTCATTCGGCCCGACTCCGAATGTCCGGGCCATCTGCGGCAACGCGGTGGCGATCACCGTTGTGTCCAGATACTCCATGAAGAAGGCCGCCGCCACCACGAAGGGCAGCAAACTCAAGCCTTTGGCTGACCGGTCGGAAATCTAGCGGCGCTCGCTTAGCTTGCCGCGCCAAGCGCCACGACATGCTGGCGGGCCGACACCACCACGCCGCCGGGCTTCTCGACGGTAACCGCGAAAGCGGCCGCTTTGCTCACCGCCAGCGAGGCGTTGAAGGGAATCACCACCTCGCTCGCGTCCGCGGGTACATCGAATACGCCGCCGTCGATCGGGTAGCGCTGATCGCGCGCCGCATCGAATATCCACAGCTGATACTGTTTCACCGCCGGATCGTTCGCTGCCAACCCGACGAAATGCAGGAAGCCTTTCTGCGTCACGGGATCCCACACCACATCGCCGTTCACGCCTTTCGAGGCCGGATCCTTGGTCGCGCCCAGCGTCACTTTGATCGAATCGGATTTGGCGAGCAGCGCGGTGCGCTCTTGCGCCGGTGTCGGCGGTGCAGGGGGCGGCGGCGGCACAGGCGGAATGATCGTGGTCGGCGGCAGCACCGCTACCGCGGGCGCTTCCGGCGGCGCGGGCGAGCGCATCCAGCCAAACACGGCCAACACCAAACAGGCTGCAGCGGCCAACCAACCATAGGTGCCCGACCGCGAGGCGCTGGCGCGCCGGGGCGACGCAGTTCCCGCGTCGAGTTTAGCGCTGCGCGCGGCATCCAAGCTCGAGACCTGCGCCGAAGCGCCGGGCGCCGAAGCGACGAGTGCTTCGGCGCCCGGCCCAAAGTGCTCAGCGGCCTGACGCGCAATGCGTTGTGCGAGTTCCGGCGGCAATGATGCGCCGCGAGTGCCCGCCGCCAGCGTCACGGCCGCGGCCGCGCGCTCGAAATCTCGCAGGTACGCGCTTGCCGTCTCGCTATCCATGACATCGAGTTCGCGTTGCTCAGCACTCGACAGGCCCTCGGTGACTTGCTTGATGAGCAAATCGACCATGGCCTCGTCGGGCTGACCTTGCGGGGGCGTCTCAGGCATCAGATTCTCGCGGAGACGCCTTCGGCAGCGATGTTCATATTCTCACGCACCTTGATCAATCCTCTCCTCATGAACGACTTGACGGTTCCTAGTGGCATATTCAATCGTGTCGCGATCTCGGACTGGCTGAGGCCATGCAACAATCCCAATTCCAATACTTGCCGTTGCTCCGGTCGCAATTCCGCCAGTGCTCGGGTGGCCTGTTCGGCCTCCATCGACGATTCGGAAGTCGTGGCTTGGTCGCCCGACCCCACCAGCTCTAGTGCTTCCATGGTGTCCATCGGCGGTTCAGCGCTGGTTTTGCGCAGACGGTCGATCAAGCGCCGGCGCGCGATCATGGCAATGAAGACCTTTTCGGAGCCTTGGGAAGCGTCGAATCGAGAAGCGCTGCGCCAGATGTCCAGAAACACTTCCTGCGTCCCGTCTTCCGCGTCCGAGGGCGTGCGCGACAAGCGTCGGGCAATACTCCATATCAGCGCACCATATTGGTCGATGCACTCGCGCACGGCAGCGGAATCGCCACCTGCAATGCGTTGGAGCATGGACGAGCTCATCTATAGCCTTGCAGATGAATTCGACGCAAACGCACGTGCGGATGCACCCGTAGGACAATGATTTAAATTGGAAATTATGCGGCGAGCCAACATGCCGACGAATTCTACCGGATATTGGTAAAACGGCGCCCTGCTTTCGGATAACGCAGCGCAACGGCGCCGGCGCGATTATCTGGCTTGGTTGGCCACGTTCAGCATGGGCAGCCGCTGAGTATCGCCCACCGGCACACGAATCTGACTCTCGCGCCGCAGCCGAGGCGTCCCTGCGCGCGGATTCAAGATCACATAGCGCCATTCGTTGAGCTGGTGCTTTAGCAGCGGCAACAACGATCGGACCGAGGCTGAATCGACGCTGCCGTCACGCGGGAACAGCGTGGAGCAATATAAGTTGAAATATTCTCCGTACAGCCCCTCGTAGTGCTGCATCGGATCGAGAAATACCGGATCCGATACCAGATCCGTGCCCAAATGGCTGGTGCACAGGAAGCTGCCAGCTTTGCGCAGATACGAGCCATGCTCTTGCACCACCGCGTACTCGTAGAGGCGCGTCGGATGAAAGTAGGTCAGAATTTTCACGCGCTCTTCGCCGCGGACTTGGTTGGTACGCAAGTACTCGAACAGCGCCTTGCCGTGAATCAGTCTAAGGGCAGCATGACGCAGCGCGAGAGCCTGAGTTTGCAATTTTCCTTGCTCGGCGACTTGGCGCATCAAGCCGGAATGTTCGAGTTCCCACATGTAAAATGAACGGGTCGTCTCGAGCAGCCGATGCGCGATGTGGTGGTCCTTGTCATCTTCGCTGCGCAAAGCGCTTTCGATGCGGTCGGTGGACTCACGCATGAGTCGAGAGTGACTGATGGCGCTGCGTTGCACTGGTGCTCGTCTCCCTAAAACGCTGGCCGCGAAAACAGAATATGTCGAATGCAAGAGCTTATGCGACATTTGTCTCCAAGCAAGCTCGTCGCTATTCGGCGACGCTTAGGTTATATGCAAAAGGATTTTTTTGCATCCGAAATCTGCGATTCATTTCACATCATGCAACCAATGGCTGCGCTAGGTGAAGCTGATTGCGTCCCGCGCGCTTCGCGACGTAAACGGCAGCGTCGGCTCGCGCCATCAAATGCTCGCCCCACACACCGAGCGTATCGCTGGCGGCGACGCCAATGCTGCAAGTGAGGCGTATGGGAGCGCCGTATCCATCCACCTGAACCTCGGCGACTCGCTCGATAATGCGCTGCGCGATCGGAACCGACGCAGCGGCATCCGCGCTGCTCAAGATCACCACGAATTCTTCGCCTCCGTAGCGCCCGATGACATCGGATTGACGCAGCTCCGCATGAATAGGCGCAATGATGGCCCTCAGGCAGGCATCTCCCGCCTGATGGCCGAAGGAGTCGTTGATCTGTTTGAAGTGATCGAGGTCGATGAACAGCAGCGCGATGGGCAAACCGCGTGCCTGGGCGCGCAGGCACGCTGCGTGTAGCCGCTCGATCAAGGAGTTGCGATTCAAAACTCCCGTCAACGGATCGATTTGCGCCCGCCGCTCAGCGTCCGACAACGCCAAGCGTTGTGCGCGCAGCCGATCCGCCACGCCGAGCGCGATGAGAATCGACGCCGCCACCATGGATAGCGGCAATCCTTCGTAATAGAGTGAGTCGGAAGCCTTCGAGGTGAGCAGAAACGCCGCCGCCGCCGCGATGGTAAAACCTTCGAGCAACGCCCATGCGATCAAAAACCATCCGGCCGCCCGATTGCCGCGCCGCCAGGCGATGAAGGACACCACCGCGGTAAAAATTGTCACGCCGACAAACATGATATTGCCGACGGCGTTGACCAGCGCTCCGAATCCGAACAACTTTGCGACGTTGGCGCAGGCCAGCAATACGAAGCAGGCACTCAACCAGCCGAAAATCGAGTAAACGCGCGGTGATGAGCGCTTCAGATCCGCAATCTCGCGCGTGAATAGGCAGGCCACGCTGCCGCTCAATGCCACCGGAATGTTCCATGCAAACGAGGCCAGCGGTACCGCCAGCGACAACCAAGGCCAATCGAACCCTTGTCCCGACAAGTAGGCCACATACAACGCCTGCAACGAAAACATGGTGGCATAGAGAATGAACAACCGGTCTTTGAGTACGAACCAGATCAGCAGCGCGGTCGCGGACATCGCCATCAATGCGCCGAACGCAAACGCGATCATCCGGCTGCGCCCTGCGCCCAGTGACAGTTCGGCGGCGAGGCTCGACGTCGTGAAGCTCAACGATTGCGATTGATTGCCGCTCGCCAAGATGTGCGCGTAAACCGGCTGCGTAAGCCCCCGATCGTCCGGCAACACGAACACGCTGTCGCGTAGGCCCAAGAATCCGGACAAGTTGGCAGCGAGCGCCAAGGACACCGGTGCGCCGGCATGCGCCGTGATCAGCTCGGCGTGCAGTTGCCGCGAGGCGTGCACGACGATCACCGGCACACCACGGACATTCCAGCTGACGGGCGCGTCGAGTTTGAGCCAGTAGTCGTCCGCCTTTCCCGAGCCGGACCGGTCGAGAGGCGATTCGAACTGCGCATCCAGGGCACCGCTGGCCACCGCCTGCGCCGTCGGCTGACCGACGCTGTCAGTCAGCCTTAAGACCTTGACCGGGGCGGCTGCGACAGACCACACCAGCAAGCCCGCAAGCAGCAGACCACGCACGTTTCTGGGTTCAGTACTGCCGCGACAACAACCAATGGGCCAGGGAGCGCAAGGTATCGGCACGCGCGCCGAAGGGCGCCAGCGCATTGATCGCCTGGGCGTGCAGCAGCTGCACCCGCTGCTGCGAGGCGGAGACACCGATGACCGCGGGATGCGTCGGTTTCGCTCGCTCGCCGTCAGCTCCGGTGGCCTTACCCAACATCGAGGCATCGCCGGTAACGTCGAGCAGATCGTCCTGAATTTGAAAGGCCAAACCCACCGCGTTCGCGAATCGCGACAACGCCGCGTACAGCTTCGGATCCAACGGCGGCGCGCATTCGGCCGCCATCAGTACGCTGGCGCGGATGACCGCGCCGGTCTTGCGCGCATGCATGTCCTCGACTTGCCCGATGTCCAAGCGCATGCCCTGCACCGCCAGATCGATGGCCTGGCCGCCCGCCATGCCGAAGGTGCCGATGGCCTGCGCCAGCATGTCGATCAACTGCAGGCGAATCGAGGGCGACGGCGGCAGTTTGGGATCGCGCGCCAGCAGCTGAAAAGCCAGCGGCTGAAGGGCGTCGCCGACCAGTAGCGCCGTGGCTTCGTCGTATGCCTTGTGACAGGTCGGCCGGCCGCGGCGCATGTCATCGTCGTCCATGGCCGGCAAGTCATCATGCACCAGCGAGTACACATGCACCAACTCGATGGCGCAGGCCACCGCCTCGACATCGTCCTCGGTCAGCCCGACGGCACGCGCGGTAGCGAACACCAACGCCGGACGGATGCGTTTGCCGCCGCCCAGCACGCTGTAACGCATGGCACCATGCAGCCGCTCGGGAATCACGTCGGACGCAGGCAGACGTGCCGCCAGCGCACCCTCCATCCTCAGTCTCCATGCCTCGAGTTGTGCGCCGAAGCTCTCGACACTCGACTCGACGCCCGCGGCCTCATCCTCTGCCAGGATGCGGCGATCGGCGCTCTCATTCACGAAGGTCGACTCGCGCGCTTGATTTCGCTGACGGGAATCGCCGTGACGCTGGCGAATTGCGGACCTTCGCCATAAAGAAACGGCAATTCGGGCGCCATCGGACCCGCAACCCGCGGTCCACGCAGCGAGGTCAGCAACGCCTTGATGGGATTACTGAACGCGTCGTTGACGGCCGTCCCCTCGAAGCCGCAATGCGCCATGCAGTTATCGCAACGCTTGTTCTTGCCGACGCCGTAGTTGTCCCACTCGGTCTCATCGATCAGCTGCTTGTAGGTGGGCGCATAACCCTCGTCCGACAACAGATAGCATGGCTTCTGCCAGCCAAAGATGTTGTATGTCGGATTGCTCCACGGCGTGCACTGGTAGGTCTGATTCCCGGCGAGGAAATCCAGGAACAAGGACGAGTGATTGAACGACCACGGGGCTTTTCCATCAGGCCGGCGCCGGCGGCTGAAGATGTTGCGGAACAACTGCTTGCTGGCGCTGCGGCCGAGGAACACATCCTGGCGCGGCGCATGGTGATAGCTATAGCCCGGCGACACCATGATGCCTTCCACGCCGAGTGCCGTGGCGGTATCGAAGAATTTGGCCACGGCCTCCGGATCCTCGCCATTGAACAAGGTGCAGTTGATGGTGACGCGGAAGCCCCGGTCGCGCACCAGCTTGAGCGCCGCCACCGCCTTCTCGTACACCCCTTCCATGCAGACCGACTCATCGTGGCGTTCTTTTTCGCCATCCAGATGGATCGAGATCGTCAGATAGGGCGAAGGCTTGTAGTCATCGATGTGCTTCGACAGCAACAGCGCGTTCGTGCAGAGATACACGAATTTCTTGCGGTCGACGATGCCCTGCACTATCTGCGGCATCTCCTTGTGAATCAGCGGCTCGCCGCCCGGAATGGAGACGATGGGCGCGCCGCACTCATCGACGGCGCGCAGCGCATCCTCGACGCTGACGCGCTTTTGCAGGATCTCCTTCGGATAATCGATTTTCCCGCAGCCTGAGCAGGCCAGGTTGCACTGGAACAGGGGTTCCAACATGAGAACCAACGGGTAACGTTTATCGCCGCGCAATTTGCGCCCGGCGATGTACCGGCCGACCTTGTACATCTGCAATAGTGGAATAGCCATGCCCTATCTTACCAATCTTGGGTGCGGGGCGCCCAATACCTATTGTAAAGACAGCACTTCAGAACGGTAATCACGCCAAATGCGGGTCCACTCCAACATAAACCAGGGCGTGAAGCTCCGGCTGCCTGCCTCGGAAAACTCGCGTGTCAGCGCCTCGGGGCCGATCCAGCGCCAATCGTGGATCTCCGAGGCATTGATTTGCGGCGGCCGCGTGGCGCGTCCGATGAACACCGAACACAGCTCGTGTTCGGCGCCGGTGGCGTCGAATTGAGCCTGGTACTGAAATTTGAATAGAAAACGCAAGGGGCACGCGATTCCCAGCTCCTCTGCCAAGCGCCGCTGCGTGGCCGCCTCCATGGTCTCCTCGCCGCGGGGATGGCTGCAGCAGCTGTTCGACCAATACAACGGCCACAAGCGCTTTGACGCAGCGCGCTGCTGGATCAGCAATTCGCCCCGCTCATTAAATATCAGCAATGAAAACGCCCTGTGCAGCACGCCCCGTCCCTGGTGGCACAGCGTTTTGCTCATGTAGCCGACGCTCTGATCCTGCGCGTCGACGAGAATCAGCGCGTCCGAGTCATCGGGGTTGACAGCAGCTACTGCGCCTCCTGGGTCGTTACCTAGGTCCATGCAGGGAATAATAGAACAGGCGAACGCGCCCGACCAAGCACGACTCGCCGCCCTTTAGGTCAGTCGGCCGGTGTCCCGAAACCAGCGAATCGCATCCTCGAAGGCAAGCCCAGGCGCCCGAAAGGAATAGCCCAATTCGCGCATCGCCTTGGCGCTGGAGAAGAACATCAGCTTGCGCGACATGCGCACCCCCTCCAGGGTCAAACGGCCCGAGCGCCCGGTGATCTTGGCGAGGCCTTCCGCGACGTACGCCATCGGCAAAACAGCACCGTAGGGCAGCCGGATGCGCGGCGGCTTGCGCCCCACCAGGGTCGAGATCTGCGCCAGGATCTGGCGCAGCGTCATGTCCTCGCCGCCCAAGATGTAGCGCTCCCCCGGGCGGCCGCGCTCGTAGGCCAGCAAATGACCCGCCGCCACATCATCGACGTGCACGATGTTGAGACCCGTGTCCACATACGCCGGCATGCGGCCTGCAGCGGCATCCAGCACCAATTGTCCGGTGGGGGTGGGCTTCACATCGCCCGGTCCCACCGGCGTCGATGGATTGACGATCACCACCGAGGCGCCGCCGCGCGCCGCCGCGCGCGCTACTTCCTCTGCCAGAAACTTCGAGCGCTTGTAATGGCCGATCATGTTCTCGAGCGCCACCGGTGTTTGCTCCTCGCCCGGCGTTCCGTCCTTCGGGATGCCGACGGTCGCGACACTGCTGGTGTAGACGATGCGCCGCACGCCCGCGGCGCGCGCCGCCGCCAAGATGGCGCGCGTGCCCTCGACGTTGGTGCGGTACAGCTGCTGAGGATCGCGCGCGCCGAGGCGATAGTCGGCCGCGACGTGAAACAGCGCCTCGCAACCCTGCAGCGCGGGCTGCAGCGAGGCTGGGTCATTCAGGTCACCCTCGTGCACCTCCAACGGCAACGCGTTCAAGTTGCTGCGATCCGAACCGCTACGCGCCAGCGCCCGCACCTGCCATTGGGCATTGAGCAGCGCGCGCGCGACGGCGGCGCCCACGAAGCCGGTCGCGCCGGTGACCAACGCCCTCATCTTGGTTCCTCGCGAGAGACGCCGGCTTCCGAATCGAGCGGCGCCAACGGACCGCTGCGCGCCACCACTTTCAGGGATCGCATGGCACTGCGATAGCGTTGCGTCAGTTGCAGCAGCGCGCCTATATCGCCGGGAGCGACCATCAAGCCGGCGAGCAGCCGCGCGATCTGGATCCGTCCGCTGCCGCTCGCCGCCACCACCGCGCGCGGCAACGCATCGGCGGCCGTATCGACGATCACCCGCACACAGATGAAAGGCAATTGATGATCGGCCGCGACGCGCGCCACCGACACGCTTTCCATGTCCACCGCCGCGGCGCCGGTGGCGCGAAACGCTGCGGCCTTATCCTGCGGCGAGGCGATGCTGTGCTCAGCCGTCAGCACCACGCCCGCGCGCACCACGCAGTGCGCGCTCAAGCTCGCGCTCAAGCGCTCACGCCACAGCCGCGCTGTGGCGAAACGCGTACCGTCCCGCGACATGACTTCGACCGGCAACAGCACGTTACCGGGAGCAAGAGCGGGATCGAGGCCGCCGGCCAAGCCGAAGCTCATGAGCGCCGCCACGCCGGCATCGATCAGAGCTTTGGCGGCCGCCGCCGCAGCGACGCCGCCGATACCGCTGACCGCCAGCATGGAACCGTCGCTCAAGAAGGCAAGATTGCCGAACGATGCAGAAGCTTGCGCTCGGTGTTGTCGGGCCCGTCCCAACGCACGCGCCTCGGCGCGCAGCGCCGCGACGACGCCAACGGTTTTCAATGAGCGGTGCCGCGGCGCGTCAGGGTGCGATAGGCCGCCAAGGCCCAGAGGGGGAAATAGGCGCAGTACCCGTGATACTTCAAGTAGAACACCCGCGGGAATCCCGGCGCGGTGAAGCTCGGATGACTCCACAATCCATCGGGATCGCGATGTTGAATCAAGTAGTCGGCGGCGTGACGCAGGGCCTCGGATTTCGCCTCGCCGGCGGACAGAAGCGCCAGCATCGCCCACGCGGTATGGTAGGGCGTGCTCGCCATCTTCACGAATTTACCCAGGGCGTACCCATCGTTGCTCTCACCCCATCCGCCGTCTTCGTTCTGCACGCTCTTGAGCCAGTCGCTCGCGCGCCGCACGCACGGATCATCGTGGCTGACATGCGCCTGCGCCAGCGCCGTCAGCACCGACCACGTGCCATAGATGTGATTGGTGCCCCAGCGGCCGAACCACGAGCCATCGTCCTCTTGCTCGTCGCGCAGAAAACGAAGTGCGCGCTGCAGCGCCGCTTTGTCTTGGGCACGCTGGGTGCGGCACAGCAAGGTGACGACGCGCGCCGTCACATCGCTGGTCGGCGGATCCAGCAGCGCGCCGTGGTCCGCGAACGGAATTTTGTTCAAGTAGTAATGCGTATTGTCGGCGTCGAAGGCCCCAAAACCGCCGTCGCGGCTCTGCATCGCGACCAGCCAGTCGAGCGCGCGCACGACGTTCTCGGAGTAGCGGTGCGAGCCACGCGCCTGATGCATTGACCAAGCAACCACCGCCGTATCGTCCAAGTCCGGGTAGTAATCGTTGGCGAACTGAAACGCCCACCCGCCGCCCGCCAAGCCCTTACGGTTCACTTGCCAGTCGCCAGGTTCGTGCTGCAGTTGTTTGGTTTTCAACCAATCGAGCGCGCGGCCTGCGGAACGGTGCGCGACTTCATCGCCGGTCTCCTGCAGTGCCAAACAGGCCAGCGCCGTATCCCAGATTGGCGACACGCACGGCTGGCAATAGGCGCTCGAGCCGCTGATCACCAACAGCTTCTGCAGCGCACGCTTCGCGGTCAGCAAGCGCGCATCGTTTGGCGCATAGCCCAGCGTGACCATGGCCTCGACGGCGTTGACCATCGCGGGGAAAATCGCACCCAACCCGTCCTCGCCATTCAGGCGCGCATTGACCCAGTTCTCGGCTTTGCGGATCGCCGCCGCACGCATGCTCGCCGGCACGAACGGATCGATCGAGCGGCCGACATGGTCCAATGCCAGGAACGCTTTCGCCAGCCAGCCGTCGCGCCTGAAATAGTGGCGCTCCTCAGCCGGCGGGGTCGTGAACAGCTCCGCGACGCCGACCTTGAGTGGATTCTTCGCCACCGTCTTCAAGGAGCACAGAATGAACAACGGCACCATGACCGTTCGCGACCAATACGCCACTTTGTTGAGGTGGAAAGGAAACCAGCGCGGCAGCAGCATGATTTCCACCGGAATGTAGGGCACCGCGCGCCACGGCAGCTGCTCGAACTGCGCCAGTGCGATGCGCGTGAAGACGTTGGATTTGGCGGCGCCGCCGCGCTGCAGAATCGCCGCGCGCGCCTTTTGCATATGCGGCGCACTCGGGTTATCGCCGGCGAGCTTCAACGCGTAATAAGCCTTTACCGTGGCGCTGATGTCCAAGTCGCCGCCTTGATACAACGGCCAGCCGCCATGTGCCCCCTGCCGCGATCGCAGATAAACGGCGATCTTCATCTGCAGGCCGGCGTCGATCTCGTCCAGGAAGTGCATCATCATGATGTACTCCGCCGGAATGGTGCAGTCCGCCTCGAGCTCGTACAGCCAGAAGCCTTGTGCATCCTGCGCGCCGATCAGCGCATTGCGAGCCTCGCCGATGACGCGGTCGAGCGGCGAGGTGTCGCCGACCCGGCGCAATGTGTGCGCGACGACTTCGCCGCGCGCGTCGGCCGGCTGAGCCGGGGTCGCGTTGGGTTTCGAGGAAATTCGCGTCACGATCCTGAGCCCCCGTAGGAGCGGCGCAGCGCATGTTCGGGTTCTCGCCCAGGCTCACTGTTCATCTTGGTGGGAACCGAGCGCGGGCGGCGCACATCCGTGATGCGTCCCAGGGGCACGCCCCGGGCGGCCCACGAAAACAGCCGCCGCAACATCCAATTGCTGCGCACCGTGGCATTGGTCAGCGCCAAGGTCAGCCTGACTGCCGAGCGCGACACCTTAACCTCGCTGCCGGCCGTGAACCCGGGATGTTTGGCGATTTTCCGCAGGGTGAGGATGGCAAGCCCGATGGCCCAAAGGCAAAAGCGGCGGATGCCCTTCTGCTCGGCTGGGATTAATAATGTGTAATCCAGGGCATTCCGTAGGTGCGCGTGCGCCACACCGACCAGTTCGGCGATACCTGCGGCGAAGCGCGGATCTTGGGTGTCCTGCGAAACCTGGCCGAGATTCACCCCGTAGCGGGTGAAGACTTCCTGCGGCAGCCAGCAGACACCGCGGCCGCGATCCTCCCATACATCCTTGAGGATGTTGGTCATCTGCAGCCCCTGCGCGAATGACACCGCCAAAGCCGACAAGTCCGCGCGCCGCCGGCCGATGTCCGCGGCAGACTCGCAGAACAATTCGGTGAGCATCTCGCCGACGACACCTGCCACGTAGTAGCAATAGTCATCGAGATCGGTGCTGCGCGCCAGGCCGCTCAAACTTGCGTTGAATTGGAAGCGTGGCATGCCGTAGCACATGAGCTCCACACAGCGTTGAATCGCTGCGCGCTGCGGCGTTCCCAGCCGCTCGGTGACGCGTATGACCCGATCCATGTGGCGCACCAGATCGCGTTCGGTCGGCAAGGTGCGCTCGGATAATCGCTGCTCCAAATCCCGCGCCAACAAGCAGGGATCTCCCTCGCCGCCCACCAGAGCGCTGAAGCGCTGCAGGAAAGCGAGAGTCTCGGGGGGCGTCAGCGCCGGTTCATCTTCGATCGTATCGGCGATACGACACAGCAGATAAGCGCTGGTCACCGCAGTCGCGAGGGATGCAGGCAGTTGCGGTATGGTCAGCGCGAAGGTGCGCGAAACATCCGGCAGTATCTCATCCTGATAAGCCTCATCTGAGGTCACTGAATCCATGCATGCAGTATCTCGGAAACCCCGAAAGATAGCATCATCTCAGCGGGCTCGCTGTGGTGCAATTTCGCAACAGGTGGCGCAGGGCATTGGCGCGAGCGGGGTTGCGCAGTATAAACTCGCACAAATGTCCGCCAAACCCGCTAGTTACAAGCTGCTGGAATCGATCGAAACCCCAGCGGATCTGCGCCGTCTGCCGCTAGCTCGCCTCAACGAATTGGCCGATGAATTGCGCCAATTCCTGATCCACAGCGTCGCCACGCGCGGCGGCCATTTCGCCGCCGGATTGGGGACGGTCGAGCTCACCATCGCCCTGCATTACGTGTTCAATACTCCGTACGATCGCCTGGTCTGGGACGTCGGCCATCAGGCTTACCCTCACAAGGTGCTGACCGGCCGCCGCCGGCAGTTGCACACCATCAAACAACCCGGTGGATTGGCCCCTTTCCCGGCGCGCAGCGAGAGCGAATACGATACTTTCGGCGTCGGTCACTCCAGCACTTCGATCAGTGCCGCGCTTGGCATGGCGGTAGCGGCAGCGCAACGCAAGGAGGCGCGACGCGTGGTGGCCATCATCGGCGACGGCGCCCTGACCGCCGGCATGGCCTTCGAGGCGCTCAATCACGCCGGCTCATCGCCCACCGATCTCTTGACCGTGCTGAACGACAACGAGATGTCCATTTCGGAAAATGTAGGAGCATTGTCCAATTACTTGGCCCGAGCGCTCTCGGGGCGCATGTACTCGCACCTGCGTGAAAGCGGCAAGAAGGTGCTGACCAAGATGCCCACCGTGTGGGAATTGGCGCGGCGCTCCGAAGAACACCTCAAGGGTATGGTGTTGCCCGGCACCTTGTTCGAGGAAATGGGTTTCAATTACATCGGGCCCGTCGACGGTCACGATGTGAAGGCGCTGGTAAATACCCTGCGAAACTTGAGTAATCTGCACGGGCCGCAGTTTCTGCACGTGGTCACGCGCAAGGGTAAAGGCTATGCGCCCGCGGAAGCCGATCCGATCAAGTGGCACGGTCCGGGCCCCTTCGATCCCGCCAGCGGCATGATATTCAAGGAAGCGAGCACCGGCCCCACTTACTCGCAAATCTTCGGTAAATGGCTCTGCGACATGGCGGCGGCGGATCCCACCGTCGTCGGCATCACGCCGGCCATGCGCGAGGGATCAGGTCTGGTGGAATATTCGAAGCGCTTTCCCGAGCGCTACTTCGACGTCGCCATCGCCGAACAGCACGCCGTGACCTTTGCCGCGGGCTTGGCCACAGAAGGCTTCAAGCCGGTAGTCGCCATCTACTCGACTTTTCTGCAGCGTGCCTACGATCAGCTCATTCACGACGTCGCGCTGCAGAACCTGCCCGTGATCTTCGCCGTGGATCGCGCCGGTCTGGTCGGCAGCGACGGCGCGACGCATCAAGGCAGCTACGACCTATCCTTCCTGCGCTGCATCCCCAACATGGTGATCATGGCGCCGGCGGATGAGAACGAATGCCGTCAGATGCTCTACACCGGCACGACGCTCAAATCGCCTTCCGTGATCCGCTATCCGCGCGGTACGGGACCGGGCGCCGCGATCGTCGCGGAAATGACCGCACTGCCCGTCGGTGTCGCACAATTGCGACGCGAAGGTCGCAGTGGCCTCGCCATTCTCGCGTTTGGCGCCTTGGTCGATTCTGCGCAAAAGATCGCGGAACGCTTGGATGCCACGCTGGTGAACATGCGCTTCGTCAAACCGTTGGACGAAAACATGGTCATTGCCGTGGCGGAGCGGCATCGCGCCATCATCACCATCGAGGAAAACAGCATCATGGGCGGCGCTGGCTCGGCGGTCGCCGAGTTGCTGAACGCGCACGGATTGCAGGTGCCGCTGCATCACATCGGCATTCCCGATGTATTCATCGAACACGGCACGCGCGAGACTTGCCTCGCGCACGC